>Ga0187890_10002825_pt1 | contig 12069 bp, 12 predicted proteins | sample June2016WEW_21_1_FD_133005 | JGI IMG/M metagenome (GOLD analysis project Ga0187890, IMG submission 133005) | Peatland microbial communities from SPRUCE experiment site at the Marcell Experimental Forest, Minnesota, USA - June2016WEW_21_10 | ecosystem: Environmental > Terrestrial > Soil >... | reverse complement strand
TTATCAAGAGATCATCCGCGTCAACAGCCAGTCGGGCAAGGGCGGAGTGGCCTACCTGTTGGAGCGCGACTATAGCGTGCGTTTGCCGCGCAAATTGCAGATTGAGTTCGGCCGCGTGATTCAGCAGATCAGCGACAAGACAGGCAGCGAGATACGCCCGGCAGAGATCTGGGATGCATTTGTGACGGAGTATCTCAATCAACGAAGCCCACTTTCCTGCGTTCAATATTCAGAGAACGCGAGCGGCGGGACCGTGAACATATCGGCAACCATCCAGCAAGACGACGAGCAAGAATCGATCGCAGGCAGCGGCAACGGCCCCATCGATGCGTTTGTCGGAGCGATGAATGGCAGATATGGCTGGAGCATAGGAATCGTCGACTATCAGGAGCAATCGGTCGGCAAGGGCGCATCGGCGGCGGCGATGGCGTTCGTCGAGATTCAGATTGGAGCCTCGGAACCGGTCTTTGGAGTGGGGACAAATCTGAATATCGTTACGGCTTCGCTCGATGCGATTCTCAGCGCCGTCAATCGCGCGGTGCGACAGGGAAGAATTGCCCTTGAGGCTCACGCCGGCCTCGCGGAAGCAGCGGGTCCAGCAGCGATTCCAACGGCCGCGAAGGGCTGATGGGGCCAGAAGGCTCGTGTGAGCAGTTACAATCAGTGAGAACAAAATGGCGCTCAAGTGCGCGCGGAGGACGAGGAAAGCATGGCAGATCCACAAGGAAGAGTTGCGCTGGTAACTGGAGCGGCGCAGGGCATTGGACGCGCGATTGCGCTGGAACTGGCGAAGGCAGGAGCGACCTTGGCGCTGGCCGACATCAACGAGACCAAGCTGGCGCAGGTCGTGACAGAGGTCGAGGCTCTGGGCGGCAAGGCGGCTGCATTCAAACTCGATGTCTCCAATCAGGAATCCATCGAAACGGGCGCGAAGGCCGTGATTGATCGCTTCGGCAAGGTCGAAATCCTGGTCAACAATGCAGGCATCACACGCGACGCCCTGATGATGAGCATGAAGCGCTCCGATTGGGATCTTGTCATCGCCATCAATCTGACCGGGCCCTTTCTGCTCACGCAAGCACTGTTGCGGCAGATGATCAAGAATCGCTGGGGTCGGATCGTGAACATGGCCAGCGTGGTGGGCCGTGCGGGCCAGGCCGGCCAGGTCAACTATGCCGCCTCAAAAGCGGGGCTGATTGGCATGACGCGTTCCTTGGCGCGCGAGGTGGCGTCGCGGGGAATCACCGTGAATGCCGTGGCGCCGGGCTACATTGAGACGCCGATGACGGCGGTGCTCGATGAGAAGGTGGGCGCGGCGATGCTGGCGAATATTCCCCTCGGCCGGCGAGGAACCGACTTCGACGTTGCTCAGGCGGTCGCATTTCTAGCTTCGGAAGCGGCGTCTTATATCACCGGTCAGGTGCTCGACGTGAACGGCGGAATGTTCATGGGCTGATCGGAGTCGAACGCGACTTCTGCAATAGAGTTTGCTTGCGATCTGAAGATCTCTCATGCTGGCGCTCCATTCCGCCGATGAACTCTGTGGGATGACACGCATGGCGACCCTGTCTCACGGGGCTTCAGACTCGCAACCTATGCTTCCGGAGATTGCGGGCGGGCTGCGCTATGTGGCTCGTCAGCCGATCCTGGATTTGCGCGGACGGGTGCATGGTTACGAGTTGCTCTTCAGGGCCGGGCCGGAGGCCTCTTTCCGCGGAGATGGCGACGCGGCCACCCGGACAATGCTCGACAACACCGTCATCTTCGGCCTTGAAAGGTTGACCGGCGGGCTGCCCGCATTTGTCAACTTCACCGCGGAGACCCTGAACCCAAACCTGATGCATGTTCTGCCGCCCAGCATGACTGTAATAGAGGTGCTTGAAGACCTGGAACCGACGCCGCAGATGATTCAGACCTGTCGCACGCTCAAGGCTTCGGGATTCCGCCTGGCCCTCGACGACTTTACGTGGAAGCCGAAGTTCGATCCACTGGTCGAAATGGCCGACTACATCAAGGTCGATTTTATTGTGAGTGATGCCAAGGCGCGGAAGAATTTGCTGCATCGGCTGCGCCATGCCGCGGTGGCGCTGGTTGCCGAAAAGATCGAGACCCAGGAAGAGTACAACCAAGCCTGCCGGGAGGGCTTCACGCTCTTTCAGGGTTATTATTTCTGCCGGCCGATTCTATTGGAAAACCGGAAGATTCCCGCCAACCGAATCTCCCACATTGAGATTCTGCAGGTTTTGCGCGGCGAATCAATCAATCTGCAAAAGCTGACCAAGTTGGTGAAACGTGACGCATCGCTCACTTACCGGCTGTTGCGGCTGGTCAACTCTCCCATGTGCGCGATACGGCAGGAAGTGACCTCGATCCAGGCGGCGCTGATTGCCGTGGGCGAGGAAACCTTTCGGCACATCGCCATGCTGGCCATCGCCAGCGAAATGAATGCCGATCAGCCGGCGGAGATTCTGCACATGGCCTTTGTGCGTGGCCGATTCTGCGAGTTGGCTGCGGGGATGTGCGGCCTCGACCCGACCGAGCAGTATCTGCTGGGAATGATGAGCCTGCTTCCGGCCATGATGCGTCTTCCTATGGAAGAACTGGCTCCGGCGCTCCCATTGCGCGACGAGATACGCGCGGCGCTGAGGGGCGCTGCCAACTCGGAGCGCATCCTGCTTCAATGGCTGGAAAACCACGAGCAGGGTGCATGGGCCGCTTGCGACGCTGCAGCCCAGGCCCATCGCCTCGACGACGAGTTTATGGCTGCGTGCTATGCCGAAGCTGTGTTGTGGGCCGAGGCGGCGCTGAACTCCGCGGTTTGAGAGGCGACCAGTCTCCTGCTCACCAGACATCCCGTGTTAACCGGGTATTGAATTATTTCGGTTGTGCTGCACTCGTCTGCGGAGCGGGTGCCGTCGGTGCGTTACGCAGCACAGTTGGCGTTCCAGCTTGCGGCATGACCATCACTGTGACGGATGCGGCGAAAAAGCTTCCGTTTCTTACTGACCCCTCGACGCGAATCGTATCGCCCACTTGAACGTCGGCGAGAGTGACGGGTTCGCGATGCTTACGAAAGGTGGTGTTTTCGTCGGCCTGAAAGCTGTGAGCAGCGTGGTCGAGTGCGCCTGTGAGCGATACCGTGGTTTCGTTGATGGCCGTAACTTTGCCCATGAGCCAGGTCTTGCCAAAATTTGCCTCCTGCTCGCGCATCCGTTTGGCGCGCTCAGGATCGATCAGCATCACGACAACAGCGCCAACAGATTTGGCGGCTGAGTCGATCTCGCCAAATGCGGCCACTGCGTCGCCGGTCTTGATGTCGCCAGGCTTGATGGCCTCCGGTGTTGACCGTTGGCGATCGCCTCTCTCGCCACCTTCGCCCCTCGGGCCGCCCTCTCCCGGCTTCTGCACCGGCTGCTTCAGAATTCTGGTGTTCGCGCTAAAGTGGACCACATAGCTTTCGCCCGCATCGGTCTTGACGGTGTAGTGATCGACGGCAACTTCCGTCACGGTTCCCGCGATCCCGCGTCCGCCCATGTCACCGAAATCGCCCCATCCGCCGGACCGTCCGCCCCGTTGTCCTTGCCCACCCCCTGCACCCGATCCTTGGGCCGGAACCTGACCGGTTGATGGCGTGGAATTTGAATCCTGGGCCGAGATCATGACCGCCAGACCGAGAGTCAAGAGGGGGGTCAAGAAGGGGGTCAAGAAGGCAAGCGAAGAGATGAGGCGAATCTTCATGGCAACTCCAGCGGTGAAAAGTCTTCCTACAGGATAGACGCTGGAATCACCGGGAAGGCAATGAGACCCTCAACAGCAGGATCGATCCGCGCACGCTCCGGGCATCTCAAGGATTGCGCTGTTCGGCCAGAAGCCGTGCAAATGCCGGCAAGCCGAGCAGGCCTGCGAAGTCGTCGTCGGCCATAATCTTTTTGGGACTGGTGAACCCCTCGTCGAGTGATTTGCGCAGATACTCGATAGCCCGGTCTGTCATGCCGGCGCGGAGATAGCCCTTGGCCGTGTAATAGTTCACTGCGCCGCGGTCTTCAATCGAGGCCGGGTTGACGACGCGGAATCTGTTGGTCGTTTCTTCGAAGATCTTCGGGTCCAGAGCCAATGCGGCTTTGTAATACTCCCAACCCTGCTTGTATTTGTGCTGGGCGAGGAGGTTGGAACCGAGATTCTTTACCACCAGCGCAGAGCCCGGCTCCTGCTTCAACGCCTTGCGATACATGCGCTCCGCGCTTCGGTAGTCCAGGAGTCCGTCGTAGACCGTGCCGAGGTTGTTATAAACGTGGGCGCTGGCCGGGTCTAACTTCAGCGAGGCGTCGTAGCACCGCAACGCGTCTTGAAAATTGAACATGAGTTGATAGGCGATGCCCATCTTGTTCATCACGGCGGCCGAACCGGCAGCTCGCTTGTAAGACGCAATCGCCTCCTGATAGCGCTGGTAAGTCATCAGAGAGTCGCCGATCTCCTCGGGGGTTGGCGATTCGTACGTTACGTTGATAATCCGATCTGCCGCCGGGGCCGTAGCCGGAGTTCCCGATGTGGCGGCCTGCGCGAAGAAAACCGGCGCTGAGGCGAGGATGGAAGCAACTGCGATGAGCGGCAGCCAGCGGTGTTGATTCAAGTTGCGCATAAGCCCCCCTGCTGAAGGATTCAGGTGAAGGAGCAAGCCCTATTCCTGTAGATGCGTCCACTCAGCAATTTGGATTGAAGCATCAAACGAGAATCAGCGGCGCCAGAAAATCGTGCCTTGGCGTCCCGGTCATTCCGATGTGGGGCGCAGTTTGAGAACGGTCCAGCTTGGGAAAACAAGCATTAAAAAAATACGAGGATTTCTTAGCGCTCGTGAACCGAGCGTGGTTGCTATCCAAAGGAGACGCGGGCCGAGGGCAGGAAGTGATCCATACTTGCGCAATCGCAAACGCCACTTAGAGTGGAAAAGACGCACATCCTGTTAGTCGATCTGCAAAAAATCCTGCATACTTTTAGTGAAGAGAAGATCGGCAAAGAGGAGGATTTTCCCGATGACAACCACGAATGCGGATATAAGTGCGCTCTTTCTTGATTTTTCCAGCCATAAATTGCTGAAGCAGTACTGGCCGCGACTGCGGGAATGCGTTCAGTCGCTCGACGAGAGCCAGGTTTGGTGGCGGCCCAACGAGGCCTCGAATAGTATCGGCAACATCATCCTGCATCTGAACGGCAACGTGCGCCAGTGGCTGGTGGATTCTTTCAACCACGGGGACGACAAGCGCGACCGGCCGTCGGAATTTGCGGCGGAAGGCGGGCTGTCTGCATCGGCGCTGCTTGAAAAACTCGGCGCAACATTGCAGGAGGCATCGGAGGTGCTCGCGCGCCTGACCGACGCCGATCTACTCGCGTACTACGATATACAGGGCTACCACGTTACGGGTCTATTCGCTGTTTACCAGGTCGTAGAACATTTTGCATTGCACTATGGACAGATCATCTACATCACCAAGCATTTGCGCGGCAAGGACCTTGGCTTTTACAGCAAACTAAACAAGTCCGGCAAGGCTGAATAAAAACGCATCATCAACGCTTCCAGAAAAATGGTCGCATGGTGAAGGCGCGCCCCTTTTCATAGTGAACGAGTTCAAAAGCAGCGAACCGGATACGGCTCCCGTGGGTTTTGCCGTGCGCAAAACGCAGAGGCTACGGCGCAAAAACACTTAAGTATTCACTTGACAAACATTCCAGGCCGATCAATACTTAATCCCGTACTTAACTATTCCCATGGGAGGAGAAATGCCGTGAACCCACAACCCGTAGTTCACAATACTTTTGTCGTAGAGCGCAGCTTTCCCGTCAAGCCGGAGCGCGTCTTCGCAGCCTTCGCCGATCCGGCCCAGAAACGCCGCTGGTTTGTCGAGAGCGAGCACAATCAGGTCGAAAGCTATGAGCAGGACTTTCGCATTGGAGGCCGAGAGCATTATGCTCTGGGCTTCAAACAGGGCCATCCTCTGACGGGCCGTTCGCTTAAGAGCGAGAACTTGTACAGAGATATTGTGCCGAATCGCCGCATCATTTTCACCTCGACCATGGCCTTGGAAGACAAGTACTTTTCGATTTCTCTTTGTACAGTGGAACTGCTGCCCACGGAGAAAGGCACGGACCTGGTCCTGACCTTTCAAAGCGCGTTTCTTGAAGGCTCCGATGGTCCGGAGATGAGGGAGGCGGGGTGGCGAGGGCTGCTCGAAAAGCTGGCAAAGGTGCTTGAGAGCTAGCAGTTCAGCACCACGGAAGGCGCGCCCATGAAGAGAAAGAAACCCAATATCGACGCTATCTTCCACGCCCTCGGCGACGCCACGCGCCGGGCCATGGTGGTGCGGTTGAGCCGGGGTCCCATGTCGGTGTCGCTGTTGGCTGAGCCCTTTGAAATGTCTCTGGCCGCGGTCGTTCAGCACTTGCAAGTGTTGGAAGAGTGCGGCCTGGTGCAGACCGAAAAGGTGGGCAGGGTGCGCAGTTGCCGCATCGAACCCACCGGGCTCGACGCCATGGAGCAGTGGATTAGAGATCGCCGATCGATTTGGGAGCGCCGGTTGGACCGGCTGGGAGAGTTGTTCGGTGACGAAGACAAGAACCGATAGTTCAATCATCGTCGGTGGAGTTCTGGCGTGGCATCCCACCCTGGCCGCAAAAACAAAAGCGCGACGAGGGTGGGGCACCCGGTTGCTATTTGGAAGTCACACTTACTTCAGCGAACTCATGTCGATTACGAAGCGGTACTTCACGTCCTGCTTGAGCATGCGCTCGTAGGCTTCGTTGACCCTCTGGATAGGGATCACTTCAACGTCTGATGTGATGTTGTGCTCGCCGCAGTAATCGAGCATCTGCTGAGTCTCATTCATGCCGCCGATCATGGACCCGGCAACCGAAACGCGTCGGCCGATGAGGTTGAAGACGCTCACGGCCGGGGGCTTGTCAGGCAGGCCCACAAGACAAATGGTCGCGTCCTGTTTGAGCAGGGCTGTGTAGTCATCGACCGGGTGCGGAGCGGAGACGGCATCGACAATAAAGTCGAAGGAATGCGTGTGAGCCTTCATGGCTTTCACATCGCTCGAGAGCACGACCTCATCGGCGCCGAGACGCATCGCATCCTCCTTCTTTCTCAAATTCGTCGTGAACTGCACAGTGTGCGCGCCGAGCGAGTGGGCAAATTTGAGCGCCATGTGGCCCAGGCCGCCCAACCCAACGATGCCTACTTTTTTGCCGGGCCCGACGTTCCAGTGGCGCAGCGGCGAATAGGTTGTAATGCCTGCGCAGAGCAGCGGCGCGACGCCCGCCATGTCGAGATTCGCCGGAACATGATGGGCGAAGCGCTCGTCGACGACATAGTTTGAAGAGTAGCCGCCCATGGTCGTCGAGCCGTCGACGCGGTCCTTGGCGGCATAAGTGAGCGTCGGTCCCTCGTCGCAATAGTTCTCTTCCGAACGCTTGCAGGGCGCGCACTTGCGGCACGAGTCAATGATAACGCCAATGGCCGCGATGCCACCGACTTTGAACTTGGTGACAGCGCTACCGGCAGCCGTCACGCGGCCAACAATCTCATGGCCGGGAACGAGAGGATAACTCGACTGGCCCCATTCGTTGCGAACCATATGCAGGTCAGAGTGGCAGACGCCGCAGAAGAGGATGTCGACGACGATCTCGGTGGGGCCGGGCTCGCGGCGCGTAAAATTCAAGGGACCAAGTGGAGATTGTGCACTCTGTGTGCCGTAACCTTTTGATGCGGGCATGAATGAAATCCTTTCGGAGTGAATTCTATAACACGAAGGTGAAGAGATCTGGGATCAGGGACGCCGTGCGCAGACGACGCGTGGAATCCCCTGTAGATCAGAGCTGAATACGATCTGCTCAAAGCCCGCGCGGGCAAGCAATTCTGTGACAGCGGGCGATTGTCCGAAGCCGATTTCGAGCAAGAGAGAGCCGCCGGGAACGAGCGCCTCGAAGGCTGATGGAATAAGGCGGCGGTAAACTTCAAGGCCGTCGTCTCCGGCGAAGAGAGCGATCGTGGGCTCGTAGTCGCGCACCTCGACAGAGAGCGTGGCGCGATCGGCGCATGGCACGTAAGGCGGATTTGAAACGATCAAGTCGAATTGTTCTCCTGCTACTGGCGCAAGCAAATCGCCGGCTAGAAAACGAATGTCGGCTCCGTTGCGTTTTGCGTTTTCACCGGCGATGGCAAGTGCTGCGGCTGAGAGGTCGGTCGCGCTGATCTGCGCTTGAGGCAGCAAGTGTGCGAGCGAGATAGCTATGCATCCCGACCCCGTTCCCACGTCAACGATGCGCGGCGCACTGAAACGCGCACCCATGGCAATGACCTTCTCGATGAGATGTTCTGTCTCATGCCTTGGAATCAGCACCTCGCGAGTTACGCGAAAGGGCAGCCCGTAGAACTCCGTCTCGCCGATGATGTATTGGATCGGCTCGCCTTTACAACGGCATTCAAGCAACTCAAGATAGTTTGCTGCCATCTCCTCGGCGAGCTCTTCGTCGAGATGCGTCATCAGCCAGGCTTTGTCTTTGGCTAACAGATGCAGCAACAAGACCTCCGCGTCGGCTCGCGCGCGTTCGGGGTGCGGGCCTGAGTTGAGATGCGCCGTGCCCTGCAAAACGAAGCTGCCGATCGGGGCCAAACTCAGGCGGCCTGGTGCGTGTCGGCCTTCAACTGCTCCGCCTGATAGTGGGTGACGAGGGCATCGACGATGGGTTGCAGCCGGCCTTCCATGACCAGGTCGAGTTGATGAAGTGTCAGGCCGATGCGGTGATCGGTGAGCCTGTTCTGCGGAAAGTTGTAGGTGCGAATCTTTTCGCTGCGATCGCCGGAGCCGACCTGCTGTTTGCGCGCCTGCGCCAGCTCGGCATTCTGCTTGTCCATCTCCATCTCGTAGAGTCGCGAACGCAGCACGCGCATTCCCTTTTCGCGGTTCTTGATCTGCGACTTCTCGTCCTGGCAACTGACCACGGTACCTGTGGGAATATGGGTGATGCGGACGGCGGAGTAAGTTGTGTTGACTGACTGACCGCCGGGGCCAGACGAGCAAAAGGTATCGATGCGAATATCTTTCGCTTCGATCTTCACATCCACTTCTTCAGCCTCGGGCAACACGGCGACAGTTACGGCGGAGGTATGGACGCGGCCCTGCGTTTCGGTCGCCGGTACACGTTGCACGCGGTGCACTCCGCTCTCCCATTTAAGTTGAGAGTACACACGCTCGCCCTCCACAATGGCGATCACTTCCTTGTATCCGCCCACTCCCGATTCGGACATGGAGAGCAGCTCGATCTTCCAGCGATGCTGCTCGGCAAAGCGCTGATACATGCGAAAGATCTCGGCGGCAAAGAGCGAGGCCTCGTCGCCGCCGGTGCCGGCGCGGATTTCGAGGATCACGTTCTTTTCGTCGTTCGGATCTTTGGGCAGGAGCAACACCTTAATCTGTTCTTCAAGAGCCGGCTCGCGCGGGGCGAGTTGCGCGATCTCCTCCTCGGCCATTGCGCGCAGATCGGGATCGCTCTCGGCAAGCAGGGCGCGCGATTCGGCCAGCGCCTGGCGCACCACTTTCAGCTCGCGAAACTTCATCACCGGAGTTTCGAGGTCGCTGAGGGCCTTGCCGGCCTTCTGATACTTTTCGCGGTCGTTGACAATCTCGGGTAGCGAGAGTTGTTGGGAGAGCTCTTCGTAGCGATGCTCCATTTGTTCTAAACGATCAATCACGGCGTTGCCTCACATGCCCGCGCGGGCTGGTTTCTATTCTCTTGGAAATCTGAAGATGGGCGGAAAACAAGTGTTGGCGGCGGGCGCCGCTAGAGGAGGGCCGGGATGGGGTGGTGGAGGGCCATGCTGCTTTCTATTCTAGCGCGAATGGAGACAATCAAAGAAATGGATTGACGATCTTCACGCCATCAAACTCTCGGCCGTGCTGCATATCTTCCGAGAGGAGAACGCGGCAGCCTGTCTGTTTTGCCATGCGGAGTACCAGGGCATCCCAGAACGAGAATCTGTGAAGGCGGTGGATGTCGATGGCTGCAAGGATGTCGCTGACAGTTGGTTCGCCGACATGAAACTTCGCAAAAACCTCAACCCTTTGCCTGGCCAATTCCGAATTGAGTTTGAGTTTTCCAGTGGCCGAGACGAAGTACTCTTGAAGCACTTGCAGCGAAACCGTACCGGTCCGTGAGCGGAGGTGAGTCTCGACGAGGTCGACTGCCGTCGCTCGTTTGCCCGGATCTCTGGGATCGTCGGAATAAACCAGTACATTGGTGTCGAGGAATGTTCGTGTAACCTTGGCTTTTCCGCTTGTTGCGCGGGTCACTTGAGCCGGTCCTCATAAATCTCATCCCGGTTCCATTTCCAACCCGCCTCCGGTTTTCCCATGCCGCTGGTTTCAACAAAGAACTCGATATCGCGCTCCAAATCGTCGTCTCCAGCCACGTGTTGAAGATGCTCCCGGATCTCCTGGTTGACGGTCTTGCCGGTGGCGCGGAGCTTCTCTCGTGCGCGTTCAACGATCTGTTCGTCGATCGAGAGCGTGATATTCATGAACACAGTATACGTGCGCACATATCCTGTGTCAAGTGGCTCTTTTCTTGAAATTAGATCCTGATCTTCGGCCCTCGGAACTATTCGACGGCGCTCATCAGCGGCACCACCAAGCTCGAATCCTCGTCGAGACCGGAGTAAACGATGATGGTGGCAGGCGTCAGATCCTTTGGTCGCGCGGTCATGATGTTGGGCACAAAGCGCTGTGGGTTGCGATCGTAAAGCGGGAACCATGTGCTCTGTATCTCGACCATCACCGTGTGGCCGGCCTTGAAGACATGGTCCACATCGTGCAGGCTGAACTTATATTCGCGAACCGAACCTGCCTTCAACGGCATCGCCTTTTCAAAGCTGTCCAGATAGCGGCCGCGAAAGATCTCCTCGTTGATCATAAGCTGGTAGCCGCGCATCTTTTCGTCCGCATCGTCAGCCGGGTATTGGTCGATGAGCTTCACCACGAGATCGTTGTCCGTGCCCGTTGTGGCGGCGTAGATGTCGGCAATCACTTCGCCGGTCAGCACCAGATCCCGTTTCAGAATGGGCAGCTTCCACACAGCCACGTCGTTGCGGCCGGTTACGAAGCTCTGATCTTCCGTGAGCCAGTTGTACCACTGCGAGCCTTCGCTATAAGTGGGCTGGATGGGCCGATGGCGGTAAGGCACGGGGTTGGATGGATCGCTCAGGTAGCTGGTTTGCGCCTCGGCGGTGGCACTGCTCCAACTCAACAGGCCCGAGCCTGCGAGATGCAGCCTTGTGGGCCGTGACTCGGGAGGCGGGAAGTGGGAGTAGCGCTTCCATGTGTTCGAGCCGGTTTGAAAACTGGCTGTGTCTTCCAGGTCAAATCCCGCTCTGTTCTCGCCGGGCTCGTCCTTCAAATAGTGTGCGAAGAATCTTGCCTCGATCTGTGCGCGAAACTCTTTGCCGATGGGCTCGGTGTAATCGAGGTTGCCCAGGTGCCGCGCGGATTGAGACCATGAGCCGTGCCGCCAGGGGCCGAGGACAAGGAAATTCCTGTGGCGGCCATCGTGCGGCTCGAGCGTCGAGTACTCAATCTGCGGGCCATACATATCTTCCTGATCGTAATAGCCGCCTACGGTAAGGGTCGGCACGGCAACGGCGTTCAAAGAGTGTTCGACGCCGCGCGAGGACCAGACGGAATCATAGGCAGGATGATCCAGGAAGAGCTTCCAGGTAGGCAGCACTTTGGCGCCGGATTGCTTCACATCTTCGACGAAGCTGCCGCGCTCTAAAAAATAATCGAAGCCATCGCGGGCTTTGCCGTCCTTATCCTTGCCGTAACTGACTTCAGTCTCTTCTTTGCTCGACTCCATACCGAGAACGTAGTCGTAGCCATAACTCTGGCGAAAAGCTCCGTTGTGAAAGAAGTCATCGCCCATCCAGACATCGATCATCGGCGCCTGCGGCGAGATAGCCTTGACCGCCGGATGCGGATCGATGCCGGCCATCATGGCCAGGAAGCCGGGATAACTCGTGCCGAT
>Ga0187890_10002822_pt1 | contig 12077 bp, 5 predicted proteins | sample June2016WEW_21_1_FD_133005 | JGI IMG/M metagenome (GOLD analysis project Ga0187890, IMG submission 133005) | Peatland microbial communities from SPRUCE experiment site at the Marcell Experimental Forest, Minnesota, USA - June2016WEW_21_10 | ecosystem: Environmental > Terrestrial > Soil >... | reverse complement strand
TAACCGCGCAGCGCAATCGGCCGGATATAACAAGGAGCAATACCATTGGCTTCGATCACGTCCACTACACCCGCGCAAAGCTCTTCCAGGGTGAAAGGCAATTCCATGCGGTAGATCTTGGCCGAGTCAAGCAGCCGCTGCATGTGCTCCGGCAGGCGGAAAACGGCAGAGCCCTGCGGCTGACCGTAGCAGCGAAGCCCTTCAAAGACGCTGGATCCATAGTGGATCACGTGGCTCATGACGTGAATGTTGGCTTGCTCCCAGGGAATGAGGTTGCCGTTGTGCCAGATCTTTGAAGTGGTTTGGAATGGCATGGTAGTTAAAAGACTCCTTCAATGCTCCGAATACTTGTCCTATACAGCGTAACCCGGATTGGGTAGCCGTGTCACGGCAGGTTCCGCACAGCCTCGGCAGCCGGGACGAGCGGCTCCTGGTTCAAGAATTCCAGCCTCAGAAATGAAAACGATAACGCAATTCGGCGGAGAACATTCTGGGGTCGTTGTAATGAAATCCCCCAACGGTGACCGAGTTGTCCTGAAGCACGCGATGATTCGTAACATTGAGCACAGAGCCGGAGACTTTCCACTTTTCACCCAACGCGCGGCCGGCAGAGACATCGAATGTGGTGTGAACGGGCAGGTAAGGACCAGCGTATGGGCCATTGTTTACCGGGCACGGAGCAATGCAAGCCAGACCGTTTGAAAATCCGGAGCCGTAATAAACATTGGATGAAAACCACGTCTGGAAGGGCAGGTTTGTCTTGAAGCCCGTGTTGAGCGTCTCGCGCTGATCGTGATCGACGGGAGTGTAATTGAAGTTCGGTGGATAGCAGGCCGAATCGCCTTGAATAGAACAGGTGAAGCCTCCAATGATGGCGCCCCGCTGCTCGGCGATCTGATTTGAATAAGTCAGATGAAACTGACCAAAGCGGGCGAGTTGAGGTGATCCCAGCGTCAGTTCCCAGGCCCTCACCAGCGCACCATCGACGGCGATCGGAAAGTACATATTCGATTCGCCGAGATTTGAGTGATCGAGCAAGTTGTTTACGCGGTTTTTAACGTTGGCCACATCGAGCAGCCAGCCTTTCAAAGGAATCTGAATGCCGAACTGATGCTCTTCATCCCGCTCCGACGGCAAGGGGGTGAAGGTATTCTCGCCGGAGCCGAGACTCCCTGCGTAATCCAGCACTGAAGTGGCGACGGTTACGAGCGGCGCAGGCTGAAAGAAGTGGCCGTAGAAACCGCGCAGAACCCAGTGCAGCCTCGGAATTTCGACCGTTGCCCCTATGCGCGGATAAATCGCGGATTCGTCGATTCCAGCTCGATAAATCGAGAACCTCTCGCCGCCGAGGAGGGTGATATAGTGGCCCAGTCGTAAGTGGTCGGAAACGTAGAACTCGTAGAGCGCGGCTGCTGCGCTTGTTGAACCATCGGGGTACACGGTGGCTGGAGACGTGGTATTGTCAGTCACTCCGAATAGGTCGTTTTCCCCCTGGTAGAAGGTGTATGCGCCGGCAGAGAAGCTGTTGGGGCCTGCGTCGAGGTGTCCGTCGGCCTGGCCGCCCACATAGTTCGAGCTCTGATGCCAGGTTGTCGCGGCCGGCCGGTCGTTTGGCAGTGAATCGTACGCAGCTTGATTGAAGTGATAAAAGGGTGCCACTGTGAACAACGCCTTGGGTGAGAGCGTATGCACCCAGTTGCCAATCACAAAAGAGTCGCGCTCTGCCTGTGCGTCCCGCAATCCGACCGAACTGTAATGAGAAGAAGTCGTCTCATAGTCGTTGGGGTCGGGGTCGTAGGGGATGTCGAAATAATCATGGCGGTATTGCGCATTCAATCGCAGTTGGTCCTTCGACGTCTCATTGCGAATCAACGATACAAAGCCGCTTTCTGAATTCGTGCTATCGTGATAAATCGCAGCGACTGGCGTGGCAAGGCCATAGTTTGCGCGTGAGCCCGTAACGCTTGTGTACCAGGCATTTTTCTCAGTGTGGTTGCCGAGCGAAACTTGCGCCTCCGCGGCACCCAGGTTACCGGCCGTGAGCAGCATGTCGCCTTCGCGGCTGCGCTCGAAGCCATTGCGCGGCAGCACGTCGAAGACTCCATAAGTCCGATCGCCCACGTCGGCCCCATAACTTCCGCGCTGCATCTCCACCTGGTCGATGTCTTTCGGGTCGATCTGCGGTCCAAGGTTGGAGGCGATTTTGGTGTTGGGGATCGCAATTCCATCGATGAGCCAACTTGTCTGGTGACCTCCGCGCATGTGCAGCATGTCGTGGCTCACGTACGCGCCGGGGACGTAGTCGGTAATCATCTCCATCCCGATCGTCCTGCCGGCGCCCGGCGTTTCGTCGATCATGGCGCGCGTGATGAGCGTGGATGGCGTCACCGAATCGACAGCCACGTCGGAGTCCGCCGATCCTTTCACCTCAACGGATTCAGTTGCCGCCGCAACCGGCAGCGGGATATGCAATATCGGATTTGTTCCTGAGGCAATGGTTAGAGTTTGAGTGACGGTCGCAAAACCGGCGGCATCTATCCTCAACCGATAGACACCGATCGGCGCTTGAGGTAACTCGAAGCCTCCCTCCGAGTCTGTGGTGGCGCTCAAAATAAACGCGGAACTAGCGGCCTGAAGAACCACTTTGGCGTTGGCGATAGGCCGATGCTGGGGGTCGTGGACCACTCCGTGCACGGAAGCGAAAACAGTCGCAAGTGCGGGAAGGGAAGTGCCGAGCACCACGGCCAGTACCAGGCCAAGGCCCAGAGTAAAGCGCGACGACCTTAGCATGGAATAACCTCCTGGGGATCACGACAATGAAAGCACTCGACGGCGTGCGGATACGCCGCATAGAAGGGGAACTGGCACGTTGTGCGCACTCATTGTGAGCAGACTTGAGGGTTGCGTTTGTCAAGATTGGAGAGGTGCGTTTAAGCACATAAAGCGTCCAGCGAAATCTCTCGAAGGTTGACGTTTCTAACGCCCGTCTCAAACCAGATCGGTGATTATTGGAGGCCCGCGATTGGCTCGGATGCATAGAGCGCTCTGGCGCGCTGTGGCGCGGATGGCCACAGGTGTGTGAGGTTTTGCCGGCAAGACAGGAACACCAGCCGATGACGCCACCAAAGCCTTCATCGGCCCCGTTGATAAGAAGTTCCAGCTTGGGTAGCTGGGGCAACGCGGCGGGATGGCCAGCGCTGGCTCGGAGTTGGATGATGCTTCAGTTGGCATCGAAGCCCCAGCGCTTGACTTGGAGCAATGATGGGCTCCATGGCGGCGACAGCACACCGGCAAGCGCGACTCTGCGTTGGCCTGGAGGATCTCCCCAATCGGTCCCAGCCAGAACAGCAGAATGAGACTCAAGCAGACTGCGCGACGCATCGTTTACCCCACCGGAATCGAGCCGTTTGTGCGCTACGGCGCACAAAAAACGGGGGTTCCTGGATTCAGTAATTCTTTGAACGAACAGAGGCTACCGACTTCCATTTCATTATGCCTCAACCGGGATTTCAAGTTCTTCTCCGAGATTCGCGTCTCTGCGAGCAGGGCGCCACTAACAGGACGCAACTTTTCGACTCGGGTGGGTTTTCTACCCACAGATAGGTACTATTGTCTTCAGATGCGGTTTTGCGCCGGTAAGTGAAGCGATTCAACGAGTAATTGACAGGAGTGTTTATGCAACGCCTGTGCACGACCCTCGGATCTTCCCTATGCCTGATGCTGGCTGGCTTGGCGTCGAATGGTCAGTCGTCAAACGCATCCGCTCCGCGCACCAACCATGGGCAGCACCCGGCCGCGCAAGCGCTGACTGAGAATGAGCGAGTTCTGCATGCTCTGAGCCGATTCACCTTTGGGCCGCGCCCTGGCGATTTGGAGCGCGTCCGCGAAATCGGACTCGATCAATGGTTTGAGCTGCAATTGCATCCGGCGACCATGGATTTTTCCGACCTCGATCAGCGGCTGAACAGCTTCCCGGCCATGCGGCTCCAGACCGCACAATTACTCACCGCTTTTCCCAACGGGGCAATCATCCGGCAAGCGGCGAATGGTAAGCTTCCGATGCCGAATACACCCATTCTGCGCGCAATCTACGACGATCAAATCGCCTTCTACAAAGAGCGCGAATTGAAAAACGCTGAAAAGAAGACAGAGGCTGCCGCGGCACCGGCGCCGGCGAAAGAACCATTGCCTCCAGCGATGGTCGCGTCCCCTGGCTCCCAGATGGGCCCCGACATGAAACAGGAGATGGGGGCTCCGGCAATCGACGCGCCGAAAGCTCAAACGGCCTCCGAAGCTCAGTCCAATGCGACGGCGCTTCCCTCCGACGCGAGCAAGCCAAAGCCCGGCGAAGCAGCCCCCATCGCTCAGCCATCCCCCGCCGATGCGGAGATGCTGGCTCTGCTGGCGCTTCCACCAAAGCAACGCCTGGCTCGCGTTTTAGCCATGCCCCCTCAGCAGCTCGAGAGCTTTCGCCAAAACCTGAAGGGACCGCAGCGAGCGCAACTCGTCGACAGAATGACGGCTGGAGATCGCGAAGTTGTCGCCGACCTTGAGAATCCCGGCAAGGCTGTCGTCGATGAAATGAAAGAGCAGCGGCTGATTCGGGACGTCTACAGCCCCGCTCAATTGCAGGAAGTCATGACAGACTTCTGGCTCAATCATTTCAATGTCTATCTGCATAAGAATGACGAGACGCCCTATCAATTAGTGAGCTTCGAGCGGGATGTGATCCGCCCGCGGGCGCTGGGCAAGTTTGAAGATCTGCTCGTAGCTACGGCAGAGAGTCCAGTGATGCTGCTCTATCTTGACAACGCAAGCAGCATGGGGCCTGATTCGATTGTTGCCGAAAAAAACAAGGAACGCGCGCAAAAACAAAACAAGCCGACTCCGCCCTCCGGATTGAATGAGAATTATGCGCGAGAGTTGATGGAGCTGCATACGCTGGGCGTCGATGGTGGTTACACTCAGCATGACGTCACCGAGCTGGCGCGCGTGTTTACTGGCTGGACTGTCGATCAGCCTGCGCATGGCGGTAGCTTCCTGTTCGACGAGCGCAAACACGAGCCAGGCGAAAAGAAAGTTATCGGAGCAAAGGTCAACGACAGTGGAATAAATGAAGGACTGGCGATGTTGCATCGTCTGGCGACGCGGCCGGCGACGGCGCAGTTCTTGTGCCGTAAGCTGGCGATCCGATTCGCAGCCGACGATCCACCCCAGAACCTTGTGAATCGCATGGCGAAGAGTTATCTTTCGAGCGACGGAGATATTGCCGCCGTGCTACGGACTATGTTTCATTCGCCCGAGTTCTGGCGTCGCGATGTCTACCGGGCTAAAGTCAAAACGCCGCTCGAATACGTGGTGTCGGCTGTACGCGCAAGCAATGCGGAGGCCGGCAGCCTGATGCCTTTGTCCAACACGCTCGACCGCATGGGTATGCCGCTCTATGGATGCGTGCCCCCCACCGGCTATCCGATGGACGCCAAGGCATGGGTGAATACCGGGGCGCTGGTCAATCGTATGAACTTCGCGCTCAACCTGGCCGCTAACAAGCTAGGGGGAATTGAGACTGCATGGCCGGCAGATGCCTTTGATGGTGAGCTGTCGCGCGAGGTTACAGCCGATCAATCACCGATCGACTGGAGCGCCGATGAACTGCGGCTTGAGAAGCGGCTGATTCAAGCTACTGTAAGTGATCAAACGCGCAAGACGCTGTTGGCGCAGGTCGAAAGCCAGGCTCAGACTCCAACAGGCACTTCAGTTACTCCAAGTGCGGCTGTGCAACCGATCAACACTGCGGGACAGATCGGCGGCAAACCCAGTCCGTCCAATGCCGCAGCCACCACGGTTGTACACGATAAGCAAGACGCGCTCCTGGCAGGATTGTTACTGGGCTCTCCGGAGTTTCAACGGCGATAACGGCCGACTGATAACGACATGAATTGAAGACCGACTGAAGCGAGGGAAATATGAGCACCACGCGGCGTATCTTCTTGCGTAACGGCGCACTGGCAATGATGAGTAGTGCTGTGGTTCCCGCGTTTCTGACGAGAGCCCTGTTAGCTGAATCCGCGGCTCCAAATATACAAGGCAAAAAGCTTGTGGTAATCTTTCTGCGAGGCGCGGCAGATGGACTGAATATCGTCGTGCCCTATGCGGAAAAGAATTATTATGCAATGCGGCCCACCATTGCGATTCCGCAAAATCAGGTGCTCGACCTGGACGGTTTCTTTGGACTGCATCCATCGCTCGCCTCTTTTGAGCCCTTGTATCGGCAAGGTCATTTAGCGATTGTCCCCGCGACCGGATCGCCGGACAAAACGCGCTCTCACTTCGATGCTCAGGATTTCATGGAATCAGGTACTCCAGGCAACAAGGCCACTGTGGATGGCTGGCTCAACCGCGCCTTGCAATCGGAAGACATGTGCACGGATTCTCGCCACAAATTGGAACATACCGCCTTTCGCGCAATTGCACTGGGATCGGAGCTTCCGCGCACGTTGGCCGGCAAGGTTGAAGCTACCGCCATCGGCAATGTTCTGGACTTCAATGTTGGCGGACGCGGTCCCGCTCAGGCGCCGGCCGGCAATGCGTTTCAATCCATCTACGATCAGTCGAGCGACGCCCTGCTGCACACCGCCGGGGAGTCGACTTTCGAAGCCGTGAAGATGCTGCGCTCGACCGACCCTGCGCATTACATTCCTGCCTCCGGCGCAGCCTATCCGTCCACTTCCTTCGGCAACGGGATGAAGCAGATCGCGCAATTGATGAAGGCCAATCTGGGCGTCGAGACTGCGTTCACCGACATCGGCGGCTGGGACACCCATCACAATCAAGGCAGCGTGAATGGCGATCTTGCCAACCGCCTCAAGGATCTCTCCGATGGTATCTCGGCCTTCTGGCGAGATATGGGTGACGACGCTGAAAACATAACTCTAGTTACGATGAGCGAGTTTGGCCGTACCGCTGAACAGAACGGCACTGGCGGCACCGATCACGGCCATGCGAACGTCATGTTTGTTCTGGGTGGCAAAATCAAAGGCGGCAAGATCTATGGCAAATGGCCGGGACTTGCCAGGGAACAATTGAACGAGAACCGCGATCTGGCAATAACAATCGATTTTCGCCAGGTACTGGCTGAAACCATCACTGGAACGCTGGGAGTTACTAACCCCGAGTTTGTTTTTCCCGGCGCGCAACTGCGCAAGGATAACTTCCTCGGGCTGATTTAATCTAACGAGTTACTTCCTCGCCCGCGACAAAGACACGCGGCCTGAATGGCGCGGCGATAAAGTACATCAATTCGCGGTAGTCGGTAAACTCATGAATCAGGAAATCTGCTTCCTTCCTCATTTCAAGTGACCCTACGCGGTCCCCCATTCCAAGGCTATGCGCCGCATTGAGCGTTGCAGCCATCAGCGACTCAGCGGGACTCAACCCCATTTTCAAGCACGCCAGCGATAGAATGAATGGCATTGAAGCCACCGGAGATGAGCCTGGATTAAAGTCGGTAGCAAGCACAATTGCAAGTCCCAATTCGATCATCTTCCGCGCCTGCGGATATTGTTCCCGTCCCAGCGCAAAAACTGAGCCCGGCAATAACACCGGTTGTACGTGAGCCTTCTTCAGCAAGCCAAGCGTTTCGTCGCTCGCTGCCTCCAGGTGATCTGCGGTTGCAGCGCCCAGTTCCGCAGCCAGTGCGGCTCCCGTATTCTCCCGGAACTGCTCGGCATGAACACGCAATCCCAGCCCATGCCTCAAAGCCGCGGTCAGCACGCAGCGTGCTTCCTCAATGCTCAACGCATGATCGTCGCAGAAAGCATCGCAGTAAGCAGCCAGCTTTGCCGCGGCCACTTCAGGAATCAACTCCTCGGCAATCCACTGCACATACTCCTCGCGCCGATCCGCAAACTCCGCGGGAACCCCATGCGCCGCCAGCAGCGTCGAGACAATACGCGCCGGGCCCTCGGCATTGAGTCGCTTCAGAACGCGAAGCATCCGCAGCTCCGTCTCGCGCTCCAGCCCATAACCTGACTTGGCTTCGATGGTTGTTGTGCCTGCGCGAAGCAGCCAATCCCGATGCCGCCGTGCAATGGTCAGTAACTCCTCTTCGCTGGCCGCGCGCGTCAGCCTGACCGTTCGCAGAATGCCTCCGCCTTCACTCGCGATCTGCTGGTAACCGGTTCCGCCGATTCGCCTCTCAAACTCATCAGCTCGATTGCCCGCAAAAACAAGGTGCGTATGCGCGTCGACAAAGCCCGGTGTCACGCAATGGCCTTCCGCATCGATGAGCACTGCGTTTGACGGAATATTGGATCGAAGTTCGCCGTAAGGACCAGCAGCAACGATGCAACCATCTTCAATCAACAGCGCCGCCTCATTCACCATCGCTAGTTCTCGCAGCTCATCTCCCACACGCGGACGCGCGGAACCTGCCAGAGTTACAAGCTGCCCGATGTTGACGACGGCCAACGATCCAGCCATTACTATTGCTCCGCCATCGGCATTTGAATACCCCTATCGCGCGCCGTCTGTTGCGCTAACTCATAGCCCGCATCGGCGTGGCGCACCACTCCCAAACCCGGATCGTTGTTCAGGACACGCTCGATCTTCCGTGCCGCAATCTCCGTGCCGTCGGCCACCGTCACCTGCCCCGCGTGCAGCGAATAGCCCATCCCCACGCCGCCGCCGTGATGGAAGCTGACCCACGTCGCCCCTGAAGCAGTATTCAAAAGCGCATTCAAGATCGGCCAGTCGGCAACCGCATCCGATCCATCAAGCATCTTCTCCGTTTCGCGGTAAGGGCTGGCCAATGAGCCCGTATCAAGGTGATCGCGCCCGATAGCCACCGGCGCCGAAATCTCCCCCTTGCGCGCCAGTTCATTGATCGCGAGGCCCATTCGTGCGCGCTCCCCATAGCCCAACCAGCAGATGCGCGCCGGCAAGCCTTGAAAGGCGAAACGTCCCCGCGCCAGCCGCAACCAGCGTGTCAATACCTCATTTTCGGGGAATAACTCCAGGGCTAACTCGTCTGTACGGTCAATGTCCTTCGGATCACCCGACAGCGCCACCCACCGAAACGGCCCCGTGCCCGTACAAAAGAGCGGTCGAATATACTCCGGCACAAATCCGGGAATCAGAAACGCGTCCGCACAGCCCGCGTCAAACGCAAATCGTCGAATGTTATTGCCATAGTCAAACGTCACCGCACCGGCGCGCTGCAACGCTAGCATCGCATTCACATGTACGACCATCGATGCCGTTGAACGTCGCACATACTCTTCTGGATTGCTTTTCCGCAGTTCCGCGGCCTCAGCCAGCGTGAGTCCCTGCGGCACATACCCATTCAGCGGATCGTGCGCGCTCGTCTGATCAGTCACCACATCAACAATTACGCCACGTCGCACAATCTCCGGCAGCAGGTCGGCGCAGTTTCCCACCAGACCCACCGACAGCGGACGCCCATCGTCGCGCGCCGTTTCGCAGAGCTGCAGAGCCTCGTCCAACTCTTCGGTCACCATGTCGCAATAGCGCGTTTCCACACGCCGTTCAATCCGGCTGCGGTCCACATCGATCGCCAGCACCACGCCATCGTTGAGCGTAACCGACAGCGGCTGTGCTCCACCCATTCCGCCGACGCCGCCCGTCACCACCAGCCGCCCCTTGAGACTTCCTCCGAAATGCCGCTCGGCCAGTGCCGCAAAGGTCTGGAATGTTCCTTGCAAAATCCCCTGCGTGCCGATGTAAATCCAACTCCCCGCCGTCATCTGCCCATACATCATCAGGCCCTTGCGATCGAGCTCATTGAAGTGTTTCCAGTTGGCCCATTTACCCACCAGGTTCGAATTGGCAATGATCACTCTCGGCGCCATCTCGTGCGTCGGAAAGACGGCCACCGGCTTTCCGGACTGCACCAGCAGCGTCTCTTCGTTGCCCAGCTTTTCCAACTCACGCACAATCGCGTGAAAGCATTCCCAGTCGCGTGCGGCTTTTCCGATACCGCCATAAACAACCAGATCCGCCGGCCGCTCCGCCACCTCCGGATCGAGGTTGTTCATCAGGCAGCGCAGCGCCGCCTCTTGCTGCCAGCCTTTGCAGCGCAATTGGTTGCCGCGTGGCGCTCGAATCGTTGGAGCCGTGGCCATTGTCATGCTCCCTCCAGTCCATAGAATCGCTGCCGCATTGGCGCGATCCCCCAAAAGTCGGTCTCAGAATACTACCCTGGGCTCAACCGGAGCGCCACACTCCGCAGAGGAGAACTTCTCTCCTCGCGCCCAACACATTCCATGCCCTAAGGCCAGGTGTTTCAGCGATAATAGGAGATCGCAGACGCGATCGCACCTGCGTTTGCAAACCAACCTTGTACCGGACGAAGGCGAGTCCCGCCGAGAAAGCGTTATGGTCTGCCAATGACGAAGAAATGCCCTGCCGCTCTGCTCTGTCTTATCATCTCCAGCTTCATGCCGACACTCATCCCGGCTAGCGCCCAGCAGCCCCGTTACCCCTTCAACAATCCGGCGCTGCCCATGGAGCAGAGGATCGACAACCTGCTTTCCCTCATGACCGTTGACGAGAAGATCAGCGTCCTGGGCACCAACACCGGAGTGCCTCGGCTCGGAGTGATGAGTTATGGCAACTCGGAAGGCATTCACGGCGTCGTGCAGCGCGAACCGCGGGAAAAGCGCGAACCCGTCACGACCACGCAGTTCCCCCAGCCACCCGGCATGGGCGAGTCATGGGATCCCGAGTTGGTTCGTAAGGCGGCAGGTGTTGAGGGATACGAAGCGAGATACATTACGCAGACCGCAAAGTACAATCGGCAGATTTTGATGCTCTGGGGACCGCAATCCGATCTGGCGCGCGATCCGCGCTGGGGCCGCAACGAAGAGGTCTATGGAGAAGATCCATTCTTTAATGGCACGATGGCGACCGCCTTCATCAAAGGTCTCCAAGGCGACGATCCGAAGTACTGGCAATCTGCCGCCTTGCTCAAGCATTTCCTGGCCAACAGCAACGAAGATCTCCGCGAAAGTTCATCCTCAAACTTCGACGACCGCCTCTTCTGGGAGTACTATTCGGTGCCCTTCCGCATGGGCTTTGAAGAAGGCGGGGCCAAAGCCGTCATGGCATCTTATAACGCCTGGAATGGAACCGCCATGGCCGTCAATCCTATTCTCAGAAGCCTTGTCCGCGAAAAGTGGGGCGTCGACGTGATCTCGAGCGATGGAGGCGCGGTGACGCTCCTGGTCGACCCTCGCCATCTCTTTCCCAATCAGGAAGCCGCCGTCGTTGCCTGCCTCAAATCCGGCATCAACCAGTTCCTCGATAAGTATCTCGACGAAACCAAAGCTGCTCTGAAAGATGGTTCCATCACCGAGGCCGAGATCGACGCACTGGTTCGCCCAAAGTTCCGCGTCACCTTGCGCCTCGGATTGTTGGACCCGCCCGAGATGGTTCCTTACTCCAGGATCAAGGACTCCCCAGAGCCCTGGAACACCGACGCGGATCGAACTGTCTCTCGGCAAATGGCCCTTGAGTCTGTTGTCCTGCTCAAAAATGACAATGCTCTGCTGCCTCTCAAAAAGGACGCCATCAAGTCAATCGCCGTGATCGGCCCCTTGGCCGATTCAGTTCATTGGGACTGGTACGGCGGCACGCCGCCCTATACCGTTACCCCGCTTCAGGCAATCAAAGATGAGGCTGGTCCCGGCATCAAGGTCAATTACGCGGCAAGCGAGTTGGGCAACGCCGCCTTCGATGCGGCGAAGTCCTCTGACGTCGCGGTTGTCGTGGTCGGCAACGATCCAACCTGTGGCCCTGACATGGCGCATGATTGGCACCGCACATTCGACGGCGGCGGCACGCTTGCTTGCACGGTGCCGAGCGACGGACGCGAAGGCCGTGACCGCGAGAGCATCACCCTTGAGCAGGAACAATTGGTCAAGCAAGTCTATGCCGCCAACCCCAGGACCATCGTGATCCTCGTTTCAAGCTTTCCCTTCGCCATCAATTGGTCGCAGGCTCACGTGCCGGCGATCCTGCACATGGCTCACTCCTCGCAGGACGAGGGCACGGCTCTG
>Ga0187890_10002820_pt1 | contig 12079 bp, 10 predicted proteins | sample June2016WEW_21_1_FD_133005 | JGI IMG/M metagenome (GOLD analysis project Ga0187890, IMG submission 133005) | Peatland microbial communities from SPRUCE experiment site at the Marcell Experimental Forest, Minnesota, USA - June2016WEW_21_10 | ecosystem: Environmental > Terrestrial > Soil >... | reverse complement strand
TTGTTGCGGTTGGCGGGCGTAAAGGGCAGAATCTCGACGAACTCCAGGCCCGCCTCTCCGGGCAGATTCATGAGTACAAAGTTGGGCTGCATGGCCTGCGTGGTTTGCTCTCCGCCCTCGGCCATTCCGGTTTCGGTGGCCACGGTCCACAAATCTTCGCGGTTGTAGAAAACCTCCGGATTCGTCATGTGATACAGGCCGTACACTTCCGCCTGCACGCTGAGCAGCAGTTCCGGGTAGCGGACGTGCTTGCGCAGCCAGGCGGGCATCGCCGCGGCATCCTTGAACAGCGCCGGGAAGATGCCGCGATAGGCGGCGAGGATCGGGTCTTCGCTGTCGAAGACATAGAAAGTCGTGGTTCCATCGTAGGCGTCGACGACCGCCTTGACGCTGTTGCGCATGTAGTTGATGGGCTGATTGCCGAGGGTGTTATGCGTCGAGTAGGGATAGGTGTCCGATGAGGTGTAGGCATCCATGATCCAGGAGAGGCGGCCATCGTCGCCGACCACAATGTAGGGGTCCTGGTCGAAGGTGAGGAACGGCGCCAGGGCGGCAACGCGATCGCGCACATTGCGGCGCATGAGCAAGCGGCTCTGCGCATTCACATCGTCGCTGAAGGGCAGCTTGGCGATATCGCCGCGGTCGAATGCCAGCAGGATGCGGCGCGGCAAGCCGCCCAGGACGATGCCGCCGCTGCCGTCGTAGGAGGCGAGGTTGTTGCTCTGGCCCTCGGGGTAGTTGAACTCCTGCTGGCGGGTCTTCACATAGACGTCGGTGTTGGTCATCTCGCCGAAGTAGATCTCGGGGCGCGTGACGTTCAGGCCATGCACCGTGCTCTGGACGGGCATGTTGCTCAGCAGCAGCATGGGCAACCCTTCCGCCGTGAAGCCGTTCACGGGGTTCATGGTGATCCCGTAGCCGTGGGTGTAGATGAGCTTTTCGTTGATCCAGTTGCGGCTGCTCTCGGGCAGTTTGTCCACGTTCAGTTCGCGGGTGCCGAGCATCACCTCGCGCAACGCGCCGTCGATCTGGTAGCGATCGATGTCGATGCTGGGAAAGTCGTAGTAGGTGCGAATCTCCTGTATCTGGCGCAGCGTATCCTTCAGCGCCTGCACGTCCCACAGGCGGATGTTCTGGAGCGTGGGTTGATTGTTGGCTGGATCGGCTGCCCCCACGGTGGTCTCGGCGGGAAACTCGCGCTGCGCGAACCGGTCCAGGCCGTATGCCTGGCGCGTCATCGCAATGTTGTTGGAGATGTAGGGCTGCTCGCGAACCAGTTCGTTCGGCTTGACCAGAAAGCTGGTGACGTACCAGCCGACGACACCGACCGCGACGTAGCAGATCGCGGCCGGAACGAAGGCCGCTACCAGCCAGCGCCCGCGCGGTTTGAATGCGGCGCCGGCAAGCGCGATGGCCGCTCCCAGCAGCAGCGCCGCGCAGACAATGAGCAGGCCGGTGAGCGTAACGTGCGCGTCCGTGTAGGTGACCCCGTCGAAGATCGTATGGTGCTCAAAGAGAAGGTCGAAGCGGCCGACGTACACATGCAGCGCCAGGAGGAAGAGAAGAATCCCCACCGCAATGGAAAGTCCGCGCCAGGGCAGTTGGATGGCGCTGCCGAAGCGCCCGCCAAGAACGCGGCTTCCGCCCGTAATGAGGATGAACACGACGGCCAGGATGCAACCCATCACGGAGAGCGTAAGCAGCCAGCCGACGAGCAGATGCCATGCGGGCAGCGTGAAGAGGTAGAAGTTCAAGGGCAGCCCAAAGATGGGGTCGGCGACGCTGCCCGCGGCGCGCGGCGCATACCAGAAGAGCGCCAGGGTCGGCCACTGCGCCTCCATCGCCGCCCCGGTAGCCAGCGCAATGACCAGCGAAAGACCGGCAGCGATCAGGCGCAGAGCGGAGGCGACGGGGAGTTTTATCTCATTTCCAGCGATGTAAATCGTGTGATCGGTGGGCAAATCGGCCGCATGAGCCCGCTTGAGAGCTGAAAATGCCCCGAAGAGAATCAGGAATGTGGCGGCTGCGAATCCGATGAAGACCCCCCATTCCAGGCCCAGCGTCTTCCAAAAGACCTCTCCGTAGCCGAGCGACCGGAACCACAGCAGGTCAACCCAGTAGGAGAGCGCGGTGCGGCCTCCAAGGAGGATGGCGGCGACCGCGGCGATGAGGAAAAAGAGAGCGCGGCGGCGGGACCGCGGCGGCTGCGTCTTGAGCGGAAACTGAATGTACTCGGGCACTTCTCTACCTCACCTTGCTTGCTTCGTCTTGCCTAGCGGTCCAGGCGTTGCCGAGCGATTGAAGAGCGGCGGCCGCCTTGCGGTTCCTGAACCCCGGGGTTGCGCGATCCCGCCAGTTACACTTTAGTCTTCTTGAGTTGTCTTTGCAGCTAGGTTACTGACCGCGTGATTTCGTGCATTGGGTTCGTGGTTTCCCAGGTCCCAGAATCGGGACCTGGGGCACCCGTATTGGTTCAAGAAGAAGCGGTCAGAGACCTAGCTACAAGGAGGACTCAACAATGTGGCCCATCTTCTCGTGCTTGGTGCGCAGGTAGCGCTCAAAGGATTCCTGGGGCTCGACCTCGGCGGAGACGCGCTCGACCACGGCGATGCCGGCCGATTCGAGGGCCTCTACCTTGGCCGGATTGTTGGTGATAAGGCGGACCTGGGAGACGCCAAGCAACTTGAGCACTTGGGCGGGCAGTTCGTAGGCGCGGCAGTCGGCGGCGAAGCCCAGTTCGACGTTGGCCTCCACCGTATCCATGCCCTGATCCTGCAACTCGTAAGCCTTCAGCTTGGCCATCAGGCCGATGCCGCGGCCCTCCTGCTGCTCGTAAAGCAGAATGCCGGCGCCGGCCTCGGCGATGATTCCCAGGGCCAGCTCAAGCTGCAGACGGCAGTCGCACCGCAAGGAGCCGAAGACGTCGCCGGTGAGGCACTGGGAGTGGATGCGGACCAGCGGAGGCGCGGCATGAATGTCGCCCATCACCAGCGCGACCAGGCCCTCGACTTCGCCGCTGCCCGGGCCGTCGCCGGCGGGACTGGTCGCCGCCGCGATACCCTCAAAGCCCAGAATGCGGAAGGCTCCCCAGCGGGTGGGAAAATCCGCTTCGGCGATCCTCTTCACGCTTGCAAACCCCATAGAGCCATTCTACAGAGATCAGAGATCAGGGGTCAGGGGGCAGGGACTAGGGACTAGGGACTAGGGACTAGGGACTAGGGACTAGGGAACAGGCAGGAGGGACTGCTCCCAGCCGTCACACCCAGGTGAGCACGCCCTTGGCCCAGGCCCACGCCAGCCCCTCGATGAGCATCAGCACAAAGACCAGCATCGCCACGCAAGCCGCCGCGCTCAGCCCGGTGAACGCCACCGCGAACGGCAGCAGAAACACCGCCTCCACATCGAAGATCAGGAAGATGATGGCGTACAGGTAGTAGGCGGAGCGGAACTGCATCCAGGCATCCCCCTTGGATACCAGTCCGCACTCGTAGATCGAGTTCTTCACCGCGTTCGGCTTGGCCGGCGAATACACTTTGGCCCACAGCCGCGCCAGCGCCAGCGGGGTCAGCCCAAAGCAAAGCGCCGCCACGAACAGAACCGCCAGAGAAAAGTAGGGGCTTGAGGTCATTTGCGAAAACGAAATCTCTCTGAATCAAAGTACCAGTTCAGGGCCCGTTCTGGCGAAGAAGCGCTGCGCTATCCAGGGCAAACGCTTCTTAAACTTCCTGATGGCTATCCACGGTCAGTCTTGTAAAAGGGCACGACTGAAGTCGTGCCCTTGTTACAAAACACATGAATTCAATATTTTGCGCGGTGTTTTCTCCTCCCGTAAAGAAGCAAGTTAAGATGCGTTTGCCCTGGCTGTGCTACCGGCCCTCCACCTTTCGATGGACGCATTCCGCCCCTCAACCCTGCTACGGTTCAGGTGTTCCCGCGGCTTCCCCTCAAATCCCGCCGTCGAGGAACGAGCTTTCCCCAGGGAGATCACCGGACCATGTTCGAGACTGCGCTCAAGAGAGCCCTCAGGACTGTCTTGCCACGCCGGCTTATCCCCGCCGTCATCATCGTTCTGGCCCTTGCGGCCGCCTGGCCGCCGATCGCAGGGGCGGTGCGCGCCGGCACGGAACCTCCAGCCTCTTCGGCCACCACGCCTACTCCCGCGACAACTCCGGCCTACTCCGCCCCCACCGGCATTACAGGGCCAACGACTCCCTTCCACGATTCCGTCGCCTCCCGTTACAACTACGCCTTCGGCAAGGACGCGCCGTTTCTTCCCTCCAACGCAACCTCCTCCAACGGCCAGTTCCTGAGCCCCAAGAGCTTCTATACTGCCCAGTACTGCGGCCACTGCCACCAGGAGGCCTACCGGCAGTGGCGCCAATCGGTTCACTCCAACAGCTTTCGCGCCCCGTGGTACCTCAAGAATGTGAACCTGCTCATCGACGAGAAAGGAGTGCAGTACTCCCGCCACTGCGAGGGCTGCCACAACCCGGTCGCGCTGCTCAGCGGCGACCTGTCGCAGGGCATGCCCAAGAAGCGCCCGTTCGAGGACGAAGGAATCACCTGCTCCACCTGCCACTCCATCATCTCCACGGACGCGACCGGAACGGGCAGCTACGTCATGGGAATCCCCGCCGTCCTGGTTGACGAAGCCGGCGCGCCCACCGCGCGCCCCGTCTCCGACGCCGAAATCCTGGCCCATCTCGACCGCCATTCCAAGGCCGTGATGCGCCCCCTCTACCAGACCGCCGAATTCTGCGCCGCCTGCCACAAGGCCGCCATCCCGCGCTCGCTCGACGACTATAAGTGGCTCCGCGCCATCTCGCTCTACGACGAGTGGCAGGGCGCCAGCTTCACCAAGCAGTCTCCGCTGCCCTTCTATCGCAAGGACTCGGTCTCCACCTGCCAGACCTGCCACATGCTTCGCGAGCCTTTGCCCGCGGGCGCCATCGACCCCGGCGCCAAGGACGGCCAACTCGTCTCGCACCGCTGGCTGGGCGGCAACACCCTCATGCCGCAGTACTACAAATTCGACGAGCAAGCTGAAAAACTCGTTGCCTTCCTCAAGAACGGCCCGGACGGAAAGGGCGTTCTCAACGTGGACATCTTCGGCCTCGAAAAGGAGGGCGCCGAAGCCGCGCCTGGCGATGAAGTCCTCGTCGCCCCGCTCGGCCTCGCCAGCTTCTCGCTCGCCGCCGGCGAAACCCTGGTCGCCGACGTCGTCATTCAGAACAAGGGCATCGGGCACTCGTTCATCCCCGAGCAGCGCGACTTTTACGAGGCCTGGGTGGACTTCACAGTCAAGGACGGCTCCGGCAAGACGCTGGCCGAGAGCGGCTTCATCCAGCCCGACGGCAATCTCGACCCCTCCGCCCACTCCTTCACCAACCGCCTCATCAACGTCAAGGGCGAGCTGAATGACCTGCACCAGATCTGGCACAACCGGGTGCTGGCTTACAACAACGCCTTCCAGTCCGGCCGGTCGCAGCTGGTCCGCTATCGGTTCCGCCTGCCGAAGAACATGACCGGCCAGATCGCCCTGACCGCCAGCGTAAGATACCGGCGCTTCAACCAGCACTTCATCGACTACGCGATGGACCAGAAGCAATACCCGCTGCCGATCGTCGATATGGCGTCGGAGACCAAGACCTTCAAGATCGGCGAGAACGCGCCCCAGCCGCCTGACCCATCCGAGAACAAAGAGTGGATGCGCTGGAACAACTACGGCATCGGCCTACTCGACGCACAGCAGTACCAGGCCAGCGTGCATGCCTTTGAGCGCGTGGCCGCCCTGCGCCCCGACTACGCCGACGCCTTCACCAATATGGCTGTGGTGGAGATCTCCTGGGAAAAGTACGACGACGCCAAGTCGAATCTGGCCAAGGCGCTCGCCCTGCTCCCCGGCGATCCTCGCGCCCTCTACTACCGGGCTCTGGTCGAGCGCAACGCCGGCCAGGTAGCGGAGGCCATCGCCGACCTCGAGGCCGTGCTGGCCAAGTACCCCCGCGCCAAGGACGCCCTGCGCGAACTCGGCTTCAGCTACTACCAGCAGCACGACTACGCCGCCGCGCGCAACGCCTACGAGCGCCTGCAAGCCGTCGATCCCGACGATCTGGCTGCCCACTACCAGCTCGCCATCCTCTACCGGCGGCTGGGCGAGAAGGCCAAGGCCGCCATCGAGAGCGCCAAATTCGCCGACCAGAAGGACGACCCCACCGCCAGCGTCTACGCCCTGGAGTTCCTGCGCAAGCATCCCGAGGTGGCCGCCGAGTCAGTGGTCTGGCACACCCACGACCTGACCGGCGACGCGCCCAAGAAGCCCGCCAAGATCGAGTACCATTACATTCCGGGCGCGGGAGAGTAGGCCATTCACAGATTGAAATAGAACACCGGAGCCATCGATGCCAGCACAGCTCCGGCTTGGAGGGCGAGTACGGCCAGCGCGGCCCTTGGAGCCCTGGGCAGCCACTTGATGGCGAAGAACGCCACGACTGGCACCTGGCCAGCCATGAGAAGCTGCCAGATGTGCGCGGCGGCTCCCTCATCGGCCTCGCGGGCCACGCCATAGATCACGATGTGGCCCAGCACCACCGCCAGGGCCGTGAGCGACATGGCAAGGGGAAGAAAGGCGCTCGGCTTTCTCGTGACGCCGCCAAAGGAAAGGGGATCTCGATCCATTTTGCCTCCTTGTGTTGGGGAAATGCGTTCACAAGCTGCCGACCAGACCACGTTTGCAGTCGCGCCGAGGCCGCCATGGCCATCCAGAAGAAACGCCTCAAACTCGGCGCCATACCGCTTTCTCCACGGTTGCGGATAGAGGCGCGTAAGCAGGCGAGCCAGCGCGGGATTCATAACGGCTCCAACCGTTGCAGTCCGGCTTCGGCAAACCGATGCAGCGTGGTCAGCTTTGCGCGCAGAACCCGCAGCCCCTCAGCCGTGATGCGATAGGGCCGGCGGCGCTCCTCCGGCGGCAGCGGCTCGATCCAGGATTGCAGCTCGAGCCGCGCAATTGCCCCATACAGCGTCCCCGGACCCAGACGGGTTCCGCAAAGGCGCTCAATGTCTTCGATCATCGCGTGCCCGTGCTTCGGTCCATTGGCGAGGCTGGCAAGCACCAGCAGCGGCGGGTCGGAGTAGTGCCCCATTCCCGGAGCCGGTTCGGCGTCTACTACGTTTTGCGTACTACGCATGACGTAGTTATCTCACAGTCTGCCCGCCGAATGCAAGGGGATTTTTGACGCGTACAACTGAGAATCCGCATGCGCTACCTCAAATCCAACTCAGCCCGATTCGCCCCCCGCAATTTCCCGCCAGCGAAGCCACCGTCCTCTGCCTCACCACGCCATGCCTCCAATCCGGAACTCTCGCGGCTCTCCCGGCACCAGCGCAGCCAACTTCATTCGCGTCAGCCTTCTCAGCCACCCGGCCTCGCGTCCTCCTCGAGCCCTTCACGCTCAAAAGGGAGACGGGCAGAAACTTACCTGCGCAAAGCGATTCCAAATAAAATATATTCAACAAGATGCCCCCATTATCGCTTAATATCTATATAGTAAACAAGTAACCACTCTTGAATTACTTTGAGTGGAAAAAAATCGTTGCAGGGTCCGTGGGATTTGTTCGGAATCAGGATAATGAGGTCATCCTCCGCTAGGTAATCTGAAGCAGGGCTGTTCTTGGTGACGGCAACGCAGATCTTCTTCAGATGCCAGCCACGCAGCTTCCCGAGGCAACTTTCGGAAGCTGCCATTCGTCTTGAACGGTTGGTAAGGCATGGGCAAGCAGGTTAACCGGAACATCGAGGGAGATTCATCGGATCGGCGGAAACCGCTTTCGTCCGCCTTGCCCGGACCGAAAGATCCGGGATCCCCGGGGACAGACGCTGGCCGCGGGGATCAAGCGCTTTTTTTTGCAGGCTTCCGGCTGCAGGCCGACGGCACTCTCCTGCGCGGAGAGGCGGTCGTTCATCTGCCGCCCAAGGAGCTGGCGGCGCTCCGTTTGCTGGTGGCCCATGCCGGCCAGATCGTTTCGCCCCTCGAGCTGCGCCAGGCCCTGTGGGGCGATGTGCACGTCACCGCCGACAGCGTTCCCAAGTGCCTCTCCTCGTTGCGCGCGCGGCTGGAGCCGGAACAGTGCATCCAGACCGTCTACAAGCGCGGATACCGCTTCTCCGCCGAGGTGCGCCCGCACGGCGTCGCGCCGGCCCTTGCGCTTCCCCGGCTGGCCATTCCGCCTTTCGCTACCGGTTTCGGCATTCCCGAGCATCTTGGTCCAGCCATCGCCGAGGAGACCATGGTCCGGCTGAGCAACGCTCAGGCTCCGGCCGTTACCGTCCTGGCCCGGGATTCGGTCTTCATGCTGGCCTCCCAAGACCTCGGCGCGCAGCAAATCGGCGCGATCCTCAAAGCCGACCTCGTCCTGGCCGGAACCCTGCGCGCCCTGCCCTCGCATTTCCGCCTCCGGGCGGAGATGATCCGGGTCGAGGATAGCTCCCAGATCTGGGTGGAAGACCTGATCGTGCCGCATAGCCGCATCGCTGGACTCGAAACCGAACTCGGCGATCGCCTCGCCTTCCGCCTGCACTCGGGCGTCCTTTCCATCTCCGCAGCCGCGGCGACCGGCTCCGAATCCGACCGCGGGTCGCAGGAAGCGGGCCTTGCTTCCTGGAGTGCCAAGGACAGTCCTTCACCGCCGGGGTCGGACTCCCGCGAGGCCTACGAGCTCTACCAGCGCGCCCATTATGAGTGGCAGACCCTCCAGCGCCACCGGATGCAGGACAGCCTGCAACACCTCCTGCGCGCCATCGAACTGGACCCCTCGCTGATCGCCGCCAAGGTCGATCTGGTGAATCTGGGCGTCACCCAGGCGTTTTACGGCTTTATGTCTCCAGCCGTGGCCGCGGACCTGGTGCGCCGCACGGCGGAGTCGGCGCCGCCAGCAACGCATCTTTATGGCTGGGGTGATGACTCGGCGTCGCCGGCGACTGGTCTTGGTCGCTGGAGTGGTGAGCCGGTTCCCGATCTTCCTCTTCGCGCGGAGGCCATACTGCCCGCGCTCGGCTGGATCAACTTCCATGTGGATCGCAATTTGTCCGCGGCTCTTCGGTGCTTTTCCCTCTCCGCCCATCTGCCCCACGATCCCTGGATCACGCGCCTGCGCTCGATGTTCGCGCTCAGCCGCCACCGCTTTGCCGAGGCTATCGAGTTGCTGCGCGCCGGTCTTCGCCAGGATCCTTTTGCGCCCTGGCTGCACGCCCGTCTGGCCTGGGCGCTCCACCTAGCCGGTCAGCCCGAGGAGAGCGTCCAGCAGATTCGCCAAGCCCTGGTTCTTTTCCCCGAGCACGAAGGCGCCGCCCTCTATGGGGCGATGATTCTTGCCTTCAATGGAGACGCGGCCCGTGCCCTTGGGCTTGCGCAAGACCTGGTTCAGCGTTCGCCGTACTTCGATCTCGCGGGCGCCGTCCACGCCTATGCCCTGGCCTGCGCGGGCCGCCCGGACGAGGCCCGAGTCATTCTGGAACGCATGCAATGGCTGAGCCGGGAACGCTTCGTCCTCAACTCGTTCAATCCCGCCGTCCATGTCGCACTCGGCGACCTCGATACCGCGCTCTCCGAACTGCGCGCCGCCGACGAGACTCGCTGTCCGTGGTTCTTCCAGATGCTCGCCGATCCCCGCCTCAAACCCCTCCACGGCCGCGCTGAGTTCGTCGAGATGCAGTCCATCCTCACCGGCATGGAGGCCGCCGCCGAAAACCCTGCGCCGGAAGCCTGATCCGCTTTACGTCCGTTCGCCGCAATAGCCTGGCAAGCAGCCGCAGATGGTCAGGAAGCTCCGCCGCCCGCTCGGCCATACAGCAACGGGTCGTCGATTCCGTTCTCGCGGAAGCCCTTTCGCCGCAGAAGGCAGGAATCGCACTGCTCGCACGGCGCACCCGCCGGCGACGGATCGTAGCAACTGCTGGTGAGGCCGTAGTCCACGCCCAGTTCGATACCCTTGCGAACGATCTGCGCCTTCGTCAAAGCGATCAGCGGAGTGTGAATTCTGAGCGCCTTTCGTCCTTCGACCCCGGCCTTGGTGGCCAGGTTGGCCATCTTTTCGAAAGCCTGGATGAACTCCGGCCGGCAGTCGGGATAGCCGCTGTAGTCCAGCGCGTTCACGCCGATGAAAATGTCGCTCGATCCCAGCACCTCGGCCCAGGCAAGCGCAAACGAAAGAAAGATGGTGTTGCGCGCGGGGACGTAGGTGATGGGAATGCCCGCGGCCATCTCGCCCGCCGTGCGCCCCTTGGGCACATCGATGTCGCCGGTGAGCGCGGAGCCGCCGAAGACCCTTAGATCGATGGCCGCAATGCGATGCGCCGCGACGCCGATCGATGCTGCGACCCGGCGGGCCGCTTCAAGCTCAACAATGTGGCGCTGGCCATAGGAGAACGAGAGGGCGTACAGCTCGAAGCCTTCGCTGCGGGCGATGGCCAGCACCGTGGCTGAGTCCAGCCCTCCGCTCAACAGCACGACCGCTCGTTGTGCGTTGGTCTCCATACTATTGCCTGGACGGCAAGTCCTCCCCGCCCTTGCCGATGTCCATCGAGGGCGGGACCGGGTTGCCCTCATCAATGGAGGCATCGATGCACTGCTGAAGCAATCCCTTCGCCTGGAGAATGAATTCGATCGCGTCGCGCCCGGCACCCTCGCCGCCCTTGCTGGGGGTCACGTAGTGGGCCTCGGCCTTCACCTTTGCCCGCGCATTGGCCACGGCTACGGCAAGGCCGCATTGGCGCATCGCCGGCAGGTCGATCACGTCGTCGCCCACGAAGGCGATCTCGTCCAGGGTCACGCCTTCCTTCTCCATAATCTCGCGGATCGCCTTCATCTTGAAGGCACATCCCTGGTAGACAAACTCCAGCTTCAGGTCGCGTGCGCGCAGGGCCACGGTCTCGCTGATGCGCTTGGTGATGACGCCCACCTTCATGCCGCCCAGCCGCGCCAGCGTCATCCCCGCGCCGTCGTGAGCGTTGTAGCCCTTGGCCTCCACCATCTTGGTGACGATCGAGCCGTCCGGCAGCGCCACCGGCATGGGGTAGATCCAAATGGATCCGTCGGTAAGAACGCCGTCGACGTCGAAGAGAACGATCTTGATCTTGCGGGCGCGATCCTGCGCTGAAAGGGTCATGCTCGTGATTCTAACAAGACAGTGGGTGCTCCATCCTCGCTTGTCATCCTGAGCGGAGGTCGCCGCGGCGACCGAAGTCGAAGGACTTGCTTTTAGCCCTCACCCTTTTCCTTATAGACCAACCAGCGCCGGATCAACATTTCATGAAGAGACGAATAGAGTGGAATATGCGAAACGCTACCAATATGCATATTGGTATTCCTACGCGGAGGTGTTGGAATCTCCGGGCTCTTGATCCGTACTGGTGCAAATCGCGTATAAATATGTGCCAACGGCTGCTTCCCAGATGGCAAAAGCGAGGACCGCCAGACGCTGATCAGGCCGGCCGAAGGGTATCGCCACGGCCGAGAAGGGTAGGGCAGCCAAGCCTCCAACCAGAGCCGCACCGAGCAGGCGGGAGCGCGAAAGCACCTGCCTATAAGGGACCGCACAGGATAGAGTCACTCCGACCCCACCAGTAGCACCGCCTACGAACACTGGGATGGCCCAGCTTTCAATCCTGAGCCCCATTGCTGCGAGTCCCAAACACACGGTTACGTATACTGCAACGATCTCAGCCGCAATCATAAGGGGGCAAGCAAGAATAGCTCTGCGCGTCCGCATAAACAGTAGCGCACACAACAGGGGAAAGGACAAGGGGTATACCAGGCCGGATGCGGCCAGGTGCCCATATCTCCAAACAAAGAGTGCAGAACCCGCACCGCAACCCGCAAAGAGCGCCGCTACACCGACCAACGTCAATAGCCGCCTAGCCGACATTGGCCCTGCTGAGCCGGAATTTCTATTTTGGGCTTCCAAGTCCAATTGAGTGTATACCAAACCGCCATCCATTGCGCCGGGTGCCCCCATCCTCTCCGTTTTCTTCTGCGGAAAGGGTGGGAAATCATCATTGCTGAAAACTCATTGTTTCGCA
>Ga0187890_10002819_pt1 | contig 12080 bp, 14 predicted proteins | sample June2016WEW_21_1_FD_133005 | JGI IMG/M metagenome (GOLD analysis project Ga0187890, IMG submission 133005) | Peatland microbial communities from SPRUCE experiment site at the Marcell Experimental Forest, Minnesota, USA - June2016WEW_21_10 | ecosystem: Environmental > Terrestrial > Soil >... | reverse complement strand
GGTGGCGGCGGGTTTTAGCCTTGGGAAATCACTTTTTAAAGCCTCGTTGAATTCATTCAACTGATCGCTCGAGGGCAGAATCACTTCGATGTCCCAGGTGCCAGTTCTGGCAACCTTGGTAAATCCGATCTTCTTCGCGCGCAGAGTATCCTTGATCTCCTCGGCAAACCGTTCCGCAGTATTTTCGACCGCCTTGTCCGCCTCAACTTCGAGCACCAGGTGGATACCACCCTGGAGATCCAGCCCCAGATGGATTTTATCGGGCAGGATATTCGACAACCCAGGCAAGGGAGTAGACAGGAAAGTCGGAAAAAGACAAAAAATACCCCCAATAAGAATTACCCCAATTATAAGCGCACGAATTCCTAAGCTTTTCAATTACGCCTCCAACTAACTCGGACCGCGCTCGTAAGAACGCCATATCCGCAATGTCCGGCCAGGAACAGCACTGGTCGGGAGGACCTTTCGCCGCAATATCTCAAAATCGGGATTCTTTGGCCTATTCTTTATCCGGGGCCGCTTCGCCCTTCGAGACCAGCCCGCCGACCGCGCTCCGGTTGACCTTTACGCGCACCTTGTCGGCAATCTCCATGGTTATCACGTTCTCGTCAAGACCGGTTATCCTTCCACGGAGTCCGCCGCTCGTGAAAATTGTATCGCCCTTCTGAAGGTTTGCCAGCATCTGTTTGTGTTCTTTCTGCCGCTTCTGCTGAGGGCGAATCAGCAGAAAATAAAAGATCGCAAGCATTGCGACCATAAGGAACATGGGGTTGCCAAAGTTAAACAATCCGGCCACCCCGCCTGCGCCTCCCGCGTCCTGTGCGAACGCTTCGGCGGCGTATGCCAATCCAGCAAAAATCATCGGTTTCCTCCAGGATTTTAATATCTTGAAGCTGCTGCTTCCATTCCATCCAGTCAATGCCGCAAAGTCAGCCTGAACCTTAAAGCGGCAAATTTAACGATATTCCTGGATAAATGTCAACCGTAACCGGAAAAAATGTACTCCTTCAAAGCAGTTCACTCGTTCGGTTAAAGATGTGATACTTTTTTTATTGATTGTGGGCAGAAAATATAGAGTTCAAAAAAATGACATCCGCATAGCTTTTTGTCCGAAGCCGTTATATTTTCAGCTCCTCTATCCACGTTCAATATGTAGGGAAGCTATGCTCCGTATAGCGCTGGTACTTGTGGCCCTTTGTTTTGCTCTGCCCGTCGCGCCTTCTTGCGCTCTGGCCGGCCCCCCGTTTTGGACTGACGACCCGCAACCCGTCGAATATAAAAACTGGGAAATAGATGTTGCATCCCTGCACCAGGACTACCGGGGCGGAGTGAGCTCAACGGCGCCGCACTTCGATGTCAACTATGGGATTGCGCCCGACTTTCAGCTTCACCTTCTTTTTCCCATGGAATACGCCAGACCCGCAGGCCTGACCTCTCACTACGGCCCTGGCGATACGGAACTGGGGGTCAAGTGGCGCTTTTTTGAAAACGAAGAGGACAAATTCATGGCCGGCGTCTATCCTTTTCTCGAAATCCCGACCGGTGACCAATCGAAAGGTCTGGGCAATGGTGATCCCCAGGTATTTTTACCCCTCTGGCTTCAGAAAGCTTGGGGACCATGGCAGACGTATGGCGGAGGCGGCTACTGGATAAATCCAGGCGTGGGTCACATGGATTTTTGGTTTTTTGGATGGCAGGTTCAGCGTGAAATAAGCAAATACCTAACATTCGGGGTGGAAATTTTCTACGAAACTCCCCAAGAGACCGGAGGTGAGCACAACCTGGCGTTTAACGCAGGCGCCATAATCAATATAACCAAAAACCACCAGATACTGATGTCCGCTGGTACGGACATAAGTGGCCCGGCCAGATTTCTCTCCTATATTGCCTATCAGCTCACCTTCGGGCCTGAAAAGGAAAAAGGTGAGGTTGAGAAACATTGACGTAAGCTGGTATTGGATGTCGGAGGCCGGGAAGTCTAGATTCCGACTTTCTTCTTCATTTCCTGCGTTATTTCCTGCCCGATCGAGAAATACCCGGCCCACGGGTCTTCTTCGAGATCGGCTAATCTGCGCCGGATATTTTGGATGTTGTAGCTGTCCGATTTGAGGTCGACCGTGAGTTCATCCCATGCGACCGGTGTCGATACGGGCGCCCCTTGCTTCCTTCTTGTCGAATACGCCGCTATGCTTGTCGCCCCACGCCCGTTTCTAAGATAATCGATGAAAATCTTGCCCTTGCGCTTCTCCTTGGACATGGTGGCGATATATTCTCCGGGGGCCTCCCGGACGATGCTCTCTGCAATCGCCCTGGAAAACGACTTGACCGTTTCCCAGCCTGCTTTGGGCGTGAGGGGGGCGACTATGTGCAGTCCTTTTCCGCCGGTTGTCTTCGCAAAACTGGCCAGACCCAGGTCTGAGAGCCGTTCGCGCATGAGCCGGGCAGCTTTGAGCATGCTTGCCCACCCGGCTTCAGGGGCGGGATCGAGGTCGAATATCATCATGTCCGGCTGTTCCAGCTTATCTTCCCGGCTTCCCCAGACATGTATTTCCAGCGCTCCAATCTGCACCAGCTCTATCACTCCGTCGATATTATCAGCCACGCTGTAGTATTGCAGTCCGTCTTTTTCCATTATCGGAATGGACCTGAGGACCTCAGAAGCCGCACCCCCGAGGTGTTTCTGAAAAAAGCACTCCTTTTCCCATCCTTCAGGGCAACGCACCAGTGTAAGTGGACGCCTTGCGAGGTGAGGCATGATCCAGTCGGCGATTTCGGTGTAGTATTCGGCAAGTGCGCGCTTGGTGACTCCGATTTCCGGGTAGAACACGCGATTGGGATTCGAGAGGGCCGCACTTGATGGATTTCGCTTAGGGTCCGTCGGGTTTTTCTCGACTCCCCCATTCCCGCTTTTCGAGCGAACGGATTTGGCCTGCGAAACCTCATTACGGACTCTGCCCTGCACGGCCGCTTCTCCTTGGCCCCGGAATTTCTCCCGCTGAGACGCGATTTCCTGCATGGTGCGCCCGCTCGCAGCGCTTCGTTCCATGGTTTCGACCGGCTCGGGCTCTGATCCCGAAATGGCCGCATCGTCTCGCTTCTTTATAAGCAGCCAGTTTTTGCCTCCATCTCCCCCCGCTCTTCCTTTCATTCTGGCGAGGACCCAGCTCCCGTTCAGCTTCTCGCCGTGAAGCTTGAATTTGAGGTCGCCTTTGGCGTACCCCTCGCGCGGGTCACCCTCAGGTTCCCAGGCGCCACGGTCCCAGAGCATGACCGTCCCCCCTCCATACTCTCCCTCCGGGATTATGCCCTCAAAAGAACCATATTCTATCGGATGGTCCTCCACGTGAACCGCAAGCCTCTTTTCGGCCGGCTTGAGGCTCGGACCTTTAGGCACTGCCCAGCTCTTGAGGACCCCGTCAAGCTCCAGGCGGAGGTCGTAATGAAGGTGGCTTGCAGCGTGTTTCTGGATTATATAAAGATTGCCCGCCGGACTGGCCTCGGCCTTCCCTTGTGGCTCCGGGGTGCTTCCGAAGCGGCGTTTTTCACGATAAGCTTCAAGTCCCATGCGCAGAAAGTCTCCGAGGTGGATAACATGTAATTGCACTGGAGTATTTCTAAATACTTAGTAGGCATTACCTGCACTGGAAGCAAAGACCCCGGGGGAATTATTTCTGTTTTTGCCGGAGAATCCGGCTGTTTATATAATTAAACCTTTTTTTGAATCCGGACGAATATATGAATAGGCCCGGCAGCCTGTTGAGAATAGAGATGGAAAAGGCGTTGCGGCTGAACGAACGCTTTGGTCCAGCCTGCCTGAATGACCCTCAATCAGCCCGGCTGCTCCGGAAGCTTCGAGATTTGATTCGCAGGACCGACTCGGTCATGCTCCAATCAGGGGTCGTGTCGGCATGCGCCAGGTGTGCTGTTAGTGGCAAAGGCAGTTGCTGTTTCAGGGAAATGGGTGAGAGCTACGGATTCATGGGGCTTTTTGTGAACCTTCTGCTCGGGTCGGTCCTTCCCGAAAAAACGGATTTTCCGGGAAGCTGCCATTTTATGGGAGACAAGGGGTGCAAACTCCAGGCTCGGCAATCTTTCTGCCTGAACTACTTCTGCCCGGACCTTAAGAACTCTCTTGGGGAGGAAACAATCCTCGGGACCCAACAGCAGGTCGGAGAACAGCTCCTTGCCGGCTGGGAACTGGAACGCGCTCTGACGAGGTATTTGGCGGATGCAGATAAACAGTAACAGCTTGGACCTCCCTCTATCAGCGAGTAAGGGCGAAACGGACGATGAAGGCTTTTGTTTCCCTATATCGCCTTTCATGATTTTTCCCGAAGCTTACGGCGAATTTGCAATCTATGTGAGGAAAGGCAAGAATCTCATCCTCTTTACCCGCCAGGGGGAACAGTTTACCAGGGCACACAAGGCCATCCTGCACGAAAACGGCATCCGGGAAGTCTATATCCAGTCATCTCAAAAACCGTACTACGACCGGTATCTCGAAGAGCACCTGGGCACGATCCTGACAGATGAGTCCATTCCTTTAGCTGTCCGCTCGAGTGTCCTCTATCACCAGGCCACTTCCATCCTCGGCGAAATCTTTGAAACCAACCGGCACGGCCTCAGTTCCGGCTCACTGGACAAGCTCAAAAACATTGTGAGATCGAGCTTGCAGTTCCTCTCCACCGGCGCTGCGTTCCGGGCTATGGCGCCCGTCATGTCTCACGGCTACGGTCTCCATACACACTCGGTAAACGTTTTCATCTATTCCGCAGCCATTCTGGGTTCCTGGAAAATGCCGGTGGAAGAAAGGCTCAAGACGGCGCTGGGGGCAATCCTGCATGATATTGGAAAGGCAACCATGCCAAGAGTCATCCTGAACAAACACGGCAAGCTGAATACTGAGGAGCGGGACCTGATGAAAATGCATCCGGTCAGGGGCGCCGGGATGTGTGCCATGTTCCACATCGGGCAAACCGTTATACATTGCCTGCTTTTCCATCATGAAAAGCTGGATGGGAGCGGCTATCCCGCCGGTCTGCCCGAATCGCGCATCCCGCTGCACGCCCGCATAGTCGGCGTGGTTGACGCTTTCGACACGTTCACCTCAGAGAGATACTTCTATGCAGACCCGCTCTCTGCACATCAGGCGCTGACATTTTTGGGGGAAGAAATGAAGGGCTGGTACGATCCGGAAGTAATCATTCAGTTCGGTAGCAAACTTCGAGAAGCCCAAATAGACTAGCCTCCATGAAAAGTGAAATTAGAAGGGTGAACTTTTCTCCCCTCACTCTTCACTCTTCACCCTTCACCCTTCACTCTTCTTTTGTCCTCCATTCCAGCGCATCCATAACTCCGTGGCAGCGGCAACTGGTTGCGACCAGATATCGGCCCGGTTTTGAACCGATCCCGGCAAGCAGTTCGCGGAGGCTCAGTCCAGGGTAGCCGCCAACTCCCGGCGCAAGCTGCCAGCTTCTCAGCACCGCGACATCGAATCCGGACGCAAGGACCCCCTCTAAGACTTCATACAGGTTTCCTGGCCGCTCCTTGCCGGTGTGAGTGCAAATTTCCTCGGGCTCGCTGCAATAGTCGGGGCAAACGAACGTGGCAAAGCTGGCGTAAACGGTTCCCGACGGAACGCGAATCGGGTTGGGCAACTTTGAATCGACCTCTCCGGGGACCGGAAGCCTGCGGACCTCTCCAACCCTGTTCAGCTCATTTATGGCCCACTCGAATCCCACGTGCACCGGCACGGCAGGGATCAGCCATAAATCATCAGGCATTTCAATGCGGCTTATGCTTTGGATGCACTCCTCCACCTCACCCGGAATTCCCAGGTCCCGGGTAATTTCATAGACTCCTGCCGCGTCGCGGTCGGTTATCGACAAGAGCGCCTCCGGAAATCGGCGCCTGAGCCTTTCGGCCGCAAGCCTTCCAAACCGGCCTGCCCCTAGAACCCTTATACGCCGGGGCGGGAAAATGTTCTGGAAGAAGTTTGAAGCTAAACTGTGTGAAGACATCTTTCGTTTGTGTCACCCGTGACATATGTTAAAATTACAATCCCGGCAAACCGAGCGCCTCGCGTAGCGTTGAGATTGTTACATGATACTCGTTCACGGGTACTATTATGGGTAGTATATTCGAAGCATTCGATAAAATCGCTGAGAAAAAAATCCGCGAAGCAATCGATAACGGCGAATTCGACGATCTGCCCGGTAAGGGAAAGCCCCTCCAGTTGGAAGACGACAGGCATCTTCCGCAAGACATCCGCTTGGCGCACAAGATCTTAAAGAACGCCGACTGCCTCCCGCCTGAGCTCGAGATCAGAAAAGAAATTCTCACCATCGAGGAATTGCTCGACGGAGTCAGGGACACAAAGGAGAAGTACAGGCAGATCAAAAAGTTGAACTACCTCATTATGAAGCTCAACATGTCCCGCCGCTCTTCGTTGGACTTGGAGAAAAACCAGGTCTATTATGAAAAACTTGTCGAAAAAATGGGGAAAAAGGAGAGGACTCAGGACTGAGGACTTATTCAGGACTGAGGACTGAGGACTGAGTAGAAGAAAACTAGAATAATGTCGTTCATTTGCCTCCGTCTGCTGTCTGTCTTTGCACAGAGGAGCGCAGGCCGCCCACAATCCTAGCCACTTCCTCAGCTTGCTGTATGAGCGGGTCGAATGACGCCTTGTCCAGGTAACCCGCATCCAGGGCCACATACAGTTGGGAACGCACTTCAGCGCATGACGCCTTGGCAGTGGAGAGGAACTGATGAAACTCGCCGCGACCACCACGCTCAAATCCATCCGCGATGTTCGACATCATCGAAACAGCGGCCCGCTGAATCTGCCCGCTCAGGCCATGGTCCTTGGCAAAGTCCCCATTCCGCGTCACCTCATAGATGGCTCGCGTCAGCCCCCGGGCTTTTTGCCAGGCGATCAGGTCCTCGAATTTCTCGACTTTTGCCATCCCTCAGTCCTCAGGTTGACTAACTCAGTCCTCAGTCCTGACTCGGTCCTCAGTCCTCATCCCTCAGGCCTGCTTTGTGTGGCCCGGCAGTTCTATGGATGTGCACGATTGTCCGTGTCCGCATGAGCGCGTCGTGGCTGAAGCACCGCTGCTTTGGGACGAACCCGATGAACCCATGGCATAATTTGTGCGGCTCAAAACGCGCTCCAGATCTTCCCCTCCGCATGCGCGGCATTTCATCTCGATTTGTCCGCTCCCCACCAGGATGAATTCCTCGATATTACCGCAGCTCAAACACAGAAATTCGTAAATAGGCAATTTTGCCTCCTCGAAGTTATATAAATCAGTTAGCCTGTAGAAAAGTAGTCAGGCTCGCGTCGTCTTCCACGCTCAACACTTTTACGTTTCGGTCGATTCTGCGCATAAGCCCGCGCAATACCTTCTTGGGGCCTACCTCGACGAAATGATTGAATCCCGCCCCGATCAGTCGCTCCATCGACTGCCGCCACAGGACCGGACTGCAAATCTGGCGGCTTAGTTTGTCCGGAATTTCCGAACCGGCTTTAAGGATTTCCGCATCAACGTTGTTCACTACGGGGATTTGGATGTTTTTGAAAACACATTCCCGGAGAACAGGGTTGAACTTTTCGCGCGCATATTCCATGCACCTGCTGTGCCACGGTCCACTGACATTGAGCCTTATGCACTTTTTTGCGCCCGCTTTCTCGCACAGCATCGCCGCACTGTTTACATCGACTTCAGGTCCCGTGATTATGACCTGCTCCACGCAGTTTACGTTCGCGATCTGCGCTCCGGCCAACGTGCAAATCTCGCGGATTTTCTCCTCTTCAAGGTCCATTATCGCGGCCATACCGCCCGGCTCAATAATTGCCGCCTCCTGCATGAATTTTCCCCTGTACTGGACCAGCTTGAGCGTATCTTGCAGGTTTATCCCTCCCGCCGCATACAGCGCGCTGTATTCTCCAAGGCTGTGTCCGGCGGCGGCGGCCGGATAGATTTCATGCAGCCTGAGAACGGTCAGGCACGCCAGATTTATCACAGTTATCGCCGGCTGGACGTTCTCAGTCAAAACGAGCACCTCGTCGGGGCCTTCAAAGCACAGCTTCCTGATATCCATTTTCAAGATATCGTTTGCGTTTTCAAACAGTTCCCGGACTTCGACGTAGTTGTCGTGAAATTCACGCCCCATTCCAACGTACTGCGATCCCTGCCCCGGAAAAAGGAACGCCCAGTTCTTCACTCCAAATCCTTTCGAGTTAGGAAGGATCAGACAATCGGAAACTGCTGTTGTTTCACATGGTGTTTCCGGATGAACACAGACAGGAAACTCTGCCAGAACGCTTGTATTAATCTCCGCTGTGGAAGTCAAGAGCTGAATTTGACAGAACACTGGAGGTCTCCGCCCATCCGAATGCTTTGCCCCTTTTATCCCGGCGAAATAGAATTTTCCTGTATTGGATCTTCGTTGTATCCTTGTTGTCGGGAACAATTGAGGGGGGTCCCGATCGCTGGTCGTCGGGTGTGCAGGTGTTCGGAGGAAGTGCGTTTCTTGTCGTATCCTTATCCGCGTTCGATTGCAGGATAAAAAGTAATCCGGCGGCCAGAACCACAGCCAGGCCAAACAGCAGCGAACCTTTCAGCAAGTTCATCGTAATTCTCCTGCGGAGAGATAATTGCGATATGTCGCTATGATAGCAAGTAAATGCCAATCAAAAGCGCATGATATCTGCTCTCTCATTTAAGACCTGGCAGGAGCAAATTCAATTGCTGAAACTGGCTGCCGCATGAGGCCCCTTGACTCTGCCTGCCAATTGAGGAGCCGCTTACGATTTTTCTAAATCTTTCGCGCACTTTGGAATTCTCCATTGCGGGACAATCGGAGAAGCTTCACCACGAGGATTTGCCTCGTATGGGCCTCCACCTTCACTCTGTCATCCATTCTCATTCCAACCACCCAGCATATTTTTTCGCTGTCGCATAGAAGAGGGACCTTGTGCCGCTCCTCCCTGGGGACCATGCAATCGGTGAAAAAATCCTGAAGTTTTTTCGAGCCGGTCATGCCAAGAGGGCGAAATCGGTCTCCGGCCCTTCGGTACCGCAACTTCAGAGGCCATCTCAGTTTGTCCGAGTCCATGCGGACGCAGTCGGCGCCTGAATCCGGTCCGCAACAGGTTTTGGTTTCATCGCAAAAGCGGAACTCGAAGCCGAATTTCCCAAAAAGATAATTCCCTGGCTCATGAACGTTCAGGACCTCATCCAACGGATCTTTCGGCGCTACGCATTCCTTTAAGCTGATGAGGAGCGTTTCCCCATCGCGCGTGGCTTCGATCCCCCCTGGAATCCGAATGGATTTTCCGGTCTTGTCCGAAGAAATAAGCTCAGTGAGAGGCTCCAGGTGTATCAGGCTTACCCCTGAAAGATTTCCTTTGACCCTTTCGATAGCCAAACGCAGCATTCGGCGCGCAAGGGCCGGATGAAGTTGCTGCATCCGTCCAAAATCGAGCGCGCACCTGCCTTCGGATAGCTCAAGGCATATATCGCCCCAGAGTGTTCGGGTTTGCAATGCCCACCATGACTCTTCCTCACGCGCCAGGTTGGCGCAGCGCGCGATGGTTTGCGCGATTTGCGGATGAAATGCCTCCCGCAGGAGTGGAAAAACCTTCAGACGAAGAAAATTTCTCTGACATGAGGGGGCAAAGTTCGTCGAGTCATTCCTGTATTCCATGCCGCGTTCCTGTAAATATTCCAGGACCGCGTCACGGGTGACAAAGAGGAGCGGTCGGATAATCCCTTCCACGGTCGCGGGGGACATCGCTTGAATGCCGGCTGGACCCGTCCCCCTTAAAATCCTCAAAATCACCTCCTCGGCCTGATCATCTGCGGTATGTCCCAGGGCGATTTTCCCGGCGTTGAGCGCGGAGGCGGTCCCTTTGAAGAAAGAGCGCCGGCACTCCCTGGCGGCCATTTCGACCGATATTTTCCGGCTTCGGGCAAAGGCGCGTACATCTGCAGCCCCGCAACGGAAATCAAGCCCGGCGGAACGCGCCAGAGCGCGCACGAACTCCCTGTCCCCGTCAGATTCATCCCCACGGAGCCGGTGGTCGAAATGAATTACGGTGATCCGCTCTATTCCAAGGGCGTCTTTAAGATTGACCAGTATAGACAGGAGAGCAACTGAATCCGGACCGCCGGATACAGCGGCCAGAACGTGGTCCCGGTTCGATATCAGGCTATTTTTTCTTATATACTCGGCTGCCCGTGCCGGAAGGGATTTGGGGGTTCCGCTCATGTCTCCGCATCAGCAGGGCGGGGGAATCGATCCACCGCAAGGGTCCTTGCTGGGCTTACTCTCTATGGATTTGCTTTCACTGGGCCGCTCGGGCAGGACCTCAAGCGCCTTCACGAACTTCCTGCCGTTTACGAGGAGCTTTCCCGAGCTGTTCAGGACCGTATTGTCTTCGAGAATTACAAGCCCGAACTTTTCGGCTACCTGGGTCTTGTACTGGTATTCCATCGCTGTCCTGCGGAGCCGGTAGTTGAGAATGATCAGAATCAACGCGAAGATGGAGGCAAGCAGCAAAATGACGCTCAGCGAGGTCAACAGAATGTTTACCGATTTTTCACCTATGCTGCCGATAAGCGCTACAATGGCCCCCATCTTGTAGAAAAACGCTGTTCCAACGCCAAGCAGCAACAAGAGGGCCAAAAACGGGAGCCTCTGGATCAAGGCAACCATCCGGCTTAAGCCTTGGGTTCTGCCGGTCCCCGCGCTTTCAACACCTTCAGATTGGCCTGCCGCGTCTGCACCGGCTTGCTCGGGTTCTGCAAAATACTTGTTGAAACCGGCAATCACAGTCCCCATAAGGAAAGTGATGGCAATCGGGGCGAGGAAGGCGACAAGAAAGTAGAGACGCCACGGAAAGGCGGACTCCCCGTCGCGCCCGCTGTCGGCTATCTGGTAGAGCCAGCAGGTAAGGAGAATGCCCAGTTCGACCCAGCAGAGAAAATAGAGGTATTTGCGGAAAAGGTCCTTGCGCTCCATATCATCGAACAGAGCGGCTATTCCCCGCAGGCCCTTTGGTTTTTCGCTTGTAGCGTCCATCCCGTTCCCGGCTGTTCTTCAAGTCAAGTCTATCATGCGAGGATAACAAATGGCGAAAACCTGGTCAACCGCCTTCTGGCGAACAGCGGCCGGCCCCATGCGGGGCGGATATCAAAAGGATTTAGGAATTTAGGAATTCAGGAATTTAGGAATTTAATTCCTCAATTCCTCAATCAGCCAATTCCTCAATCTGCTTTATTAAATTCCTCAATCCCTCACATGATTTTCTCTTCGGAGAGAAGTTCGATCAGTTTTTGACAATCGTCGGCAACCCGGTCGGCCCCCGCCAGCACGAGTTCGTCTCTGCTGCTGTTGCCGCTGCAGACACCGGCGGTCATTACCCCGGCCGCCTTGCCGGTTTGAATGTCGAGGGGATGGTCGCCGATCATGATTGCTGTTCGCAAATCCGCGCCAAGCGATTCCAGCGCATGGATTAGATGGGCCGGATCGGGTTTGGGAGATGAGACATGATCGCGCGAGAAAAAAGCGGAGCAATAGTCTGAGAGGTCCGGAAAGACGAGCCGTACTGCGGCTTCGCAGTTCCTGGTTATGATTGCGGTCTTAGCGCCTTTTTCTGCCAGCGCCTTCAGGAGCGGCCTCGTGAATGGAAAGAGCGCCCCACTTCCTGCGGCTTCCAACTCCATTTCGGAGATCAGGTTCAGGGCCTTCTGCCGGAACTCGCCGGTCCTGTCTCCAATTGATTCTTGAATCCTTTTGTCCAGCCAGGCAAGCCATTCCAGGACGGGAAGAAAGGGCGGCGGGGGCGTTGGGGCAAAGTAGCTTTCCGCAAGCGAGCTCAGCCGCAGTTTCATTTCTGCGAAATCCAGCCGCAGTACGGCAAGAGTGCCGTCAAAGTCGAAAACGAAAGAGCCTCTTGCAAAACTCCATCATCGGCGCGAATTCGCCTAAAGAATGAGCTTCATCAGCGGTCTTGTGGTAATGTGTTGCTGCTCAACAAAACAAATCACAGGAGGCGCTAATGAAGCTCG
>Ga0187890_10002817_pt1 | contig 12090 bp, 10 predicted proteins | sample June2016WEW_21_1_FD_133005 | JGI IMG/M metagenome (GOLD analysis project Ga0187890, IMG submission 133005) | Peatland microbial communities from SPRUCE experiment site at the Marcell Experimental Forest, Minnesota, USA - June2016WEW_21_10 | ecosystem: Environmental > Terrestrial > Soil >... | reverse complement strand
CATGAACGTCACGCCGCTGATTGACGTGTTGCTGGTGCTGCTGATCATTTTCATGGTGATCACTCCGCTGACGCCCAAGGGTTTGGAAGCGTTGGTGCCCCAGCCTCCGCCGAAGGATCAGAAACAACAGCCCGACGTTAATCGCACCATCGTGGTGCAGTTGATTGATAACGGCGCCGGTAACCCTCCCGGACTCAAGATCAATCAGGACGAGGCCACTTGGGAAAGTCTGCAGGGCCGCTTGGAAGATATTTTCAAAACCCGCGCCGAGAAAGTCATGTTCGTGAAGGGCGATGACAATGTGCCCTTCGCTGACGTGGCCAGCGTTATCGATATCGCGCATTCGGCCGGTGTCGACAAGGTCGGCTTGATCACGGCTAAGATCGAAGCGGGCGGCTAGAGTTCCAGTTGCAACGAGGTTCGTATCAAGGCATGCTTTCGAGCATGCCTTGAGGGCTGTTTTACGCGAGCGCCTTCAGGCGCTGCTTTCTGAAAGCGCGATTTCACCACGGGCGCTACAATACTCACGCCGATCCGTGTCGGCTCAGTTCTTACACTCCGCGGCAAAGGGAGATTCATAAAGCAATGAAAACAACTCAAAGGCTCCTGGTGGTACTCGCCGCCGCGCTGGTGATGCTCGCCAGCACCGGCTGCGCCAAGCTTAAGGCGCGTGACCACCTCAACAAGGGTGTGCAGGCTTATAAGAACTCGAAATTCGAACAAGCCATCGATCATTTCCAGCAAGCCGTCGCCCTCGACCCGACGCTCATCAATGCCCGCTTGTATCTGGCCACAGCTCTTGCCCAGCAGTACATTCCGGGTGCCGATACTCCCGACAACAACCGCTATGCCGAGCAGGCGATCGACCAGTACAAACAAGTGCTGCAAAGCGATCCCAAGAACATCAACAGCATCAAGGGCATCGCCTATCTCTATCTGCAGATGAAGAAATTTCCGCTGGCCAAGGAGTATTACAAGAAGGCGTCCGAGGTCGATCCGAATGACCCCGAGCCGTATTACTCGGTGGCCGTCATTGACTGGACGCAGACCTACGTGCCCCGTCAGGAGGAGCGCGCCAAACTCGGCATGAAGCCCGAAGACTCGCTGCCGGCCAAAGACAAGAAGGTCTGTGCTGAGCTAAAAGAGCAGAATACCGCCAACGTTCAGGAAGGGATCGATAACCTGAACAAGGCGCTGCAGCTTCGTCCTGACTACGACGACGCCATGGCCTACTTGAACCTGATGTACCGGGAACGCGCCGATATCCAGTGCGATGACCCGGCAGCCCGCGCCGCCGATCTGAAGACCGCCGACGACTGGGTCGACAAAACCATGGCCACCAAGAAAGCCAAGGCCGAAAAGCAGCCCGGCAGCGGCGGCAACATCGTTATGGATCAGAACAAGTAAATGGTTGCTCGTGCGCGGACGGGGCTCTGCCCCGTCCAAGTCGAGCGCAGGTCGGCCCCATGCTTTACGGTGTGGGGCCTTTTGCTTTTTCGGGGCAAATGCTCGGCGACTCCTCTAATTATCCTTGTGTCCTAAAATCACACCCTGAAGCGTTTGTGGCATACACAGCCCCTCTCCTACAGGTAAAATCAGTGCGGCCCCGCGCCTTTAACCAGACGGGTTCAACCCAGAATGTTCAAGAAGATCCTGATCGCCAACCGGGGAGAGATCGCGGTGCGCATCATACGCGCCTGCCGCGAAATGGGCATCGTCAGCGTCGCCGTTTATTCCGACGTCGATCGCGCCTCGCTCCATGTCCGTAAGTCTGACGAAGCCTATCCCATCGGTCCGGCGGCGGCAGCCGAGTCTTATCTTCGGATGGACAAGATCCTCGAGGTAGCCAGACGCTCGGGCGCCGAGGCCATCCATCCCGGCTATGGCTTCCTCTCGGAAAACGCGAAGTTCGCCCAGGCGTGCGCCGATGCGGGCGTGAAATTTATCGGGCCGACTCCGCACTCCATGAAATTGATGGGCTCGAAAACCAGCGCCCGTCAGCAGATGGAAAAAGCCGGCGTGCCGTTTGTTCCCGGAACCTCACGCGGCCTGGCCTCTCCGGAAGAAGGCGAGGAAGTCGCCGAGCGCATCGGCTACCCGGTGATGCTGAAAGCTGCAGCCGGCGGCGGCGGCAAAGGCATGCGCCTGGTGCACACCCGCCAGGAGCTTCGTTCCGCCCTCGAATCCGCCCGAAGCGAGGCGCAGAGTTCTTTTGGCGACAGCGAAGTGTATATCGAAAAAGCGATCGTCAATCCCCGCCACATCGAGATGCAGGTGCTGGCCGACGAGCACGGCCATACCGTCTGGCTCGGCGAGCGCGAGTGTTCCATCCAGCGCCGCCACCAGAAGGTTCTCGAAGAGGCGCCATCGCCGATTGTCGATCCCGACATGCGCCGCCGCATGGGCGAGGTTGCCGTCAAAGTCGCGCAGGCGGCCGACTACACCAATGCCGGCACGGTCGAATTTTTGGTCGATCCGCAAAAAAATTTCTACTTTCTGGAAATGAACACGCGCCTGCAGGTGGAACACCCAGTCACCGAACTAACCACCGGACTCGATCTCGTGCACCTGCAGATCCGGATAGCGAGCGGCGAGAAGCTTCCCTTTACGCAGTCCGACGTGGAGATTCGCGGGCACGCCATCGAGTGCCGCATCTACGCCGAAGACCCGGATAACAATTATTTTCCCAGCCCCGGGAAGATCACGCTGCTGCTCGCGCCCTCGGGACCGGGAATCCGCCGCGACAGCGGGATGTATGAAGGCTGGAGGGTTCCGATGGATTACGATCCGCTGCTCGCCAAACTGATCGGCTACGGCACGGACCGGCGGCAGGCCATCATGCGGCTCGAGCGGGCGCTCTACGAATATTTCGTGGCCGGTATCAAGACCAACATTTCTCTCTTCCAGCGCATCCTCGGCGATGCCGATTTTCAGGCGGCAAAAGTCGATACCGGCTACCTCGATCGGCTGATCGCGAAAGGCAATCCGGCCGTCACCTCTACCGCACCGGAGCGTGAGATCGAAGTGATGGAGACGGTCGCCGCGATTGCGGCCGGAATGTTTGCCGTGCTCGACCCGGCTTCGGCTGTCAGCAAGAATGGCGACACCGGCGCAACCGGTTCGGGCCCGGCTGCGCCGCCATCCAACTGGAAACAGAAAGGACGCTCGGAAGCGATGCGTTGATCTTATGGTGTATGAAGTCATCGTCGGAGGCAAACCACGCCGGCTCGAGCTGGAAAAAGCCGCTGGCGGATGGCTGTGCCGTCTGGACGGGCAGCCGGTTCATATCGACGCGGTCATCACGCGGCGCGACGTCTTGTCTCTGCTGGTCGATGGGCATGCCTACGAAATCAAGCGCGAGCAGACCGCAACCGATCTCCACATGTGGGTGGGCCGGAGCCGCTTCGCGGTAGAGTTGCGGGATCCGCGTTCCCTGCGCTCGCGCCAGAAAGCTGCCGGGGACGAAAAGGGCCCCAGAAAAATCCTGGCTCCCATGCCCGGCCGCATCGTGCGTCTGCTGGTCGCGGAAAATTCCGAGGTCGAAGCCGGCCAGGGCATCGTCGTAGTAGAAGCGATGAAAATGCAAAACGAAATCAAGTCGCCGAAAAAGGGAGTCGTGAAAAAAATATTGGCAACCGCAGGCGCAGCCGTGAACCCCGGCGATGTGCTGGCCATCGTGGAATGAAAAGGCTGGGCCTCGCCTCAGGCGCCGCGATCACACAGTCCCTGGGCCCAAAACCCGCGGCGCGAACCATCCCACAGCCATAGCACCTACGTCATCTCAAACCAGTCTCTTTTCGCGGGTACGATGGAAGGCAGCGACAGATAGAAGCCAGCGACGGCGGAGGTGTCTTCGTGAAGCTGCAGCGCATCATCAGTTTCGTAACCCTCGGAATCTCGTTTCTTACGCTCGTCCTGGTTTTAAAGCGCCCGGCGCCGCTTGCGCCGGTGGCCGCGCCCGCCGCGGCTGCCGCCAATGCGCAGTCTTTCCAGGAGAAAGTGAACCAACTCGCGCAACCCAAAGTGGCCGGAGAAGGGGAGAGCGAAGTCCGCATGAACTCCGGCGAATTGTCGGCTGCGCTTGCGCAAGCTGCCGGCCTGCTGCCCGCAGCGACGCCTGCGCCCGCGAATAATTCCAGCAACTCTCCCGCCAGCTCTTCCCTCAGCTCCCCCGCCGCGAGCCCCGCGATGGAATTTCCCGGCGCGGTTCCCAATATCAAGGATTACCAGGTCTCCATGGATGGAGACATCGTTCGCGGTCAATTTCTCACGCAGATCGCCGGCAAAGACGTCTACCTCACGCTGGCCGGACATCTCGGCTCCAAAGATGGTTACGCCACCTTCGATGCGACCGAGGTCAAGGTCGGCGATCTCTCTGTGCCCGCATCGCTGGTCAACGAGGTGTTGCAGAAAAAACTCGCCGAGCAGCGCGACCAGCTCAAGCTGCCGAACAACGTCAAAGATATCAAAGTCGAAAACGGCGAGCTCGTGTTCGTAGAGAAGTGATCGATGCGAATCCGGGCGGCTACGAACTGCGCGCCACGAGCAAACAGATTTTGGGGCTGGCTCGAAGCCTGAAGCCCGGGGCTTGAACCAGGGACCTGGCTGACAACGACTACCCTGCAGAAAATGCCCCACAACTACTTAACCATCCGCTTGTAAAGCAAAATTTGCCCCTCGCGCTACACTATGGGTTCCTTTCGACAGAGTCTTCTAATCTCCATCTAATCTCTTTCTAACCGCATCCGTTTCAAATCGACGGTATGACGAGTTATCCGATCCCGTCCAACTATGCTAACCACATCCTGGTGGCCAGTCCCAGCAACGTGGTGCGCCAGCGCGTCCTCGAAAGTCTACGTTCCCCGGCCCGCCGCTTTGAGCAGGCCACCGGAGGAGCCGAAGCCCTCGTCCATTTAGAGAGCGGCTTCTGGCAGGTGCTCTTTCTCGATCGCCGCCTGCCCGACCTCGACGCCGAGGAACTGAGCCACACCGTGCGGCAGCGCTATCCCGGAATCGAAGTCGTGCTGCTCGATGCCGAGGCCGATCCGGATCTCGGTCCGGATCTCGGTCCAAGGAGCGGTGCCGAAACCACCGCGACCGAAGAGAAAGAAGACCTTCTGGAAATGTGGCCGGTCTTGTCCCAGAACAAAAAGAAAGACAAGGACAACAACGAAGATCAGTTTCCGCCCGCTGCCCGCCCCATTTTCGCAGCTCCCTTACCCGGAATGATCGGCAACTCCCGCATCATGCAACCCGTCTATCGTCTGGCGCGCCTGCTGGCGCAACGGAACACAACCGTCCTGATCACGGGCCCGACCGGCTGCGGCAAGGAGATCGTCGCCCGCGCCATTCATCAGTTGAGCCCACGCGCCGGGCGCGCGTTTGCGGTGGTCAATTGTGCCGCCATTCCTGAGACTCTGCTCGAAGCCGAACTCTTCGGCTACGCGCGCGGCGCTTTCACCGGAGCCATGCAATCGTATGCGGGAAGAATCCAGGTGGCGCAGGGAGGAACACTCTTTCTCGACGAAATTGGCGAGATGCCGTTGGGCCTGCAGCCCAAACTGCTCCGTTTTCTGGAGCAGAAAGAATTGCAGCGCCTGGGCAGCGCCGGCGTCGTGCGCGTGGATGCCCGCGTCATCTCCGCCACCAATGCGCACCTGCTGTCCCTGGTCCGCGAGGGAAAGTTCCGCGAAGATCTGTACTATCGTCTCTGCGCCTTCCCCGTTGAAATTCCGGCGCTGCGTGAACGGACCGAGGATATCGCGCAACTGGCCGCGCACTTTCTCGACAAATATGCCTTGCGCCTGCCCGCGCCACAATTGTCCGCTGCGGCGCTGCAACTGCTGAAAACACAACCTTGGGCCGGAAATATTCGCGAACTGCAGAACGTGATCGAGCGGGCGCTGATTCTCTCCGAAGACCAACCGGTGATTCACCCCGAACACCTGTTGCTGGCGGACTCGAGCTTTCTCAACTCGCGCTAGGGCGAGCGATTAAGAGCCTGCGAGCGAAGGCTTTAACCGCGGAGAGCGCAGAGTTCGCGGAGCAAACAGGAATAAAAGCTCTAAAACAAGCGGCCCGAAATGCTTTCCGTGCGAACACTCGGGGTCCCGCGTCCAAATACAGAAAGAAGAAATTGGTGAATGGAGAGTTGAAGGGCGGAACTCATTTTCACCAAGTCGAGCAGTAGGTCATCTTCATCCGTACTTCCCATAAGAGCGATCTAAGGCAATTTATGCCGGGCTGGCATCGCCGTTGCAACGTAATCATTATGTCCACCTCTTCTCCAGCACCACGAGATCCGGCGCGTGATCCCGAGCATCCGCTGGCCCGCGCCTTTGCGTCGTTCACCGAGGCGGCGGGTTCGCTCGAGCGCACCTACGGGCAACTGCAAGGGCAGGTCGCTCATCTCCGCCAGGAACTCGAAGTCACGAACCGCGACCTGGCCACCAGCCTCGAAGAAAACCATCGCATGCGGGAACGCCTGCGCCGCATAGTGGAAGGCTTGCCCTGCGGCGTGCTGGTGATCGAAGCGGGAGCGCGGATTTCGACGCTCAATCCCGAGGCGGCGCGCCTCGTCGGCGGCAGCTTCGAATCGGCCGACGCGTTGCCTGCCGCGCTCCGGGCGGCGCTCGACCGGGCGCGCGACACCGGCGAAGAGCCCGAATTGCCGCTTTCTGATTTAGAGCAATCCTCTTCGAGTGATTCTCTCTCCAGTGATTCTCTCTCCAGTGATGCGTTCTCCACTTCTTCCAAAGCCGTATGGGTTGCCATCCGCCACGCCTGGCTCGAGCAAAGTCCGGTTCGGGCCACTTCGGTTTTTATCCTGCGCGATGTCAGCGAGGCGAAAAAGCTCGAACATGATCGCGAACATCTGCGGCGGCAGCAGGCGCTGGTCGAGATGTCGGCGCTGCTGGCGCATGAAATTCGCAATCCCCTGGGCAGCCTTGAACTTTTCGCTGGACTCTTAGCTGAGGCTAATCTCGAAGCCGAAAGCCACCGCTGGATTGAACACGTCCAGGCCGGTCTGCGCACGCTTTCCGCCACCGTCAACAACGTGCTTCACCTGCACAACACGCCGCTGCCCGATTTCGCCCCGACCGACGCGGGCCAACTCCTCGATTGGGCCTATGACTTTCTGCTGCCGCTCGCCAAGCAGGCACGCGTCGAAATGCAGGTCATCAACGGCCTCAGTGGCGTCACCATTCATGCCGACCGGCACCGTCTCGAGCAGGTGCTGCTCAACCTCGCGCTCAACGCCTTTCGCTTCATGCCGGGCGGTGGATGGCTCTGCCTGCGCGGCGTCGACTGCACCTCGTCAGCGAGCTCGCCGGGCGCGCGGGGCAACGGCGTCGAGATCGGTGGCGTCGAAATCGGCGGTGTCGAAATTCTGGTTCGCGACACCGGGCCGGGCATTGCGCCCGGCGATCTGCCGCGCATCTTTGAAGCGGGATTCAGCACCCGAGCCGGCAGCTCCGGACTCGGACTCGCCGTCTGCCATCGCATTCTCGAACAGCATGGGGGCTCGATCGCGGTCGAGAGCCGCCCCGGTTACGGCGCCACCTTCCGGCTCCGCCTTCCCCGCAATGGAGCGACGGGCGCAGCGCAAGCGATGGGCGCTGGACATTCGCCCGAAGATTCGTCCGGACATGCACCCGAACCTTTCTCTGCACACTCCTCCGAACCATCACCCGAACATTCTTCCGAACATGTTGGCGCATCTGCAGTCGAACTTGCCGTCGCATCGGGAGCCCGGCGATGAAGCGCCTGCTCATCGCCGATGACGATGCCGGCATGCGCGCCGCACTTGAAGCACGCTTTCAGCGCCGCGGATGGCTGGTCGATGTCGCCGTGAACGGCACGGAAGCGCTGGCCAAGTTTCGCGCCGGGTTGCATTCGCTCGTGATCACGGACGTGCGCATGCCGGGGCACGACGGCTTCGAACTGATGCGCGAGGTGCAAACCTCGTCGGCGCGCACGGCGGTGATTCTGCTGACCGCCTATGGCTGCGTGCCCGACGCGGTCGAAGCCATGCGCAACGGAGCCTGCGATTACCTGGTCAAGCCGGTCTGCTTCGAGAAACTCGAGCTCGCCGTCGAGCAGGTGCTGCGGCGCGCCGAGGAGTTTGGCAAAGACACCGAAACGCTCATCGGCCACTCCCCGGCATGGGAGCAGGCGCTCGAGCGCGCGCGGCAAGCGGCTTCGACCGATGCCGACGTTCTGATCGAGGCGGAAAGCGGCACCGGGAAAGAGCTGATCGCGCGCCTCATTCACCGCCTCAGCCGCCGCAAACCAGGACCGTTTATCGCGCTGAACTGCACCGCGTTTCCCGAAACCCTGCTTGAAAGCGAGTTGTTCGGCCACGCCCGTGGAGCTTTTACCGGGGCCGTCGGCGCCCGGCCGGGCAAGTTCGAAACGGCGAATGGAGGCACCTTGCTGCTCGATGAGGTGGGCGAGATGCCGCTCGCGTTGCAGCCGAAACTGCTGCGCGCCCTGCAGGAGCGCGAGTTCGACCGCCTGGGATCGAACCAGACCGTACACGTCGATATCCGCGTCATCGCGACCACCAACCGTCCGCTCGAAGCCGCGGTCGCCGAAGGCCGCTTCCGCGCCGATCTTTACTATCGCCTCAACGTGATTCCGATCTCTCTGCCGCCGCTGCGTGATCGCGCCGGCGACATTGCGGAACTGGCCGAGTATTTCGTCGGGCTCTATGCCGCGTCCGGAACCCCGGGAACCCAAGCTCGCCTGTCCCGGGAACTTATGGCGCGTCTCGAAGAACAGGCCTGGCCGGGCAACGTGCGCGAGCTCGGAAACTTCGTGCGGCGGGCGGTAGCTTTGTCGCGCGGCGGCGAGATTGGCGTCGAAGCCCTCGACCACGGAAAAAGTCTTCACGGGGGAATTCCTCCCCCGCGCCCGCCTTCGTCCCCGGAGTGGAAACCGGGGCTCTCGCTCGGCGAAATGGAACGCCAGCTTTTTGCCATGACCCTCGAATCCACCGGCGGCAACCGGGCGCGGGCGGCCGAGTTGCTCGGCGTCAGCCTGCGCACGGTGCGCAACAAGGTCCGCGAGTTTGGACTGCCGCCGCGGGACAACTACCGCAATGGCGTTTCCAGCGGTCTTTCTAGCCACGATCTTTCTAACCACGATCTTCCTAACCACGATCTTCCTACCCACGATCTTTCTGACAACAGTCCTCGAAGCAACGACCTTCGAAATGACAATAGCCATCCCAAGGAGCAACCATGTCCATGATCGAAACCCCGCTGATGCGTGGTCTGGAGCGCGTGCTCGACCTGAGCGCGTTCCGCCATCAAGTGATTTCCGGGAACCTCGCCAATGTCGATACCCCGGGATATCACGCCCGCGACCTGCGTCCGTTCGCCGGCGAAATCGAGCAGGCCATGGCCGGCGAGCAGCCGTCCTTCACCCCGGTGGCGCATGAAATCCGCGGACTGATGGAACGTCCCGACGGAAACGACGTCTCGGTCGAGCGTGAAACCCTGCTGCTGGCCCAGAACCAGTTGCGCTTTACGGTGGCGGTGGCGTTCCTGAAATCCGAATTCCACACCATGTCCGCCGCCATCAGTGGAGGGAGTACGTCATGAATCTGTTTGGCATGCTGGAACTCAGTGGCTCGGCGCTGGGCGCCGAGCGGCAGCGGGCGGAAGTGGTCGCGAGCAACATGGCCAACGTCCAAACCACGCGCACCCCGCAGGGCGGCCCTTATCGCCGGCAGATGGTGGTCTTTCAAGCGCAGCGCGCTCCTCGATTCTCGCTGGCGCTCGCCGGCCTGCATCCGGAAACCTCTTCTGCCGTGCGGGTGGCCGCCGTGGTTTCCGACCAGCGCCCGCCGGTGATGCGCTTCGAGCCTGGACATCCCGACGCGAATGCCGAAGGCTACGTCGCTTACTTGCGCATCGTTTTCGACTGCAGCCTGGTTTCGGCCGAGCATCTCACCTTCCTCGAGTTCCTGCAGCGCATCTCGGAAAAAACCTACATCGCATCCTGCGATCTCGCCCCGGTCGGCGCCACGGCTGTGCTCCAGCTCGATTTCGCCATCGCCTTCCCCATCATCGATGTCATGCTCGGCGGTGAAGGCAAGAGCAGCCAGATTACCCGCGACCTCACCGAGATCGAAGAACAGGTTCTTGAAGGCATCGTCCGCATCATGTGCCGCGAGTTGCAAACTGCCTGGCAAGCGATTGCGCTCGAATTCAGTTTTGGCCAGCATCAGCAGCCTTTGCAAACCCAGCGTCTGATGCCTCCCGAAGAAAAAAATCTTTGCCTCAGCTTCGAAATCAAGATGTCGGAGACCCGCGGTACCCTCAACCTCGCCATTCCCGCCGTGGTTTCCAACGCCTTGCTCAGAAAAATTTCCGCCGACTTCAGCTATCAACGCCGCCGCACTCCCATCGAGACTCGCCACCAGATTCAGAAAAAACTGGTCAACTGTTTCTTCCCCGTCGAACTCTCCATGCCGGGGTTGCAAGTGGCGGTACAGAACCTCACCAAACTCGCTCCCGGCGACGTGCTTGCTTTTCCCAGGAGCGCCTCCGCTCCAGCCCTCATGATGGTCGATGACGTTCGTCTGTGCTCGGCTACCCCGGTGCGCGTCAACGCCCGCCGCGCCGCCCGCGTCCTCTCTCTCGACGCTCCACCTCCAACCGCAGGTGAACCATGACTCGTGAAACATGACTGGTGAACTATGACTGGTGAATTTATGAACGGTGAATTATGACCGACGTTCCCGACGCACCCGCCAAAAACCCGGCCCCCGCGCTTCGTACCGAACTTTCCAATTGGTGCGAAGTGTGGAAGACCTGTTTCCAAAATGTCCTCACCCAGATTTCCGGCCAACCCGCCGTCTTCGAAATTTCTTCCCAGCCATTGCCCGCAACCGATTCCGACGTCTGGTACACAGTCGTCGCCGGCGGCGCCGTCCATGGTGAGATGAGCTTGCGTCTGCCCACCGCTTCCGGTACCCGTCTTGCGCAGAAGCTCCTCAGCGAAACCGAGCCCGCCGCTCCCGGCATTACCGTTGAACACAAAGAGGCCCTGGAAGAACTCTTGCGCCAGGTTGCCGGCCTCGCCGCGACTGCGCTCGCCGCTACCGCCGGCGGCCAAGTTCAGCTCAATCTCTCCGCCTCCGTCGCTCCCTCCTGGTCCTCCGACGCTATCGTCTGTCTCCAAACCCCCGACCAGGATGGCGCCTTCACCTCCGTCGAAATTCAGATCAGTCCCGCCCTCGCAGCCGAGCTTCAGCCGCGAGCAGCGCCCGCCCAAACATCCGCAGAACCATCACCTGCGTCTTCGACCCTGCCACCTCCGTCCTCCAGTTACGGCCGCCTCATGGACGTAGGCCTCGACGTCAAACTCCGCTTTGGAACCCGCCGCATGCTGCTGCGCGATGTGCTCGCCCTGAGTGCCGGAGTCGTCGTCGAACTCGATAACGCTCTCCATTCGCCTGTAGATCTGCTGCTCGACGGGCGCCTCATCGCCCAGGGCGAGGTCGTCATTGTCGATGGCAAATACGGACTGCGCGTCACCAGCGTCGTCGATCCCGCTCCCGCCGCCGGTTCTCCTGGTTGATTTTCGTTTGCCGATTTTTTTTAGGATGAATGCCTAAGGATGAATGCCCAATGCCAAACTTTTTGAAGCCGTTAACCTGGTGCGCCAACTGGATCAAGCGCCACAGCTTCGACCCGTCCGAGCCCCCTTGCGAGCTCCCTTCCTGCTCCGGCCCGCAATCGCTCTGGCAGCGCTTCCGCAAACGCCACCGCCCCAACGGAACCTTCCTCCAGGGTGCGTTCTATTGCCAGCCCCAATGCCTGGAGACCGCCCTCATCAACCAGCTCTCCCGCCTGCGCGTAATCGCTCCATCGCCGCCGCCCCCCAACCGCATTCCCCTCGGGCTCCTCATGGTCGCCCGCGGCAAGCTTACCCACACCGAAGTCCGCGCCGCCCTCGAAGCCCAGCGCCGCGCCCGCTACGGAAGAATCGGGGAGTGGATTGAAAAACTTGGCTTTGCCACCGAACAGGAAGTCACCACCGCCCTCGCTCTGCAATGGGGATGCCCCGTTGCAACTT
>Ga0187890_10002816_pt1 | contig 12094 bp, 10 predicted proteins | sample June2016WEW_21_1_FD_133005 | JGI IMG/M metagenome (GOLD analysis project Ga0187890, IMG submission 133005) | Peatland microbial communities from SPRUCE experiment site at the Marcell Experimental Forest, Minnesota, USA - June2016WEW_21_10 | ecosystem: Environmental > Terrestrial > Soil >... | reverse complement strand
GACCCGTCGCCCCCGGATTGATAACGTGCGTGCCTGTGCCAAGCGATGTGCCCGTGCCCAGGTGGGTGCCCGTGCCGGTCGCCGTTCCACCCGTGCTGGACGATGAGCCCAGACCCGTCGCCCCCGGATTGATAACGTGCGTGCCTGTGCCAAGCGATGTGCCCGTGCCCAGGTGGGTGCCCGTGCCGGTCGCCGTTCCACCCGCGCTGGACGATGAGCCCAGACCCGTCGCGCCCGGATTGATAACGTGCGTGCCCGTGCCAAGCGACGTCCCTGTGCCCAGGTGTGTGCCCGTGCCGGTGCCCGTGCCCGGCGTTGCCCCGGTGCCCGTGTGCGTGCCTGTCCCGGCACCGGTACCTGGCGTCGTGCCGCTACCCGTATGCGTAATAGTTCCGCCGCTGGTGGTCGAGGTCGCGCCGGAGACAGAACGCGTGGTTGATGTTGAGGTTGAGGTAGAAGTCGAGCGTGTGGTCGATCCGCTCTGAATCGGCCTGCCCACACCCGGATTCGCCGGCTTGCCGCCGTTGTGCGAGGACCACGAGCCCGGATCGGCCTTGGCGCCGCCCTGGTGCTGTGTTTGCACGCCCGTTGCGCCCAGATGATGTTCGCGGCCGGCGACTCCCTCGCCGGCGGTGGGATCGTGGTGGATGCCGCCCGGGCCGCCGCTGTAGCCTACGTGACTGTCCCTGGAGACGTAGCCTCTTTCCACAACTCCCCGGTCCATGTACACCGAGTGAAAGCCCACGCCCACATGCATGACCGCGGTGTTATAGGCAAAGACGCCGCCGCGCCACTCGCCGCCGGCAAAGCCGATGCCCCCGTAGCCGAACCCGTAGTTCACGCCGCCGTAGTAGCCCACGTGCGGTCCCCAGTAGCCATCATGGAAGAAATAGCGGCCGCCGGACCAGCCCCAGTAGCCGGGCGTCCACAGCAGGCCGGGCTCGGGCGCTGGAACCCACGTGCCGGGAACCCAATAGTAACCGCTGTCCTGGTCGTAAGCCCAGTAACCGGGCGTCCACATCAGGCCGGGTTCCGGGCAAGGGGGTTGCTCGTAGACAGGCAGCGGCGGAGGAGCAATCCCCACGCTGACGACCAATTGTGCGTGCGAAGACGCAGGAATGACAGAGAGAAGAAGCGCCAGCAGGAGCCAGCGCGAAGCGCGAAGCATTTTCATGGGAAGACCCTCTCGATCCTTTCGTGCCTGGTCCGATGAGGGCAAGCGACTTGCGTCGTGCGGGGCCAGGGCTTGGTAGGTTACTCCACTTTCACAGCCATCGCCGTCGCCGGCCATCTACCTCCGGCATCTCTCCAGGAGACCAATCCTCCACGGCTCTCCCGCGGAAGATTCCGGCGACGACACAAATCGCGACCGGGGCCCAATAGCGCTTTCGGAAATGCCGCGGACCGAAAGCAGTGCGGTCAAGTCAGCGCGGCCTCATGGCCGGGTTCCCGGGACAGACTTCCGTCGCCGGGTGGAAGGAGCACCAATCTCGCACCACACTTCAAAAGACCACAACGCTTCCGAAAGCGCCGCAAAACAAATGCGGATTCATTCTACGCCGGTAACAACCCTTTCAGACAGCGGAAGTTGCGGTAGCGGGTTAACCTTCGCTCACAACGCAACGAGGCCCACAGTGGACCGTGGGCCTCGTTGACAGGGAACCGATGTTCGCCGTTACTTTTCCTTGGGCTTGGACTCCTCCTTGGGCGCAGGCGCGGCATGTTGGGCAGGCGCGGCATGTTGCTGTGGCGCGGCGTGCTGCACGGGTGCGGCATGTTCCTGAGGCGCCGCGTGCTGCACAGGTGCGGCATGTTCCTGAGGCGCAGCATGTTGCTGTGGCGCAGCGCGTTGCTCTGGCGCCGCGTGCGATTCAGTCTTTGGCTCGGCCTTCGGTGCAGATTTCGCTTCCGGCTTTGGCGCAGTTCTTGCCTCGGGCCTGGACTCGGTCTTTGGTTCAGTCTTTGGCTTTGCTTCAGCCTTAGGTTCAGCCTCCGGCCTGGATTCGGTCTTCGGCTCGGCCTTCGGTGCAGATTTCGCTTCCGGCTTTGGCGCAGTTCTTGCCTCGGGCCTGGACTCGGTCTTTGGTTCCGTCTTTGGCTTTGCTTCAGCCTTAGGTTCAGCCTTCGGCCTGGATTCGGTCTTCGGCTCGGCCTTCGATTCGGTCTTCGGTTCGGCCTTCGGCCTTGCTTCAGCGTTCGGTTCGGCCTTCGGCCTTACTTCAGTCTTAGGTTCAGTCTTCTGCCCGGACTCGGCCTTCGCCGGGGTCTTGACTTCTGTCTTCGCCCCCGCCGGCCCAGCGTGCTTTTCCTCGGCCAGAGGCTTTTCGGCAACCACCGTCTTCGGGTGTCCGCCATTGGCCTTGGCATACGAGGTCTTGTCGGACTTGGCCGTAGCCGCATGCTGCGTCTGGAACGTGGTCGGCGCCACATGCTTGTCGTGCGCGGCAACCTGCTCCGCGGCGGTAGCCTGGTGCTGAATGCCGTGCGGACCGCCGTTGTACGCCACGTGGTTGGGGTTGGCCACGATGCCCCTCTCCACCACCGTCCGGTCAACGTAGGTGGTGTGGATTACGGTTTCATTTACGTGCATGACCGCGGTGTTATAGGCAAAGGATCCTCCCCGCCACTCGCCGCCGGAGAATCCGATGCCCCCGTAGCCGAAGCCGTAGTCCACGCCGCCGTAGTAGCCAACGTGCGGACCCCAGTAGCCGTCATAGAACCCATACTGGCCGTTGTTCCAGCCCCAGTAGGGGGGCGTCCACAGCGCGCCTTCATACGGCGCAGGCACCCACGCGCCGGGCACCCAGTAGTAGTCTCCATCGTCAGTTGAATAGGCCCAGTACCCCGGCATCCACATCAGGTTGGGCTCGGGGCACATGGGCTGTACATACACGGGCAGCTCCGGTGGCGCGAAGCCGACACTGATGACGATTTGTGCGTGCGAAGAAGCGGGAATGACAGAGAGAAGCAGCGCCAGCAAGAGCCAGCGCGCAGAGCGGAACGGTCGCATGAGTAGAACCTCCTGGTTCGTTCGTGCCTGCCCCGCCAAGGGAATCGATTTACCCTGGGCGGAGCGATGGCTTGGGAACAACGCAGAAAGACTATCCCCCGCCCCTCGGCCGGTCTGGTCAATTCTGCACAGGAAGTTTTCTCTGCTTCAGGTTCCTGGGGAACCTCCGAAGCCGCGCTCATTCAAAACGCGCGCTTGCGCGGAGGTTCCCTTGAACCGCATGGTCAGGGCCGGTAACTCAGCCCCATGCCCACGACGTGGCGCGCCTCGAGATTCACCGGGATGTAGACGACCGGCGGGTAGGGCGAGGGCAGGTAAGTTGGCGACGGGATCGATCCGATATTTCCCGCCACCTGGCCGACGCCGATATCGAAGGCGAAGTGCGGATGCTCGCGCTGTGTTACGCGCACGGCATAGTCCATAGTGGTGGGCAGGTCGGCCTTGCCGGCCACCAGGGGGATGCCGTTGGGGGGAGCGGGGCCCAGGCCCTTGGACGTCGGCGGCTCCTGCGTGAAGCCCGCCGAAGGCACGGCCACGATGCCGGCGACGAGGGGAAGCGGAATGCCCAGGCCGCCGAAGAGCCGTCCGCTGAAGCGCGTACTCTGACCGCCAATGCCGAAGATGGTGGCATTGGTGGCCTTCCAGCCGAAGTTCGCCAGGAAGGGAACCGGCTTCTTGGCCCAGGTTTTGGTGGCGGCTATGTAGATGTCGCCATTGCTGTACGACTTGGCAGCCGGGACAGCAACCGGGGTGCACGAACTGGTCTCAAGGCAGTACTGATCGTAGAGTTCGACGGCGACCACGCCCCCCTCGCCGGTGACAAACTTGTCGCCGGTGCGCACCACGCCGCCGACCGCCACCCCCGGCGTCCAGGGACCGAACTGCCCATCCTTGATGCCCACCACTTTGCCGTGAAAGACGTTCATGCCGTTCGCGTTCCAAAGCTGGCTGAAATCCGGAGTGACCGGCACCGCGGTGCCCGGCGATGTGGATCCCAACACTGCATTGGCCAACACTGTGGTGCCCGAGCCGCTGTCGCCGAACTGATGTACGCTGCGCGTATAGCCGGCCTCGGCTCGGCTGTAAAAGGCCTCCGTGATGCTGAAGGTCTCGATATTGCCGATGACCTTGGAGGCATCGATGAAGTGAACTCCGACGGCCGGGTGGGAGAATGTATGACCCTTTTCCGTATAGACGACGTAGGCGGTGGGGGTCAGAAATCCGCCGGTTTGGCCTTCCAGCGTAAGGTTTTGCGCGGTCAGGCGGCAGGCGAACAGCAGAGCGGCCAGAGCAAGGCCGCAAGCGGTCAGTTTGCTAAGTGTGCGGAGATTCAAGTTCAACTCCCGTGGAGGAGCCCGCCGCGGCGGGCCTGCCTCCGGTGACGTTTGAGATTAAACCCCTTGTAACACAAAGACCGCGGCTTCGTCTTCAACTTTGTTGGAGTGGTAAACTCAGCCCATGCCGCGCGGTCTCCTCATTACCCTCGAAGGTCTCGATGGTTCCGGCAAGACCACGCAAATCGAGCGCCTGGCCGTTTGGCTGAAGAAGCGCGAGTTTGCGAGCCGCGGCGTGATCGTCACCCGCCAGCCCGGCGGCACCGCCATCGGCGACCGCATCCGCGCCCTGCTGCTCGATTCGCGCTCCGCCGGCCTGGCCCCCATGGCCGAGATGGCCCTCATGTTCGCCGACCGCGCCCAGACCATCGCCCAGGTCATCCAGCCCGCCCTCGACCAGGGCAAGATCGTTCTCTGCGACCGCTTCACGGATTCGACAGAAGCCTACCAGGGCGGAGGCCGTCAGCTCGGCTCCGCGCCCGTGCTCGAACTCCACCGCCTGGTCTGCGCCAACCTCCAGCCCGACCTGACCCTGCTTCTGCTGCCCAGCCTGGAATCCTCGCTGGCCCGCGCCCGCCGCCGCAACCACCGCTCAGCCCAGCAATCGGGTCTCGACGAAGGCCGCTTTGAAGGCGAGACGGACGCCTTCTACCTCCGCGTCTGGGAAAAGTACCGCGAGATCGCCGCCCGCGAACCCGCTCGTGTCGTCCTCATTGAAGGCGACCTTTCCATCGAAGAAGTCCACGAAAGAATCGTGGCCGCCGTCGCCGAGCGGTTCACGGATTCCCGCCAAGATGCCTGAAAGGAACCTGCGCTATGCGGGACAGACGTCGATAAACACCGGGTTCTCCGGTTTTATCTCGTTCGTCGGAATGATGTAGCACAATTCGTCGCTTTCACAGTAGTGGAGCTGCGGTCTTAACTGGATGCGCAATTTGCCGCCATTCGGCTGCATCGGCTTTTGGAAGGCGAGAAAGAGCGAGCCGCGGATCAGGGGCCCATACTCGATCAGAACCTCCTTGTATATCCTCCATTCCACCACTGGACATTTCAAGTCTCCATCCAGAAACTGATACAGGAACCAGTTCTTCTGGTTGCCCGAGACGGACTCCAGAACGTTGGAGCCAAGCGTCAACGTTCTGGACAGATAGTCAAGGGGCGGGAGAGCGTGAGAGCCGGCCTGGGCTATATCCGCAGAGCCTTTCAAGAGTGCCGGCATCACCTGCTCCATCAGGCTCCGGGTGTTTTTTGAAGGATGCAGCGCGCTGAGTACCGCCGCAACCGGAATCGCTTCCAATCCATCGTCGAAAGGAACGGGCTGCAGAATCAGGTGAATGGCCAAAGCTCCGTTTTTGGGGAATTCGTCTCTCCAGTTCCAATGGAATTCCTCGATGAGTGTGACTCCAAATGCCCAGTCGTATCGATATACCGTTTGCTCCGCGCCATTGGATGGAACTCCTTCCGGTGACTGCGTTTTGCAGACGCCCATCGGGCGATCTTCCCCTTGCAGGCTCAGGTAGCAGCGAAGAGTGAACTCCTTGCCTTTCGCCCAGGCAAGGTAACCCGCTCGGGCTCCTCCGCGAGGAGTCGTGCAACTTCCTGAGAGGATCTCAAGTTGGGGATGGTTGGTCCCGTAGTCGCGGGTAATAAAGTCCAAATACATCCTCTTGATTTGTATTGCCATTGCTTCCTCCCATCGTATGAAGCCGGTCGACAACTCCCGTCGGATGGCTGCCACTCTACTAGATCCGGAGCCGCCCGGCAAGGGTCTCGACGAAGGCCGCTTTGAAGGCGAGACGGACGCCTTCTACCGCCGCGTCTGGGAAAAGTACCGCGAGATCGCCGCCCGCGAACCCGCTCGTGTCGTGCTCATTGAAGGCGACCTTTCCATCGAAGAAGTCCACGAAAGAATCGTGGCCGCCGTCGCCGAGCGGTTGCGCGCGCCGGCCCGCGAGTCAACCGTTTAGCCGGATTGGAGTACTCGCGCGCGCTATATAGTCTCTGAACTCCGCGGCAGAATTGTGATGGTCAGCTTCTGCGCCGCCTGGTGCAGCCCCCGCCGCCGGGGTGGAAGGAATGCGGGCCGCGTGCGCCCTCTTCGGTTCGCGCGGCGTCATCCCTGGCTCTCGTCGGTGAAGATGGCCTCGATGGTGGTCTCGAACAGCCGCGCCAGCTTGAAGGCCAGGGGAAGGCTGGGGTCGAACTTCCCCGTCTCGATGGCGTTGACCGACTGGCGCGAGACCTCCAGCCGCTGGGCAAGATCGGCCTGCGACCAGTCCCTTTCAGCGCGAAGAACACGCAGACGGTTTTTCATCTGTACCTCAAATGGAGCAGCCCCGAGACGATGCCGCACAGGATGCAGAAAAGCGGGTAAACGAGGATCAAGTTCAGGTGCCGGAGGTGGACGAAGCTTTCCAGAAATCCCCACACCACCGTGACGGCAAGCGTTCCTCCAATGCCCCAGAGCATCGACTGCACTCCTATGGCAACCTGGAACTCGTCCTTCTCCTCGGCCAGGTACAAACCGAAGGCCGCAATTTGACCAATGATGGCCAGCGCGGGAAGCAAGGCCAGCAGCCAGGCCAGTGGACCGGTCGGGTGATGGTGAACGAAAACCCATACAGCCAAGACAAGGAACAAGATGTAGAGCAGCCCCGTTACGGCAAGACGCCACATGTAGCGGCGTTTTGCAGGAGTGTTGGTTGAGCAGTTCATGATTGGTCTCCTTTACTTCACGACAACTATACTTTACATACTCGCTCAACAGTTGTCAAGTGTTCTTGACAAAATATTTTCTGAGGCGTCTCGGGTCTCGTCCGCCGCGGTGGACAAAGGCTCGGATGCGCCGGAACGCCCGTGTCCCACCCTCTCTGGCATCCTCAGCGAAGGCCGCCGCTGCGACCGAATCGAACGGGACCTGCGATTGCACACGGCTAAAGGATGGAAACGCACAGACCGCGGTCCCTACGCGCGATGCTCTAAACTCAATCCGTGGGCTTCCAGGAGTTCCTCGGCAACGCGCCAACCGTCACCCATCTCCGCGAGAGCATCCGCGCCGGGCGTTTTCCCCACTCGCTCATCCTGGCCGGGCCGCGCGGGGCAGGCAAGTACACCCTGGCCCTGATGCTGGCCAAAGCCGTCAACTGTCTGCAACCCAACGAAACGGACGGCCTGCCCGACTTCTGCGGCGTGTGCCGCAACTGCGCGCGCATCGGCCTCGCGTCCGGCCTCGAGGCCCTGGTGGACGAGGCCGTCGAAGCCCGCGACGCCCTCCGCGAGACTGACAAGCGCGAGACCCGAATCCTCATCCAGACCCATCCCGACGTGCTCATTATCCCGCCCGACCCGCCGCAATTGCTCATCAAGCTGGGCCAGGTCCGCCAAGCGATTCACGCCGCCTACTACCGCCCGCCGGTCGAGGCACTTCGTGCCTTCACCATCTTTACGTCGTCCGCGTTCATGAGGGAGGCGGCCAACAGCCTTCTCAAGGTTCTGGAAGAGCCGCCCGAGCATACTTCGCTGATCCTGCTCACCGAGAACCCGCAGGAGATGCTTCCCACCATGCGCTCCCGCGCCGTCATTCACCGCCTGGGCGCGATCCCGGCCGCCGATCTTGAGGCCCTGCTTACCCGCCGCCGACCCGAACTCAAGCCCGCCGACCGCGCCCTCGCCGCCCGCCTGGCCGAGGGTGCCGTGGGCCGCGCGCTCACCCTCGACCTCGGCGTCTATCTGGCCAGCCGCCAGGATGCCCTCATCCTGCTGCGCACCGCCCTAATCGATCCCGGGGCCCCCGCGGATAGGTCTTCGTCCGCGGGGTGGGAGCCCGACTACGCGCGGCTCTTCCATGCGACGGAAAGTTACCGCGCCGGCGCCGACGGCCAGGAAAAGACCATCAACCTGCTCCGCGCCTTCGGCAGCCTTATTGAAGATCTGCTCCTGATCGTCGCCGGTACGCCCCAGCTCATCCGCAACATCGACCTTGAAGGCGAACTCGCCCGGCTGGCGCAAGGCCTCAGCGTCGACTGGATCGACGCGGCCGCTCGCGCCCTCGTCCAAGTCGAGCAGGGCATGCGCCGCAACCTGCTCCGCTCCCTCTCCCTCGACGCCATGGCCGCCAGCCTCGATCGCAATTAGCCCGAAATTGACCGGCGACCCGACCCGCAACCGGTCCGCCATCGACCGGCAACCGAGCCAGCCCGCCCGTTTCAAAATTAAATGCAACCCGCGCGCAACCCCAGGCATCTCTTTGTACAAGCAATCCCAGCTATAGTTCCACTCCGGTACACGACGGGCCGTCTCAGCCTCAGGTGTCTTGTATCCGGCCTCTCTTCACCAGCTGGGCAGAGGTTTTTCCGCTTTCAAATTGTTTTTCGCCCTCGCGACAAATGTCATCCGGTAGGAACCGGGGTGCTGAAGCGGCCCCGCCGCGATTCCATCTCGACCCGTGACCGCCGGCGGCGTCTCACGTTTCACGTCTTCCCAGAAGGGTTGTTTCCTATGAGCAGTCAAGCCACTCTTTCCACCGTCCGCAACAGGAGCGGCCCAGTTGCCGGCCAGCCGCTTTCGCGCAACCGCCATGCCGCGCCCGCTCCGCTTCCTTTCCGCTTCCCGGCCCACGCCGTCTTTGACGATGCCGCGCAGCGCCAGGCCGAGCTCTTTTACCTGCAAAAGCAGATCCAGTCGCAGACCCCCATGGTCATCATCCTGGAGGATGGCGAGCAGATTGAAGGCTGCATCGAGTGGTACGACCGCTATGCCCTCAAGGTCCGCGGCCGCCAGAAAACCCTTGTCTACAAATCCGCCATCAAGTACATGTACAAAGTGGGCGACGCCGGGCAGTAATTCCACGATAAGCTGCGAATCACTTGTTCCCGCGATTAGGTTCGATTTCGCGACTGGGCATGAATTCCGATTCGAGCGCCGTCTCAGGAAACTTGCGGTGAAACGCGCCCACGAGATTCCTCGCCGAAAAGAGGACTGTTACTTGTTTCGGCGGTAGAGCGACCACCATTGAGTGCTGGCGACAAAGGAAAAATGCTGCGACAAATAGGGTTGGTATGCATTCTCAATCCATAGATCGCTTTTCAGGTGGGAACTCGGGTAATGGGGCGCCATGATCAGGTCCGCATTGCCAAAGACTCGGCTTGGTTCAAGTAACTGAGTCGTTCCGATGCTATTCCCGACCAGAAGAAAAGGGCTCCCGCCCACCGCTGGCTTGCGGCGCAGCAAATACGAAAATGGGTTGTGAAAACCGAGCGTTAGAACCGATTCTTCCGGCGTAGACGACCGAGTTAGCAGCGCAAGCCCATCATTCACGCATGCCACATAGAAGTGGTTATTGTCGACGCTCGAATCTCCACCTGTGTCGCCGGAATCGTAAAACCTCAACCGTTCCATCCCATCGCCGATGATGGTGGCTCCCATCGCCCTGACCGAGGGAGCCTGGTATCGCAGCAGAGTTCGCACACTCTCCGCATCCAGGAAGAACTGGGTCGCAATGCCTCCCATGCCAAACGCGACGACTGCGAATATGGCCATCTTCTCTTTCGCTTGAGGGTATGCCGCCGCGAGCAGGCCAAGAAGAATTGCCGTCCACATCTTCGCCAACTGGAATCTAGTCTCGAGCGCGTTTGTATATCTGAGCGGGTCGGCAGTCGCAATCACGATGCAGCCGAGGAGCATCAATCTCACTGCGTGGCTTTGCCAAAGTTTGCCGCGCGAGACCAGGAGCGCAGCGACCACGGTTATGACTGCCAACGTCGCCATCTCCGCGCTCCCGGCGATATCGCCAATCATCCCGCTAAAACTCAGCGAAGAACCACGGGCGCGAGTGGCGAACAACATATCGGAAAGGAATGCGGAAATTGCAAGCCGCAAGTAAAGACTGAACGCCGCAACCGTGCAGACAACTCCCGCCAGGATGCCCCAGGCACGCTGCATTTCCTCACGCCGGACCGGTACGGTTGCCAGCAGGAGAAGAAACGCGACGCCGAAGAAATTCAATTTCAGGAATGCCAGCAGAATGAGAGCGATACCGCTCGAAACGCCGCCCCAAAACCGGCTGCGCTCGCTTGCGAATGCACACTCCAAGAGCACGATGCCGAGCAGCGCATAACCGTGGCGATTGTAGATCATGCCGCAACTCATAACCTTCCATGAACTTCCGAGCGGCGTCGGGGAAGTGGCAGTCAGGATCAGCCATGCGGTAACGATCAAGGCCGGAACGGCCGGCATCCGCCCCCGCGACAAAAGCCATCCCCACACCCCGACAGTTATGCCAAAAGCCACATTGCCGATCGCGATTCCCTGCGGGCTGCCATGGGTAAGTAACATGCCGCCAGCCATAATCAAGAATTCCAGCGGGCCAAGCGCCAGGTAGAAATCCCGATAGGGGATTTGGCCGCTCAATAGCCGCCAGCCGCCGTCCAGTAACACAAGGGCATCGTTGCCGAAGCGGTTGATCGGACCTGTCCCAAGCATTCCAAGGCAGATGAAGTAGAGCGCGGCGACCAAAACAAACGCCCATCGGACCCACCTGGAATCTCGCTCGCTCATGCAGAACCACTTCATGGCTCGATCATGCAGGGCGGCGTTTTCATGAGGCACAGAAGGAAGAACCGGCATTCGCTTGTCTTGTCCTAGTTACGCCCATTGTTGCATAACCCTCGGCAAAGTTCTATGGGAGGCTACTCGACCCCGCCCCTATACGCTGCTTTACCGAGCCGGTCGCGAATCGCCGCGCCAATCCCTTCATCCGCCGGCACAGGGCAGAGAATCACGCCGCATCCAAGTGCGTCCAGCGCCCGCAGCCCCGCATAGAGGTCGCGCGCCAACTCCTCCGGCGCGGACCACGGCCCCCACGCAAAGACAGCGGCGCCTTCAACGGGCGCGGCAACCTCCGCCGGCAGCATGAACCCCACCCGCTCAGCAGGCCAGGCCAACGCCGCCTCGCCCAGCCGCGCGCCCAGCTCGGCCAGCGGCGCCTCCACCAGCACCAGCCGCGCCCGCGGCGCATAATGCCGCAGTCCCAGCCCCGGCGAAGGCAGCGGAACCCTGGGCGCTTCCGCCAACTCTCCGCCGCCGCGAAAAGCCTCCACCGCTCCGGCCGCCGCCCGAATCTGCTCCGCCGTCACCAATCCCGGCCTGTAAATCGCCATCGGCGTCCGGCAAGGATCGAGCACCGTAGACTCCACTCCGTGCGCTGTCGGCCCAGCGTCCACAATCGCGTCAATCCGCCCGTCCAGATCCGCCAGCACGTGCTCGGCGCAGGTCGGGCTGACGTGGCCAAACAGATTCGCGCTGGGCGCGGCCACCGGAACCCCGGCCAGACGGATCAGCTCCAGCGCCACCGGATGCGCCGGCATGCGCACCCCCACCAGCGCGCGCCCCGCCGTCACCGCATCCGGCACCGCCGCCGAGCGCCTTAGCAGCAGCGTCAGCGGCCCCGGCCAGAAGGCCTCCATGAGCCGCCGCGCCGCTTCGGGAACCTCCTCGACCAGCTCCTCCAGCATGGCCTTTCCGCAATCGGGGCCGGCAATATGGACAATGATCGGGTCCCACGCCGGGCGCTGCTTGGCCGCGAAGATGCGCTCCACCGCGGCGGCATCCAGCGCATTCGCCCCCAAACCGTAGACCGTCTCTGTGGGCAGCGCCACCAATCCCCCGGCGCGCAAAATCCGCGCTCCGCGCTCCAGGGCCTTCTTGGCCTTGGAACTCGTCAGGTTCGCTGGGTCAACCACCAATCGCAGCG
>Ga0187890_10002815_pt1 | contig 12097 bp, 10 predicted proteins | sample June2016WEW_21_1_FD_133005 | JGI IMG/M metagenome (GOLD analysis project Ga0187890, IMG submission 133005) | Peatland microbial communities from SPRUCE experiment site at the Marcell Experimental Forest, Minnesota, USA - June2016WEW_21_10 | ecosystem: Environmental > Terrestrial > Soil >... | reverse complement strand
GAAGGGCCTCTTCCGCTACGCTCCAGAGGCCCTTCTACCCCGCATACTAACAACTTTACATCCAACTAATGGCCCGCTTTTACTCCGCCACAGTGGACTGGTTTTACTCCGCCCTTGACACATGGGGCGGGTCGGAGGCTTAAGCCTTCATCTCTGTCAGTTTTTGTTCTCATTTGGAACTGATCGTGGACAGTACTTGTTTGGGAGTATCAACGGCATTGGGAAGTTTAGATGATCAATATGGACCAAACCTACTGTAAATTTCTGTCCTTGTCCCAACCCGATCGGAACATCGCCGATTCACCCCGCGCCCGAGGGCCTTCGAGAGCTTCGAAAAGCTGAGTGGCAGGTCTTCATGTCTTTTCACTGAGCCAGAGCCTATTCTCGGCTGCAGTCTTCGTCCGCATGGCAAGTGGAATCTGCCCGGAGAACGCGGCTACCCCTTCCCGGCGCTAACCGCCGCCCAGGTTACGGACCAGATGGAGCGCAATAGTAATGCGCGGAGCAATAAACTTAGGCATCTGATCAAATTGATCCTTTGTCGCGATTTGCCCCAAGAGATGTGTTGGTGTCAGGTTGTTTTGTGCGATCCCTGGCATTTGTCTCAATGCCCGTCAGCCGGAAGTATGCCGAAAACCGGATAGGAGGAAGCGTCGCCGCCAACCATTCTGCGCGTGGCGATCACTGAACGGCTAGAACGTCCAAGTGGCTGGAGCAGTTGACTAACTCTTCTGGAGGAACCGGTCGACCGAAATAATACCCCTGCGCTTCGTCACAGCCCTGATCAGAGAGGAATTTCAAGTATTCGGCAGTCTCAACCCCTTCGGCACAGACCCGCAGGTTTAGACTCTGTCCCATGCTGATCATGACGCTCACTTTGGTCTTCTCGTAGGGGTTGCTGGCAATCTTACGAACAAATGACCGGTCGATTTTGAGGGCATCAAGGGGTAGTTTGCGTAGACTGTGCAGGCTGGAATAGCCTGTTCCATAGTTATCAACCGATATCTGTACTCCATGGTCTTTGAGGCTCCTGAGGATCGGAACGGTGCTCTCAGGATTCATCATGAGAACGCTCTCGGTCATCTCCAATTCCAGAGACTCGGGATTGAGTCCAGTTGCGTTGAGACTTGTGAGCACAACTTCAAGAAAGTCCCTGCTCTCAAGTTGCATACCCGAGATATTGACAGCCACCGTCTTCGCGGGATAACCGGCATCCGCCCAGGCTTGAGCCTGAGCGCATGCTTCATGCAAGACCCAGTCGCCGATGGACAGAATGAGACCGGAGTTTTCCGCGAAAGGAATGAACTGTGCCGGTAGAATCACCTCCCCGTTCGGACGGACCCAGCGCAGCAAGGCTTCCGCACCAATAATCGCTCCAGTATTCAGCTCTAACTTAGGCTGGTAATATAACCTGAATTCATTTCGATCCAGGGCACGGCGCAAATCCTGTTCGAGGGATTGGTTGTCCATGCCATTGATGTTGGTGTTCGACCCAAAGAACCTGTAACCCTGGCGCCCATGTTTCTTGGCATCATACATGGCTATGTCTGCATTTTTGAAAAGAGCTTCCACGTCTTTGCCGTCGCCGGGATAGACACTTATGCCAATGCTTCCTGTGACGTAAACCTGATGGTCGCCGATCGAATGAACGTCCGCCACCGCCTTCAGCAATCTTTTCGCCGTAATGGCTGCGTCTTCAGGATGATGCAATTCCTGAAGCAAAACGACGAACTCATCACCTCCCTGACGGCTTACCGTGTCCGGGGTGCGCACACAGTCCAGCAGCCGCCCCGCGATGGATTGAAGGACCTTGTCGCCGATCGAGTGTCCCAAAGAATCGTTGATCTTCTTGAAGCCATCCAAATCGAGGAACAAAACGGCTGCCTGACCCTTTTGTCGTCGCGCAAGAGAGATAGCCTGACCTACGCGGTCGCTCAAAAGCGCTCGATTCGGTAGACCGGTCAGAGAGTCGTGCTGGGCCGCATGGGTCAACTTGTCCTCCAACGCCCGCGTCGCGCTCACGTCGCGAAATACGATGACCGCTCCAGTGACCTTCTCTTGCCGGTCGCGGATCGGGGCGACCGAATCTTCGATGTAGACCTCCTGTCCGTTGCGCCCGATGAGAATACAGTTCAAAGGCAATGTTCCTGGCTGGTCACACAAGGCCGCCTTCGCCATCGGATCCAGAATGGGCTTGCGGGTGACAGCGTCGAGTATCCGGCAAACCTCAGCCATAGTCTGGCCCAAGGCATCTTTCAGCGGCCATCCGGTCATCTTTTCCGCCACGCGATTGAGGAAGGTGATGTTGCCAGAGATGTCGGTGCAAACGACAGCATCGCCAATGCATTCGAGCGTGACCTGTGCGCGCTCCTTTTCTATGAACAGAGCTTCTTCGATCGCCTTGCGATCAATCGCGTTCAGCAGGGCACGCCTCAGCTCGCGCGACTCGATCTGGCACTTGATGAGATAGTCTTGCACACCCTCTTGGATCGCTTGAACCGCGATTGGCTCGTCATCCGGACTCGACAGCAGCACAATAGCGACGCGCGGCGCAGCTGCGCGCACCTGCGTGACTTCCTTCAGTCCTTGTATATCGGCCAGTCCCAAGTCAAGCAGAACAACATCAAACGAGCGCGATGCGAGTGTCTTCTCTGCCTCGATCACGCACTCAACCTGAGTTATTTCCCATGTGTTCGAACTTGTAACATTGAGCATATCGCAGATCAGGTGAGCTTGTTCAGCGTCATTCTCGATTAGTAGTATTGCCTTGGCTGGTACTTCTCCCATCGGTCTTACCCCGTTCGTCCACCTTTACTCCCGGTGTACGAAAGCGCGAGTCCTCCTGATTTCTACCTTGCATATGTGCCTTCCTGGATTATTCCAATAGATCAACCCAACCGTCCGTCCTGTCTAGCTCATCACACAACTGGTACGGCCAAAACTGCTCATGCGTGCAGGTTTTGATTGAGTATGCTTGGGAGCTAAGATGAGTAGGTTCGGAGTACAGGAAAGAAAGCGATTCGCCGTAGAATGCAAACGATGCCGCCGGGATGTGCCTGCGGGGGTCAAGGAATTCCCCTTCCAATCTCTTATCGTCGCGTGCCCTCTTTGTGATGACCAGCAGAGGTACCTGCCTTCGCAGGTATTCCTGGGCAGGCCCGACGTTCCGCTTCCTGTTGGACAGCGTCCGGAGCCGCGACGGTGAGCAAATCAGGAACCCATACCCCGAACGACGTCATTGGCAAGCATTTCTCGCCACTCCTAATTGCAAGGATACGGAGAGGGAAAGTCTCAGGATCTCCTAGGCCGTGATGCCGATGGTGTCTCTCAAGCGGACAACGACATCCGCCTGAGCGCCTTTCTGGCCTTGGACGATATCGAACTCAACATCATCGCCTTCTTTCAGCGTTTTGTATCCGTCCAGCTGAATCGATGAGTAGTGAACGAATACATCCGGCCCGTCTTCGTGGCCAATGAATCCGTAACCTTTGGCATTGTTGAACCACTTCACTTTCCCTTTGTATTGAGCCACTGAGTTTGCCTTTCTTCATTTCAGTAAAACAGGGACGCCGTGCGACATACCATCCGCAGAGTTGACGCGTCTTCATGGGCCAACCGCCGATCTGCTTGCACCGTACACGTATTCGCTAGTCGTATTTATTAATGAATTCTGGGATCCAACGTTCCCAAAGATCGAAGCCTGTCTGGTGCCAATACTTCGCTTCGAATCTCAACTACCACGCCCGGGACAGGCTCCTACAGCGAGGATCATCCATCTCGGTCCCGGTACTCCGGCAGCGTGGGTCTTCCATCTCTTTTGGCGCGCGATAGAGCAGGCTTCTGCATCTGAGATCTTCCATCTCAACGACCATGCCGTTCAGCAGTCCGTTGCACCGGGAGTCTTCCATCTCAATTGCAGCAATCTTGCATCGAGGGTCATCCATTTCGGTCTCCATGTCCGGGCGGTTTTTGCACCCAATCGCCTTTTCACTCAATTTAGATCCAGTTGACGCTGCCTGCATGACACGGTCTGCTTAATACTGAACACTGCTTCCAGGCCGCAATTCATGTTCAATTGGTCCGGATCTTACCAAAGGCTTTGCGATTCTCTAGCGAGCTCACTAAACCGGTTAAGGCTTTTCTCTCGGGTCGAATCGGTCTGAATGCACAGGAACTCCGCTGATCAGCCCCTGATACTCTGTTAAGCGCTTGCCCAGAATAACCACGCCCTTGGACGTGATTTCATACTCGCGAATATCCTTGGCATGATTTCCGCCCCGCATCTTGATCACCACCATGATCTTGCGCAGCTGTCCGTCGATGGATACGTACCGTAGCCTGAGAATGTCATCACAAAGGAAGGAGATAGAGTAGGTGCTGAAAGGAAATTCAGTAAAAGATTCATCCACCTCAACTGTGCTTAGAATCGTCACCCCGATTCCCGTCAGTGCGAAGATCATCCGGTAGAGTGACTCGCGAAAGTCGGCGCGGAAGCCGGGCGATAGAGCCATCTCAAAGCCTGCCAGCGAATCGATCACCAGACGTTTGGCGCCGATCTTCTGAACGGCGTCGAGAATCGACTGCATGGTCTCATCGACTGAGAGGTCGAGGGGACGGAGATAGAGAATTGAGAGCTTGCCTTCTTTCTGCGGGGTCTCCAGATCCAGGCCTAGACTGGAGGCCCGCTCCGCATACGCCTCCGGGCGTTCCTCAAAAACCGCCACAATTCCCGGCTCTTCCTGGCGTATGCCTTCAGCAATGAACTGGGTCGCCAGGACAGATTTCCCGGTCCCCGAAGACCCCGCTACAAGGACGCTATCGCCTTCACGCACGCCACCATCCAGCATCTTGTCCAATTCCGGAATTCCAAACGAAAGGCGCCTATCGCCGGGCGGGTTTCTCTTTCGTGCGGTCAACCCAAACGTGCGCGAGAAGGCTTGGACCCCGGCGTCGGTGATACGGAATGTGTGCAGCCCAGGCACGGAATCCTGACCGCGCAGTTTTACAATCTGCAACTTTCGTACAATTGAGTTTCGCTCCGCCGTCTGGCGCAACCAGAACAGGCCATCGGCGACGGTAAAGATGGGGTTATCGCGCAACTCTTCTTCTGCATATTCACCGATCAGAAAAGTCGTTGCTTGCCAACTGGCCAGAAACAGGGCGAGCCGTTGGATGAAAGATTGCAGGTCCATATCACTTTGCGGCTTGCGCACCATGGTGCGAAATGAGTCCACAACCACGACAGCAGGGTTGGCCTTTTCGACCTCTTTCGTGATCTCCTCCAAAACCGCGCTCAGGTCCTTCTCCAAGACAGCCTGGCTCAGGTTGATAAAACGAATGGAACCGGGAAGCTTTGCCGGATCAAAGAATGTGTATTGCTGCTGGTATCGCAACATCTTGATGGCGGATTCGCCAAGGACGGTGAAATAGAGCGCGGGATGTTCTGGGCTTGCATTGGCAAACACGATCTGGTGAGCCAGCGTCGTTTTCCCGCTTCCAGGGGCGCCCGCAATGATGTTGAACGAGAATTCAGGGAGACCGCCGCCTACGATTTCATCGAGGCCCGGAACTCCGGTTGGTAGCTTATTGATGATCACTTTATCTTGGGTGCTCACGATTCTCTCCCGTTCTCCGAACTGCGGTCGCCAAAGGTTGCACCTGGCCACGCATTGCGCAGCAGGCTCAAAGTTAAGGCTTCGCCAAGGAAGATAAACAGCAGGCCGAGCAGGCACGCAATGAGAATCACGCCTTCGTCGCTAGCCTGATCAATGCCGGAGCCAAGTTGAGGCTCAAGCTCTGCCAATTGAGGTCTAGACTCCCCCAGCCCATGTAAAGATCCGTCCTCTGCTACCTGCGCCGCCCATAGACCGGAAGCTTCCGACTTGGCCTGCGTCAATGCGCGGAAAGCGAGCGACTGGAAACCGTCGACTCCAGCGAATGCACCAAGACTCCGCCGCAGCCTTTCATAGACGCGAAGCGGCGCGGACTCCGCAGGCTCGGAGGTCTTGCTTGCAGCGGCTTCGTACCCAATCAGACACCGCGCCAAATCTCGCATTTTTGGGGGAATCGTCATTTTCAATCCTGGATCGTGCAAGGCGGCAGGTTTTGATAACCGTTACGCGTTGTGCGAAAGAATCAGAGCGACGATCCCGTCTTTCCTCGACGGAACCAGCTATTGACATATTTCTCATCCAGATTGGACGGATGCGCCAATGGACTGAGCACCTTCGGAACTCAATTCATATAGCCATTCGTCTGTGGGTTCGGCGCTCTTTCTTGCGAGCCTCCCGCCTTGCTCCGTATAAGCGTGAAGACGTCCAAAACCGTTGCGATGTTGCGAATGCTCCCAGCGGCGCTATAAAGGCCTTGTTCCATCCCGGGATGATTATTCGCCAGGCTTTCAATGCGTTCGCTGACACCCCTCAGCTGGTCAATCTCCAGCAGAAGGTCTCCGAAAGCCGCAGCTAGCACCAGTCTTTCGACCTCTGAGTCTGTCGCGTCCGCTGAGATCATGGCCGACTCTGCCGTGTCCTCAACCTGAAAGCGTAAATCTTCTATCAAACGCAGCGTTGTTGCCTCGCCAAGAAAGGCAAGAAACAGCCCGAGCAGCTGCGCGATCAGAATGACCCCTGCCTCAGAGTCCTTATCCGCGTCCGTCTGGGACTCAGTCTCTCCAAGGCCGCGCAAGCCCCCATTTGCCGCTATCTGCACTGCGCTGAGTCCGTGAGATTCCGTCTTGGCAAGAGCCAAGGCGCGGGAAGCGAGCGCGCGAAAGCCGTCAACTCCTATAGGTGAGCCGAGTTGTCGGCGCAACTTCTCATAGACGCGTACGGTAGCTTGTTCAGTTTGTAGGCAGGTCGCATTTGCCTCGGCCTCGCTCTTAACGAGGCTGCGGGCCAAATCCCGTGTCTTTTGTCGAAAAGTCATCGGTTTTGCTCTTTCTGTGCACGCTGAGTCTCACATTGAACGATAGGATTTTCATGCGATGATATTGACTCGCCGGCTGCTTGAGAGACGAGTCTGGCGCGATTCATCTGACTCCGTTTTTGGCTTACTTAGTTCAAAATACTTGAAATATCTCCACCAGGATGAGCGCGATTGAACACTACGCCGCCGCCAGCGCAATCCCATGCTAAAATTTATGCCAAAGTGTGCGGTTGACCAGGACACAAGGGGCTTCGTCGAAAGAAAAACATCCAGCATCATAGGGCCCCCTTATCGTCAATGCCTGTTCGAGCATTTCCACACTCGCGTGGCTAATCAGATGCAAACCTCGCCGCGCATCCCTCCAGCAGTTGTCCTGCAAAGTCTGAACCCGGAAGGAGGCCCCATCGATGGTTGAACTTGAAAAGCCCGGAATCGATGTCGCCGCCTTCTTGGCGAGCGCCGGTCTGGGACGAAGAATCATCCAATTGCCAGCGAAGAAGCCGTTCTTTTCGCAGGGGGATCCCGCGGACTCGGTTTTTTACCTTCAAAAGGGCCGTGCAAAGCTTACGGTGGTTTCCCCGGCCGGGAAGGAAGCTACCATCACGATTCTCTCCGAAGGGGATTTTGTAGGAGAAGAGGCACTCGCCGCAATGGCTGGGTTGCGTTTGGCAACGGCCACTGCCATCACCGACTGCACCACACTCAGAATCAGCCGGGACGAGATGATCCGTGTGATGCATATGGAGCATAGCTTCTCAGATCTCTTTTTGAAGGTCATTTTAGAGCGAAGCATGCGCATTCAAGCCAATCTGGTCGATCAGCTTTTCAACTCCAGCGAGAAGCGACTGGCGCGAATTCTCCTGTTGATGGCTGAATTCACTAGGCCGGGCGAACCTGAACAGTACCTTCCCAAGATCTCACAGCAGACCCTTGCGGAGATGGTCGGCACTACACGGTCACGTGTCAGCTTCTTCATGAATCGATTTCGCAAGCTCGGTTTTATCGAATACAACGGAGGCATCAAGGTTCACAAGTCACTGTTGAATGCTATCTTGCTTGATCGATGAACCGAGATCGGTCTCGAAAGATCTTCCGCTTCGACAAACGAGCGAACTCGATCCGACCCTCCATACCAACGACCAACAGCCGCAACTGAGTTGTTCACGACACCATCGCCGACCTCGACCCTGTGACCGTTGAGCAACAACAACATCAAACGCAAGCCCGATCCCCAGCGCATCCCGGTCTCATGGCTGTAGCCTGTTTTACTTTTGACCAGAGTATCCCGCTCAACATTATTGCTGCCTCGACTGTCCTTCCCCTAAAACCGTTTCCGACAATGACGGCTCAGCGTGACCAATGCCATGCTGTGGTGGCGGCAGGAATCGCCGCGCTCCAAGCCGCTCGCTTGGGTTCAAACTCACCATTCGTGCAGTTTCGGCGCGACCCCGACCTTCAACGACCAATTCACGCTTTGCGCTCGTGCCAACCGTCAAGTCCGATCTATCGCGTCCCTGTGCGATTGTGACCATTCTTTAAGATGCACGGTGGCCGATGATTTCAACTATGACGCAACAAGGGCCCAGATAGGGAGGCGCACAGTTTTGGGTATTCGATATAAGTCACATTAAGCTTTGCTGCGAATCGGTGCATGATATAGCAGCACTTTAGGCCAATTCTTAGTACTTCTGATGTTGCATTTTCAAGGCTCGCTCGGTTGCAGAGAGCAAGTTAGGTCGCGGGCAGCTTAAAGGCGGCATAACTTTCCGCTTCAGGAGGTCGGATGCGCTTCTCAGTGCCTTCTTCAACGAAGGACCTATTTCTAAACAGAACATGAAATAAGGAGACAACAATGGCCGCACCGAATACGTTTCCAGGTTTGACACCGAACGCGCTGATGCCGCGCGGGGCACGACTGCCGGTATTCGGAACCGATTCGGCGTTCTCGATGAAACGGACTTCCAGACGGTCGAATCCTACAAGGATAGCCGTAATCGGAAACCATCTTCCTCGTCAGTGCGGAATTGCAACCTTCACGACGGATTTGTGCAATGCAATTGCCATCGAATACAAAACTTCCGAACTGTCGGTTGTAGCTGTCAACGACCCATTGTCGCCGTATGCGTACCCACCACGGGTGCGGTTTGAAATAACCGAAGGCGATATCTCATCCTATCGGGCAGCCGCCAGCTATCTTAACTCGAAAGATATTGATCTTGTCTGTTTGCAGCACGAATACGGGATCTATGGTGGAAAAGCCGGCAGCCATGTTCTGGAATTGCTCAGGCATCTCAGAATGCCTGTTGTGACAACACTGCATACGGTTCTTCGTGAGCCGGATGCCGATCAGCGAAATGTCCTCCAGGAAATCGCTGCACGGTCCGAGCGGCTTGTCGTGATGAGCGAGCATTCATCCCGGTTCCTTCAGGACATATTTGGAGTCTCTGAAGACAAGATCGACCTGATTCCGCATGGCATACCGGACTTACCCCTTACGACGCCGAAGGTTGCTAGAGTCGCCACCACAACCAAGAGAAAGACTGTCCTGCTCACGTTCGGTTTGCTGTCTCCGAATAAGGGATTCGAGAATGTGATTCATGCGTTGCCGAGTATTTTGTCTCGACATAGCGATGTCGTTTACATAATTGCAGGCGCCACTCACCCTCATGTCAGGCTTATCGAGGGCGATCAGTACCGGTTTCAATTGCAAGCCCTGGCAAAGAAACTCGGGGTCGAGGAGAACGTAATCTTCTATAACCGCTTCGTGAGCCCCCAAGAAATGGCTTCGCTGGTCACATCGGCCGACATTTACATTACACCCTATCGATACGAGGCGCAGGCCGTGTCGGGAACTCTTGCATTCGCTCTTGGCGCCGGGAAGGCGATCATCTCGACTCCGTACTGGTACGCCACTGAACTCCTGGCAAATGAACGCGGAGCCCTGGTTCCCTTTGAGGACTCGAGTGCCATTGCAGACGCGACCATAGGACTTCTTGATGACGATAGGGCTCGTGAAGCGATGAGCAAACGAGCTTACCTCTATGCACGCCGCATGGTCTGGAATCGAGTGGCACAGTCCTATATGCGGACCTTTGTAAGTGCTCGTGTCAACTGCGTGCAACCTGATCGCCTGGGGCTTTCTGCACAAGCCGTCGAAAGCATCAATACGAGCAGACTGGCGAGTGCCTGAGCATTTGCGCATTTTCTTTCAATGAGGAAACCTATGACCTCCGTTTCGTCCGATCAAGCGAGGTCAGCTCCCCGGCCTCTGGCCGCTGTTGTCGTTGCCCATCCGGATGACGAGATCTTGTGGTGTGGCGGCTACATACTGAATCATCCAGAATTTCATTGGCGAGTCGTGACTTTATGCAGGGCAGAGGATGCAGACCGCGCTCCCAAGTTCCGCCAGGTCTTGCAAGAGTTGGGCGCGGATGGTGAGATGGCGGATCTCGATGATGGACCCGATCAGATGCCGCTACCGCTCGCGCAGATTCAAGAGACCACAGTCAAGCTACTGGCTGGATTTAGTTACAGCCAGATTCTGACGCATGGGCCGAAGGGCGAGTACACACGTCACCGTCGCCATGAGGAGTGCTGCCGGAGCGTTGTTGAGCTTTGGCAAAAAGGTGTTATCGACACAGAGCGGTTGTGGCTTTTCGCTTTCGAAGACGGGGGGCATGCCTACTTGCCTCGGGTCCGCGACGATGCGGATCAGCAGGATGTGTTGCCAGAAAGTGTCTGGCTTGAGAAACGCAGGCTGATCACAGATGTCTACGGCTATGGAGCCGACAGTTGGGAAGCGCGGTGCACGCCAAGAGAAGAAGGCTTCTGGTGCTTTGACTCGGTACAGGCGGCAGTGAAAAGAACAGCATTATGGGAGACCCAAAAGTGAAAGTACTCGTATTGAGCGAATATCCGGCGCCGGCGGCAGGTTTGGCGCTTCAGGGCGAACTATTATGCAGGGGCCTGCATGAGATGGGGGTGGACGTCCACCCGGTACATTTGGAATCGACTTTGGAAAAGGAATGGTACTTTCGCTGGTTCAAGCCGGACGTCGTGGTCGGCGTGGGGTTCTGGGGCCATCTTCCAGATCTGGTCCTGCATTCGCACAAGTTTGGGATGAAGGCCGTACCGTGGCTCGTAGCCGATGGCTACATCGCGGAACATCGTGACGTTTTGAATGCTCTGCCACTGATCCTGGTGACCTCCAGTTGGGTGAAAGAGGTGTATGTCAGAGATGGCATCAGAGGAGACAACATCGTGGTGTTGCCGGTAGGCTGCGGCACAGACCGATACAAGCCGCACAGCCAAGATGACGTGAAGGTCAAATCGATCCGCGAGGAGTTTGGAATTTCACAAGATCAGCTGATGATCCTTACTGCAGGTGGAGATGGGGCTTCAAAAGGCGCCCGGGAGGTCATGCGGGCGTTGGCAATGATCGATGCCGAGGCGCCAGACTGGAGGTATGTGTGCAAGGTTTGGCCTCAGCCCCGTACAAAACAACAGAACCTGATCGACCTCAAACTGGCATCAGATCTAGGCATTGGCGATAAGGTGATTTACTCGACCAATGTGGTCTCGCAGAATTTCATGCCCTATTTGTTGTCCGCCTGCGACATCTACGCAGCACCGTCGCGGCTGGAGGGTTTTGGCATGATTCAGGTCGAGGCAAACGCCTGTGAAAAGCCGGTGATCGCAATCGATGCCATGGCATTTCGCGACACTATGGTCCATGGTGAAACGGCATTCCTGGCTAAAGTGGCAGAGGAGAGAAAGATCACCGAGGCACTTTACGGCGAAGGTCACGACTACGAGACCAGTCACCGGATCGTGTTTCCAAATCCACGAACGGTGGAATACCGGGCCAGCGTGCCCGACATCGCAAAGTATCTTCTGCAACTTATGAAGGATAGTGCGCTACGAAAGCGCATGGGTGAAGCAGGTCGCAAACGAGTGGTCGAACTATTCGACTACCGTCAGGTTGCCAGGCAATTCGTCGAGATCGTTTCCGACCGATTGGGTATCCAGTAGAGAGCTTCAAGGCGCGTGTGCTCGTCTTTTCAACCCAGCACGACAACGAGGCGTCCATGTCTTTCGACGATAAGTCGCGAATCTCTATCGAGCAGGCAAAAGAGGCAGCTCTAAACATCCTGCTGCATAACGCACAGGG
>Ga0187890_10002814_pt1 | contig 12100 bp, 9 predicted proteins | sample June2016WEW_21_1_FD_133005 | JGI IMG/M metagenome (GOLD analysis project Ga0187890, IMG submission 133005) | Peatland microbial communities from SPRUCE experiment site at the Marcell Experimental Forest, Minnesota, USA - June2016WEW_21_10 | ecosystem: Environmental > Terrestrial > Soil >... | reverse complement strand
TGGGACGCAAGTTCACCCGGCTTTCGCTCGGCGGAGTGCATGATGAAGCCGAGATTCGCGGCCATCGCCGCACGTACATTGGTGCCTTGCCCGGCCAGATCATTCAAGGCATCCGGCGCGCCGAAACGAAAGATCCGGTGTTCATGCTCGATGAAATTGACAAGGTCGGCCGCGATTTCCGCGGCGATCCAGCGTCCGCCCTGCTCGAAGCGCTTGATCCCGAGCAGAACGCCACGTTTCGTGACAACTATCTCGATGTGACGTTCGATCTTTCGAAAGTTCTCTTCATCACGACCGCCAACATGCTCGATCCCATCGCCGAGCCGTTGCGCGACCGCATGGAGATCATCGAACTGCAGGGCTATACGGAAGAAGAAAAGATTCACATCGCTTTCCAATACCTGATTCCGCGGCAGGTCGAGGAAAACGGAATTACCAAAGAGCAGATTGAATTTCCCGAGGAGACGGTCAGTTACGTGATTCGCCACTACACACGGGAAGCCGGCGTGCGCAACCTGGAACGCACTTTGGGTACGATCTGTCGCAAGCAGGCGCGGCGGCTGGCCGAAGGGAAGCACGAGAAGCTGATCGTCACCAAAGAAGTTGTGCAGGAATTCCTGGGCGGTATCAAGATTCGCAGCGAAGGCGAAATTGCCGAGCGCACCAAGCGCCCCGGTGTTGTCGTAGGGCTTGCCTGGACCCCGTCCGGGGGAGACGTATTGTTCGTCGAAGCCAACCAGATGAAGGGGAAGGGCGGGCTCACGATTACTGGCCAGATTCAGGACGTGATGCGCGAATCCATGCAGGCCGGGTTGAGCTGGGTGCGTTCGAATGCGAAAGAACTGGGCGTGGACGAGGAATTCTTCGCCAACCACGACATTCACATTCACGTGCCCGCGGGCGCTATTCCAAAAGATGGACCATCGGCAGGTGTCACGATTGTGACCGCCTTAGTTTCGCTCCTGACGGGCAAGCAGGTTCGCCCGCTGACCGCGATGACCGGTGAAATCACGTTGAGCGGAAACGTTCTTCCCGTCGGCGGCATTAAAGAAAAAGTGCTGGCCGCAAAACGCGCCGGCGTGCATGACGTGATTCTCCCCGCCGACAATAAGACCAACGTCGAGGAAGATCTGACTCCCGAGCAGCTGCAGGGACTGGCGACTCATTACGTGAAGAATATCGAAGACGTGCTCGCGTTTGCTCTGCCGTCATCGCCGCGCGAAGAGCGCCAGGACGCCGAGGAACGGGAGAAAGTTCTGAGCACGTAAGAGCAGTTGTCAGAGAGAAATTCAAATCTAAAATGCCAGCCCGGTTGGGCTGGTATTTTCTTTGCCAGCCATCCGTCTTACGGCGTGCGCTTCAGCGTGAGATCAAGCGCTTTTCCGCCTTGCTTCCATGTACCGCTGATCCCTGATTTGTCCTGGCTCATGTTGCCTTCGTAAACGACCATGCTGGTCTCGCTTTCGAAATGCAGCGCGCCTCGTTTCGAAGTGATGGCAGTAATCGGAATTCCGGAGCTATCGTCGTCGGGATAATCAATGGTTCCGCTCAGAGTCCCATCCTGCGCCACCGCAATATGAACCACGATGCGCTTTTTCGGTTGCGCACCGGGGTTCAGCGTCCCTTCCCAGTCTCCGACGATGGGCCGTTCCGCTGCGGTCGACTGCGCGGATCCCGCCCGCAGAATGAGCACGACACTCAGGGCCGTGCTCAGGATAAAGAGCGATCGGCGAAATTTTTTCACGTTCTCACCTCGTTTCAGCCCAAAACGGTGTTGAGCCGCCCGCCATTCTTGGGAGATGACACAGTCCCTTAGATGCCGCTCCCGGCGAAGCTGTTGCGCGCTAGAAGAATCCGCGAAAAGAGGCGACAATAGTTGCCAACAATGAAGGGAGCCCTGGTTGGGAACCAGTCCAAGTCTGAAGTCGGCAGAGTCGAAGCCTGCAGAGTCGAAGTCTGCGATCTTGAAATTCGTGGATGCCAGTCCCTTTGCGAATTCCGCAAGCAAGCCCGCAGCAAAGTCTGCGAATGCCAAGCCGAAGCTCGGATTGCGCGCCTGGATGGAGCGTGTGCTGGAGGAATGCGATCGCGCAGGGGCTGGCTTTGAAGCCGATCCGGTGCACGATTTGCGCGTGGCTCTGCGCCGTTGCCGCTCGCTCGCCGATGGCTTGATAGCGCTCGACCCGAATCCTTCCTGGAAAGATATGAAGAAGGCGGGCAAGAAATTGTTTCAGGCGCTTGGCGAGTTGCGTGACATGCAGGTCATGCAGGAGTGGATCGAAAAGTTTGGCGGAAAGGGCGAAGCTTCCGAAGATCCGGTGGTGGTGAAGCTGCTGCATCACGTGCACACGCGCGAAGCCGAGTGCAAACAGGTGGCTTGGAAAGATCTGGAGCAGTTTGACCGCCGGCACTGGCGGCAGTGGAGCCACGGTTTGCCTCGGCGTGCGGCCCGCGTTCGCCCGGGCAGCGTCGTCTATCTTCACCTAGCGCTGGAGAAGTGGACGGCCGCTTACGATCTCCACAAACGTGCGATGCGGACTCGTTCCCAAGTCGCGCTCCACGAGCTCCGCATCGGCATTAAGCGCTTCCGCTACACGATCGAAAATTTCCTGCCCGTCCAGCATGCCCTCTGGGGCAAAGATCTGAAAGAGCTGCAAGACCTGCTTGGAGAAGTGCACGATCTGGATGTCTTATGGGCGACCGCCCTCCAGATACAGGCTTTTCCTGACATGGACAGCCGCAGGCGCTGGCGCGAAAAGCTGAACCAGGAACGCAACCGGCGGATCGCCCGCTATCGCGAGATGATGATCGGCAAGCAATCGCTCTGGCGCATCTGGCGCACGGCGTTGCCCTCGGGGCCGCAATTGCGCGTTGCTGCCATGAGCCGTCTGCGCGTCTGGGCTGGATATCTGGATCCGCATTTTCTGCATTCACAGCGCGTCACTCGACTTTCTCTGCAGTTGTATGACGGACTCGCAAGGACCGGTGTGCTTCCGCCTGCACGGGAGCAGGATGCGCGCGAGGTCTTGCAGGCGGCATCTTTCATGCACGATGTCGGGAAAGCGAAAGGCGAGCAGGATCATCAGAAAAAGTCCTCCCGCATGATCCGCAAATTGGCGCGCCCCCTCGGTTGGAGCGCGCGCGAATTGGAACTTGCCGCCGTGGTCGCGCGCTATCACCGCGGCGCTCTGCCGCGCCTGCGGGGGAAGGCCATGCTGCGGCTCGATTTGCCCGATCGCTATCTGGCATTGCAACTGGCGGGAATCCTGCGTCTGGCGAAAGCTCTTGATCCTGAGAATGGAACCGCGCCCAGATTGGATGTCCGCGTGCGCGACCGGGTCTTGCAGGTGCAGTGTGCTGGTTACTCCCCCATGGATCGCTCCGCCGAAAACGTGGCCGCCGCGCGACACCTGCTGGAAACCGTGCTGCGGCTTCCCGTGATGGTGAAACCCTTGCGTGCGCCAGCCGCTCGAACCCGGGTGGCCCGGGTGCAAGCCGAGCAGTAACGAGTCAGGCACTGTTCAGAACGCTGTTTTCTCTTCAAGCTGGATTCGTGATTCACGCAAAACTTGTTTCCTTGGCGGTGGCATGGCTGCGCCGCTATCGCTGCGGCGTTGTGCTCTCTGAACAGGCGTGCGCCAGCGGCGAGATGCCGGACGCGATTGGCTGGAAAAAGGCCTGTCACTCCGTCTTGATCGAATGCAAGGTGTCGCGCGCTGATTTCTTAGCGGACCGCTCCAAGCCCTTTCGCTTGCAGGCCCAGAATGGAGTTGGTTCCGAACGCTATTATCTGGCTCCGGCAAAATTAATTCGAATCGAGGAACTTCCGGCGGGCTGGGGCTTGCTCGAGGTTTCCGGGCGCGAGATTGAAACCCTGAAGCGCTCGGCGAAGAATCTGCGCTCAGCACCCGGTTTTCAGTATGAGATGAATCTGCTTCTTGCCAGTCTCCGGCGGGTGGAAGTGCGGATCGAACCGCAGAGCATCACCGATTTTCTGAAGTGGAAAAATCGCATGGCGGAGTACAACCGCGGCGTTCTGCCCGAGGGCCTGGCTGCGGCAGCCGAGGAACCCAATGTGTTCCTGGAGCCGGTGAGCGCCGACTGAGTCCCGATGCAGCGCTTGACGGGTGCTCTGGGAAGACGTTTGTTCTTCACTTCGGCCGCACGGATGCGCCGGAAAAAGTGAAACCGGGCTGGTCGGCCCGGTTTCGAAGGCGTCGCTTGCAATGCGGTTACATTGCAAGGCGGCGCGGCTGGCGTGGAGTTTCAGCGTCCGCTGTTCGCGTCGCTTGTGGATCCCGCGCCAGCAAAACTGAGGAGCGAGGATACAGACTGCCCCCGTGTGAAGCAACTCATGGGCCAGTGCGATCTTTTAAATACTGGTTTCACTATTCCCTCTAAGAATCTGAAAACAAGATAATAGTTTCTGGTAAGGCGACCCGATCGAGCACTTTTCGTCTCTGCCAAGTCCGGCCGAGACTCAAAGATTTGCACTTTTATCGCTGCCTGGATTGCATAGAGCGGTTTCGGGATGGCTGCGCCGCCTTTTAACTATCTGCGGCAAAGATCTGAGACGCCGCATGCCTGTTGGTTGCTTATTTGCTCTGTCGGCCAGAAGTCCGGAAGTTGTGGGTATTCCAGGCCTCTTACCTCTTTGATCCCCCTCTCGTTCGCCGTTGACGTTCCGAGTTGACGCGTTCTACCGTTGAATCGACCTTTTTAGATTTGCCCCAGAGTATTGGGCGAGGAACGCCCCCAGGTTCCCATCAGGAGGCCTCGCTCGAGGTCGTTAACGATCCTCGGCGGATCGAGCAGCAACGATATTGAAGGAGCAGAAAGTGAGCGCCAGAATACATTTTTGTTGCAAGTTGTTGATTGCTGCGGTTGTTCTCTGCTGGCTGCCGGTCTTATCCCTTACGATGGCCGGGCAATCAGTCTCGACGCACGCCCCGCTGGGAATGGTTTCGGATTGGTCGCACCATCACCTTCTTTATCCCGACTCGAAGGATTTTTTTCTGATGGCTCAACTCCAAAGCGATCCGCGCTGGATGCAGAACTGGGTTCTACGGCACCCGGAGGCCTGGTGGCCGGAGGGCTATTCACCGCAAGGCGCCGGCAGCCGCAGAGACTGGAGCGTATCGTTGGGTTCGGCCACTTTTGAGCCTCAGTTCGACTCGACATTTACATTCACCATTGGTACCGAGACAGGTTACGGGACCCTCGCATTGACCAGCCAGGGCAGCGGTGCTTATCTCGCTACCGCAGGCAGCGTCACGGTCACCGGCACAGGCGACGTCGGAACGTTCCCGCTCTATCCAGGCGGCCCGGCTACAATCGCCAGTCCAAACGGCGCGTTCGATTACAACAATCTCGTCTATCCTGCGGCCAATCCATCCCTTGACGGAGAGGGGCTTCTGTTTAACGATGGCGGAGGCCTGGAGAACAACATCTGGGGCAACAGCGCGAGCAACTATTCTTTCTACACCGGTTCTAGTGCAGGAACCTATCCCATTGCAATTACTACAAGCGGCTCTTTCGTCTTTAATCTGGCTTCCGCTCCCGATCCGGGCGGAGCCCAGGTTTACCCTGCTAAGTTCGTTTTCGATGTGACCAAAGCTCCAAGCTGCGCGAATGATTTCGTAGTCATCGGTATCCCCAATTCCCCCGGCGTGGGCGGCTCTGGAAACGCCACTGGTCAAGCCAACATCCTGGGATTCAATAATCTCTATAGCAACGCCGCCTCCTCCGGTTATTGCACCACCACAGGACCAACCGTGAAGTTCGCGTATGCCTCAGGCGCCGGTCAGGTGCCAGGTTCGTTGGTCATCTCCCAGAGCGGCCTGCAGATCGGCTACATCGAAAATCTTGCCAGCAGTTCTTACTTCCACGCGCTCACCCTCGGGACGACCGGCGGCAACGGTACCAGCGCGACCGCCCCGGTCGTGCCCGGCACTGGCAATAATGCCGTGGATCAGCGCGTGCTTCTTTCGCCGGACGGCGGCACCACCAATCAAGCCTCCACAAATTCACCTTTCGTTTTCTACACCCTCAACGATGCCAACGACGTTGCCTACGCCACGACGTACAGCACGGCGAGCGGTGGATCCGGCTATCTTTACAAGATCAATAATGTGTTCAATGGCAGTGCTCCGGCCCTCGTTTGGCACGCCGCGATCAATGCCATTCCGTCAGCTCCGGTCTATGATCGCGTATCCAACAAAGTCTTTTTCACCGACAGCCAGGGTCGTATCGACTATGTACTCGATAGTGGCGCTTCGCCGTCGGTGGTTTATGGATCGATCGTCGCCAGCGGAACCACGTCTGAGAATCCGGTCATCGTCGATAGCACGCATCAGATGGTCTACGCTTCCTTCAATACCAACGGTAGCAACGCGATCGTGGTGCAAGCTCCCACTAGCATGGCGAGCACTGTTTTCGTTCCCGTGGGCTCCGGGAACACGACTTATACCGGACCGTATTCCCCGGACTTTAACAATGCCTGGTACACCGGATCGGGAACTCCCCTCATGTACGTGGCTGGAACGGGAACCGGGGCCCTTCCGACTCTCTACAGTGTCGGATTCAATGGCAGTGGCGTAATGAACGGCAGCGCCACTTCATCGACCGCTTTGGCCACCGGCGCGGCCGACTCGTCGCCGGTTTCGGAGTTTTACAACGCGGCGCTCAGCGTAGATTTCCTTTTCGTGGCCGTCACCAATGGTTGCATCGCTACCACGGAAGGCGGAACTGCAGGGTGCATTATGAGCCTGAACATCACCAGCGGCTTTCCAACCGTCAATGCCGGCACAACCGCGCTGGCCGCTGCCGGAGGCGCCAGCGGAATCATTGTGGATAATGACAGTACCCTCGCCCAGAATTCCAACATCTATTACGCGACGAAGACCGGGGGGACTCTGGTCAAAGCTACTCAGTCTGGGCTGCAATGACATCGCGGCAGCGGATGTTGCCATCGCCGTGCCACGCTATGTACTAGCGCGAAAAGCAAATTAATTTGAGACTAGACGGTTGGGTTGTCGACAGTCGGGCCATAGGAGTCCCTGAGTGCTGAAAATCGATCCGGAAGCGTCGGGGAAACCCGATCGGGGTTCCGGTGAGGAAGAGAAGCTGGTTCAGAAAAAACGGTACGTGAAACCGTCCTTTCGCTATGAGACCGTGTTCGAGACCCAGGCCCTCGCCTGTGGGAAAATTTCTGGTACCCAATTCCAGTGCCATTTCAACCGCAAAACATCCTGACCCCCCCTCCGTGTTGGCGAGCGGTCAGATCGATCGTAAGGTACCCAACATAAACTGCATGGAAACCGAACGATTGTCTCGCGCCGATGTTCGCCGAAATGTATAATTCAGGCACCCCAGCCGCGGTTTTTTTAGAGAGTCAGATCGGAGCCCATGCTTCATGGATAAAGAAAACCCCCTGGAAGTGAATCGGCCAGCGGCTCCCCAAAAAAAGCCGTATACAAAACCCGCCTTCCAATTTGAACGTGTTTTTGAAACACAGGCGCTGGCTTGCGGGAAAGTTCATAGTCACGGTACTGCCTGCAAAATCAATCCGAAGAGTTCCTAGCGAACTTTGCCGCCCCAGCCCCGCCTATCTCTGTTCCGACTTTCTGATCCAATCACTCTCTCGCTATTGCAAACCGCTCTGCGTTAACTTGACCGTGCAATAATCGGCTCCTCCACAGTTCGCCGACAAGGCTGCAGCCAGCACGCACACGTTCCGGTTGGCGGGCAAGGTCAGGCTCGACGTCGATTTGGCACCATTGATGGCGAACGAATAACCATAGACATAGGTCGCATGGACCCGCTCGCCGCCGGTCGAAGTATTCTCGTAAGTCATCGTTTCGGCCACTGTCTCGACCGAATAAGGTACCGGCCCGGTGTACCAGTCGCTGACGGCCTGGGTGAAACTTGTGTTCGTGCCGTCCCCGTAGTTGACCGTAAAAACCTGCCCGGTCTGGTTTCCGTTTATGGCCGATGCCAGGATCACCAACGTGCTGAAATTGCCTGTGGGGAGTGTGATGGTAGTGTTACACCAAACGTCCAAAGCATTGGTTGGTCCGTAAGTGAAAGTGGTGCCGTTCCAGGTCACCGTACCGCCCAGCGCATTGGAGGAATATGCATTGCCATCGTCGTCATACCCGCCAGTGTTGAAATTTGTGCCGTTCGAGTAGATGCCGTTTACGTTGTAACCATTCCTGGCAACCGGGGTCGAGGTCGAGCCAGACTGTAGCGTTGAGAAGTAGATGTTCTCAGCTTGGGCCGTTCCGGTGGCATTGTTGTCCGCGGACATGCCACTTGCCCCGCCCAGGTAACCCGTGGCTTCTGCCGTATAGGTCGGCATGGTGCCGCCGACTCCGCTGGTGTTGGTGAGTTGGCTGTTAATGTTCCACATGGTGACGACGTTCGATCCCCCCGCGGAGCCTGGTTGTCCCATGCCGACGAAAAGCCGGTCGTTCGTCCCATCATAAAATTCGGTGAGCGGCGAACACAGTCCAGCCGTTCCACCCGGATTCACATTCTTGTTATAGGACATCGCGGGCGTAGCGTTCGCCAGCCCGCTCGTGGAGTTGAAACTGATTGCGAACAGGTCCTGCTCGGTCGCAGTCGTCTGGTCGGTGCCGCAGCTGTATAACGTGGATAAAGCGCTTTTCGGCCCATACGTGTAGTAGTTGTTATCGAAAGCTCCGTAGAACAGTATGGGACTCGCATTGGTGCTTTTGGGACCAAGCTCCACGGGAACTGAAGAGCCCAGGCTCACAGGCAACTGCGTCACTGAAGTCTTTCCCGCCGCGTCGTAAGTCGAAAACACGTACACATAGCCATTCACCACGTCCAGCAGCGGTCCCGGCCCGGTCGGGTACTTGTAGTTGCTTGCCGCATTGCCGTACGGGTACGACGCCGCCAGCGCGAAGTTGGGCGTGGTTGCCGACGCATTCACCGTATAGGCGTAGATCTTTTCGGAATCGGTGATGAAGACTTCGTTAGTCAACACGTCGTAAGCCGGACCGCTCATTGCGGAACTATTAGCGGTTTCGAAAGAAGAGTTTACCGGGATGCAGAAGTCGACCGCCGGCGACGCGGTCGAGCTGAACATGTTCTTGATGTGATAAAGAAGCCCGTTGTTGGCCGCGATGAAGCCGGTGTTGCTGTTGTAGTCGACATACAGGTCGGAATGGGTATTACCGGCAACATAAGCCGTCGGGCATCCGGGATAGGTCGCGTTCGTGTACTCGACGGCAAAGTCGCAGGACGTGCCCGGAGTGCTACAGGTCCCATTCGAAAACGTGCTGGTGACCGCAATGGGCCACGTCGCACTTCCGACATTGTTCGCGGTCCAGATCGTGACGTGCAGGTAGGAATCATTGGCTGTCCGGTTTTCAATCCATGCAATCTTTGTCCCATCCAGCGAAAGCACCGGCGAGAGCGGCGATGGGCCTGACCCGATGGCGTATGAAAAAAGAAGCGTAGGACCCGTGATGCCGCTGCAAAATCCGGTGCCCGCCCCGTTGCTATAGAGATTGTTCAATCCCACCAGGTTGGCCTGCGTGCCCACACCCGGACTCGCATTGATCGTATAAACCACAAAATCATTGCTGCAACTGGGCGATGCATAGTTGGCCGTGTAGACCGCCGGCGTTTCGCCCATAGCCATGCCCGCGGTTGGTCCCAACGAATAGGACCAGTCAACCTTGGAGTGCTTGCTCTTGAGGGGCGAAAAGGGAGGATATTGAATTGGTTCCCACGGAGTCGCCGGCGAGAAATCGTCTAATCCTTCAGCTCCCGTTTGTTCGATCAGGCCCCCGTGCTCCCTCAAATAATGCTGAACTACGCTCTGCATGTAGCGCGGGTCGCGCTTTAACTTCACAACGTCTTCATCCGACGCATTACGTGTGTAGATCACGCGGGACGAACTCCAGTCTTGCATTGTTGCCATGCGCGAAGTCGCGCCCGCCTCCGGAGCTCTTGCTTCCTGCGCGCAGAGCATTCCAGTTACCAAAACAAGCGCGCCCAAACCAAAAACCGCCCGTCGAGGAAAAGCGAATATACGGGTCATAAGCTTGATACCTCAGAGATATGGACTTTAGAAGATTATATGAGGGCTTGAGGCTTGTTCACTAGTGACCAAGGGTAATCCCATCCGTAATGTCAGCGCGGCGGAAAAAGAACCTAAGGAACTCAATTTGCAGTCGAATACAGCCGGGCTACATGTCCCGACGACCTTCCATGGCCTTCAGCATCGTCACCTCGTCCGTGTATTCGAGGTCGCTGCCCACCGGAACCCCCATTGCGATCCGCGTCACCCGCAATCCTTGCCGCTTCAGCTGCTGCGCCAGATACGTCGCCGTCGCCTCGCCTTCGACCGTGGGATTGGTTGCGAGAATGACTTCTTCGATCTCACCCTTCGCAACCCGGCTCAGCAGGTTGTCGATGCGCAACTGCTCCGGACCCACCCCATGCAAAGGCGAGAGCGAGCCATGCAGCACATGATAGACGCCATTGAAATGCCGCGTTTTTTCAACGGCCGCAATGTTGGTCGGCTCCTCCACAACGCATACCAGTTTCTGGTTGCGCGTAGGACTGCTGCAGTAGACGCAGGGATCAACGTCAGTGATGTTGTTGCAGACCGAGCACAGCCGCAGATTAGCCTTCACATCGCGCACCGCCGCAGCCAGCGCCTCCGCGTCTTCTTCGCTCGAGCGCAAAATATGAAACGCCAGCCGCTGAGCGCTCTTGCTGCCGACCCCCGGCAACTTCTTCAGTTCATCGATGAGCCGCGTCATCGGCTCGGCAAACTTGGACATTGTGTAACTTCGTAATCGGGTAATTTGGTAATTTGAAACCCAGCTCTGGCTTTGGTAGACATCCAACCGCCAAACCGTGGGTCGCAAATTACAAAATTACAAATTACAAAAGTCCCTCGAGCCCGCCGAGCATTCCCCCCAGGCTCGATTTCATGGTGTCATCCACCTTGCGCGCAGCTTCGTTGATGGCGGCCATCACCAGGTCCTGTAGCATCTCCACATCGCCGGCCTTCACCGCTTCTGGATCGATCACGATGCCGAGCACCTGTTTGCGGCCATCCATTTTCACCGTGACCGTCCCGCCGCCGGACGAAGCTTCGACCACGGTCTGTTCCATCTTTTTTTGCAGCACTTCAGCCTGTTGCTTGGCCTGCTGCATCATCTCTTGCAAATTGAATCCACTCATAGGAATTGGTAATTGTCTAATTTGTAATTTGGTAATTTCAAACCCTATGCCGCACGCCGTTTCGGCACTTTCTGACGGATGGGGTTTCAAATTACAAAATTCCCCGATTACGAAATTACAAAATCAGCTCTTCTCCCGGTAATCGATCACCGTCCGGATTTCCGCTCCAAACTTTTCCCGCATGCGCTGCACCACCGGATCCTGTTCGGCGCGGCTCCGTGCGCTTCCGTTGTTTGCGCTTCCATTCGATACTCCCCGCCGTCCTGCGGTACCGGATGCCGCCTCCTGCCCCGTTCCCCCAGGAACGACCTGCACTTTAATCGGCCGCCCAGCCAGCCCGCTGGCGGCTGCTGTCGCCACCCGCCGCGCCTCGGACGTGAACGACATCTCGATCATCGTGCTCGAGGCCGGGACCTTTCCGCTCAGCAAACTTCCTTCCAGCGTCCATTCAGCCGTTTCCAGCAGAGAAGCGAGCATCGGTTGATTGGCGAGCGCGTTAAGAACAGCATCGCGCAGCGCATCCGCATCACCGTCGGGCCGTGGCTTCGGCGTATCCGGCGGGCGTGCAATCGCGGGCTCGGGTGCCACTGGCTCAATCAGAAGCGACTGAGTTCGCGGCTCCAGTTCGACCTCCTCGACAGCCAGCGCCGCTGATCCCATGACGACCACGTTGCGGCTCGCCGACTGTGTGGCGCGGACACTCTTGTCCGCGAATCCCGCTGCTTCGCCTGACGCTTCCGCTTTCGGATTGCCCTTGCGAGCCGAATCCGCCGCAAAAGGCGAGACTGAACTCGACGCCCCTGAACCTGTTCGCGCCGGTGTCATTGGCTCGCTGCGCCGAAGCTCCGTCGACGCTGCCATGTTGCGCACGACC
>Ga0187890_10002811_pt1 | contig 12105 bp, 9 predicted proteins | sample June2016WEW_21_1_FD_133005 | JGI IMG/M metagenome (GOLD analysis project Ga0187890, IMG submission 133005) | Peatland microbial communities from SPRUCE experiment site at the Marcell Experimental Forest, Minnesota, USA - June2016WEW_21_10 | ecosystem: Environmental > Terrestrial > Soil >... | reverse complement strand
GCGACAGTCTCGCCGTGCTGGTTGGTGATCTCGGTGTCCCAGGCAACCTCGCCCCATCCTTTGTCGGCGCGCAGGCTTTTCTGCGCACAGGTGAGGCGCACCTTGATCCGATCCCCCGGTTTGACCGGCTTCACGAAGCGCAGCTCATTGAGCCCGTAGTTACCGAGCACCGGGCCGTAATCCGGATCGACGAAGAGTCCCGCGGCTGCCGAGATCAAGAAGTACCCGTGTGCCACACGCCCGCCGAACAGCGGGTTGCGGGCGGCTTCGCGCTCGCTCATATGCGCGTAGAAGGTGTCCCCGGTGAGGGCGGCGAATCGCTCGATCTCCTCGACCGTAACCTCGCGGTCCGCCGAGCGGAACGTGTCGCCGAGCACGAGTTCGCCGAAGGCGATGCGGAAGGGATGCCGCCCTGGGTCGCGTTGTCGGCTGCCGCGGACCCAGCGGCCGCCGAGGGAGGTGATCACGTCCGGAGTGCCCTGCACCGCCGTGCGCTGCATGTAGTGCAGCACGCCGCGAATACCGCCGAGTTCCTCTCCGCCCCCGGCCCGGCCCGGACCGCCGTGTACCAGCGGCGCGAGCGGCGAGCCGTGTCCGGTCGATTCTTTCGCGCAGGCTGCGCTCACCACCAAGATGCGCCCGTGGTAAGGGGCGAGCCCGAGCACCAGGCGGCTCGCGAGCGCATCATCGGCCGAGAAAATCGAGGCCGCGAGGCTGCCGCCGCCGCGGCGCGCGAGTGCTATGGCATCGCTCTCGTCGCGGTAGGGGACCAGCGTCGCCACCGGCCCGAAGGCCTCTATTTCGTGCAGCGCGCGTGCGGCATGCGGATCCCGGGAGAGAAGGGCCCAGGGCGAGACGAACGCGCCGCGCTCGACATCCGCTCCCTGCACCTCGAAACCTTCCGTCCGCCCCACGATGACGTCGGACTCGCGCCTGAGCTCCGCGACACGCGCGAGTACGTCGGCACGCTGAGCGAGGCTGACCAACGGGCCCATGCGCACCCCGGCGGCGCGCGGATCGCCGACCACGATCTTATCGAGCGCCGCCTTGAGCGCATCCGCGGTCGCATCGACGAAGCCTTGGGGCACGAGCGCCTTGCGGATGGCGGTGCATTTCTGACCGGCCTTCACCGTCATCTCGCGCACCACCTCGCGAATAAACAGGTCGAACTCGGCGCTGCCGGGCGCGGCGTCGGGAGCGAGGATGCTCGAGTTCAGCGAATCGGTCTCGGCAACGAACGGCACCGAGTGGCGAACGACGCGAGGATGCGTACGCAGCTTCGCAGCCGTCGCCGCCGAGCCCGTGAAGCACACGATATCCTGACAGGTCAGATGATCGAGAAGATCGCCGAGCGAGCCGCACACGAGCTGCACAGCGCCTTCGGGCAAGAGACCCGACTCGACGATGCGCCGCACGACGAGCTCGGTGAGATAGGAAGTCGCGGTCGCGGGCTTGACGATCGCCGGCATGCCGGCGAGCAACGCGGGCGCGAGCTTCTCGAGCATCCCCCACACGGGAAAGTTGAAGGCATTGATGTGCACGGCCGCGCCCTCGCGCGGCACGTAAATATGCTGTCCGACGAATGTGCCGGACTTCGACAGTCCCTCCACGGGCCCATCGAGATGCAGACGGTTGTTCGCGAGCTCGCGCGTCCCCTTGCCGGCGTACGCGAACACGGTGCCGATGCCGCCGTCGATATCGATCCACGAATCGTCCCGGGTCGCGCCGGTCCGATAGGACAGCGTGTAAAATTCTTCCTTGAAGTCGAGCAGCCGCTTGGCGAGCGACTTGAGCATGGCGGCGCGCTCATGAAAGGTGCGAGCGCGCAGCGCCGGGCCGCCCACTTCGCGCGCATGACAGAGCACGGCCGCGAAATCGAGGCCGCCGGTGGAGGCGCGCGCAATCACGTCGCCCGTCGAGGCGTCGCGCAGTGCGACCCCCTCGTAGCTGCTGGTCAGCCAGTCACCACGCACGTAGTTCTGCAATTTCACGACTTAAGCCTCCTCGCGGCGCGCTGCGGCACGCCACTCCTCAAAAGTGCCCACGCACCGGCCGAGCTCCTCGAGAATCGGTGCGGGTGTCCAGTAGCTCGTGCCCCATGTTTCGCCAAGCCGCCGCACGCCCTCGAGCACGACGGCGGTGCCGAGGCAATCGGCATAGAACATCGGGCCGCCGCGAAAGCGCGGAAATCCATAGCCGTTGCACCAGATGACATCGATATCGCCGGGAGACGCTGCGATACCCTCGCCCAGCAAGCGCGCGCCCTCGTTGATGAGCGCGAACAGGCAGCGCTCGCAAATCTCCTCGTCCGAGACCGTGCGGCGTTCGATGTCGAGCCGCGCCGCCTCGGCCGCGATCATCGCCTCGACTTGCGGGTCGCACACGCGACGCCTGCCGCCCTGCGGATAGAGATACGCGCCGCGCCCCGTCTTCTGACCCAGGCGCCCGGTCTCCACCAGCATGTCGGCGACCCGATAGTAGCGCGGGTCGTCGGGCAAATCCTTGCGCTCGCGGCGCACGCGGTAACCCACGTCGAGCCCCGCCAAATCGCCCACCGCATTCGGACCCATGGCCATGCCGAAGCTCTCGAGGGCCGCGTCGATCTTTGCCGGGCTCGCTCCCTCGAGGAGCAGCAACTGGTTCTCGCGTCCGTAGGCGTACAGCATGCGGTTGCCGACGAAGCCGAAGCAGTTGCCGACGACCACGCCGAGCTTGCCCATGCGCCGCGCGACGCCGCGCACGGTCGCGATCACGTCCGCACCCGTGTCCCGGCCGCGCACGATCTCGACGAGGCGCATGATGTGCGCGGGGCTGAAGAAATGCATGCCGGCGACGTCGCGCGGACGATGCGAGGCAGCGGCGATCGCATCGATGTCGAGCGTCGAGGTATTGGACGCGAGCACCGCGCCCGGGGCACACAGCGCACCCAGCCGTGCGAACACGTCCTGCTTGACGGCGAGGCTTTCGAACACGGCCTCGATCACGAGGTCCGCGGCGGCGAGCGCCTCGATGCCGCGCGCCGCTCGGATACGGCTGTCGGCCGCGGCGGCCGCGGCGGCATCGAGGCGGCCCTTGTCCACCGCGGCAGCGAGGGCCGTGCGCACCCGCTCCATGCCCGCCGCGAGTGCCCGCTCGTCGGTATCGACCAGCGTGACCTCGAACCCCGCGGTCGCGAGATTCGTGGCTATCCCCGCGCCCATGGTGCCCGAGCCCAGCACGCCCACTTCGCGCACATTGCGCGGCACCCCCTCGCTCCTCGACTCGCGCTCGGCGAAGAACAGGTGGCGCAGTGCGCGCGACGCCTCGGAGCGCCGGCATTCCTCGAAGCGGCGGCGCGAAAGAGCCAGCGCCGTGCGGAAAGGCTCGCTGCAGCCGGCCATCACACACTCGATGATGGCATCGACGGAAGCGACCCCCGGAAACTTGCGCATGGCCGCGGTGCGCTCGCGGGCCACCCACGCGGGATCCGGCGCGCCGCCCGGCACGGCCCGGTTGCACAGGCGCCGACCGCTGAGATCGACTCCCGGGACTTCGCGCGCGAACCGGCACGCATACTCGAGCAAGTCTTCCCGCCCGCTCTCGCCATCGACGATGGCGAGGCCGCGTGCCCGCTCGAGGTCGATGGGATCGCCGCTCAGCATGCGCTCGAGCGCCCGCTCGGCCCCGATGAGCCGCGGCAGGCGCTGCGTGCCGCCCGACCCGGGCAAGAGGCCGAGGCGAATTTCCGGCAGACCGAGCGAGACATCCGGCGCGGCCACGCGATAGTGACACGCGAGCGCGAGCTCGAAGCCGCCGCCGAGCACCGAGCCGTGCAGTGCCGCGATCACCGGTTTGGTCGCGGCTTCGATGCGCAGCAGCACATCGTTCAGGAGCGGCGCGCGCGGCTCGTGATCGAATTCGCGGATATCGGCGCCCGCGACGAAATGCCGGCCCGCGCCGTGAATGACGAGAGCGCGTACGGCACAGTCCGACTCTCCTGCCTCGATCGCCGCGAGAAGCGCCGCGCGCACCGGTTGAGCGAGCGCATTCACCGGCGCATTGTCGATCACGATCACGGCGACCCCATCGCAGCGCTCGGTGTGCATGACCTCGCTCACACGGCGCTCGATCAAACCCGCTCGAGGACCATGGCGATGCCCTGGCCGACGCCGATGCACATCGTGCACAACGCGCGGCGGCCGCCGCCGCGCTCGAGCTGGCGCAGCGCCGTCGTCGCCAGGCGCGCGCCGCTCGCGCCGAGCGGGTGGCCGAGCGCGATGGCGCCGCCTAAGGGATTCACGTGCGCGGCATCGTCGGCGATGCCGAGCTCACGCAACACGGCGAGCGCCTGCGAGGCAAACGCCTCGTTGAGCTCGATGAGATCGATATCGTTGAGCTCGAGCCCGAGCCGCGCGAGGACCTTGCGCGTCGCCGCGACGGGCCCCATGCCCATGATTCGCGGCTCGACGCCGGCGACCGCAGTCCCCGCCACCCTTGCGCGGGGCTTCAGACCGAAGCGCTTGATCGCTCGCTCGGAGGCGAGCAAGAGTGCGCAGGCGCCGTCGTTCACCCCCGACGAGTTGCCGGCCGTTACCGTGCCGCCCGTGCGGAACGGGGTCGGCAGCTTGGAGAGCGCCTCGAGGCTCGTCTCGCGCGGGTGCTCATCGAGCATCACCACCGTGGCCTCGCCGCGCTTCGCGGGAACAGCGACCCCGACGATTTCCTCGGCGAAATATCCCGCCTTTTGCGCGGCGAGCGCACGCTGTTGGCTGCGCAGCGCGAACCTGTCCTGATCCTCGCGCGAGATGCGAAAATCGTGTGCGACGTTCTCGCCGGTCTCCGGCATGGAGTCGACGCCGAACGCCTGCTTGAGGAGCGGATTCACGAAGCGCCAGCCGATGGTCGTGTCGTGCAACTGCACGTCGCGCGCGAAGGCCGTGGCGCTCTTCGAAAGTACGTACGGGGCGCGGCTCATGCTCTCGACGCCCCCGGCGAGCAGCACTTCGCCCTCGCCGCAGCGGATTGCTCGCGACGCGCTCGCCACTGCATCGAGCCCCGACCCGCACAGCCGGTTGAGCGTCGCGCCCGGCACATCGACGGGAAGTCCGGCGAGCAGCGCGCTCATGCGCGCGACGTTGCGGTTGTCCTCGCCCGCCTGATTGGCGCAGCCCATGATGACGTCATCGACGGCCTTCGGATCGACCCCCGCGTTGCGCCGCATGAGCTCGCGCAAGACCACGGCGGCAAGGTCGTCCGGCCGCACGCTGGACAGCGCGCCGCCGTATCGCCCGATGGGCGTTCGAATCGCATCACAAATGAAAGCATCGGTCATGTTCCAATCCCTCAACGCCCCTTGAAATTCGCCGTGCGTTTTTCCGTGAAGGCGGCCACGCCTTCGGCATAGTCCTCCGAGCGGCCGAGCTCGCGCTGCGCGTCGCGCTCGAGATCGAGCTGCTGCGCGAGCGAGTGCTGCCAGCTCGAGCGGATTGCGGCTTTGGTCGCCGCGAGACCGCGGGTGGGCGCGGCGGCGAGCTGCACCGCCAGCGCATCGATGGCGGCGGGGAAGTCTGCATCGTCGACACAGCGCCAGATCATTCCCCAGGCCGCTGCCTGCTCCGCGGACAGCTTGTCGCCCAGGAGCGTCAAGCCGAGCGCGCGCGCGCCGCCCACGAGACGCGGCAAGCTCCACGTGCCTCCCGAGTCCGGTATCAATCCCAGCCGGCAGAATGGCTGGACGAAACTCGCCGAACGCGCCGCCACCACCAGATCGCAGGCGAGCGCGATGTTCGCACCGGCACCGGCAGCGACCCCATTCACCGCCGCGATCACCGGCATCGGCAACTCCTGCAGCGTCAGGACCAGCGGCTTGTAGTAGCGCTCGATCGAGTCGCCGAGATCGACGCCCTGCGCTCCCGGTGCGACCGCCCGGTCCGCGAGATCCTGGCCCGCGCAAAACCCGCGTCCGGCGCCGCTCAGCACCAGCACCCGCGCGTCCTGGCCGCGCACGCTCTGCAAGGCCCGGCGCACCTCCTCGTGCATGCGCACGTTGAAGCTGTTGAGTTTGTCCGGGCGATTCAGGATGAGGCGGGCGATGCCCTTCTCGACGGAAAATAGAATGGTCTCGTAAGACGCGTCATTTTTCGTCATAGGTCAGCTCCAGCGAAGCGGTGAGGGGACGAGCCTGGCAGCACAGGATAAAGCCCGCATCGACTTCCCAGGGCTCGAGCGCAATGTTGTGCGCCATGACGGCGCGGCCTGACTTGACCTTGGTCCGGCAGGTCGCGCAAATGCCGGCCCGGCAGGAGAACGGCAGCTCCAGCCCGGCGCGCTCGGCCGCCGCGAGTACCGAGACGTCCGCGGGCGCCATCGGAAAGCTGCGGCATCGCCCGTCCATCATCACGGAGATCTGCGCGAGCACCTCGCCGGGCGGGAGCTCCGCGTCCGCCGCGCCCGTGCACGGCGCGCGCGAGGACGCCGCGGGCGCGGCGGCGAAGCGCTCGAGGCGCACCGGCGCCTCCGGATTCAGCCGCCGGATCGCATCCCGCACCGCATCGACCATATCGCCCGGCCCACAGACGAAATACTCGTCCGCATGCGCGATGTCGGAAATCTGCGCGCCGAGAGCCTCGATCTTCGCCGCGTCGATGTGGCCGTTGAGGAGCGGCGCGTGCTGCGGCTCGCGGCTCATCACGAAATACACGGCGAACTTGCCGAGATGGCGATTCTTCAGCGCGAGCGTGTCTTCGAGGAACATGGTGCGGGCCATGCTGCGATTGCCGTAGATCAAGGTGAAGCGGCTCGCCGGCTCGCGCGCCAGGATGTCCGCGGCGAGAGATAGCACCGGGGTAATGCCGCTGCCGGCGGCAAACGCGACGTAGGCGCGGGCACGCGATGCGTGCACGGCGGTTCGGAATCGCCCCATGGGCGTGCCCACCTCGAGCCGCTCGCCGGGCGAGAGCCGCGCGAGGTCGCGCGACATGCGCCCACCGGTTTGCTCCCGCACCCCGATGCAAAGCTGCGCGGCGCCGGGGCGAGTCACGATGGAATAGGTGCGCTGCTCCTCGCGCCCGTCGATGCGTCGCCGCACCGTCACGTACTGTCCGGCGTCGTGCTTGAACTCCCCGCGCAGCGCCTCCGGGACCGCCAGCCGCAGACACACGGCATCCTCGGCAATGCGGTCGACGGCGGTCACTTCGAGCGGATGGAAGGAGAGCACGCGATAGCCGTCAAATGCACTTGAAGCGCTCGAAGGGTTCCAGACAGTCGAGACAGCGGTGCAGCGCCTTGCACGGGGTCGAGCCGAATTCGCTGATCGATTCGGTTCTCGCCGAGTGGCATCGTGGACAGGCGACGACGAGGCCGGCGGCCGCGGCTCGCCACGCACGCGCCGACTCCGCGAGCGGCGACGGTGGGACAATGCCGTACTCTTCGAGCTTGCGGCGCCCCTCGACGGTGATCCAATCGCTGCTCCAGGCAGGCGCGAGTACCGGCCTCACCGAGAACGCGCCTACCCCCGCGTCCTTGAGCGCGTTCCGCGCGAGTTCGGCGATGTGATCCGTCGCCGGGCAACCGGTGTAGGTGGGTGAGAGTCCCACGTCGAGCGTCCCATCCGCGCTCACGTTTACGAAGCGCACGATACCGAGATCTGCGAGCGTGAGCGCCGGCAGCTCCGGATCGGGCACCGCAGCCAGCGCTCGCCAGGCCGCCTGCACCCGGACTTCGTCCTCTGCGCCTCTCACCGACCGGGCAGCCGCGCTCACCAGCGCGCTCCCGGGTACGCGCGTTGCAGGTATTGCATTTCGGCGAGCAGGTAGCCGAGATGCTCACTATGCTCGCCCCGCTTGCCGAACCACGTAAAAGGCCGATCCGCCGGACGATCGAGCGTCGCCTCGACGAGCACCTCGTCGATGTGCCGGTTCCATGCGCTCCGCACGTCCTCGAGTGGCGGGGCGATGCCGTGCTCGACCATCTCGCGATCGAGCGCGTCGGCCTCGAACAGCTCCACCGTGTACGGCCACAGCCGCTCGAGCGCTCGCTGTGCGCGAGCGCGGCTCTCCGTGGTGCCGTCGCCGAGGCGCACCAGCCAGCCCGCGCTGTAGCGCAAATGGTAGCGCGTCTCTTTCACTGCTTTCTCCGCGACAGCGGCGAGGCGCTCGTCGCGTGAGCTCGTCAGTCGCTCGTAGAGAGCGAGCTGAAACGCGTCGAGGAGCACCTGGCGCACGATGGTCTCGGCGAAGTCTCCGTTAGGCTGCTCCGCGAGCGTCGGATTCAAGTACTCGCCCTGCTCCCGCAGAAACGCGATCTCGTCCTCGCCCCGGCCGCGCCCCTCGATCTCGCCGGCATAGGCGAGAAGCAGCCGCGCCTGCCCGACCAGGTCGAGAGCGATGTTGGCGAGCCCGAGATCCTCCTCGAGCGCGGGCGCATGACCTACCCACTCGCTCAGCCGCTGGCCGAGGACGAGTGCGAGATCGCCTAGCCGCAGCACGTAACGATAGAGAGGGCGTGCCTCGTGACTCGGGTTCACAGAGTCTTCACTTCCGGCGGGATGTCGTAGAACGTCGGATGGCGGTAGATCTTGTCGCGCGCCGGCTCGAACAGCGCCTCGGCATCCTCGGGATCCGAGGCCGTGATGCTCACCGAAGGCACGGCCCAGATGCTCACGCCTTCCTCGCGGCGCGTGTAGAGGTCGCGCGCGTGCTCGATCGCCATACGGGCATCGCAAGCGTGCAGACTCCCGACATGCTTGTGGTCGAGGCCGCCGCGCGGCCGGATGAAGATCTCGTAGAGCGGCCATTCGCGCTCTGCGTGCACATCGCGATCATTGCTTTCGGCTGGCATGGAAAATGTCCTCTGCTGGTCAGGCCGCGCAGCTCGCGGCGCGGCGGCGCAGTTTCTCGGCATGCGCCATCGCGGCCTCGCGCACCCACGCGCCCTCTGCATGCGCGCGCCGCCGCGCCTGCAGGCGCTCGCGGTTGCAGGGGCCGTTACCCTTGAGGACGCGCTCGAACTCGTTCCAGTCGATCGCACCGAACTCGTGCCGACCGAGCGCCTCGTTCCAGCGCAGCTCGGGATCGGGCACGGTGAGCCCGAGGAATTTCGCCTGCGGCACCGTGAAGTCGACGAATTTTTGCCGCAGCTCGTCGTTCGAGAAGCGCTTGATCTTCCAGCGCTGCGAGTCGGTGGAGTGCGTCGAGGCGGCGTCCGGGGGCCCGAACATCATGAGCGCGGGCCACCACCAGCGGTCGAGAGCCTCCTGCGCCATGCGCTTTTGCTCCGGGGTGCCGGCGCACAGCTTCATCATGATGTCGAAGCCCTGGCGCTGGTGAAAACTTTCCTCGCGGCAGATGCGCACCATGGCGCGCGCGTAAGGGCCGTAAGAGCAACGGCACAAGGGAATCTGATTCATGATCGCCGCACCGTCGACCAGCCAACCGATGGCGCCGACATCCGCCCAAGTGGGAGTCGGATAGTTGAAGATGCTCGAGTACTTGGCTTTGCCGCAGAGCAGCTGATCGATGAGCTGATCGCGGCTCACGCCCAGAGTCTCCGCAGCGCTGTACAGATACGCGCCGTGTCCGCCCTCGTCCTGGACTTTCGCGATCAGGATGGATTTGCGCAAGAGCGTCGGTGCGCGCGTGATCCAGTTGCCCTCGGGCAGCATGCCGACGATCTCCGAGTGAGCGTGCTGGGAAATCTGTCGAATCAAGGTGGCACGATAGCGAGCGGGCATCCAATCCTTGGGCTCTACTTTTTCCTCGCGGTCGACGCGGGTCTGGAAGCGCCGCTCGCGCTCCGCTTCGTCGAGGGGCACGGTCGAATCGCCATGAACGTCGAGCGCCTGGGTGTACACGGATCCCCCGCGGCTCTGCCGCAGCCTGCCAACTGACCCGACCATCGTGACACAAAAACATAATAACATCAATTTTTCGTGTGTCATTTCCTGCCGCGCCGCGCTACACTTTGGCTCCCGTGGATGTCCCTCCCGCCAGCGCCTGCCTGACCCCCGCCGCCGCCGCCGCGGAACTGGTCACGCGCTTCCGGCGTCAGCGCCCGCCGCGCGCAGGGTCTCTCATCGTGACCATATTCGGCGACTCGCTCCTGCCGCGCGGCGGCGCGATCGCCCTCGGCAGCCTCATCGAGGTCGCGGCGCCGTTCGGCCTGAACGAGCGTCTGGTGCGCACCGCGACGGCGCGGCTCGCGCAGGATGGCTGGCTCGCGGCGCGGCGTGTGGGTAAGCGCAGCGAGTATCGCCTCACGGAGGACGGCCGTGAGCAGTTCGCCGAGGCCACTCTGCGCATTTACGGCCCGGCCGGTGCGAATTGGTCCGGCCGCTGGACCCTCGTCGTGTTGCCCTCCCTGCCCACCGCGCAGCGGCAGCGACTGCGGCGCGAGCTCGCCTGGCAAGGCTACGGGGAGTTGTCGAGCGGTGTCTTCGCGCATCCGCTGCCGCGCACCCTCGGCGCCGGCGGCGGACGGCACGCGGAATTTCCCACGGGCACGCTGCTGTTCGACGCGGATCTCGCAGCACCGGCGACGGACACCCTGCTCATCGAGAAAGGCTGGGACCTGAAGGAGCTCGCGCAACGCTACCGCGCCTTCGTGAGGCGCTTTGAGCGCGTGCTCGGAGCCCTTGGCGAACCCCCAGAACCGGAGACAGGATTCGTGCTGCGCACCCTCCTGATCCACGAGTATCGCCGGCTGCACTTGCGCGACCCGTTGCTGCCCGAGCGATTGCTGCCGCCCGACTGGCCGGGAACTCGAGCAGCGCTCTTGTGTCGCGCGCTGTATGCCGCCGTGTTCGCAGCCTCCGAGAAGCACCTTTCGAGAGTGGGCGCGCAGCTCGCGGGCGCCCTGCCGTCCGCCGACGCCGCGGTGCTCGAGCGCTTCGGCGGCATCGCGCCTGCCCTTCGCTAATCCTCGCTCCAGTGCTCGAGGATCTTGACGACGTGCTCGAGAAAGCCGTTGGCCTGAAAGGCATCGATGGCGCGATGATCGATGGTGAGCGTGAGATAGCACAACGTGCGCACCCCGATGGCTTCGCCGTCCGGCGTATCCACGACGCACACGCGGCGCTCGACCTTGCCGACGCCGAGGATCGCCACCTGAGGTTGATTGATGACGATGGGCGCCGCGAGCAGGCTTCCGCCGACGCCGTGATTGGAGATGGTGAACGTGCCGCCGCGCACCTCCTGCGGCCCCAGCCGGCCGGCGCGCGCGGCGCCCACGAGCTGGCCGAGGCGCGCCGCGAGCTGCGACAGACTCATGTGCTGCGCCCGATGGATCACGGGCACGATGAGACCCTCGTTGCCGAGCGCCGTGCCGACGCCGATGTTCGCGTCCGGATGAAGCTCGAGCGCGTCCTCGTGGAACGTCGCGTTCACGGCGGGATGCGCGAGCAGGGCGCGCGCGCAAGCGGCCATGAAGTAGGCGGTGAGCGTGAGGCGGATGCCCTGCCGCTCGTATTCGGCTGCGTGCCGCGCACGGTGCGCCTGGACCCGAGTGAGATCCGCCTCGAACACCGTGGTCACGTGCGGCGCCTGCGCGAGACTGCGCGCCATGTGCTCGGCCACGCGCCGGCGCACCGCGCTATGCGGAATGCGCCGAGCGTCGCCACGCCGGGCGTCGCCGCCGTCCACTTCGGCACCGGCGAGGCTCGCGGGCCGGCGCATTTTCGCCGTGGTGTCCGCATCGCCCGAGGCGGGAGCCTCGAGCGTTTTCTGATCGATGTGACGTTCCACGTCCTGCACCGTGATACGGCCGTCGCGCCCGCTGCCCTTCAGATCTTGCGCGGTCAGCGCATGCTCATTGAGCAAACGCCGCACGGCGGGGCTCAGCGGCTGGCTACCGTCCTGCGGCGCCGACGACTGCGCGGGTGGCGGCGCGGCCGGGCGCGGCGCTTGTCGCTGTGCAGCCCCCGCCTCTGACCCCTCCGCGATGCGCACGCGCGCGAGGATCTGACCCGGCACGACTTCCTCGTTCGGCTGCTTCAGGATCTCGGTGAGCTTGCCGGTGGCCGGCGAGGGAATTTCCACGGTGACCTTGTCGGTCTCGAGCTCGAGTAGAGGCTCGTCCTTGCGAACGGCGTCGCCGGTGGCCTTGCACCAGCGCAGCACCGTGGCCTTCGTG
>Ga0187890_10002806_pt1 | contig 12109 bp, 10 predicted proteins | sample June2016WEW_21_1_FD_133005 | JGI IMG/M metagenome (GOLD analysis project Ga0187890, IMG submission 133005) | Peatland microbial communities from SPRUCE experiment site at the Marcell Experimental Forest, Minnesota, USA - June2016WEW_21_10 | ecosystem: Environmental > Terrestrial > Soil >... | reverse complement strand
TCTCGAAGTCGGCGTCCACCACGTCGCCTTCCTTGCCGCCCGCCTTCTTCGGCTCCGCGCCGGCCTCCGGTTGTGGCCCGGTGCCCGGACCTGGCCCGGGCGCAGCGCCCGCGCCGGATTTCTCCCGCGCTTTCGCGTAGATGTCCGATGACACGCCGTGCCAGACCTCGGTCAATTGCTCCTCCGCGCTCTTCATCGCGTCGAAGTCGTCCCGCTTGAGCCCGTCCTTGACCTTCTCGATGGCGCCTTCGAGCTTCTTCTTCTGGTCGTCGCTGATAATGTCCTTGTGCTCCTTCATCAGCTTCTCGGTCTCGTACACGCGCTGGTCGCAACGGTTCTTCAACTCGACCTTCTCGCGCAGGTTCTTGTCCTCCTCGGCGTGCGCCTCGGCTTCCTTCTTCATCTTCTCGACTTCGTCCTTGTTCAACCCGCTGGAAGCCGTGATGGTGATCTTCTGCGATTTGCCCGTGCCGAGGTCCTTGGCGCTGACGTGCAGGATGCCATTGGCGTCGATATCAAATGTCACTTCGATCTGCGGCACGCCGCGCGGCGCCGGCGGAATCTCCGTCAGATGGAACCGGCCAATCGTCTTGTTGTCCCGCGCCATCGGGCGTTCGCCCTGCAGGACGTGCACTTCCACGCTGGTCTGGCTGTCGGCCGCCGTCGAGAAGATTTCGCTCTTGCGGGTCGGGATCGTCGTATTGCGCGGGATCAACGTCGTGAACACGTTGCCGAGCGTTTCGATGCCCAGCGACAACGGCGTCACATCGAGCAACACAATGTCCTGTTTGACCTGGCCCGTCAGCACTCCCCCCTGGATGCCCGCGCCGACCGCGACGACCTCGTCGGGATTGACGCCCTGATGCGGCGCCTTGCCGATGAGCTTGCGGGCGATCTCGATGACCTTCGGCATGCGGGTCATGCCGCCGACCAGCACCAGTTCGTCCACCTTGGACATGTCGAGCTTGCCGTCGCGCAGGCAGGCCTCGACGGGGCCGATCGTGCGGTCGACGAGTTCGTCGCAAAGTTGTTCCAGCTTGGCCCGCGTCAGTTTCTTGACGATATGTTTCGGCCCGCTGGCGTCCGCGGTGATAAACGGCAGGTTGATCTCGTACTCCATGGCGCTGGAGAGCGCGATCTTGGCCTTCTCGCTTTCCTCCTTGATGCGTTGGAGCGCGTCGGGCTGCTTCCGCAGATCGATGCCCGCGTCCGCCTTGAAGTCGTCGGCGATCCAGTTCATGACCCGCTCGTCGAAATCGTCGCCGCCGAGGTGCGTGTCCCCGTTGGTGGCGAGGACTTCGAATACGCCGTCGCCGATGCTGAGTAACGAAATGTCGAACGTGCCGCCCCCGAGGTCGTAGACCGCGATGTGCTCGTCCTTCTTCTTGTCCAGGCCGTACGCCAGCGACGCCGCAGTCGGCTCGTTGATAATGCGCAGAACGTCAAGACCGGCGATCTTGCCGGCGTCCTTCGTCGCCTGACGTTGGGCGTCGTTGAAATACGCGGGTACCGTGATGACCGCCTGCACGATCTTCTCGCCCAGATAGGCTTCGGCGTCGGCTTTCATTTTGGCCAGAATCATCGCCGAGATTTCCGGCGGCGAGAACGTCTTCTGTTCATTGGCGACCGACACCTTGACATGGGCATCGCCGTTCGGACCGCGCACGACTTCGAAGGGGACGCGCTTGCGCTCCAGTTCGACTTCCTCGTACTTGCGGCCCATGAACCGCTTGATCGAGTAGACCGTGTTCCGTGAGTTCACCACGGCCTGGCGTTTTGCCGCCTGGCCGACCAGACGTTCACCCGATTTCGTAAAAGCAACGACGGACGGCGTGGTGCGCCCGCCTTCCGCGTTCGGAATGACGACGGGCTCCCCACCCTCCATGATGGCCATACACGAGTTCGTCGTCCCCAAATCGATTCCTAAAACTTTTGGCATTGTGCGTTTGCTCCTCTCTGAGCATGAAAACCCGTCAGTTGTTTAGCAATGCTGATGCCACGGAAACCGTCAAGCACACAAGGTGCTCGCAGCGAATAGCTTGCAAATATTTCCGACGGCGGGCAATGTGTGCCATGTCACAGTGAGTGTGCCACACTGACGCAGACAAGTGTGCCACAAGCGCCATCATGTCACAGCTTGACCGGCCTCCCAAGGCCGGCGAATATCTCCCTTTATGAAGTGGAATGTCTTCGTCACGCGCCGCATCTCCGCCGAAGGTCTCGAGGAGCTTCGCAAGGCGGACGTGAATATCGATTTGCACGACGAACAAGAAGCTCTGCCGCGCGACGAGATGCTCGCCCGGGTGCGCGACTGCGATGGCGTGATCATCACAGGCGGCGAGCGCGTCGACGCGGGGTTCTTCGCTGCCGCGCCCCGGCTGAAGGTTGTTTCCTGTCACGCGGTCGGCTACGACAATGTCGATATTGCTGAGGCCACCCGGCGCCGGATCGCCGTAACCAACACACCCGACGTGCTCACCGATGCCACCGCTGATCTCACGTGGGCACTGCTTCTCGGCGTGGCCCGACGCGTCGTCGAGGGCGACCGCCTTGCACGCTCCGGTGAATGGCGCGGGCTGGCGCCCACGCTGTTGCTGGGCGTCGACGTGACGGGCAAAACCCTGGGCATCGTCGGCGCCGGACGCATCGGCGTGGCGGTGGCAAAACGGGCGACGGGTTTTTCGATGCGCATCCTCTATTACGCGCGTACCGCGAAACCAGACATGGACGCGCTGGGCGCCAGGCGGGCAACCGTTGACGAGATCCTGCGCGAGTCGGACTTTCTCTGCGTACATGTCCCGCTCACTGCCGAGACGCGGCACCTGTTTGGTGAAGCCGAGTTCCGCAAGATGAAGCCGACGGCCCGCTTCATCAACATGGCTCGGGGCCCGGTGCACGATGAAGCGGCCCTGGCGCGCGCGCTGCGCGAGGGCTGGATTGCTGGTGCCGGCCTCGACGTGTACGAGCACGAGCCGAAGATCGACCCCGAACTCGTGCGCCTGCCGAACGCGTTGTTGTTGCCGCACATTGGCAGTGCCACGGTCGAAACCCGCCGCCGCATGGCCATCCTGGCAGCCGAGAACTTGCTGGCAGTCCTGGAACGACGTCCGTGCCCGAACGTTGTCAACCCCGCCGCGTTGTAGCTGCTGTTGTAGCTGCGCTTTCCACCCCGATTTCGAGATCGGGGCTATGAACCGCAGGTCTTTGCTCCGAGACGGGGCGGCGCTTCGCAGAAGCGCCGCTACACAACCTTGAATCCCAGCGCCGCGAATTTTGCGCGCAATTCTTCGCTGGCGCCCCGCAAGACAATCTCGGTATTGAAGAACTCGCGACGGACCGGGTATTCGGCGCGCAATTTGTCAAATGAACGGATTTCGTTTCGCAACGCGGCGTCGTCGCCCTTGATGTTGTAGATGCGATGAACCGCATCACGGAGAGCGTCCTCGTCATCCGTCGCCGGCTCAACCAGAACACGGAGTTGAGGAATCGGCGGCGGCGGAAGTTTCGGAGTCCATTCGGGCGGGACGTTGAAGAACTTACAGACCGCGTCGTAGATCATGCGGATCCCATTCACCTTGCCGTCGAAACTGTACCCGGCAATGTGGGGCGTGCCGATGTCCACCACGTCGAGCAACTCGGGCGAAATGTTGGGTTCGTTTTCCCACACGTCGAGCACGACACCGCCGAGGCGCTCGCCGTCGATGGCTTTGAGCAGGGCCCGGTTATCCACCACGGCGCCGCGGGCCGTATTGAACAGAATCGGTTGGCGATCTTCCAAAGCGTCGAGACGATCCTTGTCAAACAGATGGAACGTCGCGTCCTCGCCATCATGCGCCAGTGGCACATGCAAGGTCATGATGTCGGCTTCCGCCAGCACGCGTTCGAGTGAGACGAAGTGTGGCAGCTTTTCCGCGCGCTGACGCGGCGGGTCATTCTGCAGCACCCGCATCCCGAGAGCCTCCCCGTATCGCACCAGGCGCGAACCGACATTGCCGACACCAATCACTCCGAGCGTCTTGTCTCGCAGATGGAATTTCCGGAACCTGGCCACCGATAGCATCGCCGCCACGACATATTCCGCCACGGAATTGGCGTTGCTGCCCTCCGCGCGGGCAAACCCAATCCCTCTTTGTGACAGATATTCTCGATCGATGTGGTCGAACCCAATCGTTGCGGTAGCGACAAATTTCACCCGGCTGCCATCCAATAGAGCGGCGTTCACCGGTGTAACGGACCGCACCAGCAAAATGTCCGCATCGCGCACGGTGTCGGCACGGATCTCACGTCCGGGCACGAGCCGCACGTCGCCGAGAGAGCCAAACGCCTCTGGCACAAACGGGATATTGGGATCGGCGACGATCTTCATGGGTTGCACGGGGAGACTGTAGCAATGATTTTGGCGTTTGACGAGGGTGGACGAGGCGGGTATCCTCACCGAGCTTCATTTGGGAATACAAACATGTTTATCAGCACGCACGATTTGGTTCGGAAACACGGGCCGTTGATTCTTGGGGTCATCCTCGCGGTGAGCGTGGGAATGGGTCTCCTGTTCACTCCGTCCGGCTCGATCATGGGCCGGAGACAACAGCGCGGCGGTGCGTTGCCGACAATCGGGGGCAAGCCCGTTGATTTTGCCGAGTTTCAAAATGTGCGCAACAACGTGCTGGCGGGGGTCGCCATGTCGCGGGGCCGCCAACCCGTGCATACGGCGGCGTTTGAAGACGATCTGAACATTCAAGCCCTCCAGGATCTGGTTCTTCTGCATAAAGCCAGGGAGTTGGGGGTCCACGTAAGCGATGACGAAGTGGTTCGGCAGATTCGTGCGTTGCCCATCATGCTCGACGAGCAAACCAAGCAGTTCGACCCCAACAATTATCAGCGGTACCTGATTATCCTCAACAATCTCAACATCAGCGAAGCCCAGTTCGAGGATGTCATTCGTCAGGAACTCATCCGGGCGCACCTGCGCGCCATGATCAGTTCCGCGGCCGAGGTCACACCCGCGGAGTTGCAGCTCTCCTATAACATGCTCGAGGAGCAAACGAAAATTGACTATGTGGAACTCAACGCCGCCGACCACAAGGACACTTCCACGGTCACCGACGAGGAAGCCAGGACCTACTACGGAGCGAACCAGGAGAAATTCCGCACGCCCGCCACGGTGAAAGTGCGCTACGTCTACTTCACGATTTCTGACGCCAGGAAATCCGTCACGATCGGAGACGACGACATCAGCGAATATTACGAGCGCAACAAGAGCAGGTACGCCGACGCCTCCGGCCAACCGAAGCCATTGGCGGACGTGAAGGACGATCTCAAGAAAGACCTGCTCGACCTTCGCGCCGAGCGGCTCGCCGGCGACCGCGCCACCGCGTTCTCCGTAAAGCTCGTGCCCCAGCCCGGCGCCCCGACACCCGACTTCACGAAGATTGCCGCCGACGCGGGCCTCACCGCCAGGGAGACGGACTTTTTTGATTTGCGCGCCACGGTCAACGGCGTGGATGCCGGCCCGGAGTTCAACCAGGCGGCGTTCGCGCTCGGCCCGGAAATGCCCTTTAGCGATCCCGTGCGCGCCAAAGATGGTTACTATGTGCTGCAGTACGTCGCCAGTAAAGCCAGCGAGATCCCCTCGTTTGAGGAAGTCAAGGCGCAGGTCGTTGACCGCATCCGGCAACAGCGCACCTACGACGCGACAGTGAAGCAGGGGCGCGAACTCGACGCCAAGGTCAAGGCGGCGGTCGCCGCCGGCAAGGGTTTCACCGACGCGTGCGCCTCTTACAAGCTTATGGTGAAAACCTCCGAACCGTTTACGTTCACCGGCGGAGCGACCAACTTCCCGTACGCCAGCAGCGTCAAAGAACTTGCGCTCGGGATGGCCACGAACGCGGTCAGCGATTTTCTCACGACACCCACGGGGGGGATTTTCTTCCACCTGAAACAGCGCGAGCCGCCGAAGCCGCTCGAGTTTGATTCGCAGGCCACGAAACTGTTGGAGGCGCAGCTGCTGCAGCAGAGTCGCGAGGCGCTGTTCGAGGATTGGGCCAACTCCGTGATGCGGGCGGAACAGGTCGACTACAAACGCCGGGTGCCCCCGACGCAACCACGCTCGCCGGCGGGAGAAACCGAGCCGACCGAACCACCGGCTCCCGCAAACTGACCGTCGCGCGTCGGGTCGTTACCGTCCCGCCCGGCACGCCCTCACGAATTCCCGAAAAAGCTTGAGGAATTCAGGGGCTCTTTTCACCAACCGCTCCGGATGGAATTGCACCGCGCAGCAAAACCGTGCGTCGGGCTTCTCGATCGCCTCGATGACGCCGTCCGGCGCGCGCGCGACGACTTCAAAGCCACGCGCGACACGGTCCACGGCTTGATGATGGCTGGTGTTCACGCGGTCAAAACCATCCATCGCTTTTTTCAACCTCCCACCCCTGGTCCACTCGATCCGGTGGGCGAGTGCATCGGGTTTTGGGTTGCTATGTCCGTCGATGTGCGGGAGGAGCGTGCCACCGAACGCAACGTTCATCACCTGGATACCGCGGCAGATTCCGAAAACAGGTTGGTCGCGCCTGGCGAGTTTGCGCAGCACATAGATTTCCATTTCGTCACGCGCTTTGTCCGCGCCGCTGATCTTCTTCCGCAAGGCCGCCGGCATTGCTGGCGCGTAACATTTTGCTTCGACGTCACCGCCGCCGGTCAGCAACCAACCGTCGCAGGTGCCGATGTAATGATCGAGCACCCGCCGGTCACGCGTGAGGGGGACGATGAGCGGCACGCCCCCGGCCAGCTCAATCGCCTGCGAGTAGGAGACGCCGCAAAACGCACCACGCCCGTCGGTGCGCGACGGCAAGGTGATCGCTTCAGGAGTAATGGCGATAACAGGTTTCATATTGCCCGTTGTCGATTGGGCCATAGATAAACCAGCGCCGTCCCGGCAATCAATCCGATCGCGTATCCGTTTGGCAATCCCGCCGCCATCAGACCGACCAGCATCGCAATGAGCAGGTCGGCTTTTGAACTGGCAATATCCCGGACCAACAACAACATGGCCAGACCTTCAAAGGCCAGCAATACGCCAAGAACAGGCTGCGGAAACATCTGGATCAGTTGCGCGAAACAGCCGCTGAAAAACAGCCCCACAGTCAGGTACAAACAGCCATAGATTACAACCGAACCACCCGTGCGCGCGCCAAAGGTGTAGTGGCCCGCCATGCCGCCCGAACCGTGACACGTCGGGACGCCCCCGAACCATGGATTGACCAGATTCATCAGCGAGTACGTGAAGCTAATGGTTCGTACCGTCAGGGGCCTTTCCGGGAAAAAATCCTCCGCGATCTGTCGGGTCGCGAGGATCGAGTTGCCTAAGGATAACGGAATCTGCGGTATGGCCAGCACGATCAGCCCCGTAAGCAAATCCTGTCGCGTAAGCGAATACACGTGGGGCAGACGAAAGCCGGCCCCTTGGCTCAGCACGCGAAAATCGACCTTCAAAACCAGGGCGTAGATGATCCCCAGAGCGATAACAATCAGCGCCGCTGGGAAACGACGATTGCCCATCAGGGCGATGACGATGACAAAACTCACCGCCGCCAGCATGTAACCTGCCGCGCCATCTGCTTGGACGTAGTTTTTCAGCGCGAGCGTCGCCAGTTGCAATCCCAACCCAAATTGAATTCCGCGCACCACCGTTTTCGGTACGACACGCGCCAGCCATTCGATTAACCTGGTTACCGTGAGCACGAGCATCACCACGCCCACGACCAAGCCGCCGCCAAACAACACGCCCCCGCTCAGTTTCTGCGCGATCACCAGCGCGGCCATGGCCTTCAGCGGCTGCACGGGCATGGGAATACCGTAACGCAATCCCGTGAATATCTGCATCGCGCCGAACATGATCAGCACGCTGGCGCTGTCGAGCCCCGCTGCAAGAATCATCCCGACAATCAGCGGCAAATCGGTGCCAATGTCGCCAAAAGCACCCGCGAGTTCATTGCGGTCGAAGCGAATCCAATCCCCAAGCATGGTCGCGGAGTATAGCACAGTGAACGTCGATTCAGTGTGGCGTGGGAACGCTCAAATGCACCCGATAGAATCGCCTTGGCAGCTTTGCCGCACCGGAGTCGATGACCGCCATGGTGCTGCCCGTAGCGGCGTCGCCGCCGCAAGCCAAGCGACGACACAGACCAGGCAATATGCGGATGCTTTTTTCACGATCATTACCTTTCTTCCTGGACCAACCCCCAATCAAGGTTGGACGACAAGGTCAACCCAATTAATGGGCAACCCCCGGGTCCACTTTCGGTTCGATGTCGTCGAAGTCGTCCAGCACAAAGGCACTCGACGGCCCGACGATATCCGCGCCATCCAAAATGCCTTCGACCTTGCCGAACCCCATCTTTAATTGGCCGCCTTTTACCACGTGTAGTTGGTGCATCCAGCGGGCAAGCCGCCAGTCGGCACAGTCAACAAAAGAGGCGTTCACCGTCAGGTCCGATTAGAACGGGACCCTACCCGACAGGATTAAATTGTTGCGCACCAGGGGATCGCTGGTTACGGCAACTTGGTATCCCACGCCGACGGTCAGTGCCGCGCGCTCCCAAATGGAAAATCGTCCCAGTACCACTCCGGGCGTGAGCAGCAGTTGGTTCTTGTAGGCGTGCTCGCCGTTTGGATAGTACGTGTAGTTGGTTTCCAGCTCCGGCCAGATGACCTTTAACAGGCGGTACTGGAACGTGGTATTTAGCGATACGGGTGTTCCCGCTTCATTGGGCACAACACCGTTATCGGGTATGGAGACGCCCGCAGTGCTTTGAATGTCGAAGTCGCCCCACCCTTTGCCAAAGGCAATGGTTGGGGTCCACGCGTAGTGATGGGACGTGAACGTTTCGTCTCCCCAGGGCGCCGAGAGACCGAGGAACGTCGTCAGGATGTAGTTGCCATTCTTTTCGTTTGCCGACAGCCAACGATACTTCAGCAGAAACGTCTGATCCGCCCATCCGTGTTTGTTGGGCGATACGTCCTCCGTCTCCCACGATGGCAACGCGATGATCACTTCGACGTGCTCTGCAGGGATCAGTTCCAGACCTTTGCCGGTACCGAAAACATCGAGGATGTGCCCGTTCGAAACCTCCTCTCGGTAGATGTCATAGCGGACTTCCTCTTCCAACCGGGGAGTGACGGTGACCAGGGGCGTAATCCAGTGCGGCTGCTCCGCTTGGGTCGCCGACACCCGCTGAAACCAGTTCTTGAAATAATCCGCCACCGGACCCGGACTCGAAGAGCTGTCGGGCACAGGAGGAGATGTGCCGTCCGCGAGGCACGGTGCAATTGCGACCAGCGCCAGCAGCACCGTCAGCGAAGCGGTTCGTGTGGCTCTACGACACGCGAACACAGCAGTCTCAGCGGCGCGATTTCCGGCGTTGTCTAAGCCGGACGATCGGCACGAAGATGGATTTTTCTTCCGGGTGTGAATCGAGCACGGGGTTGTAATGTTGTTCATGCGCGCAGTGTGTACAGTCATGCGATATATTTTGTCAAGTATATCGTGCGACAAAGGCAAGCACAATCCCGGCGAAAGAATTCCGGAGTGAGGTGGGCTACCGCAGATGCCGCGACAATTCTTTCTGCAGGGTACGCGCGGCGCGCAGGCTCTGGGCCTCGATCCGTCGATAGAGGGCGACCGCCGTCTTGCCGGTGTCCGTCACGGTTGCCCGGCCGCCGTCGGCGCCACCGCGCCGTGTCACCACCAGCGGCTTTTTGAAGCAGCGGTTCATCGTTTGGACCAGCGTCCACGCGCGCATGTAGGACATGTCCATCGCGGCGGCGGCCTTGCGGAGGCTGCCCGTCCGCGTGATGTGTTCCAGCAACTCCGCCTTGCCGGGTCCCAGGGCGATATCGCGGCCCCGCACGATGCGGATGCGCGGAAGGATGTGAACCGATGGCACGGGGTAATGATACCAGATTCAGTGGTCAATGATCAATACGTCCGTGCCGTTCACGATGCGTATGCACTGCCGTCGCCTGAATCGGCTCACTACGGGCTACAGCAAGAAGCTGGAGAACTTTAAGGCTGCAATCGGTTTGTACTTCGGCTATTACAACTTCGTGAAGATTCACAGCACCCTACGCACGACGCCAGCGATGGCCGCCGGGGTTGTCAACGGGTTGTGGACAGTGGCTGATCTGGTCGAGAAAACCGATGGCTGACCAATTTGAACCATCCAATCTGACGTACCGGGAAGTGCTGCTAGAGGCTGTACAGAAGGCTTCTGGCGCGGATGCCAAGTACGTTGAATCGGTGCCAGTGCATGAAGTGTTTCAGGGCAAGACTGTTTGGGAAGGCAACGTTGAGGTATTCGATCTCATCAACTGTTCAAAGGCGAAACGCGCCTATGCGTGGAGTTTTAAGGGCGGAGACGGCTATCCTTATGTTGTCACTACTACTGTGATTTTGGGAGTACCACCGGTTGATTCTCCGCTGAAAGCCGTGCAAGCATCTATTCTTAGTGCGATCAAAGGACGGAAGCCCTAGGGCTGCGTCTGCTTCAAATTAGGACAACGCCGTGCCGTTCACGCTGGCGTCACGGAGACGTTTCGCGTTGGCGATCATCGACCCTGCGCTTGCGAGGGAGGTGCAAATGCGTCACGAAATCGGGGCTGGCGGCTACGGCGAGGGTGAAGCTCCCACAAACTTGTCCTGTTTCCACAATCCGTCGAAGACTTTCCCATCTGGATACGTCATTTTACCAGTCCCATCCATATTCCCATCTCGGAATTGCCCTACGTACCTGCGGCCATCGGGCCATGTCATCGAGCCAATTCCATCAGGGAGATCGGCTGAGCCATCGACGACTTTCCAGTCCCCTTTGTATTCTCGTCCATCCTTCCACGTAATCGTCCCACCGCTCCTGGTTCCGTCGCGGTTCCACGCCCCCACCTCGGTTGTCCCATCTGGTGCCACCCACGTTCCGCTTACCCTGTACTCCTGACCCGCCCGCCACTCCCCTTGTTGGTGAGTTCCCGCCGGTGATGTAATTTCTCCCCGCCCGTTACGCTTGTCATCTTCGTATTCGCCAACGTACTTTGTCCCATCTGCCCACGTGAGCGTCCCCTGGCCGCTACGTTTGCCATCCCGAAACTCCCCCTCGTACTTCAACCTGTTTGGATACGTTTCCGTCCCCTGGCCGTTCTTTCGGCCATCCTTCCACCCTCCTACGTATTTGCGTCCATCCGGCAACGTGTACGTCCCCTGGCCATTCTGCTCGTCATCCTGAAACTCTCCTACGTATTCGCGTCCATCTGGCCACGTGAGGGTCCCTTGGCCATTCCGTCTGCCATCCTTGAACTCTCCTACGTACTTGCGTCCATCTGAAAATGTATAGGTCCCCTGACCGCTACGCTTGCCATCCTGAAACTCCCCCTCGTACCTCCATCCATTGGGATACGTTTCCGTCCCCTGGCCGTTCTCCCGGCCATCCTTAAATTCCCCCACGTACTTCCACCCATTGGGATACGTTTCCGTCCCTTGACCATTCTGCCTGCCATCCTTAAATTCCCCAACGTACTTCGACCCATCGGGATCCGTTTCCGTCCCCTGGCCATCCGACTTGTCGTGCTTAAACTCTCCCACGTACTTCCGTCCATCGGGAAACGTTTCCGTCCCCTGGCCACTCCGCTCGCCATCCTTCCATTCTCCGACGTATTTGAGTCCATCCGGCCAGGCCAGTGTCCCCTGGCCATTCCGTTTGTCATTCTTGAACCCTCCAACGTACGTCGCTCCATCTGGATACGTCTCCGTCCCCTGGCCGTTGCCACTGCCATCCTTGAACTCTCCAACGTACTTCGTTCCATCCGGCAACGTTGCCGTCCCTTGTCCATTCAGCTTGCCATCCCGAAACTCTCCTGCGTACGTCGCCCCATCCGGCCCCGTCAGCGTCCCCTGGCCATTCGGCTTGCCGTGTCGAAACTCGCCAACATACTTCGCCCCATTGGAGAAGGTTTTCGACCCCTGGCCATTTCGCACGCCGCATCCACAGAGGAACGCGCACAGCATTGGGATGGCAATTCTTGCCGCAAGTAACAGGCTCGGTCGCTTCATCGTCGGCTCCGGTTC
>Ga0187890_10002804_pt1 | contig 12113 bp, 8 predicted proteins | sample June2016WEW_21_1_FD_133005 | JGI IMG/M metagenome (GOLD analysis project Ga0187890, IMG submission 133005) | Peatland microbial communities from SPRUCE experiment site at the Marcell Experimental Forest, Minnesota, USA - June2016WEW_21_10 | ecosystem: Environmental > Terrestrial > Soil >... | reverse complement strand
GCTTCGGTACGCCCCAAATGAGCCTGCTCCCGGATTCGCGTGGTGCATAATCCTCCCTTCCGTGTTTAGTGAAAGCATTGAATTGTTCCCATGCGTAAAAATCAGATGCTTGCAGCCCACAGAACTCTTTCTTCGGCTTGTAAATTGGTACTTGCTGTCCTTCATCAATCATCAATCGGGTAAACTTACCCTGCTCGAAGTCGCCGGACTCAAAAATGTACTCCGCTGGTTCACCGATCACGAATTGATTTTCCCACTGATGGAGTTTTTCTATAGCCATTCGAGCAGCCAAGGCGTAAGGCGGAACTACCGCCCTGATATCGAGCACAGAGTTTATCTGTTGGTACAGTTCCAATGGAACAACGCTTGAGATGCCGCAATGAACGCAGGTCACAATACTGGTTGCAAGGTGCCTGATGAATAAATCCGCTTCTTTGGGGTTACTGGCGAGGCGAACGTAATCGGCTCTAGCGTTGCGTTGGTCTGCGTACTTTGGGTTATTGCAGGCAGACACAAAGTCCGCCGCATGAAATGGCAGTTCCGCCCCAGCCTCGCTGTGCGCTCGTTTCCAAAGATGGTCAAACATTCCCCACTGTTGGAGATTCGCGATGAATCCGGCAACGATCACTACCGGGTGCTTTTGTGCGTCTCCGGAAGCATCAAAAAATGCCGTAAATAATGCCATCAGGCGATCTCTTGGATGAGACGATCCAACAAACAAAGCCGCTGCGAGTCTGTAAAGTGGAGAATCCTCAGGATAGTCCTCCGACATGCGAACCAAGTCATCTAAATATGTTCCATAATCCACATAGGTTTACGCAACCTTTCTGCTAGCAGGTACAATAACGAACTGCTCTGTCACGGTCTTTCGACCGTATCACATTTGGGTTAGGCAGGTCTATTATTGCCGCGCCAAGTCTTTGATTCCAAAAGACCGAGATCAAGGGAGTCTCAAGGTCTCCAACCGCAGCTTCTCCAAACTCGCATTCGCAACTGGATTACAATTTCCGCATGCAGAAGCCTCCCGGTAGAGATAAAGACCGTCTCCTCGCCTTTGCCCGCTATTCGGAGATCGGCTTTATTATTCCTGTATCCGTCCTGCTCGGCTTGTTTCTGGGCAAGTTGGCCGATTACTGGCTGCATACGAAGTGGCTCTACTTAGTCGGCCTACTGTTTGGCGCGGTAGTTGGATTTTGGCAGGTGATCCGCATGGCTTTGGGCGCGTTTAACAACAACGAAGATGAATGACGCTGAGCATCTCGACGGAGCCGCGGAAAGCCTGCCGCCCGATCCTTCCGGCGGAATCTCATCCGGCGAAGCGTCGCTTGGCGAAGCGACACTTATCGAACGCATCATTCCCCGCATGCTGCGCAATATTCTGGTGGTCAGCGTTCTGCTGCTCGGACCGATGTTCTGGTATGACCGCTGGGCGGGAGCGATTGGGTTTGCCTTTGGGGCGGCCGTTTCCTACGTGAATTTCCGCTCGCTGACGCGAGGAGTGGAAAGTCTGGCCGATCGCATCGTCAACCGGAACAGCCGCGAAAAGGGCGGTCGGATCCTGCTGCGTTTTATGGTGCGATACGGGTTGGTGGCAGCGGTTGCCTATGCTATATTCAAAGGTTCTTCCCTGGCGTTTCGCGGTTTTCTGTGGGGCTTGTGCGTGCCGGCGGCGGCCCTGATGGTGGAGGCGGTATGGGAGGGGTATACAGCGTTCCGGCGGGTGTCGTAAGGTGCGGGCTGTAAAGAAACAGCAGGTCCTTCGCTTCGCTCAGGATGACAAATTCTAAGTAGTACTGAAGTCTGAAAAATTGAAGTCCTAAAAAATGGAACAACTGATTTTTACCGCATTTCTAAATCGTCTCTTCGGCCCGGCCGTGCTGGCGCTGCTGCAGGCGCTGCACATTCATCCCAAGCATCCGGCGACTCCCATCTCGAACAGCTTTGCCATGGAACTTCTGGTGGTGGCGCTGCTTACGATATTTTTTATTGCTGTCCGCGTGCGGCTTTCGGTGGAGCGTCCGGGCGGGTTGCAGCATGCGATGGAAGGGATCCACGGCTTTGTCACTGATCTTGCCGGCGACACCATCTCAAATCACTCGGAGAAGTACGTTCCCTATCTGACGTCGCTGGCGATGTTCATTCTGAGCTGCAATCTGATTGGGCTGGTGCCGGGACTAGAATCGCCCACGGCGGTCCCGATTGTGCCGCTCGGCTGCGCGCTGTTTACGTGGTTCTACTATCACTACCACGGTGTGCGCGAGAACGGGCCGGTTGGTTACCTGGCGCATTTCATAGGGCCGCAGGATAAAGACATTCCGATTGTGCTGCGGATTATTCTGCCCATTCTGATGTTACCGATAGAAGTTTTCAGCCACCTTGCGCGCGTGATGTCGCTGACCGTCCGTCTGTTTGCCAACATGTTTGCCGGCGAAATGGTCACGCTGGTGTTCTTCTCGCTCATCCCGCTGGGAATCCCGCTGGTGTTCGAAGGGTTGCATATCGGTGTGTCGGTCATTCAGACGTATATTTTTGTGCTGCTGGCGGCGGCGTATCTGGGCGAGGCTACATCGCACGCACATTAAAGAAGGGCTCAGGGCTCAGGTGTCAGGTCTCAGGAAAATCAACGGCAAATTCCGCTGAGGATTTTCCTGAGACCTGACACCTGGTGCCTGACACCTGTTGTTTGACACCTGCTGTTCAGCGTGAGGGCGTCGGCTCTGAGAGCGCGGCGTCAACCACCTCCTGGCGGCAATTTATAAGGAGAAACAACAATGCGGAAATTCGGAATGTTGATGTTGGTATTGCTGATGGCGTCGGTGATGGCGGTGCCGGCGTTTGCGCAGGGTAACGGAAGCGCAGCTTCCACAACCAATTGGGTGGCGTTGACGGCTGGATTCGCGATCGCGCTGGCGGCGGGACTGGCAGCCCAGGGCCAAGGCAAAGTGGCGGCGGCGGCGTGCGAAGCGCTGGGACGCAATCCGGCAGCACGGGCAGGCATTCAGTTGGCGATGCTGCTGGGGTTGGCTTTTATCGAATCGCTGGTATTGTTCACGTTCGTGATGATCTTCCTGAAAGTACAGTGATGGAATAAGTATCCTGTGTCACGAATGTAGGGTTGTGAAAAGCCCCTGCCTGGCGCAGGGGCTTCTTATTGGATCTGCTTTTCCTGAGAGCTGAGACCTGACGCTAGCTCTTGCGTTCGCCGTCCCAGTTGGGGCCGCTGTTGTCGGGGATCTTCTGCAGGGCCTCGACCAGCACGCGGCGCAGGCGGTAGCGGCTGTCTAGGTCCATGCCGACGAACTCGAAGCCGATTTCATTGACGCGGGCGCGGCGAAGAAGAACTTCGCCTTTGATCTTCTTCACTCCCAACGAGATTTCGACGTGGGCTTCGGAGCCGACGCGCAGATTGTCATTGCGCGTGCCCATGCCGCCGCCGAGACTCATTTCCCGCATGACGATGTTCGATTTGCCCCAGGAACTCGACAGCACGGCCGAGAGCGGATGCTGCAAGACGATGCGTTCGTAGCGGCGCTGGCGGACCCAGGGACATCCGGGGCCGGAATCGAGCGGAGCGATGGCTAGTTCCGCGGCTTCGAGGCCGCTTTCGGCCAGAGCTTGCGTGCCGTAACGGGGATCGATTTTGGAGAGCGACTGAATGGCGGCAATCCGCAATTCGCGATGCTGGCTGTAGCCGAACATTTTCTTGGTTTCGGCGATGGTGCGCAGGACGGAGATGGCTTCGGTGTCCCGCAAACGGCCGAGGGACTCGATGGCCTTCAGTTGCACAAACGGAGGACGATTGCGAGCTTCGCCCGCGGTGGCGAGGGCGATCAGGCTGGAACCGGCGTTGCCATCCTGGCTCATGCCGATCTCGTCGATGGCTTCGGGCAGGATGTGGGCGTCGAGCAGTTCGAGCAGTTCAACCAGGGTGCGTCCGCGGTCGGGGGCTGCGCCATAGGCGATCTGACGGACGATGACGTCCTGATAGAAACGGTTGAAGTCGCCTATGCGCGCGGGCAAAGACTCCAGCAGCAAGTTCACGGCAAGACGGCTCAACAGGCCGACGGTAGAAGCCGCCTGGCGGGGTTGTCCGGTGTCCAGGATGTAGCGCAGATCGTCGATGGCGGGTTGTCCGAGTTCGCCGACGAGATCGACAATGCGATCGCATTCTACGCGCCGCCGGGCGCGGAAAAAACGGTCGGCGAGGTGCTCGACAGAGTTTTTGGGCAACTGCTGCAGCACGTTGATTAAATCGTCGGGCGCCTGGTCGGACTGGATGGCTTCCTCGATCATCTCGGGCAGGCGATTTTCGATGCCGACACGGGAGCGGAGATCCTGTACGATGCCGGGCCGTTCGTGGGCGATTTTTTCCAGCGAGAGGCAGAGCTCGACGACCGCCTTGTATTTTTTGCGGGAGCAGGCTTCCTGCCCGAAGCGGGCAAAGGCGGCATTCAGGAGGCTCTGAATTTCGTTATCGGTTTCCATCGCCAGTTTTTCGGCGATCAGAGCGAGGGTGTCGGGCATCACGTCACCCGGCGCAACCGCGTAGAGGTCGGCGAGTTGACCCAGGCCAATGGCGGTCTTGCGGCGGGGTTCGGCATCTTCGGCGGCGAGGCCGCTGCTGTAGTTGGTAAGAATCTTGGCGGCGATCTCATTGTCGTCGCGGTCAAACAGCAATTCGACGAACTGGCGAATGTTGCGGGGCGGCACGCAGGTGGCTTCGCTGGAGAGCAGAACGCTTTTCTTGCCGGCCTCGGGAATCTCAGCCCAGAACATGCGGTCGAGAATGTCGGCGTGCGACTCCATGAGGATGCCGTGCTTCGACATCTTGTCTTCCTGGACGCGCAAGATCTGACGGAGCGTATCCATCTGCCGGCTCATGTGCTCCATCATCTCGTGGACGGCATTGACCTTGACATCGCCGCGTTGATAACGGTCGAGGGCAAACTTGATCGCCATGCTCTCGGCGGCCTTCATCAAGAGCGGAGTGTCGTTGCCGTCGGCGGTCTTGTTCTCGGAAGCTTGCGCGGCCAGACTTTCGAGCAACTGGGCGAGATTGACTTTGGCGCCTTCGGGCGCCTTGCCGAGCTCGACCTTCAGATTGTCCTGGGAGGAATTGGGATCTTGCATCGCCTGGCCAAAATGGGTGAGCAGGCGAATAGTTTGGATTACTTCCTCTTCCTGCAAGGGCACAACGCCACCCGTCCACTGCCCGCCGGTTTGCAGCCCGCCAGTCACGCCGGCGGGAATGGGAATGCTGGGGACGCTGCCGAGGGGCGCGCCGCCGCCGGGACCCGCGGAATTGCCGTTGCTCGCGCCCTGCGCGGCGGCGATTAACTGCAGAAGTTTTTGAGGATCGTTGAGCCACTCCTTGAATTCCGGACCGAGAGCTTGAGCGGCGATCTGGGCCGCCAGCGGAATCTCCCCGGTGGTGGGGTCGGCGGCGACGAACTTGACTTCGTTGATGCGGATGGAGGAATCCTTGTTATCGCCGAGGGTCTCCTTGATTTGCTTGGCGAAGTCCTGGGCTTTAGAGCCACCCATGGAAAAGGCGCGGACGAGACGGGTAAAGTCCTCAAGCGTGACTTTGCGGGAAAACATGATGCTGGAGAGCCCGGCGGCATTCAGCAACTGCGCGAAGCTTCGCTCCGCCTGTCCGGTTTCGAGCGGAATGCCATCGAGAAGAAGCTTGTTGTCGGAGACGCCGAGCAGAAAGCCCGTGTCATTGCTTTTGGGCAGCGCCTCTTGCAGTTCTTTCCACGTCGTCTCGAACTGGCCTTCCGTGCGCTTGTGGGTCACACCATAGAGCCGGGTGTACTTGACCAAAATGTTGAGGCTGTGCAGGAAAGACCGAGCGGACGCGCTGCGGCTGGCATCGGTTTGGACCGCGTTAGCGATAACCGCCTCCTCAATAGCAGAGTGTTGCTAACAAGAGTAAGCGGGAACGATATCGAATGCACCATTACGGAGGTAATTGGGCGAATGGGAGGGCTGGCACGGACTCCCACACGGAGGGACAAGTCCTTTGGGATGTTGGCGCGCTACACTGGAGCCAGGAACCAGTGTCCAGATGAAGATTGGCGTGCTGTTCTTTGGCTTATTGAAAGACGTGGTCGGACGGTCCAGCGAGACCGTCGAACTGCCGGAGGGCGCTCGGGTGCGCGATGTGCTCCGGCACTGTGTACGGGTGGCGCCGCGGCTGGAACCGATGATGCCGTCACTGGCGATTTCGGTGAATCGCGAATATGCCGAGGTGGACCGCGTGCTGCGCGAAGGCGATGAGGTCGCGTTGTTGCCGCCGGTCAGCGGCGGCTCGGGCGAAACGGGCGAGGTTGGGATGGTCCGCGGACCGATTGACCGGGACGCTGTCGTGGGGCGGTTGCAACGGCCGCCTGACGGCGCCGTGGTGATTTTCGATGGCGTGGTGCGGGACAATACGCGGGGGCGCCGCACCCTCTATCTGGATTACGAAGCGTATGAAGCGATGGCGCTCGCGCAGATGGAAGCTCTAGCGGCAGAGACGAGGGCGCGTTTTGTCGTGCGGGCCGTGTCGATCATCCACCGGCTCGGCCGGCTGGAAATTGGGGAGACGAGCGTGCTGGTCGTGGTGGCGGCGGCGCACCGGGGCGCGGCGTTTGACGCCTGCCGTTGGGTTATCGACATGCTCAAGAAAACGGTGCCGATCTGGAAGAAAGAATACTTTGAAGATGGCGCGGTCTGGGCCGACGGAGAGGCATTTCCCGAAGAAATCCGGCGGCCGGGAGGCACGGCGGGGCAGTCGGGCGCATCTTAAATTGTTGTTGAAGCATTTCAGCCATTAAGTTATTAGAAATTCCTGGAATCATTGATGAGCCTTTTCCGACAGCTATTGTCAACCTCACTGCTGATTGCGTTTGCCGGTTCCTGGCTGTTGGCCGAGGAACCGGAAACCACTTTCAAGATCGACGTGAAGCTGGTGAACGTATTCGTGACGGTGACGGATGGGCGCGGGGCTCCGGTGGCGAATCTGCAAAAAGAGAACTTTGTGCTGCAGGAAGACGGCAAAGAGCAGAAGATCGCGATCTTTGACAAGGAGTCGGCGCTGCCTCTGTCGATTGCGCTGGCCGTGGATACGAGCTTGAGTACCAGAAAAGATCTGCCGCTGGAGCTTGCTTCGGCGCGCAAGTTTGCACACACAATGGTGCGGCCGCAGGACGGGCTGGCCGTCTACAAGTTCAGCGAAGAAGTGAGCCTGATGGTGCCGTTCACCTCGGATCTGAAGAAGATCGACGCCGCCATCGACAAAATGCACAATGGCGCGGCGACGGCGCTCTACGACGCGATTTATCTGGGCTCGCATGCGCTGAGCCGGCGGCAGGGAAGAAAAGTGATGGTCGTGATCACCGACGGCGGAGACACGATGAGCCAGGTGAACTACAAAGAAGCGCTGCGCGCGGCCCAGGAGGCGGAAGCGATCATCTACAGCATCATCATTGTGCCGATCGAAGCTGACGCGGGACGCGACACGGGCGGCGAACATGCGCTGATTCAGATTTCCTCGGATACGGGCGGCAAATATTACTACGCCAAATCGCTAGCGCAACTGGACGAGGCCTTTCAGAAGATCAGCGACGAACTGCGGACCCAGTATCTGCTGGCCTACTATCCATCGCCGCGCTCTACGGATTCAAGTTCGGAATTCCGCCAACTGCACGTCAACCTGACGAACGCGCCAGCGGGAGGTCCTTACCAGTCGCACTATCGCGCGGGGTACTACACGCATAGGGGATCGTTCTAGCAGGCTGCTTTTAGCCGGTACCGAGTCCCAAATTGTCAAAGAACGGGGTGTCTTTGGAGCAATATTTTGCTTGCCATGAGTCTAGTTTAGCAGGTGGTGTCAAGAGGTAAGACACAAAGAAAAAGGCCACCGACCGTGAGGTCGATGGCCCGCTTGGCTAGCCGGTAAGGCTGGCTAGAAGTTGAGCTTCAGGGTGAACTCGACGACCCGCGGAGAACCCAGACCAAACACTCCGGAGCCTAAGCCTGACCGAAGGTTGGCGGGTTGCTGTCCCGGAGTGCCGTTGGCGGTTCCCACCACCGAAGGTTGGCCCACCAGGCTGAGCACGCCGCTGAGAGTATTCTTGGGCGCGTCAAAGTTGACGAAGTTCATCACATTGAAAAATCCGATCCCGGGCTGCAACTCGAACCGTTCCCTGATTTTGTATTTCCAGCCGAAGTTGAGGTCGAGGTCGCGAAGCCACTGATCGCCAGCCTCATTCGCGGGTGCCGGGTTGACCATGGGCATGACTGCGCCCAGACCCGTCAAGTCCGCCGAAGTGATCGGATTGGCAAGATTCGCGGTGGTCAGCGCCAAGCCAGCCGGTGTCGGGTTGCCAGCATACTTGTTGTTGTAGTTAGAGATGACTTGATTGATGTTCGATGCGGTTACGCCTCGCCCGAATGAGCCGAGGGTTGTACCGGGCAGAAGGCTGCCGAAGCCTCCGTTGGACCCGTTCGTGCTATTGCCATCTCCGGTCCCGGTGCCGTTTACGTCGGTGACAAAGATGCCCCCGGCATTTCCCGTTGTCGCCAGCGTTAGGTTCTGAGGCAGGGGACTATAAAAGTGGCCGATCAGGCTGGCCTGGAAATGCGCAGGCAACTCCATGGTGCCACCGAAGGAAATCTGATGTCGGCGATCCAGTCCATTGGGACCGATGACGCCAGCCGGATTATCGGGATTCCAGGCACTGTTGATGAAGTCGCTATCCTGAGCCATCGACACGTACCTAGATAGCGCGTAGGAGACCTGCAGGTTCAGGTACGGGATACCCTTGAAGGGATTGTGCATATCCTGCTTGAACGACATTTGCAGCCCGTTATATACCGAGCGTCCGTAGGGGAACAACATCTGGTTCCCGCCGGTTGTGCCGTTGTTTACGCCACCGAACGCTGCATTGGGGCATGGTCCGCCGCCGCAGAGCGCGTAACCTGAATCTAGTCCGTTCCCGGCATAATCGGAGATGGTGGCTGGGCGTGGCACCCATGTTCCCCCGTCGTTTGTTCCGTTTGCAGGATCGTTTGGACAATTTCCCGAATACGAACCAACAATCGTGGCGACGCCGCAGTTCGAGAGAGTTGTGGCGATCGCTGCGTTGGCGGCGGTGACATTGATAAAACGGTGGTCGCCCACGTGATTGGTATCGACCGCGAGCAGGGAGTGGGTGGACACGTTGCGCAGGTAATCCGCAGTGAAAACCATCCCCTTGCGAAGTTCCCGCTGGACGCCGAAGTTCATCTGCACGGAGCGCGGAGTCTGGTAATTCGGGGCAAACAGATTTGTACCTGAGCCATTGGGACCGGTGTCGTTCAATGCTGTGCCGATGAACGAGCCGTTGGGGGTTGCACCAGTCCCAGCCGCCGCTGCCGCCTGGTACTGCGCTTGCGCGGCCGCGATCTGCGCCTGCACCGTGCCGATCGGCAGACCGCAGTACGTTGGAGTTATCACGGTCGAGGTGTTGGGCAGGGTGTAGGGAACTGGAGAACTACCCTCGCACGCAGGCTGCGTTGCCAGGAACCGGCCTTCCATCAGACGGGCGGGCCGATCGAAAAGCACGTTATTCCAGATCGAGTTTTCGTAAAACAGTCCTATGCCCGCGCGGATTACGGTCTTACCGTTCTTTCTTGGATCCCATGCGAAGCCGAGTTGCGGGGCGAAATTCTTGCCCGGGTCTCGAACGGCGTTCCCCAAACCTGAATAAAATTGGTTGTCGAAATCCGCACTTAGCGCCGGAATCGCGGCGAGATCGCTGTCCGTTCTTCCCGTGTCGCGCACGTAGCGCAGGCCATACGTCATGGTCAGGTTTGGCCATAGCTTCCAGGAGTCGCCTACGTACCAGGAAATGCGATTATCCGGTCCTAAGCCCCCACCGGGAAAACCAAATGAGGATTTTTCAGTAGAGAAGCCCTGCCCGTTACCCAAGAGAACGAAGCTCGCCAGATAATTCAGTGCATTGGCTGCGCCGCCGGGGAGGGTTCCGCAAGCCGGGTTGTAGTTGCCATTGCCTAAGGTGCAATCGGTGTTGCTGTCGTTCACCGCGGGTCCGTCGGCCAAGAAGCCAGCGAAACCGCCTCCCTGGAGATGGTTGTAGCCAAAGCCGTAGCGAAAGATGTGCTTACCCCAGGCTCTGCTGCCGTCGTACTTGATCTGGTGGTCCGATTGCGGCGTGGACTGTGGGGCGAGAAAGCCCTGGCCAGAACAGAACGAAATCGGTGCATTTCCCAAGCAAAGCGGATCGGAGCCGATGGCCAACTCAATGGGCGAGGTTGGATTGAACGGGGTCGAGGCCGTGGTTCCGCTCGAGATGTGATTGAAGAATTTCAGGTATCCGAAGCGGATACTGTGCGTGAAACCGCCGGTCGTGAAGTCGAGACCCAGCGCGTGATCGCGGGTTTGGGTGATGTTGTCCAAGGGTTGGAACGAACTGGGGACGAAAGCGGCAACATCGTTGTTATTGTTGTAGGTGAAGCGGTAGAACATTTTGTAGTTTTGCGTAATCTGCCAATCGAGCCGGCCGACCAATTCATCTTCTTTAAACGGCGCGCCAAAGCCGCCCGTGTCAGATTGGAATGGAGGACCGGCAAGGACAGGTTGCACAAAATGCTGCAGCGTCCGCTCGGCGTCGGCAAAGAAGAAAACCTTGTTCTTGATGAACGCACCGCCGAGATTGCCGCCGTACTGATTTCGTTGGAAGTAGGAGTTGGTACCACCGGGGAGATCGGCGTTGAAATCATTGTCGCGGAAGGCGTAGTAGCCCGATCCGTGATAGGCGTTCGTGCCGGTTTTGGTGCTGACGTTTACCGAACCCGACGATGTCAATTCGGTGGATAGATCCAACATCGACTCGCCGATCTGGAACTCCTGAATCGCACCCGAGGGAATGTCCTGCGTGGTGGTGCCTACGGTTTCGTCGCTGACGTCGAGGCCGTCCACTTCGATGCGCGCGGTGCGGCCGAAACGACCGCCGAAGGAAATCGAGGAGAAACCTTTTTTCGTGGGATCGAAGTTGCCGCCGTCCTGAATCTGGACACCCGGCTCCAATTGCGCCAGATCGAGGAAGTTACGCCCGTTGATCGGCAGGTTCTCGATCTGCTCGGTGTTGATGACGCCTTGCACGGTTGCCTGTTCGGTGTTTACTTGCACGGTATCGGCTTGTACCTCGACGATCTGACTGGCCTGGCCGACCTGAAGTTTGAGGTTTCCAGAGGCGGTCACGCCGACTTCCACGATGATGGACGCTTCTGTCGTCTTGAAACCCGGCGCTTCGACGCGGACCACATATTCGCCCGGAGTCAATGCCCCTGAGGCGTAGGCGCCGGAGGAAGTCGTGGTTGGGTTGATGACGCGGCCGGTGGATTTTTGCGTGATATTGACCTTGGCTCCGCCCAAGGCGGCACCGGTCGGATCGGTTATCGTGCCCTGAATACTGCCCGTGGAGATCGTGGTTTGGGCAAACAACGTTGCGTTGGGCACGATCGCAATCGCGATGGCCAGTAGGGCTAGCGCTGCAAAAGCCCTGAATTGTATTGCCCAACGTTGGCGGGAGTTCAGATTCAACATTGTCCACCTTCCTTTCGGAACATTCGCAGAAATTTTGTTCACTTTCACAACGTGAGAACCGGGGGCTGACGCTTCGCCTTGACAGATACTGAACGCTGTCTCATAGGCAGAATCTTGGAGATACACGTTGCCTGTGTTGGTGAAGAGCAAGCAATCCTTGAGCCGAATTGCGTAGAGGCTGATGGTCAGATATTTAAATTATTTGTTGTCAATCATTTGCATAGATCTTTCCGATTAGTGTTGGAGACATTTTGCACCATCTTTAGTGAGCAACAATCCCGAATCCTGCATTCTTGGTTATGGAAAACTGGAGGTCTTCGCCGGAACTGACGATTGGCTTGGCGCTATCAACTTTGATTGCGAGGCAGGGAGTCGGAACAGCGTGAACGAGCGAATGGCTCCTACTGTCTCTCGGATCGGGCGGCGCATACGCGAGCGCCGGGAATCCTGAGTTCTGCAAGTCCGGTCGCTGCCGGGAAAATGGGGCTGGTTTTGGTGGCGGGATGGGAGGCGGGTC
>Ga0187890_10002802_pt1 | contig 12121 bp, 16 predicted proteins | sample June2016WEW_21_1_FD_133005 | JGI IMG/M metagenome (GOLD analysis project Ga0187890, IMG submission 133005) | Peatland microbial communities from SPRUCE experiment site at the Marcell Experimental Forest, Minnesota, USA - June2016WEW_21_10 | ecosystem: Environmental > Terrestrial > Soil >... | reverse complement strand
TCTTCGTAGCAGTGAGCGCCCACAGCCCCGCGCTGATCGAAACGCTGCCGAACATCAAGGTATCGCGCGATCAGGCCGAGGCCGTCGCGGAAGTGCTCGGCAAAGCATTCGGCTCATCGGTGGACGCCGCGTTCTGGCAACGTGAAAGCCCGTTTACGATCGTGAAGGACGCCCCTCGCCCTGCCGGCCTGCAAATCTATTTCGATTGCGGCACCGATGACGAGTTCGGCTTCAACAAGGGAAACGCGCAATTCGACCAGCTCCTCACCGCGCGCGGCATCCCTCACGAATTCCACCTCTACCCCGGCGGCCACGATTGGGATTACTTTGCCGAGCATCTGCCTGCATCGTTCGAATTTCAGTCACACGCTTTTGGATTTGCGCCAGCCGCGAAGTAAATCTGCAGTTGACGTCCTCTATTTCTGGCGCGACGATATCCGCGCCGATATTCCGCGTTCTGCGAACCTGGATTCGGCGCCCGGCTCGCGGCATCTAATTGATGAATCCGACCGGCGATGCCGCACTCAAGATAACTCGGAGTTACAACCATGGCCGTATCCTCTGACAACCTGCGCATGACAAAAATCCCACTCCACGACGGCGCCGGCGAGATGCCCGCACTCGGATTCGGCACTCTAATCCCCGACCCAGCCGTCACCATAACCGCCACCAGAGCCGCACTCCAGGCCGGATTCCGTCACTTCGATTGCGCGGAACGCTACCGCAACGAGCGCGAAGTAGGCAGCGCGCTGCAGGCAGGCCTAGCCGCCACAAACATCGCGCGCAAAGACATTTTCATCACCACCAAGCTGTGGAACTCCAACCACCGGCCCGAGCGCGTCCAACCAGCTTTCGAAGCGAGCCTCGAACGACTCCAGCTCAAGTACCTGGATCTCTACCTGATTCACACTCCCTTCGCATTTCAACCGGGCGAGGAACAAGATCCGCGCGATCAAGACGGCAATGTAATCTACGATCGCGAAGTCACTCTGCCCGAGACCTGGAAAGCGCTGGAAACTCTCGTCGATCACGGCAAGTGCCGCGCCATCGGTCTTTCCGACGTCGGCCTAGATCAACTAAAGCCCATCTACGAATCCGCGAGAATCAAGCCAGCCGCAGTCCAAGTAGAATCGCATCCGTATCTGCCGGAAACCGAGCTGCTCGAATATTGCAAGCAGAAGGGAATTGTGCTCTTGGCCTTCGCGCCCTTGGGCCACGGGATGAAGCCCGGCCCGCTCGAAGATCCAGTGATCACAGCGATCGCCGCGCGCGTCGGAAAGACGCCGGCACAAGTGGCGCTAGCCTGGGCCGTGCAGCGCGGCACGGCGGTGCTCACCACGTCCAAAAATCCGGCCCGCGCGCGAGAGAATTTCGACATCTCCGCTCTTCCGCCAGACGCGCTCGACGAAATCAATCGGATTCAGACCAGGCAACGGCTGAATCAAGTAGTGAACACAGGCGTTCCAGGTTTTATTCCACAAGCCAGGCGAGCTGAACAAGGAAGCTGAACGAGCAATCTAGACAAGCGAGCCGAACCAAGCAGCGCAGCAAGAGAGCAAAGGAGCGAAACATGAGCGCCACACCGCAGCCCCAGCCGTCCCTGCAAGACCAGCAAATCCGCGCCGCCCTCGATCAGCACTGGGCCGCGTCTGATGCCAACGATTTTGAAACCGAGCACCGCATCTATCTCGACGACGCGGTTCTCGAATACCCGCAGTCCGGCGAGCTAACCCGCGGCCGTGCCAACATACAGGGCCAGCGCGCCAGTCAGCCAAACAAAAAGCGCTTTTCGATCCGGCGCATCGTCGGCAGCGGTGAGCTTTGGGTCACCGAATTCATCCTCACCTACGACGGCAAGCCGTCCTACACCGTGAGCATCATGGAGTTCAAAGGCGACAAAGTCGCGCGCGAAACGCAGTACTTCGCTGATCCCTTCGCAGCCCCCGCCTTCCGCGCCAAATGGGTCGAACGCATGCCCACATAATTTCCGCCTACCCTAGTGTCCGCTAGCGGAATGGATTCGTCCCACGAACGCACCGTCGCAGCGCGCTCATAGGCACACCGCGTTGCAATCAGCCTGATATTCCAGCACTTAGCGAAACACGGCCATGGCAGGTAACTTGCGAAATCCCGTGCGGCGCGTCGCTGCCGTCCTTTTGCGCGCGAACCTGCAGGAGGAAAGCAAAATGAACAAAGTGAATCTCACTCGCAGGCAATTGCTGCAGGCGTCGGGCGCATTTGGATTAACCGCGGCGGTTCCGCTCTCGCTCACCCCGCCCCGACTCGCCGGCGCGCACCAGGCAACCGATGCGCACAAGTCCGCCGAGCCAGCGGTCGCCTTGAGCCCGCTGAAAGCGCCGGCCAGCGGTGCAATACCGGTGGCTTTTGTAATCTCCAATGGCGCAGTGGTAATTGACTTTTGCGGCCCTTGGGAAGTTTTTCAAAGCGCTTCCATCCCTGGCCGCGACATGATGGACAGCTCATTCGAGCTTTACACCGTTGCAGAAACACTCGACCCAATCAGGGTAAGCGGCGGAATGAAGATCGTCCCGAACTACAATTTTCAGAACGCGCCGCAGCCCAAAGTGATCGTGATTCCCGCGCAAGACGGTTCCACCGACGCGCTGCTGCAGTGGATTCGCAAAGCATCGCAGCAAAGTGACGTGACCATGTCGGTCTGCACCGGCGCGTTCGTCTTCGCGGCTACCGGACTTCTCAACGGCAAAGCGGCCACCACCCACCACACCGGTTATGCCGAGTTGGAGATGCAATATCCCGACATTCGCGTGAAGCGGGGCGCGCGCTTCGTCGAGGATGGCAATCTCGCCACTGCCGGCGGTTTGACCTCTGGCATGGACCTGGCACTCCGCGTGGTCGGGCGATACTTCGGCGAGGAAGCTATCGAACGCACTGCTTTTCAGTTGGAATACCAGGGCCGGGGCTGGGCGGATGCGAAGTCCAACTCTATTTTCGCCGTGAAGCCCGCCGGGGATATTTGCGCCGTGTGCTGGATGCAAGTGAATCGCGCGACGGCGCCTTCGGAAGTCTACGAGGGGCACACCTACTACTTCTGCATGGATGATCACAAGGTCGTTTTCGACGCGAAGCGCGATAAGTTCATCGAGGCGCTGTCGCAGTCGTAGTTGGCGCTGAGCGACACTGCTTCTAAACCGCGAGTGGCTCACCCGCCGGGGCCTCCGACCAGCGAGCCACTTGTCCTGCAATCCGCGCGCCCGCTGTTCTTACCGCTTCTCCCCGCCACCCAAGTGGCCGCGCCCATCGCGCACTTCATTTCCTTTGAAGTGTTCAACCTTATCAACGGGCCTTGTCGGTCTCTCTCCTGCGTGTGGTACGGGGCCTTTGTATCCGTGGTCGGGATGAAAATGGTTGTTCACGTGACCGTGGAAACCTTCGGGTCCATGAAACCATGGGCCAGCGCCAATAAATACGCCACCCACAAACCATTCCGGACCGTAGTAGCCGTAGGGAGCACAGCCATAAGGCGGGGTGTCATAGTAACCGTAAGGGCAGTCGGGCGCCGGTCCAACGCTCACTCCGACGCTCACCTGCGCCCCTGCTTTGGGAGCGGTGGCCGCGAAGCAAAACCCGACAACAGCAACCAGTACAATATATTTCAGCCTGATCATATATTCTCCTCATAATTGCGCGCGGTCGTCATCAGCACCGCAGGCCGCCCTCGACAAATAGCACCGGCGGTTGTTGTCCACAATACAGGCTTTCTTGTATGACGATTTGAGTTCGCGACAAGGAGAGAACGCCACCGTGACAAAACGCAAAAGAAGTGGAGTAGATGAATACATAGCAAGATGTCCGAAAGAGGCGCAAGGCGATCTGGCGAAGATCAGAGCGGCCATACGCGCCGCCGCGCCCGGCGCAAGTGAACGCACCGACTATTTCCGCATGCCCGGATTTTCCAATCCAGCAGTTGATTATTACGACGGGATGTTTGTCTGGTTCAGCTTCAAGAAAGCACACATACGCCTGCATGTCCCCCCTGCAGTAATTCAAGCACACAGGAAGCAGCTAGCAGGCTACGCCACAACGAAAGCCATTGTTAGCTTCCCCACGGGTAAACCAGTACCGCTCACATTGGTGAAGAAACTGGTGAAAGCAAGTCTGAAGCAAATGCAGCATGAGTCCGAATAGCCTTCGCCCACCGACCGTGATGTTGACTAGCACGCAAAGCGGGGTCAGCGCAGCTGCGCCACTCGCCCGCCTCAATTTAATGCTTGCCCTGATTTGTGGCATTTTGGGCCGGCTTCGGGGGAACTCCCTCGGCGGAAGTAGCCGAAGAAACAGGAACGGCCTGAGTGTCGACCCCTTGAGCCGCGCGTATTCTTGCAAGCAGACTTGCTTTGTAGTCGAGGGCATAAACGAAATTTAGAATGTCTTCGATGACGTCGAGCGCCAGACCCAATTCAGACGACCTGGGAGCTTCGAGTTCATGCACGGCTCTGTTACCCATGAGCCGAAACTCGTGGAGGTTTTTGACGATGCGTTCGGGCAAAAGAGATTTCATGCCTTCAATCTTCATTTCAAGATTGCCTGCTGATGACCCTTTTCGGCGCATACCCCTTCCAGGAGCGAACGCAGCCCAGCCGCGCAAAGTATGGGCTGCCCTTCGTTATAGCTCTGAATTATTTCCGAATAGAGCTTGCCCAGCTTGACAAAGAGATTAACGAAATGTTTCGTAGGACGACTGGACGATGCGCGCTTCGGATGAAAGATGCTTTCGTATTTTTGGGGATCCGCCCCCGCGAAGCCATCGCATCGCTTGCATTGACAGCATGGCGGCGTTACGCTCAGGCGAGAGGCTGTAACGATGAAGGCTTTTCACGGGCACGATGACGATTTCTTGTACGAATACCAAAGAGAGCCCCGAGGATTACTCACCCGGCTCAGGGTTCTACAATCGCGTCGGCTACATAACGTGCTCAGACCGATCCGATCCGCGATTTGGAAGGCTCGGTGGATCGTCAGGCGGATCGTCGAAGATCGCCGTTAATCTCGCATCTCCGCAAAAGCCGCCCCGCTCCTCAAGAAGCACAGTTCCCAAAATAATTTTCCGGCGGATGGCCGTTCCCGCGAGTTTTCGACTTGCTCGCGCCCCCTTGCTTACACTGAGCGCAGCGAATGTGCCCCGAGAGCCTGCCTGCCGAGGCAGGCCTGCCAGCGACAGGATCGAAGGGATCCGTCCCCGCGAGGCCCCTTCCCTTAGTTTGCACTTGCGTCACCTTAACGCCTGTGTTATTATTAGTCGTGCGCTAATTTCATCACGACAGAGGAGATACATGGTCGACGCGGCCCGCGCTTTAGCAAACCACGTGACCACCCCACCCTCTCCAAATCAATCGCTAGTTTTTGTCGGTATTTTGCCTTGTCGCACCAACTCCTCACCTTCCCGTCACAAGCGACGCAATTTCTAATCGCTACTCTTTCTTGCAGTTGGGCTCAGGCGAGTAATTCTGCTACGAGAAGTTCGATCGCGGGATCATCTTGCGCGACGGCGAAATACTTTTCCCAGTTTACGTCGGGGAAACCCATGCGGGTGGCTTGGCCGGGGAGTTGTTCGCGCAGTTCTGTTGCGTCGCGTCCTGGCAAGAGCGTTAGGGCTTCGAAGACGACGCGATGTTCGGGATCTTGCCAGCGGTGGGCGCGGAGTTGCGCGAGGATGGTTGCGCGGGTGACTGGAGCCTCCTTGCGAGGTGACTGGTTGATTGCGGATGGAGCACTGAAGTGCGCCGCTACGAAGTCAAAATCTGAGCAGAGCGCGCGGAGGATTTTGGATTCGAGGTCGAGCACGACTGGAGAGGATACTACTGGGGAGTTCCGATGGGAACTCCCCGAATCTGTGATGAAGATTTATGCCGCGCTGGAAACTACCGGGCGAACGAAGTCGATGCGATCAATGGCAACCGCGACGCCGAAGACCGGCGTAACTTCGCCGGGCAGCTGCGTGCTGCGCAGAGTTTTGGCGCTGGCACGGACCAGGACGGACGTGCCACGCTCTCGCTCCGCAGGAAGCGAGAATGTGAGTTCCAGACCGGTGCCCGAGGCAATGGCAACGTCGGAGTGGAAGAAAATACCGGTACGGGATACGTCTCGCAATTGCCCGGTGTGGAACTCCAGCGGGCGGTGCTTGGACATACAGACCTGTACGGGCAGGTAAACCTCGTAGCGTCTTGCTTTTCGGCGCTCTCCCATAATATACCCCCAGATTTTGATGCACGGCGGAGGCCACGAGGTGCGGGGGCTGCGGGACTGAAAATAAGGGGGTTATCGTTCTGGTACCGTTCCCAACACGGGAACGGCAATGCAAATTCTTCCCGGTATAGGAAATAGCGACACGCTTTTGCTGGGTTTAGAACATCGGCTGCGGACAAGTCTAAGACGACAATTTTACGATACTTGGACGCAGATTTGACAGGATTTCGAGAGCGGATCGGCCCTGAAAGGATGGAAAGCGCGACAGGGAAATGGGTGCGGCGGAGCACTCCGAGCCAGCCCTTCGATCCTTCACGACGGACCGAAGGGCGACTCGCCTGGCGGGGCGTTTACAGAACCGGATCGTGAAGAACGGAGGTGCCTTCGGCCTCAGTCAAGATCCCTTTGCCGATCATCAAGTGGATCAAGCGCACCAGAGCGGTCCATTCGGGGCCGCGATGGCTTCCAGGAGGCATGGGCATGCGCACGAGTTCCGGGGCGGCCATCTGGCACTCACCGGTGATCTCGGCGAGCCATTCGCCGAGCGCCGAGCGGCGGGCTTCGTCCTGGTCTTCAAAGGAGATTCCCATTCCCAATCCCATCTGCGAATAGACGACAGTGCCGGGGGTCTGGAAGGTGGTCTTGGCTTTCTGCAACGTCACGCGAACCTTGGAGCCGACGGGGAACGGGCAGACGGTATCAACGAAGCAGCCGCCCGGCCCCAGGTCCGTGGTGCGCGTGGAAAAGCGCGCGCCGGATTTCAGTTCGACGACTTCGGCAGCGGCGGTGAACATGTGCCGGGCGGTGCCGCGGCGTTCGGTTTCGAGCACGTCTACGCCCTTGCCGATGGCGCCTGCAAATTTGCGATTCGAAGAGTTGTGCATCATTTCATCCTTTTGGCAGCCCCCGACTTCCTGCTGCAGGTATGGTTAAGTTCGTTAGAGCAGGAATCTGACGGCAATGCCCATGGCGCCGTCCGGCCGTTCTTCCATGCGTACGATGGAACCGAGAAATTTTTTGTGCGCAGCGATTTTCTTGCCGAATGGGAAAGTGACCAGCAAGCGCATGCCCACGAAATAGTGGGGCATGCAGGTGGCGAAATAGAGGCCGTCGCGCGTGAAGTCAACGACTTCGCCGACGTCGGCGATGTCCATGAAGCGCGCATCGAAGGGCCGCACTTCAACGGGCAGGGACATTTTCAAGCGTTCGCGCCGGCGTGTTTCGCGCGCAGCCGTTTTCTTTGATGGAGCGTAGGCTGCGGAATGCTGAGCATGAACTGCCGTGGCCATGTACAACCTCCGGAGCGCAATTGGCACGTCGCGTCGCTCCATTGAATGTAGAGGGCGGGCGAAAGTCTGCCAATAGGACGGCGGTACTACCGGGTACTTACGGACGGATATTCGGGGCTCGGAGGCGGGGTTCCGAGAGGCACTTAAGGGCTTTGTTTACAGTGGGATGTTCCAGATCGGAACGGGCCGTAGTTCTACCGCGTGTTGTGAGCGCGGAACTTCTTTGCACCGGCTGCGGTGAGTTTAGAAAGTTCGCTAAAAAGCTTGGCATCGGGCGAAGCAAAATTGAAGCGCTTTTGGCTGCGCTCGCTTTGTGCGGTTCGGTTACTTCGCGGGTGGAAGACCTTCGGACGCTTCGAGAGCGGTGGGATACATAGAGATGACGCGATGCACCTGCGTCATGGTCAAGACACCTTGGACCATGGGGCTGCAGGCGGCGAGGCGCAGGCTGCCGCCGGTTTTCGCGAGGCGGGAAAAGGACTTCACGATTTGCCCGATCACCGCGCTGTCAATGTGATCCACACCGGCCATATCCAGGATGATGTGATGCTCCTGTTTTTTGATGTGGTCTTCGACTTCTTGATCAATGCGTTTGCAATCGGGGCCCATTTGGACGCGGCCGCTTAATTCCAGAACCCAGATGCCGGGCTTGATTTGTTTTTTCTGCAGAAACATTTGAGCTAGCTCCTGGCCGGCAGGCGGCGCGAATTATTCTTCACAGGGAAATTGGCGAATCAGGCGCATGCAATCGGCTAGCGCTTTCAGGACCGAATCGCCCCAGCCTGACGGAACGAAGCCGGCTGTGCCTTGGTTTACGGGCCGATCGGCTTGCGCGAAGTAGCGGAGATGCTGGCCTTTGGGAGCTACCGCATATTCCTTCACGGTGATCGCGAAGAGGATGTCTTTGCCGTCCTGATGCTTGGTCATCGAAAAATGATGATGTTGTGCTAATTCTTCGCTGCGGTCTGCTTGCGCATACTGCCAATCTTCCACGGTGCTCCTCCCAGGAGTGGTGGGGCCGAGAGAGATGCGGCCTGAACGCGGGAATCTTAGGCTGGCGCGGGCGGCAAGTCAATCGCGGGTGGGGAGTGGATTTAATGTTGTGAGCTGCGTGGCGTATGCGCGCCAAGCCAACCGTCATCTCCTCAGCGGCTGAAGCCGCTCGTATGTCGCCGAGGTTGCGGCACGGCTGAAGCCGTGCCCTGACGAAAATCGTGGGAACTCATGCCGTAAGCTGGGAACGTCAGCGGGAAAGGCACGCGAGGCGAGCCTCGCGCCCGGCAAAGCGGCGGCAAGCCGCCGCACTCCAAAATGGACTCCGCGTGGATGCGGTGGGCGAAGACGATGGATTAAATCGTGGGCGGCACTCACTCAGATGCTCTAGGCTGGGAAAAATTCGTGTGATAGAAACTGAGGCGGCGATGAAGAGGGAGCGATTGGAGATTCGGCGATTGGTGCGCGACGAGTTGCCAGTGTCGACGGTGAGGCTGGCGCGATTTTTGATTGGGAAGACGTTGGTGCACGATTTGCCGCGCGGGCGGCTGGCGGGCAGGATCGTCGAGACAGAGGCTTACGTTACGGGGGATGCGGCGTCGCATACTTTTCGCGGGGTGACGGCGCGCAATCGGCCGCTGTTTTTGGAGCGCGGCCACGCGTACGTGTATTTCTGTTACGGCAATCATTTCATGTTGAACGTTTCGGGGCAGAGGGAAGGGATCGGCGAGGGCGTACTGTTGCGCGCGATTGAGCCGCTCGAGGGCATTGCGCAGATGGAGCGCAATCGCGGGACCGAGCGATTGCTGGATTTGGCGCGGGGGCCGGGACGTTTAGCTGAAGCGTTTGGGGTGGACCGGCGATTGGATGGATTGGATTTGGTTGGCGATAGTGTTTTGTGGATCGGCGCGGCGGTGCGGCGTGCTGGGCGGATCGGTGTCAGCGAGCGGATTGGGATTAGCAAGGAGGCGGAGAGGTTACTAAGATTCTATGAGCGAGGGAGTGCGTTTGTTAGCGGCGGGAAATTGTTGCGGGCCTAAAAACACAGGATTGATGACCGGAGATAAAGATAGAGGAGGGCTGTGCGATAGGAACCCCACGGCTACACCTCGCAAGGCAAGCCTTGCTTGGCTCGACCTTGAAGAGTGCTGAATTGTCGCCAAAGCGGCGGCAAGCCGCCGCACTCCAAATTGGGCTAGGTGTTGACACTTGGCGCGAGTGTGCGAGTTCGCGTTGCGGGCGACATCAGCGGATTCTTGAGATGTGGAGTTTTTCGCGGTTTAGTGCCTGCTGGAACTGGGAATTATGATTCGACGCTGGCGGCTTGGAATCCTGCTATTCTGCTGAGAGCGCGGAGGTTGAGCTGGCGGCAATCGGCCGGCCGCATCGGCGCATCCAATTGGCATGCCTCGACGAGCGAAATCCAACTTGGTTTCCAACGTGTTCCAGGCGTCCATCCGCGCAGGATTTCGGCGCGCTTACAATGGCGTGCAGGTGGACCCGCACAAATATCTGCAACAATTCCGCAGGGCGAACCGGATGCCGATTCATACCTGGTCGGACATGTTCAATGTTGACGAAAAATTGGTCAATCATCACGCGGCGCGGGTGGTGAAGTCTGCGATGCGCGCAGCGGCGTTTGAAGGAGCGGGGCTCGGCCTGGGCGGGATGCTGACGATTTTGCCGGACGCGGGAATTCTTTCGGCGATCACCATTCGCATGTTGCAGAAGCTCAGCCTGATTTACGGGTTCGAATACAAGACCGAGGAAGAGGTTACCGAGCTCTGGGTCGCCGCCGCTAGCGCGGCTGGGTTGGATTTGGGGCGCGAATTTCTCGAGAAACAGGCGATGGAAAAGATTGTGCCGCGGATTATTGACCGCATCGCGGTGCGCGTAGGCGCGGAAGTGGCCGAGAAATGGTCGGGTCGGCTGATTCCGCTGTTGAGTTCCGGGATCGGCGGAACAATGAATTACTATTTTGTGCGCTCGTGGGGACGGCGCGCGCAAAAACATTTTCTCGCGCGGCATCGCGAGGTGCGCGCGCATGGTCTGCCCGCTTCGAGCATTTTAAGTGTGCCGGCACAAGCGCGCTTGCGCACGGCCAATTGACCCACCGCCTCAGGCACTTAATCGCGTTGTAAAGAACGTTACTTCGAAGGCCGCTCCAGTGGTTATGGTATTGCCCGTTTTCCGTCTCCGTGCCATCCTCTTCCACCTGGCTTACCGTTTTAGGGGGAAATGGCATGCCCGTTTGTGAAGGCTGCGGCACGCGCACGGACGAAGCGCACATACAGAGCCGCGCCGAGCGTAGCGAGCTTGCCGGCCGGTATCGACCTACGCAGATCAAAGTTTTATTTCTGGATTCGGCGCCGCCAGTGCGCATGGACGATTTCTTTTACAAGCCGTCTGCGGACCGCTCGGCGCGGTCGTTGGCTTCGCGCATGTATTTCGACGAACTCGTGAAGGCCACGGGCGCGCCCGGGCATACGTCGGCGCAGGAAGAAGCGGCACTGACTGATTTTCGTCGGAAAGGGTATTTTTTGAGCTATGGCGTGGAGTGTCCGTTCGAGTCCGAGGGCGAACTGCACGCAGCGCTGCGGCGCCTTGCGCCCACGGCGCTGAAGCGTGTGCAATATTCCTTGCAGCCGAATTACATTGTGCCGATCGGCGCTGCTACTAAGGAATTGATACGGCTGTTTGGCTTGATCGGCTGGGGCGATCGTCTTATTTTGGATAAGACAGGGCCGTTCGTGGACCCTTATCTTGGCGACTTGAAGAAGCAGGCTACGTTTGGGACCGCGTTTGGCGAACGAATTAGCAAGGTGCTGGCGGCGTTGCCGTAGCACGACGAGAGCTCCGCAGTTCGCGCGGCGGTCGGGAGCAAGAAAAAGCAGATCCCTCCGGCAAACGACGCCTGCGGGATGACAATTTCGTTTATTTGCTCGTCGAGTGCGCCTCGCGTTTGATTTATTTCTGTTTGTACACCTTCCCGTCTTTCATTACAAAGCTGACGTTTTCCAGGGCGTGGACGTCTTGAAGCGGGTTGGCTTGCACCGCGATGATATCGGCGAAATTTCCTGGTTTGATTGAGCCTAGAACGTCGCTGTGGCCCAGCAGATCGGCGGCGTTCTTGGTGGCGGCTTGGATGGCTTGCAGCGGCGTCATGCCGTATTGGACCATGAACGCGAATTGGCGCGCGGCTTCTCCGTAGGGGCAGACGCCGGCGTCGGTGCCGAAAGACATTTTCGCGCCTGCGGCGACGGCTTTGTGGAAATTGTCGCGCTGGATTTGGCCTAGCGCTGCGTCGTGTTGGACGAAGTCAGCGGGTATTGCCCCGTGGCGGGCGTCTTCTTCGATGCACTCCTCGTCGTAAATATCCATGTCGAGATAGGTGCCGTGCTGTTTGGCCAGCGCTATGCCTTCGTCGTCAATCCTGCTGGCATGTTCGACGGAGGCTACGCCTGCGAGGATGGCGTTCTTGATGCCTTGCGTCGAGTGCGCGTGGGCTTCGACGCGCAGGCCGAAGGCGCTCGCTTCTTCGACGGCGGCGCGCAGTTCTTCCAGCGTTAATTCCTGGGAGTTGGGATTGCTCCCGTGTTCGAGAACTGCGCCGG
>Ga0187890_10002798_pt1 | contig 12128 bp, 10 predicted proteins | sample June2016WEW_21_1_FD_133005 | JGI IMG/M metagenome (GOLD analysis project Ga0187890, IMG submission 133005) | Peatland microbial communities from SPRUCE experiment site at the Marcell Experimental Forest, Minnesota, USA - June2016WEW_21_10 | ecosystem: Environmental > Terrestrial > Soil >... | reverse complement strand
GGCCTGCCCGGGAGCAACGGCCTGCCCGGGAGCAACGGCCTGCCCGGGAGCAACGGCCTGCCCGGGAGCAACGGCCTGCCCGGGAGCAACGGCCTGCCCGGGAGCAACGGCCTGCCCGGGAGCGCCGGGCTCTGCCCGAAGATCAGCGGGCTGCGGGCCGGGAACGAGGGGCCCAGCGGCGGGGGGCCGGTCCAGGCCAGCCGTCGCGTGCAGGCCGGCCGGGCGCAGGATGATCTGAATGGCGCACGTCGGGCTGCGGATCCAGTCCGCATTCCCGTGGGCCCTGCGGCGCACCCGGATGATGTCCTCCGCCGCCTGCACGCTGCCGTCGGCCACGATGAGCAGCCCGGGGTCGAGACCTGCGCCTTCGGCCTGGACGATGGCGCGGTCGAGCAGCCGGGCGACCGGCTCGCAGGTGCGGCCGGGGCCGAAACGCAGCCTGGCCCGGGCGGAAACAACGGGCCTGCCCACGACCGTGCGCAGGGCGGTCCGGGCGTCGCCTTCCGTGACCCGCAGCCGCGGTTCGTCCGTGTGCAGTTCAGCAGCGAGCGTCCTGCCCATGCGCCGCCCTCATTCCGGCTCAGTGCCCGATATCCACGTAGATGGTGCCGTCGTCGCCGATCTGGCAGCCGAAGCTCGTCAGCCGCGCATTGTCCGGGTTGATGCCGCAGCCGGTGCTGGCGTTGAACTCCCACAGGTGCGTGGCGCAGGTCAGCGTCTCGCCGTCCAGACCACCCTCGTCCAGGGCTGATGCCTGGTGGGGGCACCGGTTGGAGTAGGCCCGGACGGTCCCGTCGATATTGACCAGCAGCACGGGTTCGCCGTTCACCGTGACGGCCGTCATATCGCCTTCCCAGAGGTCGTCAAGGTTGATCGTTTCCCGCCATTGCGCGGTCTTCGCGATCTCCACGTTCAGCCCGCTCGTACGGTCCCGTTGCCGCCTGGGTCCTCGCGCAGGCCGGCCAGATAATGTTCCCGGGCCGTCTTCGCGTGGGCGGCGACGTCAGCGGCCGGGACGCTGCTCCCCGGAGCCGTATTCTCCAGCGCCGTTTCGAGTATTCTCCCGAGCCCCAGGGCGGCGTCGTCCGCGAGCGCAGACCACCGGTCGATCCAGCCGCCGAGCACGGCGCGGTTTTCCGGGCGCTGAGCGACGGCCAGGTCGGCCAGGGCCCGGCTCCACCGGCCCCGCCGCCTGGAGTCCTCGGCCAGGAACGAAGTGAGCAGCCAGGTCAGCTCGTCACCCTGGTTCCGGGCGACCTGGCCGAGCTGGGTCAGCAGCACGTCGTCCAGGGTTGGCGCGAGCACGAGGTTCAGCGCGGTGAAGGCTTCGCCCCAGTCGTAGCTGACCAGCGCGTACTCGATCGCCTTGCGGGCCGGCTGCCAGCCTTCGTGTGCCTCCCACAGGGACCGTTCCGCCGAGCCGATCTGCGCATCAGGGTGGGCGATCTGCAACTCCCTGGTGCGGTAGGCGATCGTCGTCACGCGGCGCAGGAAGTCCGCCGTGGAGAACCCAGCCGCGCTGGTGATGTAGGGGCTCGGTGCCATGAAACCGATGTAGGCCTCTACCTGCTGGAATCCGTGACAGAGGTAGCGCGACGGCGTGAACAGGTGGCCGAGCAGCGCCGCCGATCCCGCGCCGGCGGCCCCGCCGGCGTGCGCCTCCAGGACGCCGTGCACTTTCGTTTCCGCCTCGGACTGCAGGGTGACGTACGCCCGGTAGGTCAGCGCGTCCGGATCGCGGAAGGCATCCCAGTTGTCCGCCTTCAGCGGCGAGTTCTCCCGGTAGGTCAGGAACCACAGGTTGGCGGGTGACGACGGGTTCTGCTCGAACGTCGCCGCCCGGTTCTGCCGGAGCGTCCAGTTCTGCCCCTGGGTGACGATCTCGTACTCGCTGGGCATCTTGCGTACGTCCCCGAACGCGCTGAACGTTCGGCGCGGGCGGGGCTTGCGTGCGGGGCTTTCTGTCATACCGTCATCGCCTTCTCCCCGGCCTGAGGCTTCCCGGCTTCTTCCCCGGCCCGAGGGTTCCCGGCATCTTCTTCCCCGGCCTGATGTTCCCCGGCCTTGTGCCGGGCTACGCTCTGCCAGGTGATGGCGTCGCTGGTCGTGATGGCCCGCCCGCTGAAGGCCGACATGATCGCGCCAAAGGACCTGATCTCGTAGTCCGCCCCGAGGTACCGGCGCAGCGTCTGCTGGGTCACCGTGATCTGGCCGTCGCCCTGCACGCGGACGTAGGCGCCGCGGTCGATGACCTCGATGTCCGTGCCCGGGTTGTCGTCCTCGATCGCGGCGATGATCAGCTCGACCTCATCGCCCATCCGCAGCACAGGGCCCACTGGGTTCTTCAAGACTCCTCCGGGACGTCGTACTCGACCGCGATGTGGTCGAGCGGCCTGATGCCGGCGGCGGCGACCGTCATGTCGGCGGGCAGCCGTTCGCCGTGATAGATGACCACCTTGTCGTAGGGCAGCGCGCGCACCCGCTTGCCCTCGACGTGGTGGGCCACCGCGGCGGCTACCTCCCGCATGGTGTCCGCGGTGGTGACCGGGACGAGGATCTGGACGAAGTCGGTGACGAAGACAGCGTTCAGCGGGACCAGTTCCGGCGTGCGGTCTTCGGCGCCCAGGTTCTCCGTCATGGCCGGGCCGCCGTGGCGAGGCCCTCGGCGGGCCGGCCGGCGTAGTCCTTGGTCCATGCCGGGTAGTCCGGGTCGTCACCCATCACGTCCGGGGTAAGGCCCATGTAGCCGAGGATCCCGCCCACGTCCATCGGCTGGATCTGCCCAGCCAGGAACCGGTCGACCAGCGTCTCGTGGTTGACGCTGTCCCGGTCCTTCCAGAAGATCTGCCGGCAGGCGTTGGTGCAGAAGTGGTAGATGCGGCCGTCGTAGCTGAGCTGCCAGTCCCGGACCCGCCAGGTCCCGTTACGCGACTGCGTGGGGATGCACGCAGGCAGCTGACAGGTGCTGCACAGCCACGGCAGGGTCTCCGGCAGCGTCGCCTCCATGTTGCCGGCGTTGACGTTGTCGATGATCACGTCCCACTTGTCGCCGTAGACCTGCTCCCAGGTGGGGTACTTCTGGGCCAGCCACGCGCGCTCGTCCTTGCTGACCGCGGCCATTGGCCGCCACCACAGCGTCGGCCGCCAGTACCACAGGCCCATGTGCAGCCCGTGGTGCCACGTGTCCAGGCCGCGCATGAACTCATCCCAGTACCACGGCTTCTTCAGGCCGTACCCCTCGATGGTGTGGACGAACTGGTCGATGATCCACTCCTCCATGAACTCCCGGTAAGACTGCTTCCGGTGCTCCAGCGGCGTGTAGTAGTCCATCGACGGCCCGGTGAGCGCGGCGAACGCGCGCGCGGAAGCCCAGAAGGTCTTGTCGACCACCCACTGCGCCCGGGCCGGGTCATGCTCGACCAGGATCTCCAGCGTCGGGCCGCCCTGCTGGGAGTGCCGTGCCTCGTCGGTCTGGATCGAGGAGATCATGTTGGCAAAGTTGACGTCACCGGACGCCAGCGCGTCCGCCGCCAACCCGACGAACTGCAGGTTCGTGAACCCGGTCTCGAAGGTCAGCGGCAGCTGGAGGGCGAGGTCCACCACATTGGCGGAGCTCATCATGGCGTCGAACAGGTTGCGCAGCGAGATCGCCACCCAGTCGTTGGTCTGGAAGGCCTTCTGCGTCCAGTCGTACTGCGGGTCCTTGGCGATGAATTCGTGCCCGAAGAACGTGGTGATCGTGGCGTGCCGCAGCTCGTCGAGCTGGCCGAAGACCGCCATGTTCCGCCACCCGCCGTTCAGCCCGAACCGTGCCATCTTCAGCTCAGCCAGCACCGCGGCGTATTCACTGAGAGCGATGCCGCCGAAGTGCATCTTGGTCGCGGACTTCCAGCCTTCGTTCAGGCTCTCGAAGGCCGACGAGCGCTGCAGCGCGGCCTTGACCGCGTACGCCGCCGCTTCCTTCTCCCGCTGGGTCGCGACGTACTCCGGATAGCTGACCTTGTAGCTTTCCTCCCACGCCTGCCAGGCCGCACGGGGTACTTTCCCGGTGCCGCTGTGCCACTCGGGGAAAACGGCTTCGTCGTCGACGTAGCGGTAGGACCAGTCCACGTCACGGACAAAGCCCTGCCATTCTTCTCGCTTGAGCAGTGCCATCGGGCGGGTTCCTTCGTTCAGTCGACTTCGTTGTGGCCGAGCTGCTGGCTGATGCCGGCGTCGTTCCAGTAGGCGGTGATGCTGTCGATGAGCAGGTCCGCCCCGACATGGAAGATGAACAGGTGCGGCTCGCGGTAATGCCTGCCCGCCGGGGCGACGAGCCCCCAGGGCCGTTGCTGGGTGCCCTCGATGTCAACCTGGGCGACGACGTCGCCGTCGTCGTTGCTCGTGATGGTGTGCACCGTGAGTGACAGGTCGGGGAACGAGGCAATCAGGCCGGTCCATAGCGGCTTGCCGACCGTGCGGACCTTGCCGTCACCGCGCAGCACCCGCTGCTTGCCCCACAGTTCGACCGGCACGTAGGAGAAGTCGGCGTTGACCGAGCACAGGCCGGTCATGGCCTCGACGTCATGCGCCCGGTACCGGTCGAAGAACTCGCTCACGACCCCGGCCGCGGACCCGGCGGTAGTACGGGGGATGCCGTTCAGGGTGGTCATGGTGCTCTCCATGGCTCAGGCGATCGCGATCTCGTCGTAGCGCTTCACGGCGAGCCGCCGGTACAGCTGCGCCTGGCACCAGTAGGCGGTGACGTCGGTGATCAGGCCATTGCTAATCACGAACCGCCAGGCCTGATCGATGTCCAGGTGCTTCTCCTGGTTGATGGCGCCGGCGTAATCGGCGGACTGAGTGCCCTCGGTCTTGACCAGGGCCGTGACCACGTCGCCGGTGGTGACAATCCGGCTGACGCTGATCAGCAGGTCAGGAAACGCGCGGACCAGGTCGGCCAGAACCTTCCGCAGCGTGTCCGCGCCAGTGCCGCCGATGCCGAGCGGGTGGACGGTGACCGACACCTGGGGGCCGGCGGCGGCGAGAGCGGCCTCGACGTCGTGGCGGCCGAAGGCGTCCAGGAAGGCCTGCACGGTCTGCTCGGGCGTGCGGGGGAGGACGGGGCTGCTGGTCACAGGCGGACACTCCTCGACATGGCCGTAGGCGCTCGGCGGCTCAGGCGGCCTGGCGGGCCGGGGTACGTAGTTTCTTGATGACCGCTCCGGCGGTGGCCTCGGTCGATCCGGGGTTCTGCCCGGTGATGAGGTGCCGGTCGACGACAACGTGCGAGATCCAGGCCGAGGGGGCGTCGTCGAAGACGGCGCCCGCGTTCTTCAGCGCCGTGTCCAGCCGCCAGGCCATGCCGAGCAGCCCGGCCTCGGTCTGGTCTTCCTCCTCGTCGGTGAAGCAGGTCAGCCGGTAACCGTCGAACAGCCAGTGCCCGTCGGCACGCTCCGGTGCGGACAGCAGCATGGCCGGGCCATGGCACAGCGCACCGATCGGCGCGCGCTTCGCGTGCATCGCGACGAGCAGCCGGCCGACGTCAGGATTATCGGACAGGTCGACCATGGGCCCGTGGCCTCCCGGCGCAAAGACCGCATCGAACCCGTCCAGCTCCGCGCCGGTCAGTGACGACAGCGCGACCGGGCGCCGGAAGCCGGGGATCTCCCGCAGCCTGCGATGCCGCTCGCCGGACAGCTGCTCGCTGTCGGCCCGCTGAGCGTCGGTCTCGTGCTCGATCTGCGCCCGGGTCAGCCCGTGCGAGCTGCCGTCCGCGAGCACCGGGTTTTCAGCAAGCACCGTGGCGAACAGCCGGTCCTGCCGCCACGCGGTCTTCGCGGCGCTGCTCACGATCCGGTGGGCCTCGGCCGCGGTGTGGCCGCGGGCCTGCAGCAGCGCGGCCACGCGGCGCGCGGCGGCGAGGCCGAGCTCGGTGTTCTGGTGCAGGGTCACCCGGATGTCATCGACGTCGTGGGCGAACGTCCGCACGACCGAAGCGAGGTAGTCCTTGTCCTGGTCGGGATAGTGAAAGAACCACGACAGCCCGTACGGGTCCGCCTGCGCCGGTCTCCCGTCGGGCGTGAGCACCGTGACATCGAATCCGGCGCCGGTGAAATGCTCGTACGGCGTGAGGGCCTCTTCGGCGAAGTAGCCCGTCGGGTGCTGTGTCCCGTCCGCGAGCGTCATCTCACGCGCGCTGGTCACGAGGTAGGCGATGTGCGTCATGCGGCGCCTCCGCAGTCAGTACGGTCTGCCGACACCCTTCCGTGGTGGCTGCCGTGCTCTTGCGGCACTGGGACGACACGGCTGGTTTTCCCCCGGGTACAAGATCAAGCATGCGCCGTCTCCGGCTCAAGCGCTATGGCGAATGGGCGTTAAGGCCGGAAACTTGGCATTGAAGTGATCTTTTTAGGGCGGGTTGACCTTGGTTTTACCGCAGTGCGCCTTACTGATTTTCTGGCCTCCCCGGCCCCCGGGGTTAGGCTGCTGATCACGTAGTGACACAGCTCTGGCTGTCGGCTGGGAGGCCGGGTGAACGTTCACGTCCGTCCGGGCGATCGGGGGGCGGCGCTCCGGTATCACCCCGCCGTGACGGGCGCCTTCGCCGCCGTGACGGGCGCCTTCGCCGCCGGCGGCGCCGCGTAGTGCCCGGCCGGGCCGCCGGTCCCCGTCCAGGGGGGCATGCTGCGCAGCTAAAGGGCCGAAGCGGTGAAATGAGCGTGCTCGGCCGGTTTACCGACGGTGTCCGGGCGGGGGAGAGCCGGGTCCTGGTGGTGCGCGGCGAGCCGGGGGTGGGTAAGACGGCGCTGCTGGAGTACCTGGTCGGGCAGGCTTCCGGGTGTCGGGTAGCGCGCGCCGCCGGTGTCCAGTCGGAGATGGAACTGGCGTTCGCCGGGTTGCATCAGCTGTGCGCGCCGATGCTGGACCGGCTGGAGTCCCTACCGGCGCCGCAGCGTGATGCGCTGCGGACCGCGTTCGGTATCAGTGCAGGTCCCGCGCCGGACCGGTTCCTGGTGGGCCTGGCCGTGCTGGGCCTGCTGTCGGAGGTGGCGGGGGAGCGGCCGCTGGTGTGCGTGGTGGATGACGAGCAGTGGCTTGATAGAACGTCGGCGCAGGCTCTGGGCTTTGTGGCCCGGCGGCTGGCGGCGGAGCCGGTCGGCCTGGCCTTCGCGGCCCGGGTCACCGGCGAGGAGCTGGCTGGGCTGCCGGAGCTGGTGGTCGAGGGGCTGGGGGACGGTGATGCGCGGGCGCTGCTGGGCTCGGTGCTGGCCGGGCCGCTGGACGCCCGGGTCCGGGACCGGATCGTGGCCGAGACCCGGGGCAATCCGCTGGCGCTGCTGGAACTGCCGCGCGGGCTGACGCCGGCGCAGCTAGCGGGCGGGTTCGGGCTGCCCGGCGCGATGCCGCTGTCGGGACGGATCGAGGACCGTTTCGGGCAGCGGGTCGAGGCGCTGCCCGAACAGGCCCGGCGGCTGTTGCTGGTGGCGGCGGCGGAGCCGGCCGGTGATCCGCTGCTGGTCTGGCAGGCCGCCGGGCGGCTCGGCATCGGTGCCGAAGCGGCCGCCCCGGGGGTTGAGGCGGGCCTGATCGAGTTCGGTGCCCAGGTGCGGTTCCGGCACCCGCTGGTGCGCTCGGCGGCCTACCGGTCGGCGCCGGTCCGGGACCGGCAGGCCGTGCACGCCGCCCTGGCGGAGGTCACCGATCCGCAGCTCGATCCCGACCGCCGCGCGTGGCACCGGGCCCAGGCCGCGCCCGGGCCGGACGAGGACGTTGCCGCGGAACTGGAGCGGTCGGCGGGCCGGGCGCAAGGTCGTGGCGGGCTGGCTGCGGCGGCCGCGTTCCTGGAGCGGGCGGCGCTGCTCACCCGCGCGCCCGGCCGCCGGGCGCAGCGGCTGCTCGCCGCGGCGCGGGCCAAGTGCGATGCCGGGGGCCTGGATGCGGCCCTTGGGCTGCTGGTCGCGGTCGAGGCCGGCCCACTGGACCAGCTGCAGATCGCGGAGGTAGAGCGGCTGCGCGGGCAGATCGCTCTTGACCAGCGGCGCGGCGACCACGCGGCCCCGTTGCTGCTCGGCGCCGCCCGGCGCCTGGAGGCGGTCAACGTCGGCCTGGCCCGCACCGCGCACCTGGACGCCCTCGTGGCCGCCATCTGGGCCAGCGACATGGGCAGTTCCGGCGTACGGGAGGCGGCCGAAGCCGCGCGGGCCGCGCCGCCCGGTCCCGGGCCGCCGCGCGTGGTGGATGTCCTGCTCGACGCGGTTGCGCTGCGGCTGACGAAGGGATACGCGGAGGCCGCCCCGGCCCTGGACCGGGCGCTCCAGATGGTTGTCGCCCTGGAGGTCAGCCCGGGCGAGGCCGACCGCTGGCTCTGGCTCGCCGGCGGCAGAATCGGCCAGATCATCGCGATGGAGCTGTGGGATTTTGACTCCTGGCACGCTCTGGCCACGGGGCAGGTCCAGTTCGCCCGCAGCACAGGTGCGCTGATGCACCTGGCGTTCGCGCTCAACTACCTGGCCAGAACCCACATGCTGGCTGGTGAGCTGGCCATGGCGACGCGGCTCGTCGAAGAAGATCACCTGATCGCGGAGGCGACCGGGAACCCGCCGATTGCGGATACCGCGATGATGCTCGCCGCCTGGCGAGGCCAGCCGGCACAGGCCCGCGAGCTGATCGAAGCCATCTCCCAGGAGGCGACCGCACGCGGTGCGTCCAGGCTGATCAGCCTGGCGGACTACGCGAGCTCAGTCCTCGGCAACGGCCTCGGCCAGCACGCTGCCGCGTGCGATGCCGCGCGGAGGGCCTTCGAGCGCGAGCCAATGGGGTACGGGTCCCATATCGTGCCCGAAGCGGCCGAGGCGGCGGCCAGGACCGGTGACGCCGAGCTCGCCCGGGCCACGCTGGAGTGGCTGTCCGAACGCACCCGGGTGACCCCGACCGAGTGGGTGCTGGGGATCGAGGCCAGGGTGCGTGCGCTGCTAGGCGAAGGCGAGGCCGCCGACAGCGCCTACCGGGAGTCGATTCAGCGCCTGGGCCGGACCCGGGTCCGTGCCCAGCTGGCCCGGGCTCACCTGCTGTACGGGGAGTGGCTGCGCCGCGAGCGCCGCCGCGGCGAGGCGCGTGAGCAGCTGCGCACCGCCCACGAGATGCTGGACGCAATGGGCATCGAGGCGTTCGCCGAGCGGGCCCGCCGCGAGCTGCAGGCCACCGGCGAGACCGCCCGCAAGCGCACCGTCCAGGCCACCGTCGAACTGACCGCCCAGGAAGCGCAGGTTGCGCGGCTGGCCCGCGACGGCCTGTCCAACCCGCAGATCGGTGCCCGGCTCTTCATCAGCACCCGCACCGTCCAGTACCACCTGGGCAAGGTTTTCACCAAGCTCGGCATCTCCTCCCGCGGCCAGCTCGACCAGGTCCTGCCCAGCGAGGCGGACACGGCCCCCGCGCACTAGTGCCCCTTCATGACCGGCGCGGTTTCCGCGGCACGAGTTCCGGGCGGCCCGGGGCAGCTGGTGACGGCACGCGCACCGTCATCCCGCGCTCGAGACGGGTCTTCCTACCGCAGCTCAGCGACTTTGCCGGTCTCCATCAGCGTGACCACCGCGTCGGGGGAGAGCGGCTGCCCGAAGAGCAGCCCCTGGCCCTCGTCGCAGCCCAGCTCGGCCAGGATAGCGAGCTGCTGGTGTGTCTCGATGCCTTCGGCGATCACGGTCATGCCGAGGGCGTGGGACATCGCCGTTACGGCGGCGACGATCTTACGGTCGCGGGCGCTGCGGATGATCTGCTCCACGAAACTGCGGTCGATCTTCAGGATGTCCGCCTTCAGCCGCTGAAGGTGAACGAGCGTGGAATAACCGGTCCCGAAGTCATCGAGGGCGATGCGCACGCCGATCGCCGACAGTGCGGACAAGGTCTCCTGGACGTCGCCGACCTCCGCGATGAGGGCGGTCTCGGTGATCTCCAGGCACAGCTGCGGCGGATTGAGCCCGTAACGGCGGATCATTTCTTCGACGCGCGCGGGGAGCCCGGGATCGTAAAGCTCGCGGCCGGAAACGTTGACCGCCATGGTAAAGGCGGCCGGCCAGCCCGTCCGCGTGGCCCAGCCGGCGAACTGGCGGCAGGCTTCCTCCAGCACGAACGAGTCGAGCTTCCCGATCAGCCCGTTTTCCTCGGCGAACGGGATGAAATCGTCGGGTGGCATGACCGTGCCGCTGGGATGACGCCAGCGCACGAGAGCCTCGGCACCGGTGGGCGCCTGCTCTTTGAGCGCGAACAGCGGCTGGTAGACGAGGAAGAGCTCCGAGTTCTCGATGGCGCGCCGCATGTCGCTGGGCAGCACGTCGTTCCCCGCCTGGGCGTGGTGCGGGGGGTGGTACACCTGGCAGCGGTTGCGGCCCGCCTTCTTCGCCTCGGACGTCGCCATCTCGGCGTCGTGGATCAGCCGGGCGGGCTCAGCGGTGACGTCGCTGGTCACGGCGATGCCGATGCTGCAGGTGACGGACAGGTCCTGGCCGCGGTCGGCGAACGGCACGGCGATCGAGCGGGTGATCCGGTCCCCGATCAGCGGGATCGCGTGGCTGCCCAGATCCCGGCACAGCATCACGAACTCGTTGCCGCTGAGGCGGGCTACCGTGTCGCCGCGCCGCGCGAGAGCCGAGAGCCGGCGGCCGACCTCGGCGAGCACCAGGTCGCCGGCGTCGTGACCGTAAAAATCGTTGATCCCTTTAAAGTTGTCCACATCGATGCATAGCACCCCCACGCAGGACGGATGCCGTTCCATCGCGATCAGCGCCTGGGCGAGGCGGTCCATCAGCGCGAGCCGGTTCGGCAGCCCGGTCAGCGGGTCGTGCAGGGCCTGGTGAGCCAGCGCTTTCTCGGCCGTGATCTGCGCGGTCACATCGCGCGAGATGCCGAAGGTGCCGATGATCCGCCCGCTCTCGTCACGCAGCGGCATCTTGGTGCTGGACACCCAGGCGTCCGGGTGACCAGCGCGGGTCTCCCGTTCCAGCTTCGCGACGATCGGCTCGCCGGTGCCGATGATCAGCTCCTCGTCGGCGAAGGCAGCGGAGGCGTGATCCTCGCCGAAGAAGTCGAAGTCGGTTTTCCCGATCAGCTCGGCGGCGGTGCGGCCCGGCGCGTACGCGGCGATCCAGCCTGCGCTGACCAGGAGGAAGCGGCTGAGCGTGTCCTTGAAGTAGACCCGCTCCTCGGTACAGGAAAGCAGGTTGCGCATGCAGGCGAACTCGAGTTCATGCACCGGCCCGCCCGGCGGCTGGCCCGGCGGCGGCACCCCGGCGCCGCCCCCCGCGCGGCGCCGCGTTCGGTGTGATTTCAGCTGCTTCATCCCCCCGGAAAGCAACTCGCCTACCTGCGGGCATTTCCGCAGTTGACCCTCACTAAACCGGACCCGGTCACTGTAGGTCAACACGTCAGTGCAGATTGCTGAGCACATCGGGCCGTGGCCGGCCGCGGATCTCGGCGCCGGGGTGCGTTCTGGCTGGCGCCGGACACCAAAATCGGCGCCCAGGTGCCTACCGTGAAAAGGCGGCCGTGACGCGCGGTGACGTGGCCCACCGGGCAGGAGATATGGCCAGGATGGTCAGCGGCTCGTGACGGTGCCATCGGCCACCTCCAGCCGCCGGTTGACGGTCACCGCTTCCAGCATGCGGCGGTCGTGGGTGACGAGCAGCAGCGTGCCGGGATAGGACGCGAGCGCCGCCTCGAGCCGCTCGATGGCCGGCAGGTCCAGGTGATTGGTCGGCTCGTCGAGCACCAGCAGGTTGACGCCGCGGGCCTGCAGCAGGGCCAGCGCGGCGCGGGTGCGCTCACCGGGGGAGAGGGTGCCCGACGGCCGCAGCACGTGCGCGGCCCGGAGGCCGAACTTCGCCAGCAGCGTCCGGGCGTCAGCCGGCGCCATGCCCGGGACGGCGGCCGTGAAGGCGTCCATCAGTGGCTCGCGGCCCAGGAACAGGCCGCGCGCCTGGTCCACCTCGCCGACGATCACGCTGGCGCCCAGCGCCGCGTGCCCCGCATCGAGCGGTATCCGCCCGAGCAGCGCCTCCAGCAGGGTCGTCTTGCCGGAACCGTTCGCGCCGGTGATCGCGACCCGGTCCGCCCAGTCGATCTGCAGGTCAACCGGCCCCAGGGTGAAGGCG
>Ga0187890_10002796_pt1 | contig 12132 bp, 7 predicted proteins | sample June2016WEW_21_1_FD_133005 | JGI IMG/M metagenome (GOLD analysis project Ga0187890, IMG submission 133005) | Peatland microbial communities from SPRUCE experiment site at the Marcell Experimental Forest, Minnesota, USA - June2016WEW_21_10 | ecosystem: Environmental > Terrestrial > Soil >... | reverse complement strand
CGAGGTCAATTCCATATCCGGCGCCAGCGAGTAGGCACGGATGAACGCATGAACAGTGGCCATCAACAGAGCGGCAGGAACTCCCTTGCCGCTGATATCGCCCACCGCCAGCACCAGCCGGTCGCTGCCGAGGGGAATGAAGTCGTAGTAATCCCCGCTCAGCGAACGCGCGGGACGGCAAACGCCGTAGGTATCCAATGAGGCAAGTTCCGTGAACTTGTGGGGGAAGAGCAGGTCCTGCACTTCGTAGGCGAAGGCGAGTTCGCTCTCCATTCGCTGCTTCTGCTTCTGCTCCGCAACCAGCTTGACTAGCGATGCGGTCATGGAGTTGAACGATTGTTCCAATACCGCCATCTGGTCGTGCCCACGAACTCTAATGCGATGCGTGAGGTCGCCGCGGTTGACATGCTCGGTGGCCCGGTAAAGTTCCGCCACGGCGAGCGTAATGCTGCGCGTCAGCCGAAAACCGATAAAGAGCGCCGCCAACTCGACCAGCCCGAGGAGAATTGCGATGACGAGCAGTATGACTTCTACGACCTGCGCATTGTCGCCGAGCGAAGCGAACAAGGTACTATAGATCATCGATGGCCGGGTGACAACACTAATGGCGCCGTCCTGCGATTCTCCAGTTTCCCAGTCAACTGCGCTGAAGACTGAATAGGAACTGAATGCATGATCGAACCGGTTGGAAGGCGCCGGAACGGTTCCGGCCTCCACGCGTCTGCGATCGGCCGGATTGGCATTTGCTGGTCCACCAACCTGGAAGTTGCTCCCAACGCCGGGCGGAAACAAGGTTACCAGGCCCAGCTTGGAAGTTGCCAACTGCAGAAGTTCCGGCGTCATGGGAACGCTGGAGATCACTGCAAGCCGCGAGCCGCCCTGGTCGTAGAGCTTGACCGCGCGCAGGTACAAGCTGTCGCCATCGACGACCAGACCGCTGAAATCCGGCTTGATAGCATCGGGCGCCTTCGCGGGGGGAGCCTTGATGAGCGCGCCGCCGCCGGAGAGCATGAAGCCGTCTTTGCCTTGCCACACGGTAACGGTGCGCTGCGGAAACTCCGCGCCGGTTGAGGCGGCGAGTTCCCCAGCAATATGCCTATCAAGTGGTCTGGAGCTGCCAAGAGTGCTCAGTTGCGACGCCAGGACATCGTTTGCCGCTTTCAAATGCAGCGACACCGATTGCAAATTCGAGACCGCGACATACGTGACAAATTGCCCGGCGAACAGATAGCCGGCCACTCCGGCGAGAAGAAGCAGAAGCACGATCGGAATGACGCCTATAAAAACATAGGTCACGATCAGTCGATGGCGCAGCCGCCACATGATCAGCCGGTAAGCCCAACGGAAGGTGAGCCAAAACGCGCCGAATGCGAAGATAAGGGCAAAGAACTCCGCAAAGCCGCCCAGCAAGGAATGGAGCGCATAACCAGCGATCCAGCGCCGAATGACGAGCAACACGCTCAATCCGCCGGACCACAAAGTGACGCGGCCCCACTTGGTGCGCGGGCGCAGCGTCCGCATGACGCGATTCCGGACAGCATTTGACGCCGAAAGCCTGGACATCGTTGCCCCCTCAGTTTCTTCCTCGCGTGCGACTCACGATAAGCGGCGGCTCCGATCTTATTCTATTTCTCAGCCGTTCCCCAATATATACGCATATGGATTCCAGCGCAGTATCTTCTCTTGGCTGGGTAGAGCCTGGGATATGAAAACTCGCATCTCAGATGCGGCTTCCCTTTAGCCCCGAAACCGTTTTCCGGCGTAGCTGTCCTGGAGGTGGCATGAACGTTGGGGTTGTCTGCAAGGTCTCGTTGTCCGTCGGTCCGATGCTGAGTCGATTCAATGGAGGCTTGGCGCTCCCGATCGCGTCTTCAGACAGGCCGGCAGCCGGAATCCCGGTCTTCCACCCCGGCTGGCGGTCGCGCCTTCTCCATGCTTCCGTAACGCATTCCGGCAGCGTTTTGTTCCCGCCGCAAAATCTTCAAGCTCTGCTTGCTCCTCGGCGCACCGCCCTATGGTAGCCTCCGGTTATAGCGTTTTCGGAGGATGCCGCATACCGAAAGCGATGCACTCAAGCCGGCGCGACTTCAAGCAGTGCCGGCCTCGAGTAGATCTCAACGGGCCGAGATTTTTCCGAAAACGCCGTAAGGGCCACCGCCGCTTCCCGCTCGGAGTCTTCGAGGCCAAGATCGATTGCACCCCTGGAGCAGAGACACTGGCATGAGCGCCGTCAAGTACGACCTGATCGTCATCGGTTCCGGACCCTCGGGGCAGCGGGCCGCGGTGGCCGCTTCCAAAATGAAGAAGCGCGTGGCTGTCGTCGAGGCCCGGTCCGTCGTGGGCGGCGTCTGCGTCAACACCGGAACCATCCCCTCCAAGACCATGCGCGAGGCCGTCCTGCACCTCTCCGGTTACAGCTACCGGTCGATCTACGGCGTCAATTACCGGGTGAAGGAAAAGATCACCATGGCCGACCTGGCCTTCCGCGTCCAGGCGGTCATCAAGAACGAGATTGACGTCACCGAGGCGCAGCTCTCGCGCAACGGCATCGACGTAATCCATGGCATCGCCCGCTTCGCCGATCCCCACCAGGTCCGCGTCGAAGGCCCCCAGGCCGAGACCACCCTGGAGGCCGACCGCATCATCCTGGCCGTGGGCGCCAGGCCCGCCGGCTCGCCCAAGGTGCCCATCAACGGCCGCTCCATCGTCAACAGCGACCACATCCTCGACCTGCCGGCGCTGCCCCGCTCGCTCATCGTGGTCGGCGGCGGCGTCGTGGGCGTGGAATACACCTGCATGTTCGCCGTCCTCGGCGTGCGCGTCACCATCATCGAGAAGCGCGACCGCCTGCTCGAATTCGCCGACCGGGAGATCATCGAGGCCCTCAGCTATCACCTGCGCGACGCCCGCGTAACCCTCCGCCTGGGTGAGGAGGTGGAGAGCGTCGAAGAGCTGCCCGACGGCACCGTCGTCGCCAATCTGGAGAGCAGGAAAAGGGTCTCAGGCGACGCGCTGCTCTATGCCGTGGGCCGCCAGGGCAACATCGACGACCTCAACCTGGCCGCCGCCGGCATTGAGGCTGACAATCGCGGCCGCATTCCCGTCAACGAGCACTACCAGACCAAGGTCGAGCACATCTTCGCGGTCGGCGATGTGGTCGGCTTTCCCTCGCTGGCCTCGGTCTCTATGGAGCAGGGACGCATCGCCGCCGCGCGCGCCTTCGACGACCGCTCCGCGGCCTCCAACCCCAGCTTTTATCCCTACGGCATCTACACCATTCCGGAGATCAGTTTCATCGGCAAGACCGAAGAGCAGTTGACCGGCGAGGACGTGCCCTACGAAGTGGGCATGGCCTACTATCGCGAGACCGCCCGCGGCCAGATTCGCGGCGACACCACCGGCCGCCTCAAGCTCATCTTCCATCGCGACACCCGCAAGATTCTGGGCGTGCACATCATCGGCGAGGGCGCCAGCGAACTGGTTCACATCGGCCAGGCCGTCATGACCCTGGGCGGCGCCATCGACTACTTCATCGACACCGTCTTCAACTACCCCACCCTCGCCGAGTGCTACAAGGTGGCGGCCTTCAACGGCCTCGGCCGCCTGCACCGCTACCAGGCGGGGTAAGACGATTGGATGCCGTCGGATGAAACGCTCCGGGTTTTGAATGTGCGCGGTTTTGCAGGCTGCGGATTCGCCTTCGGAGTGAAGCGTCCCCTCGTTTTGCGCCGGACCTGTAAAGTCCAGGGAACAAATCGCACGCGTGCAACGTAGATTAGGATTGGCGCGGCCAGATTCGATTGCCGTCGCGTCACCCATACCAAAGGAGAATCCCATGCGGAAGTTCGTCAGCGTTGCCGGCTTGGCTGCATTGCTCTGTCTCGCGCTCCCCAACGGTTTTGCCGCCACGCCCCCGGCCCCCAAGGCTGGCCCGGCCACCATTGTGATCGTCTTCAAGGATGGCCACCGGCAGAGCTTCAATCTCTCCGATATCTCCCGCGTCGAGTTTTCCGCCACTGCGGATGCCGCCGCTGCCACAGGTCCTGTCAGCTCTACATTTCCTCGGCACTTCCTGGGAAAATGGGAGGTGGGCGATGGGAACGGAAACAACTTCTTCATCACGCTTTACGACGATGGCACTGCTCGCAAGTCGCTCGGTGACAGCCACGGTAAGTGGGTCTATGCAGACGGGGAGGCGCAAGTTACCTGGGATGATGGCTGGCACGATGCCATTCGCAAGGTCGGCTCGGGATACCAGAAGCGCGCCTTTGGCGCTAACAAGTCCTTCACGGATGAGCCCGACAACGTCACCGCCGCCCAAAACACCACTCCGCATCCCATCTAGCGCCACGCAGAGCCGCTAACCGGCTTTAGAAACTTGCGGCGAGGCGCAGAGCATAGCTTCGCCCCGGCGCAATTGCGTTGCCGGAGAAGAGACCGCCGAAGTCGATGACGTTGAGTCTATCGTTCAGGTTGTCGCCGTCAGCTTGAAAGCGCACCTTCATGCGGCCGCTCTTGTACACGTCCGCACCCAAGGAAGCGTTGACGGCGAGCGACGGCAGAATCCGGCCGCGTGTGAAATTGATGCGGTCGATCACCGCCGGCCCATATTCGGCAAGAGCCTCGGCTTCATCGCCGGTATAGGCAAACGGCAGTCCCGATCCGTACGTGGCGCCCGAGGCAAGCTGGATGCGCCGCCCCATCCGATATTGAAAGCGAGTCCACAGTGTGTTGCGCTGGTCCTGCGAGTCGGGAAAGTGCCCGCTGGTTTGAGTGAGAGCCGCGGCGGCGTCTTCGCCCAGGAACAGGCCCCCGGTAACGGGATACCATGCGTTGCCCACCATGTAGGAATAGCTGGCATAACCCGAGAGTCTTCCCAGGCTAACCAGCGAAAGCTTTCCTTCCGCTCCATAGATCACCGACTTATCGAACGCGATCGGATAGCTGACGCCGGTGTTCAACAACTGGTCGTCGTCGGCGTAGTTTCTCACGTCCCGGCGGTAGAGATTCACGTCGACGATCATCCGCCGGCTGAAGGCCTCGGTAAGTCCGCCTTCATAATAGGTTCCCGTGGATGGCTGAACGGGAAGGTGGAGGACCGAAGGGTCGATCTGGTCGATCCATTGCGAACTGGTGATCAGCATGTTTTCAAAGGAAGGCGTCTCGAAGATCCGATCAAGAGAAGCATGGAGCACCATGTTGAGCGGCGCCACAGAGCGGCCGATGGAGACGCGCGGACTCAGGGCATTCCGGTTGAGCAGAAGCTGGTAATGGTCCCAGCGCAGGCCGACGCTGAGGGTCCAGTTGCCGAGGACCACCAGATCCTCGGCAAAGGCGGATTGCTCAAGGTCTGGGCGGCTGGCGGAAAAGGGAGGCGAGGTGGTTGGCGTGCCGGGATCGAATTGCGTTGGATCGGTGATCGTAAAGCTGAAATTCTCGTGCAGAAACATCGCATCCGATTCGATTCCGCCCTTGATTTCCTGATTGCCGCGATGGAACGAGTAGGAAGCCTTAAGATAGCCTTCGCGGAAGTCGTTAGCCTGAGTAGCGACGATAGGAGTCGAGTTGGGGTTTGAGTTGAGGCCGTTGGCATGGTCGCGCACCATGCCCGCGATTGTCCCCAGGCTCTCCGGCGAGAAGGTGTGCTGGTATCGGACCGCGCCGATGGTCTCAAAGTTGTCTCCGGTCTGCAACTGGCCGGCTTCTTCCTGCACCAGCTCATTCGGAATCTCGAAGCGGGAAAGCTCATGGCGAACGCTCAGATTCAACCGGTCGCTCTCCATCAGTTCGCGCTCGTAATCGACGGAGAAGTCTCCCGTCGTCCCGCGGTTGGTGAAGTTATCCGGCACCACGGGGTTGAGATAATGGGCCGACATGCTGCCCGACGCGCTGACGCCAAATGTGTTCCTGCCCCGTGCATCCTGCATGTGTCCGTACGAGCCGCCGGTGTCGAAGCTGCCGCCGGACAGGATCGCCTCTCCATGCACGCCCGCGCCGCTTTCCTGGCGCGTCTTGAGTTCAACCACACCGCCCATCTTGCGGCCAAACTCGGCGGGAATGCCGGCCGTATAAATGCTCATGGAGTCGAGATCGTCGGCCTCGATCTCCGGGCCGAAGCTGGGCGAGCGATTGTCGGTGAGCGGTATCCCGTCGAGGACAAACTGCGTCTGGTACTCGGAACCGCGCGGATGCAGAACGGCATTGCCTTCATAAAGCCAGCCGGGTTGGGAGTTGACCAGGTCTTGCACAGACCTGCCGGGCAGCGAAACCACTCTCTCTTCAATCTCCTCTGAGCCAATCTGCATGATCGCCGAGGGACGATGCGGATCGATCAGTGGCGCCGCGCCGCTCACTTCCACCGATGCCGTCGACGGAGCGATCGCCAGCCGGATGGTGCGCTCCACAGGGATGGCCGATCCAATTTCAACGGTTATCTGGGCGGTCGCAAACCCCCGCTTCTCCACGCGCACCAGATAGGCGCCGTAGGCCAGCGCGTGAATATCGACCGCTCCTTCATCGCTCGTGGCGAATGCATTCCGGTATTGATTCGCCACGCTTGAGACGCTGACCGAGGCCTTCAGGCCCAGGCCGTTCGGGTCCGCCACTCTCAGCCGCAGCTCGCCCGTGTTCACCTGGGCGAACACAGGCCAGGCGGCGCCAAGCGCAATCAGCAGAATCGAATTCATGGAAATCGCACGCATCTGCCTATGAGATGCCGGCGGCGCGCAAAGTTCTTCATCCCCTGCGGAGACGGCATGGCGGCCAAAGCGGCGTGCCATCACCGCATCGCCGTCGCGCGCTTGCGATGGACATTCAGACCCATCCGCCCCATCTCCGAGAGCAACTGCGGAAAGGCGATGGCGCAGAGGATTGTCGCGCCCAGTGAGGATCCCCTTGTTGATCCCGTCCAGAGCCGCGCCATAGCGCGCCTGGTCCGGCGCCGGATGCCTGAGCACGACCCATGCATGATCGCGGACGGTGAACAGCAGCAGCAGCGGAATCGACCCCAAGGCCTGCATCGTGTCCGGAGACTCGCATTTGCGGCCAGGAGCGTTCATTCTGGTGATAGAGGATTGAGATTTGGGCCACGCGCCAACCCCTTCAGTCAGCATCCTCGGGTCCAGCCCCGAAGCCAGCGCCACCGCTGTCCGCGGCTTGACGAGGGAGCAAGTCCGCGCCTGGGCGCGGGAGGCAGGGTTCGCGGATGCGGGGCTGGTAGCGCTTCCCTACTCCGACGAGGCGAGGGACGCGGCGCGCTTTAAGGAGTGGGTGAGCGCGGGACGCGCTGGAACGATGAAGTACCTGGCCCGGCGCGCCGACGACGGGCAACTGCTGCGGTCGCGGGTTGCAGTTGCGTTCCCGTGGGCGCGCTCGGCGGTGGTTTGCTTTGCCAACTACAACGGCGCACAGCCGCGTTCGACGGAGCCGGCCGCGGAGGGCGCAGGATGGATCGCGAGGTATGCGTGGTCGAGCCGGCCGGAAAAGGGAAATGGTGGCGGGGCCGGCGCGCGGCGGCCGAGCGATTATCACCGGGTGCTCAAGAAGCGGCTGAAGGCGCTGGAAGCGCGAATTCGAGAGGAGCGCCTGCGCTCGGGGCTCGACGGCTTTGAGGCGCGGGGCTATGTGGATACCGGGCCCCTCATGGAGCGGGCGCTGGCCACGGCGGCGGGCCTCGGCTGGACGGGCAAGAATACCTGCCTGATCCATCCCAAGCTGGGTTCCTTTGGGTTCCTGGCGGTGCTGCTGACTTCTCTGCGGACAGAGGTGGAGGAACCGGCGCTGACCGTACCGGATCGCTGCGGAAGCTGCCGCCGCTGCCTGGACGCCTGCCCCACCGGCGCGCTGATTGCTCCCTACCGGATGGATGCGACGCGCTGCATCTCATACCTGACCATTGAGCACCGCGGGCCAATTGCGGCGGGGTTGATGGAGGGGATGGGGCGGCAGGTCTTCGGCTGCGATATCTGCCAGGACGTGTGCCCCTGGAACTCGCCGCGGCGAACGCCGCTGAGCGCGGACCCGGAGCTGGAGGCGCGGGATGAGCTGGTGAATCCGGCGCTGGAATGGCTGGCTGGGCTTGTCGAGCCTGAACTCGCCGAGGCGGAGTTCGAGCGCCGGTTCAATGGTTCGCCGGTGCGTCGGGCAGGCTTCCTGGGGCTCGGGCGGAATGTGGCCATCGCCATGGGAAACAGCGGGTTAAGGCGGTTTGCGCCGCGGCTGAAAACCTGGGCCGAGGCCACGGACGAGGGACTGCGAACGGCCGCGCGATGGGCGCTCGAAAGGCTCGGCCGATCAGAACATTGAGCCGCTAGAAGTTGGATGGCGCAGGATGAGTCTGGTCCAGCGGTGGGACGGAGACAGGGCCGGAGAGACTATCCTTGAAGAAACAGGCATCCGGAGGCAGCGCGGCAGTCGGGCGTTTCCGTGCGCGACAGCAGCGAAGGTTTATCCGCGCAAGCAAGGAGCAATACGTGGCTCAGGGTTCAGATTCCGGCGCGAACAGCGAGGCGGCTATCGCAATTCCCGGCACAATCAATGGGGTTGAGCCGGCTACAAGGTCCAAGTGGTACCGCTGGCGCAGGGACGGCAAAGCGCTGATCGCCTACCTGCTCGACAGCGAGGTGCATACCTTCGCCTTCAGCGTGGCGGCTAACGCCATCATCTCCTTCATTCCCTTCATTGTGCTGCTCTACACACTCTCCCGGTCGGTCTTCCACTCGACCATGATGGTGGACGTGGTGAACGACATGGTGCAGTACTTTCTGCCCTCGAACCAGGGTTTCGTTGCGGCCAGCCTGGCGGCCGCGGCTCCGCGGCACGGTTTGCAGGCCGCCTCGCTGTTGATGATCCTGATCTCCTGCACGGGGATCTTTCTGCCGCTGGAGGTGGCGCTGAACCAGGCCTGGGGCGTGACCAAGAGCCGCAACTACCTCTTCAACCAGGTGGTGGCATTCGGGCTGGCGCTGCTGATGGTGGCGCTGGCGCTGGCCAGCATCCTCTTGAATGCGGGCGCGCAGTGGCTGCTGGCCGCGATCTTCTTTCAGCACACGGATAACTTTGTTTATCTGGGGCTAACTCAATCGTGGCTGGCTCTTTCCACCGGCGCGGCCTCGATCGCCTTCTTCTTTTCGATTTACTGGCTCTTGCCGAACAGGAAGGTTCCCTGGCGGCCGGTGCTGCGCACCTCCATCGTCACGGGAGTCGTGTGGCTGGCGGCCAAGATTCTGTATGTGCAACTGCTGCTGCCGCACCTGGACCTGAGGGCGCTGTACGGGCCGTTCTTCGTATCGGTCGGGCTGCTTTTCTGGGGCTATGCCTCGGGGCTGATTCTCTTTGCCGGAGCCCAGTTCAGCGTGGCGCGGCTGGGAGACGCGAAGGGGTAAGAGATCGTTTGCGATCAGTCCTCATCCATTCATCTGGTTGCTTTCGGCGTAGGTGTGGACTTCTGACGGGACTGCGCGCTCGACCCCGCCGGGGTCGTGAATGAAAGCGTGGCCGGGCTTTCAGGCCTCCAATCTTGACGCGGGCGGAGCATGCGAGCGTCGGCTACTTCATTGCCAATCTAAGCTGTTCGACGACAAATTCAAGGCCCTTGTTCGTGGAGACTCCGATCCTGTCTGCCAACACAGGCGAAAAACCACGAACTTCGTCGACGCCTACCCCATGCCAGACAGGGAGTATCACCTTCCTACCGTCAACTTCCTTACTCGCTAGGCCGTTTAGTTCCTGCTGAGGCCAGTGTTTCTCGAAGAAATGCTCACTCAGGATCACAACGCCAAAATCTGACTGGGCAAGCCCCTGGTCGATGGATTTCCGTAGGCTGTCTCCTACTGTCAATGTGAATTCGTCATACCAAACCGCGTACCCTTCATTTCTTAGGGCTTGCGCCAGTGGCCGTGCAATCTCATCCTTGTCCTCGCTCGCGTGGGATATAAACACGTCCCACTTCTTCTTAATGGTTCCAGCGTTAAGGCCCGATAGATGAGCGTTGGCCCCTCCCATTTGTTCTCGCTGAATCGCATACTCGTACTCCCGTGTAGCCACCTCCATCTTTCTGTTCCACCGGCTGCTCAGCTTGCCCATAGCCTGGGCGAGTGCCTGTTGGGCTCCGGCACTGTGACCTGGTCGACCCGTCCGCTGATCCTCAAGCCCCAGGTCTGCTGTAACCGTGGCCTTCCTCGTCGCGAAAAGCGGAGCAAGAAGGTTTTCATAGACGGCTCGATAGAATGCGCGGGAGGGTTTGTATCCCTGTGTTTCCAAAACCTTACACGCAGCCGCGTATTCTTTTTCGGCCCACTCGTCTGCGCGGCGCTCCTCGAACCTAACTCGTTCGGCCGGATAGAATGCGGAGTTGCCTCTCTTGTGCCCCTCAGAATGTGCTATGGCCTTATCCTCAGCAAGCTTTGGATGCATCTCCTCTGCGATCTCTGCGAGCTTTGCGTTAAGCAAAACGTGGTCGATCTGCCTCCAAACGTCTTGATTGAGCATTTCTCTCCTCTATTTAGCCGCCTCAATGATCTTCTTTCCTGAGTCTGAATACAGGAATAGTGCATCACGCCTCTTTCCAAGCTCCGTCATTCGCTGCATGTCGATCTCCCTCATATCAATGAGGTGAGCATCAATGGTAGTTGCCTCCCCCATCAGATCCTTGCAAGAGGGATTGGTCTTATCGACCGAGATCATGTGAAGCGTGACCTTCTGCGTATCACGGACAATCTCAAGCTGATCCCTTTCGCATGGCAAGTCCGTGAACTCGGCCAAGATTCGATAATCATCCCATTTGGTAATGCTGTAGTCCTTTGTCCCAACTACGAGTGCTGTACCAAAACCAAAAATGGCGTCAGACTCTTTGCATAAACGGGACTTTGGGTCGCACTCTATATTACTGGCTTGTGCGCTATAGTCACTCTTGTTCTGGTAGTCCCATGCTCCATCGGCAGAGAAATATCGATTCCACATTTGAGCGAAAAAGCTGAAGAATCCCGTCGAGATGATCCTTTTGTTTAACAGCGCCTGGTCTTGACTCAACGCAAACGATGTCAAAACGTCAACGTTGCCACTCGGAAAGATGCCCCTGTTCATCTGGTAGAGGGACAGTGCATCCTGTGTTCTTTGATCGACAACTCCTGTGAAGAGTGTTCCGTACCCTAGACTTCCGAGCGTTTTCTGAGAGTCCAGAACGTCAAATGCATAGGTCTTCTTGGCCTCCGCAGGATCCTCTTTCAGGCCTTTGAGATATTCATCTTTTGTATTCATGTAGCTCTGGCGCTGGTCATCAGTCAGGGTCTTCAGGTATGCCGAGGACCCTTTCTCTGAGTCGTCAATTTCCTTTGGAGCTGGCACGGAGAGCGGTGCTCTGCACCCGCTGAGGGCAACCAGTAGGGCGACACACGCGAAGGTCGTTTTCATGCACAAAATTGTCTCACAGGTTCGATCGTTTTGTTCGCCTATATTTCGCCTTTTTCTGTGATGCCTCTCTTCAGTGCATCCCCGGTGGCGGGGCGGCGGGCTTTTTCGGCTTTCTGAAGAGCCATGCTGAAGCAGCGCAGATCAGGGCCAGCACGGCGGTCCAGCGAAAGACATCGACGTAGGCCATGAGGGCGGACTGCTGCTCCATGAGGCCGTAGAGCAGGCCCAAGGAGCCGGGGCGCGCTTGGGCGGGGCCGAGGCGGTGGCCGAGGTAAGCGGCGATGGCGGCCGACTTCTGCTGGAAGACCATGGTGGACGGCGTGATGTGAGCGCCAATCTCGGTCTGGTGCAGGGCGGCGCGGCGGATGAGGGCGGTTGTGGCCATCGAGATGCCGATCGACCCGCCGATGTTGCGCAGCATGTTGAAGAGGCCGGTGGCGTTGCCCATCTCTTCGCGAGGGATGGTCGAGGTGCTCATGGTGGCCAATGGGACAAATACGAAGCTGAGGGCAAAGCCGGTGAGGGTAATGGGAATCAGCAGCGTGTAGGGGCCGATGTCGAGGTTGACGGTGCCGAACATCAGGGCGCAGACGGCAAAGCCGAGAAAGCCGCCGCAAAGCAGTTTGCGGTTGTCGATGCGCGAGCCGAGGATGCCGACCACGGGCGACCCGATAAAGGAGCCGACGCCGCGCGGGAAGACGACCAGGCCGGCGGTGAATGCGG
>Ga0187890_10002795_pt1 | contig 12133 bp, 13 predicted proteins | sample June2016WEW_21_1_FD_133005 | JGI IMG/M metagenome (GOLD analysis project Ga0187890, IMG submission 133005) | Peatland microbial communities from SPRUCE experiment site at the Marcell Experimental Forest, Minnesota, USA - June2016WEW_21_10 | ecosystem: Environmental > Terrestrial > Soil >... | reverse complement strand
CTGCGAACACTCGCAGTGGTAGCGCAGGAGCAGAAAGCTGTACTCGCGAAACTTTTTAATCATACCGAAAAGCAAACCCAAGTGCAAGTGGGGTCTTGTGGGGCTGTGTGGCAGGTTGACAACCTGCGCGCCGATTGGCAATCGGCGCAAACTTGCTTGTAACGCGCCAAAGTGGGGCGGACGCCCTCGTCCGCGCGCGACCCCCTGGTCGCGCCGCGACGCTGGTAGCATAGGCTTCATGAACGAACTCCTGCGCACCCTTCCCAGTGGAGCTGCGGTCCTTGACATAGGGTCCGGGCGCGGCAGCTTCGACATGACCGGCGGTTCGTTCACCGTGGTGCGTACGGACCTCGAACGTCAAGCGCCCCAGTCCGGCCCCAACTTCGTCCAGGCCGACGCGGCAAACCTGCCGTTCCCGGATCGCCGCTTTGACCTGATAATCTCCAACCACAGCCTTGAGCACTTTGGCGATCTCGCCGGATCGCTGCGCGAGATCGGCCGCGTCGTCAGGCCTAATGGGGCCCTGTTCGTCGCCGTACCGGATGCAACCACGATTTCGGACCGGCTCTACCGATGGCTGGCGCGTGGAGGAGGGCATGTCAACCCCTTCGCCTCGGCAGCAGACCTCGCGAGCACGATCGCGCGCGCCACCGGCCTAAGACATGTCGCTACCCGCACTCTGTGCACTTCCCTTGCATGCCTGAATCGACTGAACCGCGTCGCTCCGCCTCCCCGGCGGCTGCTGCTGCTCGGAGGTGGGACCGAGACGTCCTTGCTGATGATCACCTACCTCCTCAGACTTGCGGACCGATTCCTCGGAACCCGTGCCAGCGTCTACGGATGGGCTCTCTATTTTGGGAACGTAGGGGCCACGGTCGACTGCACCACATGGACCAACGTTTGCGTGCGCTGTGGTGCAGGACATCCGTCGGCATGGCTGCTGCAGGAGCACATGGTCAAGAGAGGATTACAAATCCTGCCCACATACCGATGTCCAGGGTGCCGCACTCGCAACTTCTTCACCGACGACAAAGGCTATGCGCACCTGCGTGTGCCACAAAGTGGGGCGGACGCCCTCGTCCGCGCGCGACCCCCTGGTCGCGCCGCTTATTGAGTCTCGCATAAAGAGTGACAGCCAGCTTGGATCTTGTGGGGCGGGCATTCCGACTTTCAGCCGGCCCTGGCCCCTGAAAAGGCGGCTGCCGCCAAGATTGGCCGCCCCATGTGCCGGGAGGCCGGGCATTTAGTTTAGCCGCCACCGGTCACACGTCGGCTTGATTTTCCCATCTCCCCGGTTTTCAATCGTCTGCCGCCTTTCCCGATACCGCAAATGGAGGGCCGCCCGGCGTCCCAATGCTATTCTGTAGTCGAAAGATCCCCGCGATTTTCCCAAACCGCGCCCGTGAGTCTCGGCAACCCGCGCCGCATCGAGCGAAAAAATGAAGAACACAAGGAACCAAGTGGGCGCATCATTATCTGCGCTTGACATCGAACTGCACCCAGCCCCGCGATTCAGACCAGGCCAAATACCTGTGTCCCCATCCAGGGCGTCCCAATGCAACAAATGTCACGCGATGTTACGCAAATCCGGAATTGCAGCCGTCGTTCTCCTTTTGAGAACTCTCCCGGCGCCGGGCGGTCGAGCCTGCCACAGAAGACCCATTAGGAACTCGAAAACACATGACTTAACATCATTGGCATTGTTCGGCCAGAAAAAACTACCATCCGGAAGCAGCAAAACGCGCCCCCCGCTCCAACGCTTTGCAAAACTTCGGTTAAGAGATCGGGCCCCGATTTATCAAAGGTTTAACAGCTTCCAGCCGGTTTTCCGACCATAATAAAAGGTAGAGGAGAACTTAGAATTATGAACATCCGACTCATCGTAATCACTTTGGCCGCCTCAGCGCTCTTCGCGCAAGGGCCCGGCGGCCCGCGCATGCACCGCATGTCCGAGCAAGCCAAGACCACCGAGGTGCAAAGCTACCTGAACCTTACAGATGCCCAGATCTCGAGCCTGCAACAGTTGCGCCAATCCGAGAGGGCGGCGCTGAAGCCGATCTTCCAGCAGATGGGCCCGCTGCACGAGAGCTTGCGCACCCAGTCGCAAAGCGGCGGCGCGGACCCCACCGCGGTGGGCAAGCTGGTGCTAAGTATCCAGAACCTGGAACAGCAGGCGGCGCCTATCCGCAGCAGCTTCCAGCAGCAGGCGCTGGCCGTACTGACGGCCGATCAGAAGACCAAGCTGACCGCGTTGCAGAACGCTGCGGCCCTGATGCCCACCATCCATGAAGCCACCGCGCTGAACCTGCTGACGCCGCCCAAGGGATCGGAAGGCCCTGGTGGGTTGGCGCCGGAAATTGTGCCTGACGGGCGGTTCGGCGGTCCGCGCTAAGCTTCACCGGGAACCACAGTTGGGCGCTTGATCTGCGTGCCCTTTTGTCCATCTGTGGTTCCAACGCGGTACCATAGCGCGCATGCTACGTTTTGCAACGTTGATTTGTGTCGCGCTGGCGGGCGCCGCGGCCGCGCAGCCCACTCTTTCCGAGCTTCTCGAAAACAAGACGCTGGCCGAATTGCGCCGCTTCGATGAAGGCTTCGACGGCGCGCTGGGAGTAGCGGCGATCGACCTGACCACCGGACACACGTTCAGCCTTCACGGCAACACGGTCTTCCCGCAGGCGAGCGTCATCAAGATTGCGATTCTGGCTCGCATGTATCAGGCCGCCCGTGCGGGCAAGTTCTCGCTGGACGACCCCATCACCATTCAGCCGAGCGAAGCCGTGGCAGGCAGCGGCCGTCTCCAGGAGCGGTTGAAAAGCGGCGGGCCGGCCACGCTGACCGTGCGCGAGTTGATCTCGGCCATGATCGAGTGGAGCGACAACACCGCCACCAACAAGTGCATCGCGCTAGCGGGCATGGACGACGTCAACCGCATGATGGACGAGTTGGGGTTGCCGCACACCCGTCTGTGGCGCAAGATGATGGACTCGGCCGCAGTGGCGCGCGGCGAGGAAAACCTCTCAACACCGGAAGAGATGGCCCGCCTGGTGGAGACCATCTATCTCGGCAAACTGGTGGACGAGGCGGCCAGCCGCGAGATGGTGGAAATCCTGAAGAAGGTTGAAGGCGGCATCCACGAAGGCTTGCCGCTGGATATCGAGACCGCCTCGAAGACCGGCGAGTTGCCCGGCGCCCGCGGCGAGACCGGCATTGTGTTTCTGGAGGGGCGGCCCTTCGTGCTGAGCGTGATGTCGGCGTTCATCGACGACCGGCGCACACCGGTGCCGGAGGTGACCCGCATCGTGTACCGCTATTTCGAGAAGCTGGCGGGGGCCAACGCCTGGGGCAACCGGCTCAAATAGGGCGCAGGGTCAGTTGGGCTTGCGATCCTCATCGTCGTCTTTTTCGAGCAGACGTTCCCCGGCCACCATCTCTACCAGGGCATCTACGTAATGCCCGGAGCCGGCCAGGTGCCCTTGGAGGGCCTTGCCAAGTTCGGTCGAGGCGGCTGACGGCTCAAACGACTGGAAGAGTTCTCTTTCGGCCTGCACCGCCTTGCGGAGAACCTCTTTGGCTGCGGCTTCGCGGTCGTCGATGCCGCGGGCATCGTCCACTACATCGTGATCGTCAAGGACTCCGGAGGTGAGCGCGGCATTCAGCGCGGGATAGCCGTCCAGGATTTCGGCCAGCGTCTCCTCGCCAAATTCGTGCAGTCGAAACGAGCCGCTATCCGTCAACTCGAAGTCGATCAAGCAGGACTCCATCAGCCTGAGTTCCGCCGGTTCTACGCCAAGCTCGTCCAATTGCACGTACGCGTCCTGTTCGTCGCAGGCGTGGACCAGCGAAAAGCTTCCGTCCGGCCACCGGGCAAAATACATCGGCATGTTGACCTCCTCTCCACTATACGACTGCGCAGCGGCCCCGTCCTCAGTAGGGCCATACCGGCTGGCTGAACAGCCCGCCATCCACAAACAGCGTCTGGCCGGTGATGAAGTCCGCCGAGCCGCCCGCCAGGAACGCCACCGCCCGCGCCACATCCAGCGGTCGTCCCGCGCGCCCCAGCGGCGTCACCGCGGCCCAGGTCTCCCCGTAGTCGGGAGCTTCCTCGATGGTGCGCTCGATCTCGATGGCGCCCGGCGCCACACAGTTCACGCGGATTCCATACTTGGCCAGCTCGAGGGCGGCGGATTTGGTAAACATCTCGATGCCGCCTTTGCTCGCAGTGTAGCTCGCGAGGTTGGGAAACGGGACCTTGTTGCAGCCCGACCCGATGTTGACGATGCTCCCTCCGCCCTGTTCGCGCATGTGCCGTCCGGCGCGCTGCGTGCAGAGGAAACATCCCTTCAGGTTGGTGCGGATAACCTGGTCCCACTGGGCCTCCTCCAGGTCGAGGAGCGCCTTCCAGGTTTGCGTGCCGGCGTTGTTCACCAGGATGTCGAGGCGCGGGAACTGGCGCAGCACCTCGGCGAACATGCGATCCACATCGGCCGCCACGCCCGCATCGGCCTGCACCGTCACCGCCTGCCGGTCCAGCGCGCGAACTTCGGCGGCGGTGGCATCGGCGCCGCGCGCATCGCTCGAATAGTTCACCGCGATGTGGCATCCGCAGCGCGCCAACTCCAGCGCAATGCCCTTCCCCACGCCTTTGCTGGCACCGGTGATGAGGGCGGTTTTGGATTCGAGAGTCGGCACCATGACCGTGATTGTATCAGGCGGGTTTGACAAGCGGGCTCGATCCATGTCAGTTTCGTTGCATGCCCGAAGTCCTTTCCTCGCAGGATATCGTGCGCTGGACTCGCGAGCTGAATTACGGCACGTGGCGCCTCCAGAAGAACTGGAATCCCCTGCATATCGTGGATGCGGAAGGCTGCTACTTCATCGATGCCGATGGCAAGCGCTATCTGGATTTCTCCGCACAGGCCATGTGCGTGAACCTGGGCCACAAGAATGCCGCGGTGATCCGGGCCATTCAGGAGCAGGCTCGCGCGCTGCCCTATATCGCTCCAGCATATGCCACGGACGTGCGTGTGGAGCTGAGCCGGCTGCTGCTCGAGGTACTGCCACGCGGCCTGACCAAGTTCTTTTTCACCACCTCGGGAACGGACGCCAACGAAGCGGCCGTTAAGATCGCGCGCATGTACACTGGCCGCACCAAGGTTATCGCCCGCTACCGCTCCTATCACGGGTCCACCATGGCGTCCATCGGAGCCACCGGCGATCCGCGGCGCTGGCCCGCCGAGCCGGGCGCCAAGGGGCAGGGCTTCATCTTTGCGCCGGAGGTGAACTGTTACGCCTGCCCTATCAAGCACGAGTATCCGGGCTGCGATATCGCGTGCGCCGATTACCTGGACCACATGATCGAAAACGAGAACGATGTGGCCGCGGTGGTGGTGGAGCCGATTGCCGGCACCAATGGCGTGCTGGTGCCGCCGCCGGAATACATGCCGCGCCTGCGCCGCATATGCGACAACCGCGGCGTGCTGCTGATCGTGGACGAGGTCATGACCGGTTGGGGGCGCACCGGCAAGTGGTTCGCCGTCGATCATTGGGACGTGCAGCCAGATATCCTGGTGACCGCGAAAGGCATCACGTCGGCGTACATGCCGCTGGGATTGTGCGCCACCACGCAGCAAATCGCCGCGCATTTCGACGATCGTTTCTTCGCACATGGGCATACCTATGAAGCGCACCCCATGACGCTGGCGGCGGGCGCGGCGTCCATTCGCGAGATCCAGCGGCTGGGCCTGGTGGAGCGCGCGCGGGAGATGGGAGAGTACCTCGGCGCGCGGCTGAGGGCGCTCAAGGATAAGCACATTTCGATCGGCGACGTGCGCGGGTTGGGGCTGTTCTGGTGTGTCGATCTGGTGAAGAACCGGCAAACCAAACAGCCGTTCAACACGAAACACGACAAGCTGGATGGCAAACCGCTGGTGGTCGATCAGGTAGCCGCGGCCATGATGAAGAACGGCGTGGCCATCAATTCGTGGCTGAGCCACTTCGTCATAGCGCCGCCGCTAATCATCGAGCCAGAGCAAATCGAAGCAGGCGTGGCTGCACTCGACGACGCCCTCGCCCTAGCGGACGAGCAAATTGGAGGGCGGGATTTATCCCGCGCGGGGCTTTAGCCCCGCTCTTAGTGAAATGGCGACCAATTTTCATCTCTTCGGACCGGCGCACCTGGCAATCATAGCGGCCGTACCCGCAGTCTCAGCGGTCCTGGCTGCCATCGCGCGGCGGAGCGCGCAGGCGGCCCGGCGAGTGCGCATCGGGTTGGGCGCATTTCTCCTGGTCAATGAACTAATCTGGTACGGCTACAAGCTCCATTTCGAAGGGTGGCGCTTTCCGGAAGGACTGCCCTTGCAGCTTTGCGATTTCACCCTGTGGCTTACAATCGTGGCCGCTTTCTGGCGGGTGCAGTGGTGCTTTGAATTCGCTTACTTCGGGGCCATCGCCGGCAGCGGCATGGCGGTCTTGACGCCCGACCTTTGGGCGCCGTTGCTTTCGTATCCGAGCATCTACTTTTTCCTGGCGCACGGCGGCGTGATTGTGGCCGTGCTGACGCTGATCTGGGGGAGGCAGGCGCGGCTCCGTCCCGGGTCCGTCTGGAAGACGTTCGCGGTGCTGAACCTGATCGCGCTCGCAGTGGGGACGTTCGACGCCGTCTTCAAAACCAACTACATGTATCTGCGGGAGAAGCCGCACGCGTCATTGCTGAATTTTCTGGGGCCGTGGCCAGTGTATATTTTGGCGGGCGAAGCGGTGGCCCTGGGGCTGTTTCTAATCTTGGCGCTACCGTTCCGGCGAAGGTGAGACACTTACAATAACGAAGCCAGCCATCGTGGCGCCGGTAATGCGATTCATCGGAATCGCGGACATCGACCGCAGTATTCTCTTCTACCGCGACATCCTCGGATTCGAGGTGCGCGACCACCGCCCCACGACCTACACCGCCTTCGCTATATCCCGATGCGTCGCCTTCACCCGGAATCCCGCCTGCGCCAGGCGCTTGCGGATGGCGTCGGCGATCATCACCGAACGATGATGCCCCCCGGTGCAGCCGAACGCAATCGTCAGGTAGCTCTTGCCTTCGCGGATGTAATGCGGCATCAGGTAAATCAGCAACTCCGAAATGCGGTCGATGAACTCCACGGTTTGCGGGAACGAGCGGATGTACTTGGCCACCTGCGGATGCCGGCCGGTCAGTTTCTTGAAGCGCGGAATATAGTTCGGGTTCGGCAGGAAGCGCACGTCGAAGACCAAGTCGCTATCGGCCGGCACACCATGGCGGTAGCCGAAGCTGGTGACGTACACCATAATCTTAGACTCATCACTCTCGCCGCGAAAGCTCTCCTTGATGAAGTCGCGCAACTCGTGAACGGTGAACTTGGAAGTGTTCACGATCAGGTCCGCCATGGCGCGTATGGGAGCCAGTTGGCGGCGCTCGGATTTGACGCTCTTGGCGATGGAGTTGTCCGTGCCTAGCGGATGGGGCCGGCGCGTTTCGCTGAAGCGCCGCAGGATGGCGTTGTCGTCGGCTTCCAGAAAGATCAACCTGGTCTTCACGCGGTTGCGAATGCGCGCGTAGATGCCGGGGAAACGCTTTAACCCCTCACCCTCGCGCACGTCCACCACCAGCGCGGCGGCGCGCACGCTGGCGGAGTCCTGTGTCAGCTCGGCGAACTTGGGAATCAGATCGACCGGCAGGTTATCGACGGAATAGTAACCCAGGTCTTCCAGCGCCTTGAGGACGGAACCTTTCCCCGAGCCGCTGAGGCCGGTGATGATCACCAGTTCCGCGGGCCGGTCCGTAGCGCGGCGTGTCTTGCCCGGATCGGTCGTCTTCGCCATGCCGCCGCGTCAGGCCTCGATCAGGTCGAAATTACCGTCGCGGCGGCGCACCAGCACAGCCACCCGGCTGGTCTCCGCGTCGCGATAGACCAGGTAGTCGGCGCCCTTCTCCATCTGCAGCAGAGCTTCCTCTAAGGTCATGGGCTTGCGCCGCTCGTGATGATTGATGCGGTTCACGTGGCGCTCGGTTTCCGGCTCCTCCGGTTCCGAAGCCGCCTCGGGAGCCGCGGCGGCTTCCTCCTTGCGCGGCGTGCGCTTGGTGTCCCTCCACTTGGCACGGACCTTGATGGTCTGCTTTTCCAGCTTGTCGATGGCGGAATGGATGGCCGTGATGAGCTCCACGCTGGAACCGATACCCACAAGTTGGTGGTTATAGTAGTTCACCGTGATCTCGGCCTGGTGCAGATGCCGTTCCAGAGACAAGATCACGTGCGCTTCCTTTTCTTCGCGTCCATCCAGAAGTTTGCCCACCTTGGCAAACTGCGCCTCAATCTTCTTGAGTTGCGCCGGAACCAATTCCACTTGCCTGCCTGTGTATGTGATCTTCATGCGTCCCTCCGTACCGATCAAAATATGACCACTCCCTGACAGTCGCGGCTCGGAAACGCGGCCGCGGCCCAGCCACGCGGCTGGACTGCCGTCAGGGGCGAACCCGTCTTTGGTGCGTTGAAGGAATCTTCATATCCTCGCGGTACTTGGCTACTGTGCGACGTGTCACGTTGATGCCTTGCTGCTGCAGCGCCGTGGTGATCTGCTCGTCGGTCAGCGGGTGCGCGCTGTCCTCTTCCTCGATCATCTTCTTCACCTTGCGTTTCAGCAGCAGCAGCGGGGTATTGCCGCCCAAGGGACCCTGCACGGCTTCGGAGAAGAAATACCGGAGCTCATAAACGCCTTGCGGCGTGTGCACGTATTTGCTGGCTACCGCGCGGCTCACCGTGGAAGGATGCACGCCCACCTCCTCGGCCACCTCTTTGATCATCATGGGCTTGAGGTAGTCGAGGCCATTGGCCAGAAATTCCGTCTGGCGGCGCACGATGGCCTGGCAGACCTTGAGTATGGTCTGCTTGCGCTGCTCGATATTCTTCATCAACTGGATGGCCGACGTGTAGCGCTCGCGGACGTAGTCGCGCACTTCCTTGGTGGCCCCGTTGTCGCGGTCGAGCATGCGGCGGTATTGCGCGTTCAAGCGGAGCTGCGGCACGTCCTCGTCGTTCATCTGGATGATGTAGTCGTCGCCGTCCTTGATGAAGAAAACATCCGGCTCGACGGTGCGCGCGCCCGCGCCCGAGTAGCGCAGGCCGGGCCGCGGATTCAGCCGCCGGATGGCTTTCACGGCGATCTCGATATGCTCCATGGGGCGGGCCAGGACCTTGGCGAGTTCGCGATACTGGCGCATTTCGAGCAGCCGCAGGTGGTCGGAGACGATCTGCCAGGCCACGCCGCCGCGCCCGTTCATGCTCTCCAGCTCCAGCAGCAGGCACTCGCGCACGTTGCGCGCGCCCACGCCGGCCGGATCGAGCGATTGCACCACTTTCAGGGCCGCCTCGATCTCCTCCGGCGTGTGGTCGCCCATGCCGGCGATCTCTTCCAGGGACGCTGTAAGATAGCCGTCCTCGTCGAGATTGCCGATGATGGATTCGGCGGCGTCGCGGATGTCGTCGGAAAGCACGCTGACGCTCAGTTGCGAATGCAGATGATCGCCCAGGGTGATGGGCGCGGACAGAAAAGTCTCGAAGGAGGGCTTCTCGACGGATTCCGAGGCGGGGCTCTTGTAGCCGGGGTCCAGGTAGTCGTCGAAGAAGGAGCCGAAGTCGATCTCGTCGAACGGGTCGGTGGCCGCGGTCGGTTCGACGGGGTCGGCCGTGGATACCTCCGGACTGGGGGCAGTGCCGTTGTCGACCGCCTCCTGGAAGGGCTCCGCGAAGAGTTCCGCTGGGGCTTCGCCGGCAATCCCATTGGTGTGGGCGGCGTCGCCCATGGTGGCTTCCAGAAGCTGCTGGTCGGATGGATCGGTGACCCGCTCCGGCTCCAGCAGGGGGAGCAGTTCTTCCGCCGTAATCTCTTCGCCGGCTTCCTCGGTGGATTCTTCCAGGACCGGGTTTTCGACGATCTCCTGGGTGATCATCTCCTTCAGTTCCAGCCGGTTCAACTGGAGCACGGTCACCATTTGGACCAGGCCGGGGGTCAGGATTTGCTTCTGTGCGACCCGAAGCTGGAGGGATGGCCGGAGCATGCTCACAAACAATATAATATCACCCGGGCGAGGTGGAGCACGCAGGTGGAACAGGCTTCAGCCTGTCTCCTACTCATAGCGCAGGCAGACGATGGGGTCCAGGTTGGCGGCCCGATTGGCGGGGTAGAATCCGAAGAACAGGCCCACCCCCACCGAGATCAGCACGCCCAGGGTGATCCACAGCAGCGACAACGTCGCCGGAATGGAGGGTACCAGGGCGCGGATGGCAAATGTGATGAGCGCTCCGCACAAAACGCCCAGCGCGCCGCCGATGCCCGAGAGCGTAATCGCCTCCAGCAGGAACTGCACGCGGATGTCCGCGCGGCGCGCCCCGATAGCCTTGCGGATGCCGATCTCCTGGGTGCGTTCGGTGACGGAAATCAGCATGATGTTCATGACGCCGATGCCGCCGACCAGCAGGCCGATGGAGCTGATCACTCCGGTCAGCAGCACCATGGCGCCGGTGAGCTGATTCCACAGATCCAGGAAGAAATTGGCGTCCGCCACGTCGAAGTCGTTATCGCCGTTGTGGGGTACGCGGCGGCGGCGGCGCATGGCTTCGATGATGTCGTCGCGGGCGCGGGTGACGTCGGCGTCCGTGCGCACGGAAGCGATCAGAAAGACTTCCCGGATCTCGGGATAGTTTTTGTGGAAGTTGGTGAGCGGAATCACGGCGAACTGGTCCACGCCGAAGCCGCCGAACAGGCCGGGGTCCTTCTCGAAAACGCCGATGACTTCGTACAGCCGGCCATTGAGGCGGACCATCTTGCCGATCGCGTCGGTGTGCGGAAACAGGGCGTCGGCAATGGCTTGGCCGATGACAACTACGTCGCGCGAGTGCTCCAGATCGAACGGAGAGATGAAGCGGCCCTCTTGCACCGTGAACAGCGGCACGGCGTTGGTGTAGTCGGGTTCCACGCCGCGCACGATCATCCGCTCGACGTGCTGGTTGCCATAACGAAGCTGGTCGGACACCTCGCCGATGTTGATGCGTTGGGCGAACGCGGTAGCGTAGGCCAGCGACGGAACCGTCTCCATCAGGTATTGGCCATCGTCGAATTGCAGGTATTTGCGCGCGCGGATATTGGCCGGCAAGCGCGAAAGGCCGGTGTAGCCGGGTGGAATGCGGGTGACGAAGATGGTCTGCGAGCCGAGGTTGCGGATGCGCCCCTCAATGTACCCGTTTAGCCCGTCGATGATAGCGGCCACGGATATGACCGAGGTGACCCCAATGACGATACCGAGGATAGTCAGCCCGGAGCGCACCTTCCGCGACCGGAGCGTGTCCAGGGCTACCAGCAAGTTTTCCCTAACCTCGGCACTAGTCATTTGGAACCACAGATGGACACAGATGGATTCAGATAAAACGGACTTACCAGGCGCTTAATTCTTATCTTGGGTGTGCCGAAGTTGATCAGGAGACACACCTGCAGACCAGTGGCCTTCAGGTAATTCAGGCACTGGGCCAAATGAATGTTGTCGAATTCCTTGATTGCCTTAAGCTCCACCAGTACCAGCCCTTCAACCAGCAGGTCGGCTACGTATTCGCCCACAACTATGTCCCTGTAGTGAACGTCAAGGGACTTTTGCGTTTCTACTGCGAGACCGCTGCGCCGTAGCTCGTATGCCAAGGCATTTTCATAAACCTTCTCCAGGAACCCGTGGCCAAGCGTGTTGGCCACAGTATACGAACACCCGATAATTCGTTCGGTGATGGCGTTCAATCTGAGTTCATCTGTGTCCATCTGTGGTTCCATTATGCTTTACTCCGTTCGAAGCGCAGTGACGGGGTCCAGTTTCGCCGCTTTCGTGGCTGGATAGATGCCGAAGAACAGGCCAATAATGGAACTTAGAACCACCCCCAGAATAGCCACCCAAGTCTGCACGGCGGCGGGCAACGACGTCAGGCTGCGGATAGCCAGCGCGCACAGAAACCCTATGAATACGCCGATCAAACCCCCGACAATGCATTGCATGACACTCTCCGTCAGGAACTGCATCAAAATATCGTGTTGGGTGGCTCCCATCGCGCGCCGCACCCCGATCTCCTTG
>Ga0187890_10002791_pt1 | contig 12141 bp, 14 predicted proteins | sample June2016WEW_21_1_FD_133005 | JGI IMG/M metagenome (GOLD analysis project Ga0187890, IMG submission 133005) | Peatland microbial communities from SPRUCE experiment site at the Marcell Experimental Forest, Minnesota, USA - June2016WEW_21_10 | ecosystem: Environmental > Terrestrial > Soil >... | reverse complement strand
GCGACCAGCGGGGACTTCAGCCCGACGGCGGCCACCACGAAGAACAGCGTCGCGGCCAGGCTATAGGCCGGGGCGGTCGAGGCCACGCCCATGACCACGCTGGATACCAGGCCAAGAGCGCCTGTCTTGAGACCCTTGTCCCTGGGCTGCTCCACTGGCCGCAGGCCAGGTTTAAAGATGGCCATGGCCCACCCACCCCTTCATACTGTGATTTCCGCCTGGTCGTGCCCGGGACACGCAAGCGCGGGACGATCTACGCTACTTCGGACCGCTGCAGGACGAACGGCAATCCGGATATTCTGGGCTGCATAGCCATGTACGCGGCAGAACACGACACCCATCATGATCTGCCGCAAACCGCGCGTGCGCTCCTCCAAAGTGCTGCAGCTGCGAGAGCGGTCTATTGTGGCCGGGCGCCGTCCCTGGGCAGCCTCGACTTGGAGGAGACCGGCAACGCGCTCAGGCGGCGCCGCCACCACCGCAGCGGCCCTTGTGCCGGGCTGCTGATTCCCGCCGGCGGCCGGCGTGCCGGCCGCCGGTTACGGGTCCTTTTGGGTAGGTTTCTGCCATGGCGAGGGGGGATTATCGGCTGACCGCCGTCTTGGCCTTCCTGCTGGTCGCGGGCACTACGGCGGCCGGCTGGCACGGTGGCCGTCCAGCAGATAACGCGGCGTCCCGGGCGGTGCGGCCACCCCGCACCGGACCGGCGGCAGCTAGCGAGATGCCATCGTCGCCAACCCCGCGCGCGACGCCGGACGCCGCGGTCGCAGGGCCCCCGGCGCTCAGTCCCAGGGCCCGCAGTTCCTGCCCGGCCGCGGCGTCGGCCTGCGTGGACCTCACCGACCACCTCACCTGGCTGCAGTCCGACGGCCGGATCACCTACGGCCCGGTGCTCATGGAACCCGGGCCGCCCGGCACGCAGCGAGCGACCCCGCGCGGCACCTTCCATGTCCAGTGGAAGGCTGGCCCGAACTACATCAGCACCGAGTACGACGAGCCGATGCCGTACGCCGTATTCTTCGCCCCCGGCGGGATCGCCTTCCACGGCGGCAGCCTCACCACGCCCTCGCATGGCTGCGTCCACCTGGATATTGGCAGCGCCCGCTACTATCACGACCACCTGCCGGTCGGAGCCGAGGTCGTGGCCTTCTGAGCCTTGCCCGCCGAGCCCTGCCCGCGCCGCCGGCCCCGGGATGACTCGTCCGCAATGCTCAGACCGAGCTTCCTGACGGCCGCAGCCCGGCCGGATCTGGGTGAGGAAATGCGCCCTCGGCATCAGCAGGCTCCCAAGAGGCCGCGGGCCGGCCCCACCGGGGAGTCGACCGGGAGAGGGCGATGCCAGGCTCCCGGGCTGCCGTTGTTAGTACCATGACGCTGAGGAGGTTTAGGTCATGACCACCGCGATCATCGGCACTGGAGGGATCGGATCGGTCATCGCCCGCCAGCTCGCCTCGGGCGGGGAGACCCTGCGGCTCTCGAGCGCCGACAATGCGTCGGCACGAACGCTGGCTGCTGAGATCGGCCGAGCTGCCGTCGTCGCCGTCGACAACCGCGACGCGTTGCAGGGCGCCGATGCCGTCGTCCTGGCGCTGAGGTTTGCCGTGCTGAAGGGCGTCATAGACGAGATCGCCGACCCGCTAACCGGCAAGCTCGTGGTCGTTCCGAGCAACCCCCTCGCCGCCGACGCCCAAGGTAACGTCTCACGTCTCCTGCCGAAAGGGCAATCCTCTGGCGAGGTTGTAGCCGGGTGGTTGCCTGCGGGGGCGCGCTTGGCCATGGCGTTTGGAACCCTGTCGGCCGATCTCTTCGAGTCCTCTGGCAACCGGTCACCGGAGCCGGCGGTCCTCTTCTACGCGACCGACGACGACCGTGCTGGCGAGGAAGTCGAGCGGTTGATCCGAGCGGCCGGCTTCGAGCCGGTGAAGGTCGGCGGGATCGAACAGTCGGGTCGACTCGAGGTGGGCGGCGACCTTCACGATCTCGTAGTCGACCCCGCGAAGGCGCGGTCATTGATCGGTGGGGCTTGATCGCTTCGCCGCCCCCGCCGGGGGACCTCTTCGGTCGGGCGGCAGCTTCGGTGCCAGTAAAGGGCCCGCCAGCACCCGCCAGACCAGTGCGAGCAGTGAGGCTCAGGTTCGGGGAGATGTGGAACGAGCGATGGTCAGCTCCCAGTAGGCGAACGAGAACTGTGCCGCCGCCAGGGCCAGGAACACCATCGTCCACCCGTAGGTCTTCCAGTCGTTCCCGCCGAACGAGAGCGTAACGGCGCCAAGGCCGGTCAAGGCAATACCACTGGCGATGCGCACCCTTGCCGAGGCACGGAGGTGGCGGTACTCCCACGGCGAGATTATGCGTTGCACGCCGGATCGCGGGGGAGATGCCCACCATCCGCGCGGACCTTTGGGAGCGGTGTTGTCATTGGTTGCGTACATGCGATGTCTCCTGTGACCTTCGGTGTCCGGCCACCCCGTTCACCTATCAAAATGATATCACTTTGATAGGTGACGTGGCAAGAGCGGTAGCCGCATGGGCAGACTGGGCCCAGGTAGAGCAGACTCAGCGCAAGGACCTGTTCGGCTCAAGATCGACGAGTGCGACAGCGTGATCGTGCTGGCGCCAGAGCGCAGATGCCCCAGCCCGCGTCCCGGCCATGACATCAGCCGGGCTCGTCATCGCCAGGCGGTGACGGGCTGGTTTGGGTGCGGCTGGTGGTGGCTGGGCGCCCGCGGGGCCGCATGGGCCGGGCGCGGTCGGGCAGCCGCGCCGCGTCGGCGAGCGCACGGCGGAGCAGGAATTCGATCTGGGCGTTGGTACTGCGCAGCTCGTCGCTGGCCCACTTGGCCAGGGCGTCGTGGACGGCGGGGTCCAGCCGCAGCAGGACGCTCTTGCGTTCGGTCACCGCGGTTCCGTGCCGGTAGTCACAGGCAGCGCTGTCACTGGTAGAGGGTGCCGGTGTTGACGATCGGCTGGGTGGCCTGCTCGCTGCACAACACCACGAGCAGGTTGGAGACCATCGAGGCCTTGCGCTCCTCATCCAGCTCGACTACGTCCTCATCCTGGAGCCGCTGCAGCGCCAGCTGGACCATGCCGACCGCGCCTTCCACGATCCGCTGCCGGGCGCCGACCACCGCACTGGCCTGCTGCTGGCGCAGCATGGCCTGAGCGATCTCCGGGGCGTACGACAGCCGGGTCAGCCGCGACTCGATGATGCGCACCCCGGCAGGTGCGACCCGCGCGGCGATCTCGGTGGAGAGCTCACCGGTGATCTCGTCGGCATTGTCGCGCAGCGCCAGTTCATCTTCCCCGCGGCTGGTGTAGGGGTAACTGGAGGCGATGTGCCGGACGGCGGTCTCGGTCTGGATCGTGACGAACTGCGTGTAGTCGTCCACGGAGTAGGTGGCGCGAGCGGTGTCGGCGACCTGCCAGACGACCACGGCAGCGATCTCGATCGGGTTGCCGCCGGCGTCGTTGACCTTGGCCTGCGCCGATTCCTGGTTGCGGATCCGGGTGGAGACCGCGATCCGGCGGGTGAACGGGTTGACCCACTGCAAGCCCTGGTCGCGGATGGTGCCACGGTACCGGCCGAACAACTGAACGACGCGGGCTCGCCCGGGGACCACCGGGGTCAGACCTCCCAGCACGAGGGCGCTGGCCAGAAAGATCAGCGCGCAGACCAGGCCCAGCGCTACAGCAGCGCCGTGACCTTGGCGGCTTGCCACCACAGCCACCGCCACTCCGGCCAGCAGCCCGGCGATGCCCAGCACCAGCATGCGCAGGCCGGGCAGGAACCGGGCCTCGTGCTCGGTTACCTGCTGGTCAGGCGGTTGCGGAATTGCGGCGGCGGCAGTCTGTATAGTCATCTGGCGCTCCTCTGAATGGCGAGCCCTGATATCACATTCTAATCTTGATGATATCGATTTTCCCGGGCAAGACGCCACGCCCGATCCAGCCGGTACCAAGACGGCTCACCCGGCAAGGCATCACCGAGGTCATTGTCTGCGGCATTCGGGCCGAGCAATGCTGCGACACCACGACCAGGACCACGACATCCAAGACGAGCTGGCTAAGCGCTACCCAAGAGCGACGGTCATCCGCGACGTGCTCTACGTCAGGCGGCAGCTAGATCGCCATCCCGACCCGTGGCCACCGTGAACCAGCCCCCGGCTATGCACGCGATCACATGAGGCCAGCGCGCACCCCGCACTTCTCCTGGCTCCATTACCGCCACATCGGCCGGGACGACGCCGCGCGTACAGTCGCGGGATGGCAGCACTGGCTGGATGCGGTGGGCGAGTGGCTACGTGAGGGGCGATCCCCGACTGTATTCATCCATATTCATCCATACGCCCGACAACGTTGGGCGCTTGAGCTGGCACGCCGGTTCCATGACGATGCGCGAGCCCGGGTACCGGGGGTCGAGCCGCTGCCGGAGCCGATCGTTTCCGGGCCACCAACTCTCTTCCGAGTCTGCGCCAGACACGCTGGGTCAGCTCGGGCTTGCCCAGGCCGGGTGATACTCGAGCGTAAAATCTGTTACTCCGGGCGGCGGTCGGCCCAGGGCGGTGCGGCTTCCCCCGCGCCGACGTTGGCGGCTAGCTGCCCGAGCAGGGTACTGAGCGTCGCCAGGTCTGTGTCGCCGAGGCCCGCTCGCAACTTGGCGTCGAAGGCCATCGCGGTTTATGGCGGCAGCGCGGCACGGCCAGATCCGTGTGACGCCTTTCTTCACGGGTTGAGGAACTGGTGCCAGCCGCCCGGCAGGGTGGTCTGGCCTACCTCGATCAGGTACCCGTCGGGGTCACGCAGGTAACAGCGGATCTCGGTCTTGTGCTGTTTCGGTGGCGTGAGGAACTCGGCGCCGCGCGCGCTCCACTCCGCATACACAGCTTGGATGTCCGAGACCCGGATGTTGAGGAAGCTGCTGGCCAGGTCCGGATCGCGCGGTGGCTCGAGTGTGACGGCCGGCTTGTCGTCGGTCGGGCCGCCGCCGACGTTGATGATGATCCAGCTGTTGGCGAGCGCCACGTACGCCGGCTCACCCGCGCGGATGGTCTTGCCGCCGAGTACCTCCGTATAGAAGCGACGGGAGCGCTCCACATCGTCAGAAACGATGAAATGGGCCAGTGCGATCTCATATGCGGGCTGGCTGCCTTCAGGCATCGTGCACCTCCGTAGAAGCGGCAGCTGCAGTCCAGGTCGCCGGGCCGCAGGATGATCCGGCCGCAGGATGATCCGGCCGCAGGATGATCCGGCCGCTCAGAGCGCCCACGCCACCATTTCAGCATCACGTTGAGTGAGGCGGGACGTCAAGGAGAATGCGCGCCGTCCCTTCGTTCGGTGCGCCTGGCTGAGAGGGCGCCTGATTGGCTACAGTCACCCGCAACGGGTAAGTCTGTGCGCGGCCGCGCGCGGGCTGATACGGCTGGCTGACGCTGGCGATTGCCCCGGGAGCACCCTCCAGCGGTACGTCGCGGCTGAGTCGCCGCGTGCTGCCGGTGGAGCGCTACCTCGAGTCAATGCGCCGGATTGGTGTACGAGGAAGTCATGAGCAGACGCGCACTTGTTCTGGGCGGCGGCGGTGTCACCGGCATTGCCTGGGAGACCGGCCTGATCGCCGGGCTGGCCGAACTGGGCATCGACCTGGCCGCAGCTGACGTGATCATCGGGACATCGGCCGGCTCGGTTGTCGGCGCCGACATTGCCGCCGGGCAGGAGCTTGAGGCGCTGTACCAGGCCCAGCTCGCGCCGCCTGCTCCCGAGCCCGCCGCCCGGATGGGCTGGGACGTCATCGGCAGGCTGCTGTGGGTCATGAGCACCAGCCGGGACCCGGTGCGGGCGCGGGCGCGGATCGGCCACTGGGCGCTGGCCGCGCGTACCATGCCCGAGGCCGACCGGCGCAAGGTACTGGAGGCTCGGCTGCCCGTCCGCGACTGGCCCGCCCAGATGCTCAAAGTCACCGCCGTGGACGCGCGGACCGGCGAGCTCGTGGTGTTTGATTCCACTGGTGAGGCTGGCCTGGTGGATGCGGTTGGTGCCAGCTGTGCGGTGCCCGGGGTCTGGCCGCCGGTCACCATCGGGGATCGCCGTTTGGTGGACGGCGGTGTGCGCTCGGTAGCCAACGCCGACCTAGCGGCCGGATACGAGCGGGTGGTTATCGTGGCACCGGTGGCCCAGGGCATCGGCCACATGGCCAGCCCTCGCCGGCAGGCCGCCGCGCTGGCTGCGGCCGGAGCCCGCGTCGTGCTCGTACGGCCGGACCGCGCAGCCGCGCGCGCCATCGGACGCAACGTGCTTGACCTGTCGCGCCGGGCGGCCGCCGCGGCAGCCGGCCGGACCCAGGCCAGAGCGACAGCGCCTGCGGTCCGGGCAGTCTGGCAGGCCGATGGCGGGCCGGCCGCTACCTAGCCGCCAGGACGGCAGCTGAAGCGCTAGGCAGCAACGCCGTTGGCGTCGTAATGCTGGGAAAGGCACTCACGGCAGCCGGGACCGAGACGTCGGCGTCGAACGGAGCGGCCTTCCGGGCGCGGTAGCGGTGGCGCCACCTCTGGCGGGGCGGCGTTACAGCTGGATCGCCCAGGGCACGATCCCAAAGTGGGCGCCCCACAGCTGGATTGGCGGGCACGCTGCCGGGGTTACCGGACAGGTGCTGCATGATGATCGGCGTAAACAGCTGGATCTGGCGAAGGTATCGTGCCTGCAGGCTTCCGCCCACCGGGAGCAGGTCAGGCAGCAAAATCTCCCCCGCCAGCTGCTCCCGGTCAGTTCGCCACCCAGTTCGATCAGCGCCAGCGGGTTTCCGCCAGTCTGGGCAATGATCCGCTCGCTTACTCCGCGGTCAACGCGGCCCGGTACCGCCGACGCGAGCAACTGACCGGCCTCCTCGGGCGGGCGCAGCCCCTCGTCGGGCAATGCCGGAAAACCCGCCATTTCGTTCCGCAAATCACGAGCCGCCGTTCTCGAAATGGCCGATATGATGCCACATGGGCGTTTAGTCCGTTTGGCCCCTGTCCTCGCGGGACAAATTTTGGGTAAACGGGTAGGTAGCGCCCGAACCTTCGTGTAAACAGATAGCACGAGGGCGCAGGACCGGTAGGACGTCGGCAGGATGTGCGGCACCCTACTGCCTGCAGTGACCGGCGAGGGGATCCGCCCATGGACTCGAGCTTTTACACGGTTCCGGTAGCCGTCCAACACGGTTCTGCTGCAACAGTCCGTTCATGTGCGCTGTACAGCCGTGCTGCGCTGTTAGCTGCTCACCATCCTCGGGGCGTACCCGGCTCCCCTATTGGCGAGACCTTGATATGCAGGACGCTCGGGCGGGGATCGGATGCGAAGACTTTCTCGAGGACCTGGAGGCCACACGTTGTTGCCGCATATTGCGCCGGAACGGAAGATCGTCTGAGTGGTTTACCGGCTAGATCGTCTGCATGTGGCTAGGCAGCCAGTAGAAAATTTTCTATTAGCTCAATCTCGCATTATTAATGTCGGGCAAGGCAAGCCGGCAATGCCATTGCTAGCTCTCCTCGGTAATGGATGATTTCCCATGGATGCTCTTAGCGCGGATGACCCGCGGAAGATCGGGGATTATCTCCTGTCTGGCCGCCTTGGGGCTGGCGGGATGGGCGAGGTGTTCTTTGGCCGGTCACCAGGCGGCCGGGCAGTCGCAGTCAAAGTTATTTACCCCATATTTGCTCATAATGCCGAGTTCCGGCGGCGTTTTCGTCTGGAGGTCGAGGCTGGCCGCAAGGTCGGCGGCTTTCACGCCGCGCAGGTGGTTGACGCCGATCCAGACGGTGTTCGGCCGTGGATGGTCACCGCGTATATCGCCGGGCCGTCTCTGTCGCAGGTTCTGGCTCAGCATCATGCACTTCCGGTCCAGAGCGTGAGAGTACTGGGTAATGGCCTGGCCGAAGCGCTGGCAGCTATTCACGCTGCTGGGATCATCCACCGGGACCTGAAACCGTCAAACATATTGCTGGCTGATGATGGTCCTCGCGTTATCGACTTCGGCATCGCGCGCGCCATCGATGCTTCTGGTGTCACGATGCGACCTGGAACACCTGGCTTTATGGCACCCGAGGTGTTGACGAACGGGGTGCTCACCACGGCCTGTGACGTGTTCGCTCTCGGGGTGGTGCTGGCATTTGCTGCCGGGGTCCGCCCGTTTGGTGCCGGGCCGCCCGAGGCGATTGCCTACCGGGTCGTATTTGAAGAACCTGATCTCAAAGATCTGCCCCCTCAGCTCCGGGATCTGGTGACAGCGTGCATGGAAAAGGTGCCCGCCAGAAGGCCCACACCTGCGCAGATCCTCGAACGCTTTGCCGATTACGACTCGGCGGGCCCTTGGCTTCCCTTGCCAGCCCATAAAATGGTCACGACCTATGTGCCAACGCAGGCGCCCACCAAAGTGGCCAGTACTGGCCCGCTGCATCACTCAAAGCTGCTTGCGGAGGCCGAGCAGATTGCCCGCGCGATCGCAGATAAGTACAACCGGGCTATGGCACTAGTTGAGGTCGCAGAGGTGGTGAGCCGTTTCGACCCTGCTCATGCCGCGCGTCTGCTGGATGACGCTCTCCATCCCGCTCATAATTCGCCCGCCCTCCCGGTCCGTGGAACGATACTAGAGTCGCTCGTCGTGTTGTGCCCGGCTGAGCTCGGCAAAGTGATAAGCCGTACCGACCAAATCCTTGCTTCTCAGATACTTGCTGATATCAGGCACGGCAGCCAGGTCATTTCGCAGAATCAGAACGTGGTCAACAGAATTGTCTGGCTCGCCGAGGGTCTCGCCAGCGGTAACCCTGCCTGCGCTGAGTCAATTACTCGCGTCATCACCGACAAACCGAAGCGGCTAGAAGCGCTGGCCAAAGTCGCCATGGTGGTAGCCAGCACCGACCCGATCCGGGCAGAGCAGATGGCCCGCGCCATCACTGCCGTGCCTGAGCAGGCGGACTCCGTCGCCGTAGACCAGGATGGGAAAGCCGGTATCTGGCGTCAGCGCAGGCGCACGCCGGGTTTGCCGGGAACAGTGCCAAAACCGCGTGCGGAGGTTGATGAAGACGCGGCAAGGTATTGGTCAGTCCGGGCACTGTGTGAGATTGCCGTTCAGGTGACTGGTGCCGAATCTATCCACGCTGGCTGGCTGGCTGACCCGCGGCAGTTTGTTCCCACCATCATTGCGGTAGGTGACTCGCCTGGCGGAACGTTCAGGCGAGCCGCCCCGGCCGGAATTGATTCTGGCCGCCTTAAGCAGTTGCTGGCTGAGGCTGAGAGCATGGCTCGCAGCATTCGAGGGGCCGACCTGAGGGCCGAAGCGATGGTCACCGTCAGAACGGCGGCAGCCAGGAATGCTCCTGCGCAGGCTTTGCCGCTGCTCACAGAGGCTGAGCAGTTCGCCCGCACTATCAGTAGGGACTCGGTCCGGTTCGATGCCCTTGAAGAGGTGGCCCTGGCGGCAGCTCGAACCGTCCCGGCACTAGCCGAGCAGGTCACCCGTAGCCTGCGTCATCTTCAGGGCAAAGTGGCTGAAATTGCCTTGGCTATCACGCTAACGGACCCTATTCTCGCCGAGCGGATTGCTGCTGCAATTGTCGACGAGTACTGGCACGAGTTTGTCTTGGCTGTGATAGCGATCCGCACGGACCCGGCCAGCGCCGGATCGTTGCTTATGAAGGCTGAGAAAGCTGCCCGCGGTGAACCTTACTACTTGCGATCGGTCGCCATGGTGACCGATCGAATAGACCCTGCTCATGCGGAACAGATCGCTCGAAGTATGCGGAAACTGGCCATTACCCTCGATCCAGATTGCTGGGAAGTCCTGGCGCTGACAGATCTCGCGAGCTTGTATCAGCGGACTAGCGCGGGGTCTCACGCCTACGAAGGTGCGCTGAAAACATAGGTGGCAACCATGAAGCTGGAACAAGCAGCAGTCAAGGCTAGAGGCCGCATAGAGAATGGTCTCAACGAAGTGATGGAGGCGCTAAAATGTCTCGCTATTGATGTGATACTACTCCGGGCTGAGGGCGCAATCGATCCAGATGCCCTCGACCGGATGGCAGTAAAAGTGGCCGCGGCAATTAACGACGAGGCAGCACAAGGATTTTTTCAGGCGATTGAAGAGCTGGGTGACCTGCTCACTGAACTCACCAATAACGACAGCGCATCTTTGAGCCGGGAACAAGGCAGCGACGCCCCGAAGCTGGTAAAACCTCGTGCTGCCCAGCGGTTCGGGCCCGCCGGCCCGGCCCTGGCTACGAATTCAGCCGGGCAACCACTGGCAACCCGCTCGGACACGTGACAGGTCGCCCTGCGCAGGGAAGACCGCTCATCCTGTTCGGATCGAATTGCATGATGCCGGCCCAGGGCAGTTCGGCTTGCCAGGTCGGGATGAGGCCGCCGTCGATCGCGAAGTCGGCCCCGGTGACGTTCGCGGCGAGGTCACTGGCGACGAAGACCACCAGGTCAGCGACTTCGCCGGGCTTGGTGAAACGGCCGGTCACCATCTGATGGGCGGCCTGGCTGGCCACGTCGTCGGGCTTGGCGCCGGTGGCCGCGCTGACGGTCGCCGCGACTCCGCCCTGGCCGAGCCACAGATCGGTGGACACGGGACCCGGGCTGACGGTGTTGGCCCGGATGCCCTGCGGGCCGGCTTCCTTGGAGAGTGCCTTGCAAAAGTTGGCCAGAGCTGCCTTGGCGGCGCTGTAGTCCATGGCGGTGGGGTCGGGCAGATGCGCGTTCGCGGAGCAGATGGTGATGATGACGCCATGGCCCGCCGCCAGCATGACGGGCAACGCTCTGCGGGTGGCCCGTACGGCGGCCATCAAGTTCAAGGGCGCCGCCCGTCGGTCTGTTCCGTGCACGGGATTGTGCACGAGACACCGCGCAACGAGCCGGACGAAGCGAGACACCCGCGCACGGGACAGGACAGGACCAGGGGCGCGGTGCCGTCTGGCTGGCCGCTTGCGTGAGAAGGTGAGCTGATGGTGACTTCGCAGCGAGCCGGCGGTCTGCTGGCGGTCAATGTGGGGATGCCGCGGGACGTGATTTGGCGCGGCAGGACGGTGCACACGGCGGTGTGGAAGAAGCCGGTCGCCGGGGCGCGGATGGTGCGGCGGCTCAATATCGAGGGTGACGGGCAGGGTGATCTGGCCGGGCACGGTGGCGAGCAGCGGGCGGTGTTCGTCTACCAGATCGAGTCCTACCGGTACTGGCAGGAGCAGCTGGGCCGGGATGATTTCGGGTACGGGCAGTTCGGGGAGAACTTCACCGTGCAGGGACTGGCCGACGATCAGGTGTGCATCGGCGACCGGTACGGGATCGGCGGCGCGGTTTTCGAGGTAACCCAGCCGCGGGTCACCTGCTTCCGGGTGGGTATCCGGATGGATGATCCCCAACTGCCCGCGCTGCTTGTTTCCCATCACCGGCCCGGGTTCTACTTCCGCGTGCTGACCGAGGGCGCGGTGGAGGCCGGGCAGGAGATTGTCAAGCTTGCCTCCGGCCCGGAGGGCATGACGGTCGCGGAGATGGACGCCCTGCTGTACCTGCCCGGGCATCCCCGTCAGCAGGTGCTGCGCGCGCTGCGCATCCCGGCGCTCAGCGGCGGGTGGAAGGCCTCGTTTCAGGAGATGCTCGACCAGCCCGGGGAGGGCGCTGGCAACGCGGGCCTCACCGAAGCGAGCCCGCCGCCGGCGTGGCCCGGGTTCCGGCCGCTGGCCGTGACCGGAATCAGCCGGGAAAGCGAGACCGTGGTTTCGGTGCACCTGGCCGATCCCGGGGGCGGGAGCGTGCCGGCCGCCCTGCCCGGACAGTTCCTGACCTTGCGCCTGCACCCTGACCCCGCCGGGCGGCCGCTACTGCGCAGCTACTCGCTGTCGGGACCCCCGGGGGCCCGCGCCTACCGCATCAGTGTCAAGCGGGAGGAACACGGCGTCGGCAGCCAGTTCCTGCACGCCCGGGTGCGGGCGGGTGACCTGCTGGAGGCAGCCGCGCCGCGCGGCACCTTCACTCTGCGCCCGGGCCAGGCGGCGGTTCTGCTGATCAGCGCGGGTGTCGGCGCGACACCGGTGCTGGCCATGCTGCACGCGCTGGCCGCTGCCCGGTCCAGCCGGGACATCTGGTGGCTGCACGGCGCGCGCCGCCGCGCCGATG
>Ga0187890_10002788_pt1 | contig 12143 bp, 9 predicted proteins | sample June2016WEW_21_1_FD_133005 | JGI IMG/M metagenome (GOLD analysis project Ga0187890, IMG submission 133005) | Peatland microbial communities from SPRUCE experiment site at the Marcell Experimental Forest, Minnesota, USA - June2016WEW_21_10 | ecosystem: Environmental > Terrestrial > Soil >... | reverse complement strand
GTCAACTCCTACACCGAAATCGAGAACAGCATTTTGTTTTCGCACGTGAACGCGGGACGCAGTTGCCGCATCCGCAAAGCCATCATCGACCGCGACGTGCACATTCCCGAAGGAACCACCATCGGCTACGATACCGAAGCCGACCGCGAACGCTACTTCGTCACCGACAGCGGCATCACCATCGTGACGCGGGATTACTCCCTGTTTGAGAACCCCGTGAGCGTCGACTACTTCACCAGTGAGTAGAGCAGTCTTTTTTCCTGCGATACACTTCTTTACTCTATGTCTCCAAGCCTTCGCCGCCGGGCAGATTCGAATCGCCCTCCGCAGTGGGAAATGATCTCCAGATGGCTCTTTGTGGCTGTATTTGCAGTTTATGCCGTCTTACCTACGAAAAATTATTACTGGGATGGCGTCTCCTTCGCTCAGGATATCGAACAGGCTGGTAGATTTGGATCGCCGTCGTTCTGGCATAGTCTTATCCGCCCGAATCACCTTCTCTACGACAGCGTTGGGTATCTTGTGTGGATCGCGCTGCGCAGCCTGGGATTCGAGATCCGGGCAATTGCCGTGCTTCAGGCCATAAACATGGCTCTGGCTGCAGCATGCGTCGGTCTGCTGCAGCGCACGCTTCTACGGCTCACGCAGTCTGTTTACCTGAGCGCGACGTTGAGCTTGCTGTTTGCTTTCTCCGCAATTTTCTGGAGGTTCGCCACCGACGCCGACGCCTATATTCCGAGTGTGCTGTTGCTGGTGGCGTCCTTCCATGTCTTGTCCGCAAGTTCGAAACCTCGGCCTCTGCTGGTCGGAATGCTGCACGCGGGCGCCATGCTCATTCATCAGCTTGCGATCTTCTTTTTTCCCGCTGCTGCGTTAGGCGTCTATTGGAAGGGCGGCCGCCGTAGCCTGTTGCAATACTGCGCACTCGCCTTGGGAATCACGCTGCCTGTGTATTACGCCGGGTTCCGGCTCCAGCAACGTTCTACGCGCCTGGGCGCTTTCGTGCACTGGCTGACCTTTCATTCCCCAGATTCGACGTTCACGTTCGGGCTGTCCAAGAATCTGGCCCTCACGCTGATGAATTATCTGCAGTTGTTTCTCGGAGGCACCGGACACCTGCTCCGTTTCTTTGGACCGTTAATGCTGGTTACGATCATCCTCCTTGCGGTGGTGTTGGCCGCGCTGCTGACTCGCACCCTCCGCCACCGGGAGGAACTCCGCTTGCTGCGCCTCAGGCTTGCGCCAACATTACCGCTGCGAATTGCGGTCGTCTGGTTAGTTACATATGCTGTCTTTCTCTTCTTCTGGTTGCCCTCGAATACTTTCTACAAGTTATTTTGTCTGCCCGCAATCATCGTCATCGTGGCTTACATCTTGCGGGAATATCGAGGCCCGCGCCGTTACCGGCTGGCGCTGCTGGTGGCAACCATGGCACTGGCGAATCTCGCTTTCTATATCTTCCCCTACTCACGTCCGGACTATAACCAGGCGCTGCGGTTTGCTCACCGGATGGGTCAGGTGTGGCCGGATCGCACCGTGGTTTACTACAGCGACTTCATTGTGGACGACTGGTTCATCCGCTACTTCAATCCCCGGACGACATGGAAACAGATCGATCCGGTGAACGGCGTGGCGAACTTCGCCCAGGACGCGGAACGCGAACTGGCTGCTGGGCACGAGGTCTGGGTTGATGGCACTACGGCCGCAGCGCTCGCCCGGAGTTGGCCTGGGGTCACGGCGCACTTCGACGCCGCAGAGGTGGACGAGTTTCCCAAACATCCGATTCGCTTCTACCGCTGGAGCAGGGAGGGCCCAGACTTCTGAAAGAAATGAGTAAGGCAGGTCTCAGGTCTCGCACAGAACCTTGCTACCAAGGAGATTCTCCTGACACTTGAGAGCTGACACTTCTCTCCTAGTTCAGTTTGAGGCGAACGGTTTGAGCAAGCTTCCTCTGCTGCTGGTCGAAGCTGTAGAGGCAATCCACACCCAGTTCGAGTGCTGCCGCCACGTGCAATAGGTCGGCTGTGCGGGTGCCCAGTTTGGCGGTTGTTTGTTGAGAGAGTAGGCGCGCCCGCTCAAAGACCTGCTCCGGTAACCCCCGGAGTTGCAGAATCCCTTCGCGCAGATCTTTCTCGAAATTAGCCAGCGCAGATTTGGCTGCTGCTGGCGAAGCCTCTCTTCGGAAGACCCGCAACCCGAAGGCGTTGACAACCTCCAACTCACCAAAAACCGTTATGAAAAGGTCTCCCTGAAAGGCATCCATTATGCGCAGGGCAGCGGCGGAATTCGCATCCGGAATGTAAAGCGATACAAGAAAGCTGGGGTCGGCGTAAATCTTCAACGCCGATCCCGATCGGCGGATATCAGATCCGCTCCGCTAACTGCCAGCACTTTGTCGCCGAAGATGGAGCGCATGCGGGCATGGAAATCAGGCATTTCTTTTGCGGATTCCGCGCTTTCCGGCACCAGGCGCGCGATCACACGCCGGCGCTTGGTGATCTGGATCTCTTCGCCCTGGTGCAACAGGCGTTCGATCTTCTTGAAGTCGTAGCGGAGGTCCCGCACCGAGGCTTGTCTCATGTGATACATCCTAGCATCACAAATTGAGCTTGGCAAGGATCGCTGGTTCTTCCGCTTGTAAAGACGGGGTTCGCCGATCCACGGGAGACGCGGCAAGCCGCCTCTCTACGACAAATTGTTCCACCGCTCCTAATGCTTCACCAAATCCTCTGCCAGCAAATGTGCTTTTTGCGCCAGCGTGCTCGCTCTCCGCACATCGCCTTCCCGCAACGCCGAACGCGCACCATCCATATAGTTCCGGATCTGTCCCACCGTCTCCTGCTGCCGCGCGTCCAGAGCGCGTCCCGCCAACTGTTTGAGTTCGCCGCCGGCCGCGCCCAGCAACTGTTCCGTGCCCTGACGCTCTCGCGTGGCTTCTGCGGGAGTGATGTCGGGCGCAATCTGCGCCGCGGGTTCGCTCGCTCCGCCCTCGCGAATCACAATCTTCCGCGGAGCGCCATCCGGCGCTGGCGCGGCGCGCTTGCGGCGTTTCGTGGTTCCGCTGGCGGAGTCAGCATCCGTCTTTTTCTTCGCCGCGCTCTCCGGCGCGTTCTGCCCGGTGGCCGGCGCGGTCTCTGCCGTCGCCTTCTCCGCCGGCTCTTCGGGCGCAACTGGGGCCTGTCCCGCAGCCGGGAAACTCAGCCCAAGCGCAATCGCGAGTACACAGGCAAGTCGCATAACTGTGCCAAAAGAATTGTTTCCCAGCCTAACAAAGAACGCAAGGGTAGGCGCCCCGGTAGCCACCCTCGAACGCGACCGAGGACAAGCACGCCATTCGGCACACCAATCCGGCATACCAAGAAAAACCGGGGAAGCGTTTCCGCCTCCCCGGTTGGTGTTTCGGATTGAATGCAGTCTTACTCGGTGCTGCCCGCCTCAGCGGCTGCGCTGATGGATTCGCCTTCCGGTTGCAGGATGACGCCATCAAACGGAGTCGCGCCCACGAAGCGTCCGCCAATGATGCTGACCCGGCGCAGCGGGAATCCGCTGTCGGGGCCACGCTGCCAGGAACGTCCGCCGTCGCGGCTCTCGAAAATCACGCCGGTCGCGTCGCTGGTGGCCAGCAGGCGCTTGTGGGTGGGATCGAAGCTGACGGAAGTGATGTCCTTGCCGGGCAGGCCGTTGCCGACATGTTCCCAGGTCGCGCCACCGTCTCCGCTGCGGAACGCACCTTCGCGTGAGGCGACGATGAACTGGCCATCGGAAGCAATCGCCGCGCTGCGGATGCTGACCACATACGATGGCACACCGGCCCGTTTCCAGGTCGCGCCCCGGTCAGTCGAGACCAGCACGCTGGAACGTGTAGCCGCGACCACCGTGGAACCATCAGCCCGCACCGAAACGAAATCGCTCTGTGCCAGAATCTCTCCGCCCTTCCAGGTTTTGCCCTGGTCAGTACTGGAGTAGATGCCGGTGGTGGTTGCCGCCAGCCAACGCTCGGAACCGAGTTCCAGATCGTTGACTCGCGAGTCGAGTTGCGACTTCTGGAAGGTGGTTGTAGTCACCGCTTTGCGCGAACCTTGACGCGGAGTTTTCGACGTTGACTCGAGCAGCAAAACGTTCATGGGATGCCATTCGCTGGCATTGCGCTCCAGCGAATACATGCCGTGGTTGGTGCCGACGACCAGCATTCCGCTGGGCGCCTGTTTGAGCGCGAAAACATCCTTTCCGCCGAGGCCGGCGGCTTTTTGCGACCAGTGCTGTCCGGCATCATTGGAATGGAACACGCCGCCGTATTCGCGGTCATTGACCACGCCAACGTAGAGCGTACTGGCATCCTTGTTATCGGCCAGAATCGCTGAGACATAGCGATGCGCGTAGCCGTGGTTGGAAGTGGTCCAGGTGGAGGCGCCATCGGTCGAGGCCATTACGCCGCTGCGGTCGGTAGCCAGCAGCACGCGTTTGGAATCCCGCGGATCGATCATCACATCATTGACGACGACCTCGGGATTGCTCACCCGCTTCCACACCTTGCCCAGATCGGTCGTCTTCCACAGGCCTTCGGTGGTTCCGGCGTAAACGATATTTTCGTTGGTCGGATCCTGCTTGAGCACGCGGGTGCGGCGCGCCGAAAACGGGATGCCCTGAATCTTGGTGAACAGGTTGCCGGCGGTCTCGCTCTTGTAGATTCCCGAGCAGGCGCTGGCGAAAACGACCGAAGGATTTTCGTGGTCGACAATGACCGAGAACACGTCGGAGTCGTCGATCATACCTTTATTGATATGCTGCCAGTTGGCGCCGGCGTCGGAAGTCTTCCACGCCAGGTGCCAGGTTCCGGCATAGACGGTGTTGGGATCTTTGGGATCGACGGCGATCGATTCAATGTTCTTGATGTCGGCGGAGTTAGCGGGCGACAAGCGCTCCCAGGTATTGCCGCCATCTTTGCTGCGGAAAACGCCATCGAGCGCACCGGCGACCAGCACGTTGGAATTACCCTTGTACTGGGCGAGGGCGCGGATCGATTTGCCGTGCATTGCGGGCAGCGTTTCCCAGTTGTGGCCGCCGTCACGCGTGCGGAAGATCTCGCCGATCTGCTGGCTCGATACGCTCCACGCCGACACATAAATGCGGTTGGAATCCTGCGGATCGATGGAGATGTGGTCGAGCACGTAGTCGTCGCCACCCAGCCGCGCCAGGCGCGACCAGTTGCGCCCGCCATCGTTCGAACTAAACATTTGGCCGGTGCTGGTGCCGAGCAGGATGTGATCTGGATTATGGGCGTCGTAAGCCAGGCTGCGCGCATCGCCGCCATCCGGACCTAACACCTGCCAGGGCCCGGCGGCCAATAGTGCGGTGCTCAAGAGACTGACAGCGAGAACCAACAAACTTGTGCGGAGAACGTTCCGTTTCCCTGTGAATTCCATGCGCGTAGATTGACCCCTGCGAAAGATATTCGCCTGCGCTCCACAATAGACAGGCTACCACGGCTAGGGCAAGGTTACCGAAGGGTAGAAAATAGAAAGGCCGGCGGGGTGAACGCCCACCGGCCTTTCGTGCTCTTCCTACCTTAGTTATTCGGCCTTTTTCGCTGCTTTCTTCTTGGCGACCGGTTTCGGATGATCCGGAACCGCCTTTACCTTCATCTCATCCACCGGGGTCGTGCTGTCGGCCTCGGGGAAGGTGGCGCCCGCCGGAACGATCCACTGTTCCGAAGTCGCCGTGCCGGCGTTCCCAGTACGGGCCTCGATGCGGCTGGGGTCGATGTTCTGTTTCGCCTCGCCTCCCGAGATGTACGCCTTCACGTTGAGCGCGCGCTCCGCCGCCAGGTCCTTGCGCTTCTCCTTCGGCTCAGAGTTCCCGACGACGATCAGCTTGGCGTCTGGATCCTGCTGCAACTTGAGGGCAACATCGTCCAGTTCGGCCTTGCAGGTGTTATCGACGCGCCACGGTTTCTTAAGGTTGGGATATGCGCACTCGTTCACCTTAGTGGCCTGCGGCGGCGGCGGTGGCGGATTTTCAACCGTCACCGAGCTCGAAGTCGAAGCCGTTAAGCCGCGCGAGTCGGTGCAAGTAGTACGTATGGTGATGGGGCCGGACGAGGCGCCGGTCGTGTTCAGGGTGGCGGAGTTCCCGCTGCCCGAAATACTGCCGCCGCTCGAGGTCCATCCACCCACGGTTACCGGAACGTTATCCGGACTGGTGCAAGCGCAGGTGATGATTGACGAAGTTCCGGTCTGGACCGTCGATGGTCTCGCCGAGCAGGAAATCTGCGGCGGGTTCTTGGGCGGTTCCTTCACGGTAAAGTTGGCGGTGCAACTAGCCGTGTTGTTCTTCTTGGCCTTGGCGTCGGTGACGGTGGCGGTGGTGGTGTAGCTGCCGCCGCTGACGCCGTTGGTGTCGATGGTGGCGCCAGTGTCTTTGCCCTCGATCTTGCCCCCGTTGCTGGCCCAAGTATAGGTGAGCGTGTGCTTGGGATTGAAGTTGCTGGCGACGACGGTTGCATGCACCGGTTCGCCGACCATGACTTGGCTGGGCTGCACCGAGCAGGCCGCCCCTACGAGAAGTTCGGGCGCTCCGCCAAAGCTGAACACCAGACCGGTGCGCAAGAGAGCACCGTCGTAGGTTGGACTGCGCAACGAGCCCTGGCCCAACAGCGTGTTGTTGGCAAAGTTCTGGTGCGCATATTGGAAGTCGGCCTCAAACACGCGGAGCGCGACATGCTTCCAGAGATTGAGATCCATACCGCCGCCAAGAAGCGCGGTAGGGCCGTTACTGGAATCGATACCATACTGAGGCGAGAGGCGTTCGAATCCGAGCAACGTGTGTACGTAAAAGTCCACACCTTCACCGCGCCAGGTGAACTTCGGCCCACCAACGACTGCGTTGATACGGTAGTTGCTGTTCCAGTTTATGCCCCAACTGACTTCGGCAGCCACAATCCGGTTAAAGTTGTAGTCCGCACTGACGCCGAAGCCCTTGTCCAGCGAGGGCACTTTCATAGCCACGGGCGGGCTGCTTAGGTCGGGGGTGTTACCGCCCGGGTTCAACCACTGGTAGCCAAGGAATAAGTCGACCTTGGGCAGCGTGTCGCTCGACTGCACAGTCGGTGCGTTGGGTGCAGCAGTTTGTGCGTTCAACATAGACGGCAACGCAATCAGAACGAGAGCCAAGACGAGCGCAACGCTCGCGCCTCTCCGGTAAGTTTCTTGACAGAGTGACATTGAGTTCCTCCGAATCAAATCCTAAAAGTTACCTAAGTAGAACTGGAATCAGCACGGCCTGACGGCACGCACAAATAGGCCGACATCTGGAAAACATAGAATTCTACAGCAAGTAGGCATTTTTGCAAAAGTGTAAGAATTGACAGGGGGCATTTTTTATTTACTGTCATCTTTCAGGTTGGTCGTCGCAACCCGCGGGCACGTTTTCGATATGCCCGCATGATCTCAAATCCTCCTTTTGTCGAACGGTCGAACAGGAAGGATTTGTGACACGAGAACCGGCTCATCGACATGGAACGACCTCAACGCCTTATGGGTGCAACATACTTGCGCGGGTACGCTACAGAATTGCACCACTGGGAATACCAATCTGTACCCTTTTGCTCACTAGAGGCATGTATTGTTGGCTTAGCATCCACTTACAGCTCGCTCTCACGGGCCTCGATTCCGTTTTCTGTATCTTCTGTATTTCTGTATTTTCCGGAGATGATGCGGCGAGCTGATCTCAAATTGATATTCTCCATTCCTGCCGGGTTGCGAGGCGGCGCGCTTCCCTGAATAATGCTGGGTGGGGTCATGGCGCAGGAATTATGACACAGGAACGCGTGCTGATTGTTGAAGACGAAGAGAACGAACGAACCGGGCTGGCCGAACTGGTCTCGGGATGGGGTTATCGAACCGACACGGCGGCCGACGGCGTGGAAGCCCTGGAAAAGATTCCCGCCTTTGCGCCGTCCATTGTGATCACGGACGTGAAGATGCCGCGCATGGGCGGCATGGAACTGGCGGAGAGGCTGGCGGACCGGGTGGCGGTCGTGATGGTGACGGCCCACATGGCGACCGACACTGCATTTCAAGCGGGCGGGCTGGGGGTCCGGGATTACATCCCGAAACCGATCGACTTCCGGCGACTGCGCTCGATCCTCGCCAAGATCGGCGAGATCCTGAACACCCGCACCGAAAACGAAATCCTGCGGCGCAGTTTGCGCGATAAGGGAGCCCTGGGGTGTTTGGTGGGCGCGTCGCCTCAAATGCAGGAGATTTTCCACCTGATTGAGCAGGTGGCTCCGAGCACCGCCGCGGTGTTGATCACCGGGGCCAGCGGCACGGGCAAGGAATTGGTGGCGCGCACCATCCACGATCTGAGTCCGCGGAGCAATCGACCTTTCGTCCCCATTAATTGCGCGGCTATTCCGGAGACGCTGATCGAGAGCGAAATTTTTGGCCACGAAAAAGGAGCATTCACGGGAGCGATGGAGCGCCGCACCGGCTGCTTCGAACTGGCCGAAGGCGGCACGCTGCTGCTCGACGAGATTGGCGAAATGCCGGTGGGCACGCAGGCGAAGCTGCTGCGCGTGCTTGAAGACCACAAGTTACGGCGGCTCGGCAGCAAGGTCGAGACTTCGGTGGACGTGCGCGTGCTCGCCGCCACCAATAAAGTTCCCGAGGATGCCGTGGCCAAAGGAGAGATCCGCGAGGATCTATATTACCGCCTCAACGTTTTCAATATTCATATGCCGGCGCTGCGCGAACATAAAGAAGATATCCACGAGTTAGTGAAGAGCCTGCTCGCGGACATGAACCAGAAGCACAACCGTAAGGTGGCTGAGGTGAGCCAAGCCGTACTTAATATTTTCCAGACTTACTCGTGGCCGGGCAACGTGCGCGAGTTGCGCAACACGCTGGAACGCGCCGTGATTGTCTGCGAAGGCGGATTAGTGGAAACCAGGCACTTGCCGCCGGGCTTTGGCCAGAGTGTGCGGCCGGTGGTCAACGATCCCGATGCCGTGCATCTGGGCGTGGGCACGACGGTGGGAGAAGCGGAGAAGCTGCTCATCCTGAAAACTTTGCAGGCGACCAATAACAACAAGACGCGAGCGGCGGAGATACTCGGCATCAGCTTGAAGACTCTGCATAACAAGCTGAAAGAATACGGGCGCCCGCAGGATGCGATCATGGCCGCGGAGGAGTGAACGGCAGGTTTCAGGGTTTCAAAGTTTCAAGGTTTCAAGGTAAAGACGAGCGTAGGGTGGTTTGACCTTGAAACTTTGAAACCCTGAAACCTTGAAACCTGCATTTGCCTAGATGACCCGCAAATTCATCATCGTGTTCGTGATCACCACGCTGTTCACGGCGCTCGTCGTCGGCTTTTCCTGGATTTACCTCTCGCAACTGCTGCGCCAGCGCTTGCTCTGGGCCGATGAAACCGCTTCCCAGCTCACCAATCAGCTCGAGTACGCCGCCTCCAAAGCGGTGTCCGATCTGACCAGTACGCGGGTCAACACCCAAAATCCCAAGGCGATGCGCGCCGCCATCACCAATTATCTGCAGACCGATACCAACCTCAACGACATGCTGGAATCGGTGGTGGGGAATTCTCGCATCATCTACGATGCCGCCATCATTGATCCGAACGGGCTGGCGATTCTCGATACCAACCCGGCCCTCAATGGCAAGCCGGTACCGGAGCGCGCCCGGTTGACGGTGTTGCGCGACGCGGGCTTCCGCCACCAGTTGCGCCTGCTCTACAGCCCGGGCACGGTTTATGACGTGAGCATCGGGCTGGAGCTCGACGGCCAAGCCTTCGGCAGCGTTCGCGTCGGCGTCTCGACGGTTTTTCTGCGCAACGAATTGACTCCGAAACTGCAGCAGGCAGCTTTCTTTTCGGTGGTCGCGATTTTCTGTTCGCTGGTGCTGGCGGCCGTGGTTTCAAACGTTGCGCTCGGCCCGCTCAAGGCCATCAGCCGCAACCTGGACAGCGCCAGCGCCGGAGATCTGTTGCCCGCCGAGGAGTCCGGTTCGGAAGACGAGGTCGGGCTGGTGTCGCTGAAGATCGCTCACCTGGGCCGGCAGATTCACGATACCAACCAGATTTTTTCCGCGCTGAAAGATAACGTCGAGCAGGTCATGACCAAGCTGCAGGATGGACTCATGCTGTTCACGCGCGATTCGCGGGTGGTGCTGGTGAGCGCCTCGGCGGAAAAATTTCTTGGTCGTCCGCGGCGCGAAATTCTGGGGCGCACCGCGGAAGAAATTTTTTCCGATGGCACAGTTCTAGGCGCGGTGGTTCTGCCCGCCTTCCAGAAGCAGCGCCCGCTCGGGCAGTACGAATTCGAAGCCGTCGATGGCCGGCGGGTGCAGGTGTCCCTCGATTTCATTCAGGAAAAGGGAACGCCGATTGGCGCACTGCTCACTATGCGCGACGCCGAATCGGTGCGCCGCATCGAGGACGAGATTGAAATTTCGCGGCGCCTTTCCGCCAGCGGCCGCCTCACCCGAGGCGTGGCCCACGAAGTCAAGAACCCCATCAACGCCATCGTGCTGCACCTGCAGTTGCTGCAAAATAAACTGCAGCCGGACGATCCCGACACGCTCCGCCACATGGACATCATCGGCAACGAAATCCACCGCCTCGACCGCGTCGTGCAAATTCTGGTGGACTTCACCCGTCCCCGCGATTTGCGGCTGGAAGACGTGGACTTGCGCAAGATTCTGGAGAGTGTATCGGCGCTGGCCGCACCCGATGCCGCCCGCCACAACGTGTGCGTGGTGCTGGAACTGCCCAACCGCGATTTGCCTGACGAAGACGACGTGCTGCTGGTGCGCGTGGATTCCGATCTGATGAAGCAGGCGATCATGAACCTGGTGCTCAACGGCGTGCAGGCCATGACGGAGGGTGGAACGCTCACCCTGAAGGCGCGGCGCGATGGCGAAATGATTCTCGCCGAAGTGATGGACCAGGGTTGCGGCATTCCCCCCGAAGCGCAGGAGAAAATTTTCGAACTCTACTTCACCACCAAGGGCGACAAAGGGGGCAGCGGAATCGGACTGGCGCAGACCTACCAGATCATGCAGTGGCATTATGGCTCTGTGGAGTTCGATACCATCGTCGGAGCCGGCACCACCTTCCGCTTGCGCCTCCCGGCAGGGGTAGCGAAACCGGATCGCCGGGAAGAGATGACGGCCTGAGCAAGCGCCAAGCACATGGAGGCGGGCGTCTCGCCGCCGCGAAATTCGAGTTCCTTTGTGAGAGCTATTCGGGAGAGAATTTCACTTCGATAAGCTCGCGGGATTCATGGGCGGCGGGCTCCCATTTCCATTTATGCACCGCGTTCACTGCCGCCTGCACCAGAATCGGATGGCCGCCTTTTACATCCACCGTCTTGACGCTGCCCTCGGGAGAAACGACGGCCTCGACCCGAACCACTCCTGCCAGCGCCAGGCCGCGCGCCAAGGCTGGATAGCCCGGAACAGTCCGCTCCACCAGCCGGCGTTTACTTGCAGTGTCCGGTTGCGACTGCGCAGACGAAGAAATTGATATGAAGAGCGCGCACAAAATGGCTAGTGCCGCCAACCAGAGCGACGAGCGTCGGGAGGATAATGCCATATCGCCTCTATTCCGGAATAAGCCTGATTTCAATGATCGCGCGCGAATGATCAAGCGCGAATGATCGCGCGCGCCCACGCAGAAAAATTTCTGCTTTGGGCCAACAGAGGAGTCTAAGACTGCTCTAACCAAAGCAGAAGATCACTAAGGTAACGTGAAGGGCGACAGGGCGTTACTTGCAGATTTACAGGCTATTTCCCGGAGATTGTCACGACGTTGTAAAGAGATTTCGTGCCGGACGAGGCATCGACTGCCTGGCCGATGCCCCGCCCGGTTCCGGTCCAGCGTTCGTTCAATGCTGTGCAACAAGCGCCCGTTCTAGTGAAGGCTTGCTCCGTGAACGCTCAGGACCTTTCGTTGGAGGACGATCCTACTTCCTACCCCCTTCGTGGCTCGCTGGCTGCTGTCTCTGTTGCAATTGCTGCGTCTGTTGCTGGTGTTTTTGCTGCAATTGCTGCGTCTGTTGCTGGTGCTTCTGCTCTACCTGCTGCTTGGTCGCCTCATTCGCCTTCTGTTTATCCAGCTTCACGTGCTCC
>Ga0187890_10002787_pt1 | contig 12144 bp, 11 predicted proteins | sample June2016WEW_21_1_FD_133005 | JGI IMG/M metagenome (GOLD analysis project Ga0187890, IMG submission 133005) | Peatland microbial communities from SPRUCE experiment site at the Marcell Experimental Forest, Minnesota, USA - June2016WEW_21_10 | ecosystem: Environmental > Terrestrial > Soil >... | reverse complement strand
ACTTCCGTGCCGCCGTACTTGCTAAAGAGCACACGGTCGCCCGGCTTTACCTGCAACGGGATGATTTTGCCTTCCTTGGTAAGAATTCCGGTCCCAACAGCGATCACCTTGCCCTGTTGGGGCTTTTCTTTGGCCGTATCGGGAATGATTATGCCTCCAACGCTCTTTTCCTGTTCCTCAACACGTTTAACGATGACTTTGTCGTGAAGCGGTCTGTATGCCATTCTGCTGCACTCCTTGATTTTATTGGTGAATTAACAAGGTACCCGATCGAAAGCACATACTAGCACTCTTTTTGACTGAGTGCTAATTAATATAAAGCTGCGGCTGGAAAAATCAAGGCGCAAAATCACCATTTCCCCAGAAGACCGCCACGCGATCTATGCGGTTGCCGTAAATCTCGTCGAGCGCCGCGCGGAATTGAGAAAGGATCGGATCAGATGTTTTCATGACCACAGTGAAGTCCTACCATGTCAACCGTCTGCCCCAAGTGCTTTGTCACCTTGGCTGCGGCTGCAATTCCCCGCCATGCTTTTTCATTGCCTTGGCAAGAGTCGGCAGGTTCCTGATCGTTTCTCCGGATTTTGTCTCGGCGAGGCGAAGCTCGTAGATCTTCTGCAGGTTCATCCAAAACTCTGCGCTCGTCCCGAAGAAATGACCGAGGCGCAGGGCCGTGTCGCCCGTTACGGCGCGCTGCCCTTTGAGGATTTCCGTGATGCGGTTTGTTGGCACTTTGAGCTGACGGGCCAGTTCAGCCGCGCTCATGTCCAGTTCTTCAAGCTGTTCGGCGAGATGTTCGCCTGGATGTATGGCGCTGCGTCCCATCATTCACCTCAGCGTTACGTCAAGCATAACTTTCGCCTCAAATTCTTGTGGTTCCGGTCGCGCCCAAAAAGGTTACCCTCCTTTGATTATTCTTCGAAAACACCTCACGGCTTCCGCTATATCGGCCGCCTGTGTGATCGCCGTCACCACGGCGACCTTTGTTGCCCCCATCTCCAGGACCTGCTTTATGTTGGATTCCTTTATACCGCCCATTACGGTAAACGGGATTCGAAGACGGGGGGCTATTTGGGCGATCGCTCCCGGACCGAGGAAGCGCTCCACGCCATCCTTGGTTCCCGTAGGAAAGATCGGACCGATATTGACGTAGTCGGCGCCTTCATCCTGGGCACGGAGGGCCTCCTCGAGGTTGTGCGAGGATGCGCCGATAAGCAGCTCGGGGGCGATCTTTCTTGCTGCCGGGAGCGGAAAATCCTCCTGTCCGAGGTGTACTCCGTCCGCGCCGGCGGCAACGGCCACATCAACCCGGTCGTTTATGACGAGCAGCATGCCGGCCTTTGCCGTGCGCTGTCTGAATATTTCGGCCAACCGGAAAAAATCCCTCTCGCAGATATCTTTTTCCCTGAGCTGAACAATGCGCGCCCCGCCTTTGATGAGGCCATCGAGGACTTCGAGGTCGGAGCGGCCGTTGGAAAGCCGCTCACAGGTGACCGGATAGATGTCAACCGCTTCGAAACAGGATTTTCTTTCTTCTCGTCCCATAAAAATACCCGATAGTATATTGGATTTAGGAACACAATGACTTTTTTCGAACTTAACGGGCAATGTGCGCTCTTCGATAGAGACACGCCCTCCCGCTTCGATTAAGATAGCGGAGATTTTCCGGGATGAAACTCGATACGAAACTGAAAATGTTTTCGCGCGCGATGCAGAGCAGTCATACGGCAACCATGGAGGGGTGAAATGGAATGGTTCTTCAGAACTCAAGACACGTGGCAGAACCTTATAGTGCGGGTCAGCCTCGGGGCGGTCATTTTCCCGCACGGGGCAATGAAGCTTTTAGGATGGTTCGGAGGCAATGGGGTTTCGGGCACCATCGAGGTTTTCTCTCAGAACTATCACATTCCCGCTTTTTTGACGCTGCTCGTCATCGCGGCCGAATCACTCGGCGCCCTGGGTCTGATTGTCGGTTTTGCGACCAGGTTGTGCGCGTTTGGGATTTTTTGCGACATGATCGGGGCTATTTACCTTGTTCACTGGCCCAACGGTTTTTTCATGAACTGGTTTGGCAAACAGCATGGAGAGGGATTCGAATATCATCTGCTGGTCTTGGGCATGGCGCTGGCACTTATGATTAGCGGAGGAGGCAGGCTGTCCCTGGACGGTCTCGTAGCTCAGAAACCCTACTACAAGCGGATAAGTTTATGAGAGTAACGGACGGCGCGTCAAGGGGGCGGTGGGACCGCCACGCCTCGCGCAGCGTCGAGCTTGCCCGGCGGGTGGCCGCAGAGGCTTCGGCGGGCTCGATCACCGAATTGAGCCTATCTGGCCCGCAGCGCTGAAACGATATTCATACGGGCGGCCCTGATAGAGGGCAGCGCACCCCCGACTATTCCCATCACAACGGCAAATATGACCGAACTGACAATTATGCGGCGGTTTAGAAGAAAGCGGAAGGTCAGTTCGGAGAAAGTGGTCCAGTTCATCGTGGAGATCGTGAGCTTGTTCATAAACGAAGCGGCCGCCAGGCCGATTCCGGCGCCGAGCAGGCTTAAAAATACCGCTTCGGCAAGAAAGGCAAGCAGGATGAAGACCCGGCGAAACCCCAGCGCCCTAAGGGTCCCGATTTCCGATGTGCGCGCGGCGACCGCCGCGTACATGGTGATCATAGACCCGGTTATCGCCCCCAGGCTGAAAATGAGCGTGAGGCTTATTCCCAGGATTCGGATAAACCTGGCCATCAGTTCGGATTGAGCCTCGTAGTATTCGTCCTCGCGCCTGGCCTCCTCGACGAGGCGCGGGTCTTTGAGCACGGCTTGCTTCAGTTCCGGCAGACCCGAAGGGTCCCTCATCCGAATGATCACGGAGGAATATACCGATCGTTTAAAAGCGCCCATCAGTGTATCGACGTCCCCCCAGATTTCCGAGTCGAAAGCGGTGCCGCCTGCGTCCATAATGCCTGCAACCGTCCAGGTCCGCCCTGCGAAATTGATGGTCCCGCCAAGGCCGGGGACCCTGAACTTTTTGGCGATATTCCGGCCGATCAGGATTTCAGAGGAACCTGCATTGAACTCGCGCCCGGCGACTATCTTGATCTGGGGCCGCAGTTCGAGAGATATCCCGCGCGTTACCCCCCGCACCTGAACATTTGACGGCGAGCCGGTCTCCTTTTTGGGAAGGCTTATCAGCACGACCGCTTCGCGCGCCGCGAGCCGGCGCCAGTCCTTGTCTACGGCAACCTGGGGCAACGACTCGATGATAGGGGCGTCTTTGCGCTCGATGATGCTCTGGACCTCTGTTTCAGCCGATCTGCGGATGAAAACGGCGTTTTCCGGGCTGCCCGAAGTGATAAGGGTTTGCTGAAAGCCTTCGGCAAGCATCAGAACGGTTGCGAAAACGAAAATGACAAGCCCCATGCCGCCCGCCGTTAAAAGGGTGGTGAGCCGCCGGACGAGCAGATTGCGATAGCTGTAATAAAAAAGAAGCATGTGTCTGTTTGCCTGAATGGGCCGGATCAATCGTAAAAAGAGCCGATCCTGCCTGCGGTGTCCTCGTCAATTGTTTCGATCAGCTTCAGGATGAGTTTCAGGGCGTTCAGGTAGTCCGAGATGTCGATTATCGTATTGTGGGTATGGACGTAGCGCGACGGGACAGCGACAACCACAGTGGGCACCCCGGAAGCATGCATGTGGATAGGTGCGGCATCGGTCCCGCCTCTTCTCCTGACGGCGAGCTGGTAAGGAATGCCGTTTTTTTCAGCCGTTGCGATCACGAATTCGGTGAATTCGCGGTTCATAATCGCTGATGAGTCCATAAACCGGATCTGAGGGCCCGAGCCGATGGCTGCCTGTCGCTCCTGTTTGCCGGCGCCGGGCAGATCGTCGGCTGGAGCGCCCTCAGTCACAATGGCCAGGTCGGGATCGGCCGATGATGCGGCAGCCTTGGCCCCCCGCGTCCCCACTTCCTCCTGGACGGTGCCCGCAAAGATTATCGTATTCGGATGGGACATCTTACCGGTCTCCAACGCCGCGTGGACTATCAGCGAAAGTCCGGCGCGGTCATCGAAAGCCTTCGAGAGCAGCAGGTCCGGGTTGCGCATCCTCACAAAAGGGCTGTCCGGCACGATGGGGTCCCCGAGCCGGATGCCGAAGGCCTGTGCCTCGCCGGCGTCACGGGCGCCTACATCGATGAACATGTCTTCTATCTTCATCACCTTTTCGCGCTCGGCCTCAGAGAGGAAATGAGGAGGCTTTGCGCCGATTACGCCAGGGATTTCAACCCCTTCCCTGGTGCGGATTCGTACTCGTTTGGCAAGAAGCGTGTGCGCCCACCAGCCGCCCAGCACAAGAAACCTGATGAGGCCGTCATCCATTACGGTCTGCACGATGAGGCCGACCTCGTCCATGTGTGCGGGAATAAGTATCCGGGGATGGCCGGAACTGCCTTTTCGCTCGCAAAAGATGTTTCCGGCCCTGTCGGTGAAGACGCCTTCTCCAAGCTCACTTCGAAAAATTCGGCGCACCTCGTTTTCCTGCCCCGGTGCGCCGTGTGCCTGGCTCAGTTTTCGCAAAAGCTCAACGCCTTTTTCTTTCATCGCATCGTCCATTTTTATGACTCCACGCCTGGCGAGACTGCCTGCCCTCCAACTAACCGGGGACGCGATCATGCGCCTGAACGCTTATCAAATCAGGCCTCCCGCGAACGCCCCGTCTCTGGTCATGGACAGGTCAGGGAGAGCGTCGAGAATGTCGCGCCGTCGGCCTGCCCGCTACGCGCTCGCACGACGCAGAGTGATTATTTTTTTTCAATAGGATACGAGTTATTGTTTAAAGGTAATCGCAGGCGGGCACAATAAAAATCGGGTGATTGCCCCCGGTGGACAGATTTTTTGTCGCCGCATAAAGGACGGTGCGCCGGTTAAAGGGCTTGCTGTGCCGGCTTACAAAAAAGCCCTGCCGGTCGCCTTCATTGTGGCTCGGTCGGCCATCATTTCCGTTACTGCTTGCGGGAACGCTCTCGATCAAAAGATGGCGTCGATATCGCGCATTCCGGGCAAAACCCTGACAACTTCAATGCCATCCTCAATCGGCAGGTAAAAAATCAGATAATTGCCAACCGAGAGGCTTCGCAATGCGGGCAGAAGCTCTTTTCGGCTTGTGCCCATGTGTGGGAATTGTGCAAGCGCCTGACATCGTTCTTCGATCTTATCGAGGAACCGGTCCGCATTGTCCGGGTTGTCTTGGGCTATGTGCCACCAGATCTCATCAAGGTCGGTTTCTGCCTGGGGACGCTTAAGGACCTGCGGCATCAGGGGGTTGCCCTCTTCTGTTCGGCGGCAAGCCGTCTGCGGCCCCGCGCCTTGATATCTCCAATATTCAAGGGCGTCGCCTCGCCGCTCTCAAGACCCTTCCGGATTTCCGCCCTCAACTCCTCGATGTGTAGTGCATGAATACGGTCGCGCTCTTCAAGAAGGCGCAAGGCCTCGCGCATGACTTCACTTGCAGAGCCGTAAAGACCGCTGTCCACTTTCTTTTTGACCAATTCTTCGAGCTGTGGCGTGAGTGAAACGTTCATGACGTCGGCTCCTCTCATTGGCACCAACTATGATAACAGAGTTTGCTATTCTCTGTTATTATATAATCCATACAGCCGGAAGGCCAGTTTTTTCCGGCTTCACCGTTTTGTTTGACCTTCAGGATTCCGCAGCACCCTGATTGGTCGGGGCGACGCCGCAAAGGTGGCGTAGCTGGTGCCAGCACGTGGCCAATTCCAGCCCGGCCAGGTGGCCATATTTGCGAATGGCAAGCCATGCGGTGCGCCGGTTAAGGGGGTAAGGCCCGGGTCATCGGCGGCCCTTCTCCCGATCCACCTGTTGAGATCATTTGGGTTTCAAGGCAATGCTGCGTCCAAAATAGCTGATTTCAAAGTTAAACTGAGGGAATTTCCTGGGAAGGGTCATCAGATTGAACACCATGACCCCAATGGCGAGCCTGTCGAGCCATGAAGATAAAGGCCAGCCGAAGTGGACGGTTATATTTCTGTCAGGCAATTCGTACTGGACAATCCTTAGCACAAGCATAATACGCTGGTACAGGCCGCTTCGGATCATAGGGAAACGGAAATGGTTCTTAGCCATTTTGGGCGGGATGCCCTGGCGCGGCGTATAGAAGGTTATGTAAGCTTCGTTGCCTTCCGGTTCTCCAAGGGATTCCTCGCGTGGACGGCGGAAGATTATGTGTATGTCGGGCGAGGATGACTCGGCCAGATAGAGTATCATTTCCATCTCATTGTCGGCCTGGCCGATCTGAACGATTTCCGGCGATCTTTTCTTTGCCAGCAGGGCTCCCGTCACAAGTACAAAAGCCGTTATGCCTGCCCAGAGGGCCGTACCGTGAGGTTTGTCTATCGCCAGGAAAATGAAACAGCTTACCAGAATGATCCAGAGAATAAGCGTACCGACGCGGCTCGTGTAATATGGGATTACTTCCTTGGTGCCGACAAAATAGCGGTAGATCAGAAGCGATCCCATGTTGATACAAAAACTCGCTACGAGGCCTATTGCGTACATGTCGGCCAGAATTTTCTGCGAGCCGCTGGTAATGATGATAATCGTCGAAAAAAACAGCGCATTCAGGATGTGAATCCGATAGAGCGAGTGGCGCTGATTTGTCACGATGAGCCAGTGGAACCCATAGCGGTGAGCCACGCGCTCCAGCAGTTCGCTGGAGGCCACAAAGGCGGTATTCACAGCCATCGTCAGAGTGATGCTGGCCAGTCCGGCAACCAGGATACCGAAGAAGGTCCCGTTGATCTGCGTTGCATAATAGGTGATCAGATCGCCCTCGTGCTCGCTGACATTAATAGGAGTGCAAAGAACCAGGGCTGCCACCAGGGGCGTCGCGATGCCCACCGTAACGGCCAGGAAAAGATAGGCCTTGTGGATCTCACGCCAGCTTCGCACGAAACCGGCGGTCTGAATGACCGATTCGATTCCCGAATAGGCCAGAATACAAAATGCGATGTGGGATATGAAATTACCGTAATCATGAAGCCATGAGCCGGTCTCAAGCGGTTTTAACGCGTTTCCGCCCGACCCTTTCAGGCGTGCCAGAGCGGCGCTGTCAAATTCGACTACCCCAGAAACAATAAGGTTCAGGATAATAAATGCGGCCAAAATGAAAACGAAAAAGGTGAACCTCGCATTCTCCCTGATGCCGAGAATGTTGAGCCCTGCAATTGCCCAGAGTATTCCGAGCACGAGAAAAACAACCATGGAGGATGATTCGGAAACCTGCGGGAAAAAAGAAGCCGCATTGAGAATGGCGCTCACAGCCGAGATGCAGGCAGTAAGCGTGTAATCGACCATAATGGAGGAAACGGCCACAAACGACATCATCGGACCGAGCACGAGATAGGAGAAAGAATAGACTCCTCCCCCTATGAGACCGTTATATTCCAGGATTTCAGCGATTTCGGTAAACCGGGTGCTCATGAACCGAACAAGAATGCTGGTCAGCGCGATAAAGAATATGGCGCTCGAACCGATGAATCTGTATGCCTCGGCCGGGGCGTAGAAGATGGACGTAAATTCGTCCATCAGGGTGATTATGGCGACGGCCAGCCAGGTCAGCCAGAGTCGTCCTGTCTGGGAGAGCGTGAGAAGGTTCGGCCTCCGCATGAGATGGGCAAAAACACCGATCAGAATCAGATTGAGGAGCGACAGTATGAGGATTTTCATCTCTTGAATTCTTTAAGCGGAATCGGAATCGGTCCGCACTCCCTTAAAACCGGCGGAGTCACGTTGCAACGGGATACCGCTTTCCGCCATATATTCCACTTCAAGCGAAAGAGCCACTTGCCTGATAAGCGATTCGAGAAGATAACGCTGGTCCGGCAACAGGAAACGTTCCGGATCGCAGGGCCTGAGGGCCAGAACTCCCAGAACCAGATCCGCCACCTGGAGCGGCGCATAAAGTACTTCGTTTTCGGGAACGTGTTTAGTTCCCCACCCCGTAGTCTCACCCGTTTCGAAGGCCTTGCGCGCAATCTCCAGTTGCCTGGTCACATCTTTGACAAAGACCAGGGACGGGTCACCGCCGGCCGTCTTCAATCTTCTTTTCTCTTCAGGCAGCAACACGACCGCGTGGGAATCGAAGATTTCAGAAATGTATTCCACGGCGATCCGCAGTGTCTTTTCAACACTTCTGGCGGCTGCGAGCTGCCTGCTAAGACCATGCATGGCGGCTGCTTGCCTCTCCTGCAAACGGGCCGTTTGGGTCTGTTTGCGCATGAGCCCCGTCAGGTGGCTTATAGCAAGGGCGACCGCAAACATGACAATGAAAGTCACTATATACTGGGCATCATCGACGGTGAACGAAAAACGGGGCGGGACAAAGAAGAAATCGAACGCCAGTACGCTTAAGAGAGAAACACCAATAGCCGGTCCGCGTCCGCATTCTATCGCTGTCACCAAAACCGCCAGCAGAAAGACCATCATGAGGTTGCTCAGATCGAAATGCGGATACATCAAAAAGCAGAGTCCTGTGGCCAGCAGGAGGAAAAGTAGGCCCGTTCCATAATCCGACCATGGAAATTCCCGGGATTGAACCCGGTACGGCATCTGAACCCGTTGGCCGGAATCACCTGAAACAATTTCGATGCCGATTTCTCCGCCGATTCTCACCAGGCGGTCCACAGGACTGCCCAGGAGAATGCTCTTCAGGGGTGAACGCCCCGGTTTTCCTGCGATGATTCTCGTTATGCTCCCAAGGCGCGCGAACCTCACTATTTCTTCGGCGATGTCGCGGCCGTTCAGGGTTGCAGTCTCCGCACCCAGTTGTTCGGCCAGCCTTAAATTGTCAATGACGCGGTCACGTTCCTTTTCAGGCAGCAGCACGGATCGAGGGACCTCGACATAAACTGCGAACAGCTTGGCGCCCTCGCCCTTGGCCCGTCTTGCGGCGTAGCTTATTACGCCCGCAGAGGCGGGAGCGCACCCAACACAGACTAAAATCTTATCCTCAGTTCCCTTTGAACCGGACATCGTTTATCTCCAATATTCCCCGGCGTACCGCCGTCTCAGCCGGAAGCAAACTCACCGGTCTACAAAGTTTCTGCCGCTCAAGCCCCGCCACCGGATACCTCTACGACTATCTTTATTACCATAAACCGGCCCCTAATGCTAATTCTCGAGAGGAGCTATTTGGTATGTTTTGCCCCAAAGGACCGTTTGACAGTTTGACAGGAATCGTAGGAACAGGAAGTGCTTGTTTCTGTAGTCGAAAATAAAAATCGGGCGATTGCCCCGGTGGACAGATATTTGTTTACACAAGTTCTAAGAGCCCGTATGGCGGGTCCTCGTATGATAGACTTATATAGTACCCTACCGAAAAAAAATAACCGCTCTCGGTCGTGCGAGCGCGTAGTGGGCAGGCCGACCGTGCTACACTCTCGACGCTCTCCCTGACCTGTCCATGACCAGAGACGGGGCCTTTGCGGCAGGCCTGGTCCGATTCTGCCTTATAAGCGCGTCCAGGCCGAATTTTTTGACTCGATAGTTCATTTGCCGGAATGTAAGGCCCAGGTCATCGGCGGCCCTTCTCCTGATCCACCTGTTGCGCTCGAGGGCCGCCGAAACTTCCCTGCGCTCGATTTCATCCAGGCGAGACCACACGGAAATTGCCTCCAGGCTTGCTGCACCCGAACCTGCCGCGGGCTTGGGGTCAAGTATCGACGCAAGGTCCTCAGCCTCGATCTCCGCGCCATCAGTCATACTTACCAGGCGAATTACAGTGTTTTTTATCTCGGCTATATTTCCGGGCCAGTCGTATTCGCACAGCTCTTTCAATACCTGAGCGCTTAATTGAGCCTTCCTGCCCTGTTCCCTGCATGCATGATCGAGAAAATGTCCAATCAAAAAAGGTATGTCGTCTTTTCGCTCCCTTACCGAAGGGACATGAATCAGCAAGGTGCTGAGCCTGTTGAGAAGGTCCTTTCTGAACGCCCCGCTTCCAGCGGCCTCGAAAAGGTTAACGCTCGAAACGGTGACAATCCTGACATCGGCCCCCTTGGCCCTTGTGACTCCAAAACTCCCGGCCTGCAACCTGTCCAGAATATCCAACATCTTTACCTGGTGAGCTGCCGAAAGGTCGCCTGCCTCATCGAGCAGCAACGTGCTGCCGGCCGCCTTGTCGAAAGCATTTCGCGGGGCGTGGAGTTCATCGATGCCGCCGTTGAGGAAATCTTTTCCATTTCCGAATAATTCCTTGTCCAGCAGATCCTCGGGTAGAGAACAGTGAACTTTTACAAAAGGAAAGGGCGCCCTGCCGCTGAACTCGTGAATGATCTGCGCTATGGAGGTCTTTCCTGTCCCCGGTTCACCCCAGATCAGAACAGAAGCTTCGGTGGGCGCTGTCTTCCTGATTTCCGCCTCGAGCTTTCGGCCTGCCACACTTTTGCCCAGGCATACCAACCCGAGGTGCTCTTCGGAAATCTTTGCCCGAAGAGCCAGATTTTCTCTGACCAGTGCCTCCTCGCGCCGTTTTACTTGAGATTCCAGATTCAATACCTGGGCGATAAAGGAAGCCAAAATCGAAAGGAACTGCACGTCCTCGGCCAGAGGGACCCGATCGCCGAAAAAGCGGTCGACCATAATTGCCCCCACTACCTCATCACCGAGGATAACGGGGGAACCGAACAGGCGGACCTGTTCCTTTTGGATGGAATGAAGGGCTTTGCGGTCTAGAAACAGGGGCCTTGGACTACCCGGCAGAACAACAAAGGGCTGGGGAATGCTGAAAACAAGGTCGAACCCCGTTTTATAAAGACTTCGAATCCTTTGTTCCGTGTCACTGTCCGAATCATCCTGGGACGGAGTAAAGAAAAAACGGACTTCGGCCCTGCTGCTGCTGATGATGACGGCCGCCGTCGATTGGGGAACAGCCTGCGAAAGGACCCTGAGCAGACCCTCAATCGCCTGTTCCGGGTGGAGCGCCCGATCGATTATCCGGTGGATCAGCGAAAAGATACTTAACTTTAGTTCGCAGAGATTGTCCATGCGCTCCGCCTTATTGTTCGTTTAGAAACTGAATATCCGGGCCGGCTCCCCCGAAACAGGTCTTACTCCCATAACTCTGTTCCAGATTCCGTGCCAAACTGGAATAAGTCCGTTTTTGAAAGAGATATGCGACAATTGAGATAAATTCTCTCGTCAAAATGGCACAATTTGGTTCATTTACCGCCTATGTTGATACGATTTTGTGCCAATCAGATTGCATATTTTGAACTCATCCTGGTAGCAGACACCTTCCGAACTGCACTCCAAGCCGACATGAGGGTGTTTGGCAAACAAATTGCTCTCTGTGTTCATTGCGGACGCAGCACTAGAAGTCTTCACACTGTTTTCCTAATCAATTAATGAAAGAGGTGATTTATGGCAGAGCAGACCGGATTCAAAAAGACACTTGGACTGACCGGGGTCACGGTGAACGCAATGGCGCTGATCGCGCCGGGGGCTTTTCTATGGTTGACCTATCAGGTGCAGGCGGCACAGGTGGATTTGGCTGGCCAGACTACCGCGATGGACATGTTTGCGGGTTTGTTTGTCGCGTTAATCCTGGCATTCCTGACCGCGATTTCCTATTCCAAACTCTCGGAGCTCTATCCCCAGGCAGGGACCGGCAGTTCATACTACTTCACCGAACAGGCGATGTTGGGCGAGGACAGGTTATCAGGTTTCGCCAGATTGTCCAAGTTTATCGTGGGATGGTTCTCCCATCTTTATTACTGGGTATATCCAGGCGTTATGGTCGCCATGATGGCCACGCTGATATGCTATATATTCCAGCAGTTCGGGGTAGATCTGTCCGCTTTCTGGCAGATAGTGGTCGCAGTATTATTTGCGTTCATGGTCGGATACATAGCCTACCGCGGAATCACGGGGTCAACCATATCCAGCATAGTGATCAATGTTATCCAGATTATCGCTTTAGTAGTGGTGACCATTCTGGCCCTGGTTTACAGGTTTTCCAACCCGGAGCATGTAACGTTCGTTCATACGGAGATCTCATCTGTCGTAATGCCGCACAGTTTCGTCAACGTGATGTTCCAGGCTACCGTTGCAATATTGCTGCTGGTGGGTTT
>Ga0187890_10002785_pt1 | contig 12146 bp, 9 predicted proteins | sample June2016WEW_21_1_FD_133005 | JGI IMG/M metagenome (GOLD analysis project Ga0187890, IMG submission 133005) | Peatland microbial communities from SPRUCE experiment site at the Marcell Experimental Forest, Minnesota, USA - June2016WEW_21_10 | ecosystem: Environmental > Terrestrial > Soil >... | reverse complement strand
TCCGGCACCAGGAACTTGGCATCTTCCGGCCAGCCGTAAAACTTCTTTACCAACCGCACTTCCTCCTCACCCAGTGGTTCTCCGTGAGCGGCACTCGTATCCTGCTTGTGCGGCGATCCATAGCCAATATGGCTGTCCACAATAATCAGGGTTGGACGATCCGTCGTTTTCTTGAAAATTTCAAACGCCCGCGCCAGCATATCCAGATCGTTGGCATCGGTGACCCGCGTTACGTTCCATTCGTAGCCGATAAATCGTGTCGCCACATCTTCGCTGAAGGACCAACTCGCCGGTCCATCCAGCGTGATGTGGTTGTTGTCATAAATCCAGCACAGGTTCGAAAGCTTCAAATGACCGGCCAGCGACGCAGCTTCGCCGCCGATCCCTTCCATCAAGTCGCCGTCAGAACAGATGGCGTAGACGTTGTAGTCGAAGATTTCGTAATCGGGCTGGTTAAAGTTCGCAGCCAGCCACCGGCTCGCAATCGCCATCCCCAGGCTGTTTCCAACGCCCTGTCCCAGCGGCCCCGTCGTGACTTCGACGCCGGAAGTGATGTGCGATTCAGGATGCCCCGGAGTCCGGCTCCCAAGCTGGCGGAAGCGCTTGATCTCCTCCATGGGTACAGCCAGCTCTTTCAGCACTTGGTGGTTCTCGTCAACCTGGCGGACGCCCGCAAGATGAAGTATCGCGTAAAGCAGCATGGAGGCGTGGCCGTTCGACAGAACGAATCGGTCGCGATTCAGCCACGTCGGGTCTTCGGGGTCGTAACGCAGGAATTCCTGCCACAAACAGTAAGCGACTGGAGCCAGACCCATGGGTGCGCCAGGATGCCCGCTGTTGGCTTGCTGTACGGCATCAATCGCCAAAGTACGAATCGTATTGATGGACAGCGTGTCCAGTTGCTTGCCGGTTACCAACGCTTGTTCACTGGCTACCATGGGACGGGTGCTCCTCTCAGGGAAAACTCTGTGCTTAGGTGTGTCGTTCTACTGGCTAGCCCTATTAGAGTTCCGAGGACAGCAAAGGGTTTCAGTCAAGCCACGAGTGTATCAATTTCTTGCGGAATAATGTCGGATGAGCTGTGAAAATTGGAGAGGTTCTTGCGAGGAAAGCGCGGGCTCAAGAGGAATTGAAGCGCTACTTTAACAGTTGCAAGTAACTGCTCTCGCTGCTCGATACGCGGGTGGTTTCCTGGACGTACTTCAGAAACTGACGGAGATTCTCTTTCCCGAGTGGCTCCATTCCAGCGAAGCGAATGCGCACGCCACTGGCTGGAGCGCTGCGAGTGACCACCCCGTTCAGCGCCAGACCTTTAACCCAAATCTTGCCACTGGCGACCCAAAGGCCGATTTCGACCTTGGCGCCGCCGCTAATCTGAGCGGCTGTTTCCACCTGACATCCGCCCATGCTGGTGTTCGAAAGATTGCCCCAGATCGGAACATCCCCATCATCCACCCGCAACTCGACCGCTACGAAGCACTTGATTCTGGGATGCCGCCGGCGATCCTGTGCCCAGGTAGAACTAAAAAGATCAGGCTCAAAAGGAGGTGTGGCGGAGGTTGCGGTGGGCAGGGGTTGGGGCGTTGGTACGGCGGCCTCGGCTGACGTTGCTTCGCCGCCGGCAGCTTGCTTGATCTCGCGCATGGCCGCCAGTAAAGCCTGTTCTCTGCGGTCGGGAGGTGCGTCGCGATAGATCTGCAGCAGCTTTCCCAGGTTTCGTGCCAGGTCGGGGTCTGCCAGCAATCCCGTCCAGTCCGTTCCGGCCGATGGCTTCGACTTTGAGTCCGTCATGAGGTACGCGTTCTGATTTCGTTACTGCAAACCTGTGCGACTTAAGCTTGACCCAGCAGTCACCTATTCACAAGATGACCTAAGTCATCTCACCGCACGTCTTACGATCCGGCTTGAAGTTTAGTCGGCAGGTTCCAGGGTCTTCAGACAATTCTCCAGCGCATCTCGCTGCTCTTGGTTGAGGGAGAGAAATTCAAAGCCGTATTGATATCCTCGGCGATAGCGGACCACAGCCCTTACGTTCCACGCGGCGGCCGCTCCCGGAAGCAGGAAGTTCAAACTCACCACCTCGCCGCCGTTCAGGTCCGCAGCCAGAAGTATGCCGATTCCGGCCCCCGACAGATCCCTGCAATGTCCCTCCACCTTCTGATATTCGTCCCCCAGGTGGCTAACCGAGACCCGGAAATCGCTGCGATATCGGGTATACCGGCGGCGCCGGCGGTCGAACGGCTTCACCGCTTGCTTCGGATCGGAAGATGGCATGTGTCCGGGTACTTTTTGCGCCGACCGACGGTCAGCGCGCCTCAAATGCAGTTTGCAAATCTGGGTTCTGTTTTTCGGTTGTGGTTAGCTTCTATTCGTGAACCGGATCGGTGTCGAGTCGAGCAGTACCCGGTCAATTCTGAGGTGAAATTGAGGTTTCCGCCGTGTGCAAAACATATCTTCGGTAATAGCCAGAGTGTCCGAGCAAGAATCCGGAGGACGATGGTTTCCTAACTCTACCCGCATTAACCCGTATCGCAAAGTGTCGAAGGTAAGGGTTTCCATTGGGCGAAAATGCTGTTTCGCGCCCAAGGGGTCGCTTCTGGAGCTCCATCCAGTCGCCTTTTTTGCATCTCCAGGCGCGATAAGTGAATCAAAATCCACGCGTTATAGTTTCATTGCGATGAAAAAGACCATCCTGAGCACTTATAATGGGATGCTGTCAGATCAGAATGCACTGTCTTCATGCCTTCCCAACCCGCAGGTTTCTAGCCTGGACTTTTGTATCGCTCCTCGCGGTCACAGGCCTCATGGCTCAAAACTCCACGCCTGTGCCGTCCATCACTCTGCCCGGATCGCAGAGTCCCTTCACCGGAAGCGAGCCGGAAGGCAAGGCCGGCCCGGAAGTGCTGCAGATGAACTTCCAGGAAGCTATCGATCGTGGATTGCGCAATAATCTCGGTCTTCTGATTTCCGGCGATCAGGCGATTGCGGCACGGGGCGAAAGATGGAAGGAACTCAGCAATTTGCTGCCGAACCTGCAAGCGCAAATCCAGGAAGATGTCCAGACTCTGAGCCTTACCGCCTTGGGGCTGAAGAGCAATGTGTTTCCGTTCCCGGTACCGCGCGTGATTGGTCCGTTTAATTACTTCGACGCGCGCGCCTCGGTGAGTCAGTCCGTCTTCAACTTCAAAAACCTGGAGCAGGAACGCTCCGCCACCGAGCGTCTGAAGTCTGCGCAGTACAACTATAAAGATGCGCGCGAGCTGGTGGTGCTGGCAGTGGGAAACGCTTACCTGCTGGCGATTGCAGATGCCGCCCGGATCGAGACTGCGATAGCCCAGGTTACAAATGCCCAGGCTCTGTACGATAAGGCTGTTGACCAGCAAAAGGCCGGGCTGAGTCCCGCCATCGATACCTTGCGCTCTCAAGTGGAATTGCAAACTCGCCAACAACAATTAATTTCGGCTCGCAACGACTTCGCCAAGCAAAAACTATCACTCGCTCGGATCATTGGCCTGCCGCCCGGTCAGGAATTTGTGTTGACCGAAAAAGCTCCGTATCAGGTGCTGACTCCATTGCCCCTCGAAGTGTACTTGCAGCGCGCCTACACCTCCCGCTCCGACTATCAGGCTGCCGAGGCCCAAGTCCGGGCCGCGGAGCTTTCACGTCGCGCCGCTACCGCCGGTCACTATCCGTCGCTGGACCTCAGCGCGAACTACGGCGACATTGGCGTCAATCCGGCTTCGTCCAACGGGACCTGGCAGGTCAATGGTGGCCTGAACATCCCCATCTTTGCGGGCGGAAAAGTTCACAGTGACGTGCTCGAGGCCGAGGCCCAATTGAAGCAGGCCCGCTCTCAACTGGGTGACGTTCGAGGCCGCATTGACTATGAGATCCGCGCCTCGTTGCTGGATTTGAACTCCGCTGCCGATCAGGTCGAGGTCGCCCGCAGTTCCGTTGACTTGGCAGAACAGGCGCTCACCCAATCGCGGGATCGCTTCACTGCCGGCGTAACCGACAACCTTGAGGTGGTCCAGGCGCAGGAGGCCGTTGCCAGTGCGCATGAAAGTTACATCCAAAGCTTGTACGCGCACAATCTGGCAAAAGTGGAACTGGCGCGCGCCATCGGAGATGCTGAGCAGGGAGTCAAACGATATTTGAAAGGCGAACACTAAGCCAAAATTTATGGAACCGACGACGCAAAGCCCGCCCGCCGCTCCGCCGGATCAAGCTGAAACTCGCAACAAGCCGTTGCCTGCGACGGAACGAGATTTCCGCACTCGCCCTTCGCGTACAGCGAGCCCCGGCTTCCGCATCGCCATCATCATCGGTGTAGTTGTGCTCCTGGTTGTGGGATTTTTCGTCTACCGCTACGTCTCCAGCTACGAAGATACGGACGATGCCGAAATCGACGGCCACATCAATTCCATCAGCGCTCGGATTACGGGGCACGTTGCAAGGTTGGATATCGTCGACAACCAGTATGTGGAGGCCGGTACGGTACTGGTGGAAATCGATCCCACCGACTATCAAGTGGCCTTCGACCGCGCCAAAGCCGATTACGAGGATGCCCGCGCAGCCGCTTCTGCGGCTGGCGTCAATGTACCGATTACGGACGTGAATACCACCAGTCAAGTTTCCGCCACCGAAGCGGACGTAGTCAGTGCCCGTGCCGGAATCGCGGCCGCCAGACAGCAGTTCGATGCCGCCCAAGCCCAGCGTGAAGAAGCCGAGGCGAACGACGTCAAGGTCCAGAACGATCTGGTTCGCTACAAACAGCTGGTGGATAAGCAGGAGATCTCGCAGCAGCAATACGATCAGGCGGTAGCCGCTGCTAAAGCCAGCGCCGCTTCCGTCGTTGCTGCGCACGCCATGGCCGACGCTGCCCAGTCGCAGGTCACGCAAGCTCAGGGAAAATTGGTGCAGGCAGAAGCCAACTTCCGCTACGCCCAGACGGCGCCCCGGCAAATGCAGATCAGCCGCTCACGGGCCGAATCGGCAGAAGCACAGGTACTGCAAAAGAAAGCCGCCCTCGATCAGGCGCAACTGAACCTGCAGTACACAAGAATTATCGCTCCCGTCACAGGTGTGGTCAGCGATCGTACCGTCGAAGTCGGACAAAACGTTGCTCCCGGCCAGGAGTTGATGAAGGTAATTCCACTCAGCGACATCTGGATCACCGCCAACTTCAAAGAGACCCAGCTTCGATACATGAAGGTGGGGCAACCCGTCACCATTGAAGTCGACGCCAACGGAAGAAAATATAATGGCAAGGTAAATAGCATTGCCGGCGCCAGTGGCGCGCGTTTCAGCTTGCTTCCTCCCGAGAACGCCACCGGTAACTACGTGAAGGTTGTGCAGCGTATTCCGGTCAAGATCGTGCTCGATCCCGGTGAAAACAAGGATCAGTCGCTGCGTCCCGGCATGTCCGTCGAGCCCAAAGTCTGGATTCATCAATGAGTTCTGCTGCGCCGCCGCTGGAGAACGCTGACGTTTGGCGTCCGGCGATCAATCCCTGGATCATCGCCGTTACGGTGACGCTGGCGACTTTCATGGAGGTGCTCGACACTTCCATCGCGAACGTCGCTCTGCCGCATATCGCAGGCAGCCTCTCAGCCGGGCAGGACGAAAGCACATGGGTCCTCACTTCCTATCTCGTCTCTAACGCGATCGTCCTTCCCTTGAGCGGCTGGCTCTCCTCCATCATGGGCCGCAAGAACTTTTACATGAGCTGTGTTGCGCTGTTCACCATCAGCTCATTCATGTGCGGGCTGGCTCCGAACCTCGCGACGCTTATCATTTGCCGTGTGCTGCAAGGCGCTGGCGGAGGCGGCCTTCAGCCCAGCGAACAGGCTATACTCGCCGATACCTTTCCGCCCGCCAAGCGGGGCATGGCGTTTGCAGTGTACGGCGTTGCCGTGGTCACGGCTCCCGCCATCGGTCCAACCCTCGGTGGCTGGATCACCGACAACTTCACCTGGCGCTGGATTTTCTTCATCAACATTCCCGTCGGAATCATTTCCATTCTGCTTACCTCGCGCCTCATTCAGGATCCGCCCTATTTCCGTCGCCGCAAGCTCAGTGAAACCAAAATCGATTACATCGGCCTCGGCTTTGTGGCCCTTGGTCTGGGAACTTTGCAGGTTGTCCTCGACAAGGGGCAGCGCGATGATTGGTTCGAGTCGCACTTCATTGTGATCCTCTCCCTTATCGCCGTCGTCTCGTTGATCTTCGTAATCTTCTGGGAGTGGAAGCACAAGGACCCGATCATCGATCTGCATTTATTTCGCGATCGCACGTTTGGCATCTCCAATTTGCTGATGTTCATGTTGGGCTTTGCTTTGCTGGGCAGCACGCTGTTGCTGCCGCTATTCATGCAAACTTTGCTGGGATACACCGCGGAGCGATCCGGCCTGGCCCTCATGCCCGGTGGGTTCACCATCATGCTCCTCCTGCCCCTGGTGGGATTTTTGCTTTCGCGCTACAGCCCGCGCTGGCCGCTGGTTTTCGGTCTGGTTATGCTTTCCGCCTCTCTCTTCAACATGACCCGGTTCGATCTGCAAATCGATTTCCGCACTGCGGCGATGGCTCGCGTTCTGCAGGCTGCGGGCATGGCCTTCCTGTTTGTCCCCATCAATACCGCGGCCTATGCCTTTCTGCCCCGGGACAAGAACAACGCCGCCTCTGGCCTGATGAACCTGGCCCGCAACATCGGTGGCAGCGTGGGGATTTCCCTGGTCACCACCATGCTCGATCGCCGGACTCAGGTTCACTTGAACGATCTGTCCCGTCATCTCAGCGCCAGCAATCCGGCGTTCCAGTCGATGCTGCAGGGCACCAGTCAGGCCATGCGGACTCACGGCGCCAACGCGGCGTTCGCCACCCAGCAGGCTTACGCCATGATTGAAGGTACGGTTCAACGGCAGGCCACTATGCTGGCCTATCTGGACGATTTTCGCTTCCTCGCATGGGCCATCCTGGCCATGGTCCCCCTGGTTTTCCTGATGAAAAAAAGAAAGCCCGGCGGCGGAATCGCGGTACACTAGTCCGCGTTAAAATGGAGGAAGCCATGTTCCGGCTCGTTACCATAGAGCGAGAGTACGGCTGCGGCGGTGGCGCCATTGCCTCACAACTAGCCCAGCATCTCAGTTGGAGTCTCTGGGATCAACGTCTCACCGAAGAGATTGCCCGCATGGCCAATGTTGATCCGTCTGCGGTCAAGCGCTGTGACGAGCGTATGGACAGCCGCTTCTACCGCCTGGCCAAAACCTTTTGGCGAGGCAGCTACGAGCCCAGTTCCCAACTCGCTAATCGTGCCTTCGACACCGATTGCATGATGTTTATGATGGAACAGATCACCGCAAGAATTGCTCAGGAAGGGAATGCTGTCGTTGTGGGCCGCGGCGCTCCTTACTTCCTGCGCGAGCAACCGGATGCGTTTCACGTTTTTCTCTATGCCCCGCGAGCCGAAAAAATTCGGCGCCTCCTGAACGACGGATCCACGGAGTCAGAGGCCGAAGAGAATGTCGATTCGATCGACCGCCAACGTATCGCCTTCGTCAAGCATTACTTTGATGCCGACTGGCCCACGCGCTCCCTCTACCACGTGATGATCAATACAGCGATTGGAAATGAGGCCGTGATCCAGACCATCCTCGACACTATGCATCTGGTCGAAGGCCGCCCCAAAGCAACCGACTACGATCCTCAAAAAGTCGCCAGCTCCGTCTAGAACGCTGTCGAAACTCTCACTTCGATTGGGGATGTGGAGGACCGCGCTGGTTGTCGGAAAAATGTCGCTCGCAGCTCGGGAAGGGCACGACTTCAGTCGTGCCGTTAGGTCTTTGAATCTATCCGCGCTTTAGCACCTGGGGTATGCCTCTTGATCCGCGACACGCGGTGTAGGAGGCGATATCCCTGAACAACCGGCTCAGAAAAATTCTCGTAGCAAACTGAGCCCAGCCGTCGCAAGCTATGGGCATCTCAAAGCCACCATGAGGGCTTATGTTCGAAACGCTTGAAAAACCTCGGAAGGCAGTCGCACCCAGATGGCTCGCTGTTTTGGGAGCCGTCGTAGAAGCGTTCGGTCTTGGGCTAGCGACCGGCAAATTCCTGATGGGCGCTTAAGCCCGATGTTGACTGGACCATGACTGTAAGTCAGTTAGCGCTTCAAGCATTATTTACGACCGTCTGCGCGATTTACGCCAGCTGACATCACAAAAGCGTAGTATTGCGGCCCGCTAGCTCGCATGCGGTCGTCCCACGCGCTGCGGCCCCGGACAACAATTCTCAGCGCAAATATCTGGCCGCGCCCCCAGCACTCCCATCGCCCGACGCTCCGTCGTCGGATTGATTCGTTCCAGAATTAATTCGCGAATCATGGCTATGAACTTTGGATGGACGCCCACTGTCTTCGCCCGCGTCATGGGCAAACCCAGAGCATCGCAAAGCTGTTGCGCCTCGATATCCAAGTCGTACAACACTTCCATGTGATCGGAAATGAAACTGATGGGCGCGAGCACGAGGGCCGATACCTTATTTTCCGCCTTCACTTGACGCACGTATTCAAGAATGTCCGGTCCCAGCCACGGCTGCCCCGGACCGCCGCTGCGGCTTTGGTAAACCAGGACGTCGTTCTTATGCCCGATCGCCCCCGAAACCAGACGCCGCACTTCTTCTAACTGCTTCACGTAGTCAGAAGTATCTGCCATGGATTCTGGAATGCTGTGCGCGGTGTAAACGATCTGCACATTTTCCCGAGCGTTTACTGGAACGGCTTCCAGCGCCTGGCGAACTCGCTCAACCGTAGCCTCGACGAAACCGGGATGATTGAAGAACGCCCGCAGTTTGTCTATTTCCGGCGCACCTGGCCCTACCTCGCGTTGCGCCCGCGCAATATCCTCCCGATACTGCCGGCATCCGGAGTAAGAACTGTACGCCGAAGTCACGAAAGCTACAGCCCGCCGGATGCCGTCCCGTTTCATTTTCTCCAGAGTCTCTGGCAGCAGAGGATGCCAGTTTCGGTTTCCCCAATAGACCGGGATCTTAAGCCCATTTCGATCCATCTCAGCTTGCACCGCTGCAATCAGTTCCCGGGTTTGCTGGTTGATTGGGCTCTTGCCCTCGAAGTGATAATAGTGTTCGGCTACGATCAGCATCCGTTCGCGGGGAACATTTCGCCCGCGTAGCACATTTTCCAGGAAGGGCATCACATCTTCCCTTGATTCCGGTCCCCCGAAGGAAACCACCAAAATTGCGTCGTAGGTCATATCGGAATTGTTTGTTCCACAGAAATTCGGCAGATGAGTCTTACCACAACCTTGAATCCACCGTTGACATTCGCCCATCTACAACGTCTCATGAATTACTGCCCCTTGCCAAATGAACTCAGTCGAACTGACAAAGCCGCGTGGTACGCTTCTGCCAGAGCCTCTGGAGACGCCTAGTTTGTTTGCCCGGGTCTTTAAAGCATTCCAATATCGCGATTTCCGCCTGATGTGGATTGGCGCCTGCACGTCCAGCATCGGTACGTGGATGCAAATTGTTGCGCAGGGATGGCTGATCTACCGCCTTAGCCACTCTGCGTTCTTGCTGGCGCTGGATCAATTTCTCGGCGGGATTCCCATCTTCCTGTTCTCTCTGATCGGCGGCGTGGTTGCGGACCGCGTCGAGCGCCGCAGGATTCTGCTGGGCTCCCAGTATGTGCAGATGGCTACTGCCGGACTGCTTACCATTCTTGTCGCGACCGGCATGGTCCACGTCTGGCACATTCTGTGCCTGTCCTTCATTTCCGGCTTGGCGCAATCCTTTGGTGGACCAGCCTACCAGGCGCTGATTCCGACCCTGGTCGAGAAGGATGACATGCCCAACGCCATTGCACTGAATTCCATTCAGTTCAACGTGGCAGTTATGGTCGGGCCGGCATTGGCGGGGCAGGCTTTAGCGAAGTTGGGAGAGACTTGGTGCTTCGGACTCAATTCACTTTCCTTTTTGGCACCCATTGTTTCGCTCTCCATCATTAGTGCTCGCTTCCTGCCGGCCAAGACCACCGAGTCGATGTTCGCCAGCCTGAAGCAGGGAATCCAGTTCGCGCGCAAGCAGAATTCCATGGAGGCGCTGATCCTCTTGGCTTTCTGCATGACCGCTTTAGGTATGCCCATGCGCACCTACATCCCCGTATTCGTAAAGGACATCTTTCATCGCGGCCCGGAAACCTATGGCAATTTGCTGGCTTTGATGGGGCTGGGGTCGATTTTTGGTTCGCTGACGATCGCGAGCGCGGGCAACTTCAAGAGGAAAGGCCGGGTGGCGCTCGGTGCGCTCATTTTGCTGGGCGCGAGCATTTCTGCCTTCGCCCTTTCGAAGTCGGTGCCGCTCAGCGGAATTATCCTCGTACTGGCAGGCGCTTCCATGATGGCGGTCTTCGCCACTGTGAACTCCCTGGTGCAGTTGATCACCACCAACGAAATGCGTGGCCGCGTGATGAGCGTGTACAACGTCGCATTCCGAGGTGGCATGCCGCTGGGCAATCTGCTATCGGGATGGCTCGTCCCGGTTTTTACCGCGCCTGTCGTGCTAGGGGTAAATGGCTTTCTGCTGATTCTGGTTGCTCTCTACTTCCTGCTGCTGCAACGGCGGCTCGCTGCTCTTTGAGATCGCACATCCGAACTTCATTTGAATCGCCCCGTAATCCGGCAAGTTATGTAGAATACGCGCTGGGCCCGGGATCGGCATGGGCCTCCGATTCTCTTTCTCGTCGCTTGTTCCTTTGGAGAAATCGAGTGGCGGATACCAGCTGGCAGGGCTGCAGCTGCTCGTGGATGTGGAGTAAGAATGTCCAGTGCTTGTTCCATTCGAGTTCGTGGGGTGGTTCAGGGCGTTGGCTTTCGTCCCTTCGTGTATCGCCTGGCCCGTGCCAACACCCTTGCCGGATGGGTGTTGAACGGCGAGGAAGGAGTCGAGATTTTTCTGGAGGGCGCTGAGAAAGGATTGCTGGCGTTTATCCAGGATCTGAAAACACAACCTCCTCCCGCTTCCAGCATTACGGAAGTCGAAGTCCATCGCGCGGCTCCGCTTGGCTTAAATGAATTTACGATTCGTGAAAGCAATCACAGCGAGCGCCCTACGGTTCGTATCTCCCCAGATCTTCCCGTTTGCGATGCGTGTCTGAAAGAACTCTTCGACCCAGCGGACCGTCGTTATCACTATCCCTATATCAACTGCACGAATTGTGGTCCGCGCTACACCGTTGTCCTGAGTTTGCCTTACGACCGCGCCAACACAACCATGCGGCAATGGCCGCTTGACGATTATTGTGCGACGGAATATCACGACCCCGGCAATCGCCGCTTTCACGCGCAGCCGGTCGCATGTCCGGCTTGTGGACCCGGCTATTTTCTAAAACAAGGCGAACAAATTGAGCACGGAAGCGATGCGAGCATTCGCAAAGCAGCGCTGCTTCTCAACGCAGGCAGCATCCTTGCCATGAAAGGACTCGGCGGCTATCACCTGGTCTGCGACGCCGCGAATCCCGCTGCCGTCGCGGCTTTGCGCGAACGTAAATTCCGCAAGGAAAAGCCATTTGCCATCATGGCCAGAGACTTGGATGTAGCCCGCCAGCTAGTCGAGCTCTCACCGGAAGCCGAACAACTGCTTACGTCGAGCGCACGGCCCATCGTGCTTGCCCCGGCGAAACCTGAACGCGCCGGAGTTGATCCGGGAGTTGCTCCAGAAAATAACGAGCTCGGCGTGATGCTGCCCTACACGCCTCTGCATTATTTGCTCTTCGCGGCCGGTGCGCCAGACGTATTAGTGATGACCAGCGCAAATCGATCGAGTGAACCGATCGCCTATGAAGATGATGAAGCACTCGACCGCCTTTCTGGAATTGCCGACGCTTTCTTGATCGGAGAACGCCCAATCGCCCGACGAGTGGATGACTCAGTGGCCCGTGACGGCGTGTTCGGTCCAGTCATCGTTCGGCGAACTCGGGGCTATGCTCCGGGCGCCGTGGCGAAGTTGCCGACCGCGCGTCCAATTTTGGCCGTCGGCGCCGATCTGAAGAACACAATCACGCTCGTTGTCGACGGTCAGGCCTTCATGAGCCAGCATATCGGGGACTTGAGCCATTATGAGTCTCTGCGCGCGTT
>Ga0187890_10002783_pt1 | contig 12150 bp, 8 predicted proteins | sample June2016WEW_21_1_FD_133005 | JGI IMG/M metagenome (GOLD analysis project Ga0187890, IMG submission 133005) | Peatland microbial communities from SPRUCE experiment site at the Marcell Experimental Forest, Minnesota, USA - June2016WEW_21_10 | ecosystem: Environmental > Terrestrial > Soil >... | reverse complement strand
TGACCTGCACGGAAGCGCGGTCGGCCATATTCGCGAGACCGATTGGCTGGCAAATAACTTCTTCGCCAATCTCCACGGTCAGCCCAGGCCCAACTCGCCGTTCAAAGACTTTGCCTTTTCTCTGGGCGGTCCGATCATCATCCCGAAACTGTATAACGGCCGGAATAAAACGTTCTTCTTCGCCAGCGACGAAGCCTATCGCGAGACGGATGGTTCCACCACCACGCTCTCCGTACCTACGCCGCTCGAAGCGCAAGGGAACTTCTCGCAGACTTACAACAAGAACGGTCAATTGCAGACCATCTACAACCCGCTCAGCACGAACCTATCGACCGGCGCGAGGACAGCGTTCCCGGGCAATATCATTCCGCCCAGCATGCTGAATCCGGTCGGCCTGGCGCTGGCGTCTTACTATCCCACCGCGCCCGCCTCCTACTACTCGCAGCCGAATTACTCTTATACCGGCAGCTATAACAATCGCGGCGATCAGAGACTGTTCAAGCTGGATCAGCTGATCACCAACTGGTTACGTGGATCGGTGTCCTATATTCACCAGAAGACGTTCGAGGTGGACTATCCCGAAAACATCTTCCCCAACGCGGGAACGCCGGACCAGACCTTGTGTTGCGACCGGAAGATCGACGCCACCGCGGCCAATGCCACGATCACGCCCAACTCGACCACAGTAATTACCGCCCGCTGGGGATTCAATCGCTTCTACAGCCGAACCTCGTATGAAAGCGCCGGCTTCAACCTGGCTTCTCTGGGACTGCCGGCATCCCTGGTCAACGCCACCGTGAACCCCGCTTTTCCGGCCATCACGATGAGCGACTATTCGAGCTACGGCGGAGGCGCCGCCGCCCAGGATGTCTATTATTCGCGCAGTTTCAATGTGACCGCGTCCAAATTCCTCGGCCGGCATACGGTCAAGGCCGGTTTCGACTTCCGCACCGTGCACGACGACGGCACGCCCGCCGCGGGCCCGTCGAGCTTCACGTTCTCGAGTGTTTTCACGCAGGCGCTTCCGACAGTCTCGAACGGCCTCTCGGGCAGCAGTCTCGCGTCAATGTTGCTGGGCTACCCCACCAGTGGGTCGCAGGCCGTGGTCGGCAACTTCAACGACTTCATCCGGTACTACGGGGGGTTCGTCCAGGACGATTTCCGCGTCACGCCTAAACTGACTCTGAACCTCGGGATTCGCTTCGAGTTCGAATCGGGTGTACAGGAAGAGCGCGACCGGATCATCACCGGCTTTAACACCACGGCGGCCAGCCCGCTGTCGCAGCCGGGCTTTCCAATTCTCGGCGGCGTGGAGTACGCAGGCGTGAACGGAAATCCGACACAGACAGGAAATGCTCTATCTGTCAAGCCGGGTCCGCGTATCGGCGTCGCGTATCAGATCGACAGTAAGACAGTTATTCGCGCCGGCTACGGTATCTACTGGGTTCCCACCTTCTTCAGTTATCAGAATGCGATCGGCTATTCGCAGAGCACTTCGATCAACGCGTCGACGAACGGTAACTACACGCCCGCGATTTCGCTCTCCAATCCTTATCCGAACGGCCTGCTGCAGCCCACCGGGAACACGCTCGGTCTGGCGTCGGGAATCGGGCAGGCGATTACCATTTTCTCGCCCAGTGCCACTTCCGCTGGCTATTCGCAGCATTACTCTCTGGAAATTCAAAGGCAGCTCCCGGCGGGTATCGTGCTCAGTGTGGGCACTCTGGATTCCCACAGCGATCACTTACTGCAGAGCGGCATCAATATCGACCAGTTGAACCCGTCGTATTATTCGCGGGGTGTGTCGGCTCTCTCGCAGGGCGTCGCCAACCCTCTTTATGGCAACGGCGGCGTCGGCACTCTCGCCACGGCAAAGGTGAGCCAGGCCCAGTTGCTGCTGCCCTTTCCGCAGTACACCTCGGTATCGGTGTCTAACGCCAGCACGGCGGCGGCTCTCTACTATTCCTTCTACTTCAGGGCCGAGCGCCGCTTCTCGAAGGGGCTGAGCGTTCTCGCGTCTTACACGTGGTCGCGCAGCAAGGATGACATCACGGGAGCGAGCGCCGCCGGCGCCAGCAATATTGTGCAGGTAACCGGTCCGCAGAACGCTTACAATCTGAACGGTGAGTGGAGTCTCTCCACGCAGAATGTTCCCGACCGGTTCACGATGTCGGCCACATACGAATTACCGTTCGGCAAGGGCAAACAGTTCCTCAGCGGCGGAAGGTTGCTGGACTATGTCGTGGGAGGCTGGTCGCTCAATGTGCTCGGCATCATTCAGAGCGGATTCCCGCTGCAGGTGACGCAATCGAACTCGAACAGCCTGATCGGGGCCAGTTATATGCGTCCCAATGCCACGGGTACCGTTTCCGCGGGGACCTCCGGTTCCACCGACAGCCGTCTGTCCGACTGGCTGAATCCGGCGGCATTCAGCGTGGCGCCCGAGCTTACCTTTGGCGACACCAGCCGCTTCCTCAACGTCGAAGGCCCTGGGCTGTTCAATATCGACTTCTCGATCTTCAAGAGCTTCACAATTCGGGAGCGGATCAAAGCGCAGTTCCGGGCGGAAGCGCTCAATTCGACCAATACGCCGTATTTCGGCAATCCCGGTACAACGCTCACCAGCCCTTCCACTTTCGGCGTCATCACGAGCCAGATCAACTATCCGCGGCTGGTGCAGCTCGGACTGCGGTTTACGTTCTGAAGACGCGCAGGGTGCTTCATGCCGTTGAACCGCCGCAGCTGGTTTGTAAGAGCGCTCGCTGTCTCATCCCTCGGCTCGGCGGTGAAGCTTCGGGGTGATCCGCCGTCCCGCCAGACCATCCGCGGGAATTTTCCGATAGCCCGCGAGCGCACCTACCTTAACAACGCCTACTGGCATCCTTTGAGCTCAGGAGCAAGGGATGCCATTCAGGCCTATCTGCACCGCAAGGCCACCGGCTCGACCCGGTACTCTTTTGTGCCGGCCCGCGACGAGGTGAAGGCGCACTTTTCGAGGCTCATCAATGCCCAGCCGTCGGAGATCAGTTTCGTCCCGAGCACAGTGGTTGGCGAAAACCTGGTCGTCGCCGGACTGGGTGGTATGCAAATGAAAGGCAACATCGTCACCGATGCCCTGCACTACGAGAGTTCCACGTATCTGTATCGCTCGCTTCAGGCGCAAGGTCACGATGTCCGTTTCGTGCTGCCGCGCCTGGGGCGCATCGAACTCGCCGATCTGGATAAAGTCATCGACCGGAACACCAGGCTCGTGGCGGTCTCGCTGGTCTCTTACCTGAACGGCTTTCAACCCGACCTGACGGCGCTTTGCGAGCTGGCTCACAGCCGCGGCGCATTTGTCTATGCGGACCTAGTGCAGGCGGCGGGCGCGATTCCAATCGATGTGCGCGCCAGCCACGTGGACTTCTGCGCCTGCGGCAGCCACAAATGGCTGATGGGCGACATGGGGTTGGGCTTTCTCTATGTACGCGAGGATCTCCTCGACAGAGTCCTTGCCCGTGTGCAGTACGGGTCGCGACAGACCACGGCCTTCGAGAATCATGTGTTTCCTTACGATGAGACTCCCGACGGAGCGGCGAGCTGGCGGCAGATTCCGGGAGCCGCAGGACACTTCGAAGTCGGCACGATTTCAGACGCCACCGTCGCCGCGCTGAATTATTCCCTACCGTTTATTCAATCCATCGGGGCAGGGAACATCCAGGCGCATGTTCAGACGCTGGTTTCCAGGTTACAGAAGGAATTGCCGCGGCTTGGCTATCCCTCAGCTACTCCGCCGGACGCCCGCTCGCCGATCGTCAGTTTTGTCGTTAAAGAACCGAAAGCGGTGGCGGCCCGGCTGGAGCAGGCCGGCATCGATGCGAAAATCGACCAGCACCTTTTGCGTATTTCGCCATCGATTTACAACGATCAAACCGACATCGACAAACTGCTCGACGCACTTGGTTAGAATCTTCAGGTACCCACCCTCTTACGGCTCACCACGATCGCCGCATTTGCTCTCTCGACTCCTTTTTAAGTTCAAAGCGATCCGGTCGTTGATATTTCCTGTCAACAGAAGATCTGCTGACGCGACACCGGCCGCTTGCGCACAACGAACCGAGGCAACTGCGATTCCGATCGAATCGTTGCCCGAAACAGGCGGAAATCCAAGTGAACTTGGCTGTTTCCGAGAGCGGAACTGACTGGGCGAAGCTCCGTCTCCATCGAGACGTGCCATGTACGCTTGAAATCCGCGATGATCGCTTACGACGGCCAGGACTCCAGCCAGAGTTCCAGTGTCCGATCGCAGCGATCTTCGTGAGCCGGCAGATTCGGGCGAAGCTCTTTGTAATAGCGATCCCGCAGGGTTTCGCGGTTCAGGTGGCCAGCACGCGCGAGCCGCTGGACGTCGTCGCGATCACGCTCGAAATTGCGCTCAAGCTTGGATAGAGCGACATCGTGAGCCTCCAGCGCGTGAAGCCGCAGGTGCGTCCAATTGCCGGCATACATCGGGACGAGCCGCTGTTCGTAGTCCTCGGGCGGGGTGACGACGGTAACGGCATCGAGGTATAGCTTGTGCTTATGGTGCAGTGTTGAGCCTTTTCCGGTGATCTCCGTTAACCGGCTCTGCACATTCGGAACGGCGGCCAAAAAATCGATGTCGCTTGTCGTCCGCGCGACGCCATAGAGTTGCGTGACTACGAAGCCGCCACAGCAATGCAAGTGAACTTCCTCGGTTAGGTGGGCGTCAACTTCCGCGAAAAAAGATCGCCACGGCTCCGGCAGTTGCTCAATCTGCAGCATATGGTAGCTGCTCGGCTCTGATGCCCGTCAGCAAACTCCAATGGGCGGCGGCAGGAGGCCGGTTTTCCCTGAGCCATCGGCGCTCGGGCTCCGGCATCGATTCCCTGCACAAGGTCCCTTCGGAAGCGAGGCGCGCCTCTTCAAGCTGGCTTTTCCAGCTGGACAAAACGTTTACCGCAGTAGCGCGCCGCGGCGATGCGCCCGCCACTTCCCGGGCAAGATGCACAAGGTAACCCAACCGGTTTTGTGCGTTCTGCAGTTTCGCCCGGTCTCGCAGCCATTCCCAATCAAGGTCCGTGTACGATTTCAGCACCCAAGGCAACGCTTCAACAATCCGCGTGTCGAGGTCGCGTTGCACAACGGCGCTGAGAACGACTACGGCGGGATTAGTCGTCTGCCTGGCCCGCAAATGCTCAAAGCCGGGGTAGCCGAGAGAAGCCAACTGGTTCTGAAGGTCCTCAGGTCGGTTCGGATGAGGGGCAAACGGTTCGGGAAGAGGTAGCGCCGTGGGCGGAAGTCTGTAAAGACGTGCGGCTTTACGCGCGAGTTGCGCGCTGGACGTTCTCAGGCCGGTTTCGAGCTGCGACAGGTAAGGCTGCGACACTTTCAGAGAACGGGCAGCCGCGACCTGAGTTAAGCCGCTCTTGTCGCGACCTTCCGTCCATTGCTCCGCCGTCATTTCGTGTAAGCTCCATCTTAAGTAATATAGCATAGTGAGCTATATTCTGTTGGTGCAACCAGCCTTTGGCTGATTTCGCGGGCGGTGTCGGTGGATCGTCTCCAGTCTCCAGACAGAGGCCTGGACTGTTTTATTCTTCCGGGGCGCGGTCCACCAATTCCGAAAGTGCCGCCTGAGCGTCGCCCACCATGTTCGCTCCAACACTCTTCAGGAACCTTGAGTACCGGAGTTTTCCCCGCGCCGCGGCGGCTTGCCTCGTATCTTCGTCGGTATCCGGCAGCGTGCTCAGAATCACTTTGGCGAGCGCATCCATGTAGGCAAACAAAGCCTGCTGTCCCGTCTGGACCCGCCGGACTTGCTTCGCATACCGTTCCAGAGAAGCGATGATGCGCTGTTCGGATTCGCCGAGCACTGCGTCTGCCCCGCGCAACTCCTTCTCAACCGCTGCCCGCATAAACGCGCTCGGGCTTGCATAGGAGCGAACTTTGGCAGCCTGCACGACTGCTTTGTAAGTCGTGTCGCTTAGCCGCATCCCCCGCATTCTGGTGGCGTTTTTCTTCATTGACCAGCACCTCTTTAGCCGCTAAACACATGCTAAACGGTAGAGGCGATTTGCACAACGGCCCAAGTCGTTGAATACGTGGAGTGCAGGTAAGAAAAGTAACATCATCGCTAAACAACCCTTTATGTTCCATTACCGGTCTTTTGCTGCCGATAGCAGCGTTTGGGTTGTCTCCCGGCACCTCGACCATGATCGGAAGGGCTGAAAATGCCGAACACAGCCGAAAATAGGCGAATTTTGCCGAACCACATTCGGCTTTGTTCGGGTTAAATCCGATACACTGAATTCGTCCCCGAGGACTGATTTTGGATCCACGTATCAACAAGTTGCTGGAGGAGATTCCCGAAAAAGCGCCTCGGTCTAAACTGGAACTTCACGCAGACGTGATCAGCGCTTTGCGACGAAAACGCCTAACCTACCGCGAGATTGCGCAGTTCTTCCAGGACCACTTGGCGATCGCGGTTGCTCCCAGTACAATCCATGACTTCGTCCGCGTCCGCCGAAGGCGGGGAAAACGATATGACGTTTCAACCGGAGAGCAGTCAGACGTCAAGCCGAACGGTTTTTCAACACCGGCGTTGAAGAATATTCCGGCGGATGATGACGTACAGCAAAGAATCGCCTCGTTGAAGCAACGAACTCCCGCCGAAGCACCGCAGCCGGTTTTCTCGTACGAGGAAGACGAGCCTCTTAAGTTGCGGCGAAACCCTTCACCCAGCAAGATCGACTGAACGAGTCAGCCCGCCTCAGCTGTATTCTTTTAATCTCCCGATTTGTCCAAAATCGGCATCCTGAGCCCTTATATGTATGGGCGCGCGAAGTTCCTGTCGTCTGATGCTCGGTTGTTCGCGGCCAACCCCACTTAGGTGAGGGACAGAGTCGACAGCCAGGAGGTGAATTCGTGCCAAAGCAGACTGAACAAACGCCAGCAGACAGCCCGCAGGTTCGCAAGCGGATTGTGTTCACAAAGGGCGGGAAAGGGGGCGTCGGAAAAACCGGCTTCATGATTCATCTGGCGGAATGGTTTATCGCCAATGCCATCCCGTTCACGCTTCTCGATCTCGACACCGAGAACAAGTCTCGTGGCAGTCTGAAGCACTACTTCAACGGAGTCGCCCGAAAAATAAATATCCATACGGAAGCCGGCCTCGACGCTTTCATCGATTGCCTCGCCGAAGGTACGCCTGTTGTGCTGGCCGATATGGGGGCAGGATCGGGTCAGGTCGCACTGAACTGGTTTGAGACGATGTATCCCGACCTGGCCGAACAGGGAATATTGTTCACGGCGATCGGAGTTGTCACCTCCGACCCGGCCAGCGTGGAAAGCGTCTTGGCATGGGCCGCCCGACTGCAGGAGCGCGTGGAGTACGTGATCGTGGAGAATGCCACGAGTCCACAGGCGGACTTCTCCTACTGGCGGGACAGCGAACAGTGCGTCCGCTTTCGAGACGCGTTTCGGCCAGTCGTTCTGTCGATGGAATACCGGCTGGCGGATCTTGAGAACGCATCGCGCCAACATGGCGCCACGCTCGCGCAGGTTGCCGAGCGCAAGACGAATGCGGGGGAGTTGCAGAAAGCCTCGTTTGTAATCCGGGCACAGAGCTACCGCCGACGCTTGTTTGTGGAGTTCGAAAAGGCGAAGGAGTTCTTCCTGCCATGAAACAGCCGACGGTAACTCCGATTCGGGAGACTGGCGTGGTCACGGCAACAGCGTCCGGCCTGTTGCCGAACGTCGAACGAGACCTGCAATGGATTGATGAGGTGGCGGCCCTCCTTCCGGAGGAGTCGCGTCTCGGCTGGTACAGGAATGTCCGCCCTTGGCTGCGCATGCTTCCGCCTGACGACGAGGTCGCGCACCTGGCGTACTCGATGGGATACCTCGCGCTGCTCACTCGCACCACGCCTGAGCTTATTGTCGCCGAGAGGGCAAAGCTGGCCGCACTGTCTCACAGTCTGATCGACGAGATGACTGCGGCAGCAAGAACGACGGCCGCCTATCACCAGAAGCTCAATGACCGGTTCAGCAGCCTGCCTGGAGAAATCGCGCAAGGTCTCAGCCCCGCCGGACTGGCCACCGAGATCGTGGACGGCGTGAAGGAGCAATTCCTACAGTCCGGAGTATCGGAGGCCGGGAGGCAACTCAAAGATCAAGGAGACCGGCTTCGGCAGGTGGTATCGGACCAGAATCACACTCTTGCCGAGTTCCGGCAACAAATGAAGGATTCCCAAAGTCACGTCACATGGGTGCTGAACAGTGTCACCGCAGCTGCGGATTCCGCGAAGAAGTCAATCGAGCTTTGGAATGCTGAGATGCGCCGCGTGCAGTGGATATATCTGGGACTTGTGTTGGTGATTGGCATGCTTCTTGGTGCCTTGTTCTATTGGTGGGTCACTGCGCCTGCGGAGTCGGCTCCTGGAAGGCGCGAACCTCAGGCACAAAATGCGCAACCTCTGGGGCTCGGCCCGGATACGACGAGCCGCCACGCGCGGAAGTAATTATGACCGGGCAACGAACCTGCAGTCGAAGACGCCGCTGACATCCAACCGGTGACACATGTTGGTAGAGAACACAGCTTTTGAGAAACACTATCGTATCGGCGATCTCGCCAGGACCTGGGGTTTAGGGCGGGAAACGGTCCGCAAGCTCGTCAAAGACGATCCAGGTGTGGTAAAGATACGCATGGGGCGCAAGAAGGCTCACACCGTCTACAGCGTCCCGGAATCAGCAGCGCGCCGCATCCACACTCGATTGCTGAATCCAGGCTAATTGCGCCCGCGCCCGGCAGTGCCACAATCCCGGGCTGGGCTTATCGCCAAATGCATCTTTCCGATCTTTGTGAATCGCGCCTGCCGCTCGGGTACCCAGCGCGCATAATGCCGTCGCACCGCTGCCTTATTTGCCGCCGATCAGTTCGGCAACGTCTGCTACCAGAAGGCCTTTCTCAACAGGTTTCTCACAAACGTATGCAGGAACCGATGCCGCGTTGGTGGATCGGCGAACGGGCCAGCCAAGTCGAAGACCCTCCCGACTCTTTCTCGCGCTCCGTTACCGACCGTGCATTCTTGGCTTGTCCCGCTCGGAATGTCCAGGGGCCGTGTTTCTTCACGCGTGCCCGCAACCTGGCGACAAGCCAGCCGGTATTTAGGTAGAGAGTTCGTGCTTCGTCTTGGGCATCCGCAGAAACAAGCCGAACCAGCGTGACGAGCCGGGGAAGTTGGATGGCGGATGCGCGACGACCGATCCGTCGGGCAATATCGGACAAGCAGCCTTGGCAACGGCGGTTATTTTGGCAACCTCGGCAACGCCAAATCTATAAGTTACAGATGTCCTGACCCAACCCGACGTTCAAATCCCACCAGCCGCCCCATATTGTTTCAACGACATAGGCGTATCAGCGTTTTCGTCGGCACGACGGTTCACGCCGAAGAACTCCGCATTTCCCGCGAGCAGGCAACCTTTGCGGGTAGTCCCGAATCTTTCCGCCCGCCGGCGGTGCGATCTGGTGACTACTGCGGTCGTCGGAACAGACCCCCATAAACCGCTTTTGCCAGGATGTGACCTTGAATCGCTTTGATCACGTCGGCGCGCGTCTCGAAAGCGTCAGCCGACGGTTTCACGGGCGGCCAGATTCCGGTAGAGTTCAGCCAGGCCGCTCCGGGTGTTGCCGCCGGCGAGGGAACTTCACCAGCCAAGAGCATTGTTTCGATGACTTCCGTGCTGCCTGCCCAAAATGCCTGCCGTGGCGCCGCGCACGGATTCCCCGACGTGATTGTCGAAGCAACCGCATGGGCCCATCGCAGCGTGGAAATTTGACCGCGCCGCTCCTTACTTACGCGACGTTCACCGCCCGGGGAGAAGCGTTTTATTTGTCGCTGCCGTAGAATCGGGTGCGTGCCGACTGTCTCTGACGTTGCGAACTTGCAGCCGCCCGGCACAGAGGTGACCATCAAGACATGTCATTATCAGTAGCCCAATTGACCGAGCGCCTGCTGGAATCGTATGGACGCGGGGGCGGGACCAACCACGTCGACGGCACGAACCTGCCCTCCAAGCACGCGGTCGCCGGGATCACAATCGACCTCCTGCGTTTGTTGTTTCCCGGATTTTTTGACGAGCGGCCCGTCCATTCTTCCGAAGTCGAAGATGTCGCCAGTGCCCTGCTCCACAGTGTTCTGGCGCGTCTCGAAAGTGAAATCCGCAAGAGTCTCAGATATGCAGCGGCTCTGCAGCCAGGCGATACGGACGCGCCGAAAGCTGCCTATGCGCTCACCCGCAGGTTCCTCGGCAACTTGCCGCGCCTCCGGGAACTGCTGCGCACCGACACCGATGCGGCATTCAACGGCGATCCCGCCGCGTTCAGCAGGGAGGAAGTGATCGTCGCTTATCCCTGTATCGAAGCCATTGCGGTGCAGCGGCTTGCGCACGAACTCTATCTCGAGAACATTCCGCTCATCCCCCGCATCATGACCGAATGGGCGCATTCCCGCACCGGGATCGATCTGCATCCGGGTGCCCGCATTGGCACGCACTTCTTCATTGATCACGGCACCGGGACTGTGGTGGGCGAGACGGCCGTCATCGGAAACCAGGTCAAGTTGTACCAGGGCGTCGGTCTGGTGGCAAAGTCGCTGGCCGCCGGGCAGGCGCTGCGCGGACAGAAACGCCATCCGACTCTGGAGGACCGGGTAACGGTTTATGCAGGTGCGACGATCATCGGCGGCGATACCATCATCGGGACGGGGAGCACCATCGGTGCGGGCGTCTTCCTCACGAGCAGTGTTCCCGCGAATTCGCTGGTCGTCCCGGAGGCGACCAGAGTGAGAGTGACGCCAAAGCACTCGCAGGAAAGCGATACGTTCGAGTATTCGATCTGACAGGCAGCAGGGAACATTGTGAGGAGGGACGGGACGGCAAACCTGGCAACATCGAAACGCCCTACAATTTAATGGTGGAGTTTTATGATACGAGCAATCGCAGCAATAAGCTTCCTCGCATTTCTGGCTGACTCGGCCTTTGGCCAATCCGCCGAAACCACTCCCAAATTTGACGTGGCAGATGTCCACGTCAGCCCCAAAAGTAACAGCGCGTACATGAGTGGCGGCGTGCTGCGGGGCGGCCGTTATGAGATCCGCAGGGCTACGATGGTCGATCTGATTCGAACTGCCTACGGCGTTGACGACAACAGCAAAATCCAGGGCGGGCCGAGTTGGCTGGATCTGGATCGGTACGACGTGATCGCCAAGGCGCCGCCCTCGACGACGCAGGATACGGCAAAGCTGATGTTGCAGGCTCTGCTGGCGGATCGCTTCCAGCTGAAAATCCACATGGGTAGTAAACAGATGCCGGCGTTTGTGCTGAGTATCGGCAAGGGCAAGCCGAAACTCAAGGAAGCGGACGGCTCGGGTAACACCGGGTGCCAGGGCGTGCCGCAGATTCCCCAGCCAGGCACGATACCGTATAACATCGTTTCCTGCCGCAACATGACGATGGAGGTATTTGCGCAAAATCTGCGCGGCATGGCCTCCGCCTATGTGACCAATCCGGTAGTGGACTCCACCGGGCTGACGGGAAATTGGGATTTCGACATCAAATGGACGTCGCGGGCACTGCTCGCGCAGGCCGGAGCCGACGGCATCTCCATCTTTGACGCCGTCGATAAACAGCTCGGGCTCAAATTGGAAGCGCAAAAGATCGCGATGCCCGTCATCGTGGTGGACAGTGCGAACGAGAAACCGAGCGATAATCCCGCCGGCGTGACGACCAGCCTGCCTCCGCCTGCGCCAGCCGAATTCGAAGTGGCGGATATCAAGCCGAGCGCGCCGGGGGCGAACATGGGCGGAGGAGGTCTGATGCCCGGCGGCCGGATCGAGCTGCGCGGCGCCCCTCTTAAACTTCTGATCCAGATTGCCTGGGACATCAATAATCCCGACGAGATGCTGGCGGGAGCGCCCAGGTTCCTGGATTCGGCGCATTTTGACATCATCGCGAAAGCATCCAGCGTCACCAGCGGGCCGGCGAGCGCCCAGCAGATCGATATCGATGCCCTTCGGCTGATGTTCCAGGCGCTGCTGGTCGATCGCTTCAGGATGAAGGTTCACGATGAAGAGCGGCCCGTCGCCGGGTATG
>Ga0187890_10002780_pt1 | contig 12154 bp, 10 predicted proteins | sample June2016WEW_21_1_FD_133005 | JGI IMG/M metagenome (GOLD analysis project Ga0187890, IMG submission 133005) | Peatland microbial communities from SPRUCE experiment site at the Marcell Experimental Forest, Minnesota, USA - June2016WEW_21_10 | ecosystem: Environmental > Terrestrial > Soil >... | reverse complement strand
GGGGAAACTTCCCAGTCGATGGTCGAAGGCAGAAGTTTCCTGGCCTGCGGCAGGAATTCGTTGAGGTAGGTGGCGTCGTAGACGTCGCCGGGACGAATCTTCCATGCGGCCCGGAGTTTGGCCGTCAAGCCATTATCGATACCGCGAAATTCCAGTTCTCCCATGTGATAGACAGAACCTTCGGTGACCACAAGTTCATAAGCCACGGCTCCGGCGGCATCGTCAAATTGAGCGTCGGCCTTCACCGCAGCCGTGACATAACCGCGCGAACCGTAGAGGCGCTGAACCCCCCGCAGATCGGCCGCCAGTTGCACCGTATTGGCTGGCTCCCCGATCTTCGCGTGGACAAGCGACTGCAGATTCTCCGCCGGAATATTCGGGTTTCCCGACCAGTTCCATCCCGTGACTTTGTACTGAGCGCCGGGAGTTACGGCAATCGTGATATCCAAGAGAGTGATTGCCTGCTTATCGTCGACGGTGTCCGGGGCGGCGTTCTTGACCAGTCGCGGCTGCTGTGGAACGCAGGATGCTTTCAGGTAGCCGCGCTCGTGATAGAGGGTGAGTACCGCATGTTCGTCAAACGCGGTCAAGAGCGCACGGTAATAGTCACGCCCAGAGAGCTTTTCCGCGGCCGCCTGAAGCAGGGGCAACTCGCTGGCTCCGGCGCCGGTAAAATCGACTTGGTGGATTCGGATGATGACATCGGCGACAACATACTCGAACGACGCCAGTTGACCGTTTGTTCCGGGGCTGCGCTGATATTGGACATGCCCGGGAATGGCGCCTTCGACCAGGAGGGCTTGAAGAATGTCCGAGACCTGATCGGGCAAGCGTCCTGAGATGGGCAATTCCCCATCGAAGAGAGGAACGCGTTCGTGCAATTTCTGAATCAATTCCTGGTCAGAGAACCAGACGAAATCCAAAAAGTGGGCGGGAACAAACTTGTCGGCGTCCTTGACCTGGAAAGTGAGCTTGGTGCCCGCCGATGAGTACGAGAAGGTGTAAGCGATGTCGTTGAAGGCTCCGCTCTCGCCCAGTTGGCGGGCCGCTTTGCGGAAGGATTCCTCTTCCACGGTGGTGTCGAGCGGAAGGCCACAAGCAGCCGCAACCTCAGTCTGGGTGAAGCGCTTACTTCCGGTGACTTTCACCTCGATCAGCTTGGAGTCGGCAGCCGGGATTGGGCGGGCTGTGCCGTTGGGGGACTGAATTTGAGCGTCGGCGCGAGTCGCGCCCGGGCTGAAAAATGGTAAGGCGACCAATACGAGCAGGAATCGCCTGAGGGCGATCGAAGAGAGCATCTTCATCTGCCGGGCCGAATGCATCGCTGCATGTATGTTACGGCAGATGTTGGCAGTCAGCCAGAGGCGACGCGGGGCTAAGGCTTTAACTGTTTCTCAATCGCCGAAGTCACATCTTTCGAATCAGGTGTAACCGCAGGTTCGAACCGTTGAACCACGTTACCCTTGCGGTCGACCAGAAACTTGGTGAAATTCCACTTGATATCGCCTCGGATCCCGGACGGAGTGTCTTTCGTCAAGTAGGCGTAGAGCGCCGCCTGATCGGCACCTTTCACCGAAATCTTGGCGTAGATGGGGAAGCTGACGCTGTATTTGCGGGTGCAGAAGGTCTTGATCTCTTCGTTGGTACCGGGTTCCTGGCCGCCAAAATTGTTGGCAGGGAAGCCGAGAATGACAAATCCCTGACCCTTGTACTTCTCGTAGATCGACTCCAGCGCGCTGTACTGCGGGGTGTAGCCGCACTGGCTGGCCACGTTGACCACCAGAATCACTTTGCCCTGGTAGTCGGCGAGTGGCGCGGGTTTGCCGTCGATGGAGTTTAGGGTGAACGTATAGATTCCCGAGGCCGCGAAAAGCGATCCAGACATCACCAGCAAAGCTGCGCACACGAGATAAGCGCGAACCGAGAGCAGCGACTGCAGGTACGAAGATTGCATTTTGACACTCCTGACTGCTGCTGGCGGCGGGACGTGAACCTGCCGGAATCAGCGGATCTCAGGATAGCGGGAGGAAGGAGAGAGACGCAATTGAGTAATTGCAAAATTCTCTACATTTTAGGTAATCGTGTGGAGGTTCAGGATCGGCTTAGGCGGAGCTGCTGTAAGCTGCATGCTTGCTGGACTGTTTGACCACTCTTTCAACCAGCTTGAATGTTGCCCTGGTCGACTCGGGCCGGAAGGCGTCGTGGTTGGTAGCGTCGGTAAAACCTTCTTCGATAGCGTCCAGCGCCTGGCAAGAACGTCCCAACACGAGGAGGAGGTATTTTTGGGCGATCGGACGATCCGTCGGGTGAATGAGCTCCCACCAGCGGCGGATGGACTCTTGAATCTCGACTTCCGACTTTTCCCCAATGACCAAGGTATCGATCAACCGGTAGACCTTGCTCTTGATGGCCTGATAGGAGACGGATACTTCCTGTGGCATCTTAGCTCCAGGGGCTTCTAGTAGATAAGGACTAGCAATCCGTCATCCAAACCCTAGATGATTGAGACTGCAAGCCTTGCGCGGCTACGGGCGCAAATCAATTCTATGAATGGAATAAATCCGAATGCTGAATATGGATTCTGGAAGCTTTCGCCGTTTGATCTCGGAGTGGCAGCTTCCGCCACTTGACTCTCAGTCGCAACCGAACCGGCAAGCGCGGCTCCGACAACAGGTTACAATGTTCCGCTCCAGTGAAGCCGTTTTGATCCCATGCAAACCATGGAAGGCGGGACTCTTGGGCGTTAGTAAGAGCGATCGATTCTTCATAAAACAAAAAATTCGGAGGCGGGATGAAAACGTTGGCTTGGATTCTGGTATTTCCTCTATTGATTTGTACTCTAGGCAGGGCGCAGAATTCGCCGTCCGCAAATTCTCCGCAGGATTCCGGAAGCGGAGAAAGAACGTTTTTCCCGCCCGACATGTTTTGGGGATGGGCGCAATTTGATTTGGCGCCTCCGCACAACGAAATCGATCCGAACATCTGCGCCGGCAACGCGGGGCAGTACGGTGGAGTCAATGCGCCGTGCAGCATGTTCGCTCGTTACATGTTGTCGGGCATGCTTGAGGTGCGTCCCTTTGGCCGGGGAGAGTTGCGGCGCTTCATGGTGTTTGGCGCGCCGTCGTTCTTATTTGGCAAGACCATTCCGCAGACGCTTTACACCTGGTCGCCCGACGCCATTGGCATTGAGCACTCGTGGGGCGCAGGAATCTATATAGCAAAAGGATTCGAGTTTCGCGTGACCCAGCACTTCCTCTTTGACCGGCTGGGCGCGCGCGATACCCACCTGGGTGTGGCCGATTTGGGTAATAACGGTCCTTGGGGACGCTACATGACGGTGGGCGTACGCAAATCTTTCGGGACTAGGCGGTGGTGACGAAGATCACGCATGGCTGTGATGCAAAGATTAGGGAGAGGGCGGGCCAAGGGGTATCCTACCTAGATTGACCGTTTTTCAGGCGGTTGCTGCGAAACTCTATAGGGAGGCATGAATGGCAGGTTCTTATAACGGTGTGGCGGTTCCGTCGAATGGGAAAAGGATCGGATACGCGAACGGGAAATATGAGGTGCCGGACCATCCGATCGTTCCCTTTATCGAAGGCGACGGAACCGGGCGCGATATATGGAAAGCATCGCTGCGTGTGTTCGACGCCGCAGTAGAGAGGGCGTACAAGGGTAAGCGCCGCGTCGCTTGGTATGAAGTGTTCGCCGGCGAAAAGGCCAAAGCAAAGTTCGACACCTGGCTACCCGATGACTCCGTGCAGGCGATTCGCGAGTTCCGCGTATCCATTAAAGGTCCTCTGACCACGCCGGTGGGGGGCGGCATTCGTTCGCTCAACGTGGCGCTGCGGCAGATTCTCGATCTCTATGGTTGCGTGCGGCCCGTGAAGTATTACAAAGGGGTCCCCTCGCCGGTGAAGCATCCGGAGCGCATGGATTTAGTCATTTTCCGCGAGAACACCGAGGACGTGTATATCGGGATCGAATGGGAAGAGGGAACTCCCGAATGCGCGAAGCTGATCGAGTTCCTCAACAAAGACATGCTGAAGGGCGGCAAGAAACAGATCCGGCTGGATTCCGGAGTGGGCATCAAGCCGATTTCAGTGACGGGAACCAAGCGCCTGGTGCGCATGGCGATTCGTCACGCGCTGGAGAGCGGACGCAAGAGTGTGACCTTGGTTCACAAGGGAAACATTCAAAAATTTACCGAGGGCGCGTTTCGCAAGTGGGGATACGAGCTGGCGACCGAGGAATTTCGCGACAAAGTTGTGACTGAGCGCGAGAGCTGGATCGTCGACAATAAAGACAAGAATCCGAATCTGACGGTGGCGCAGAATGCGGAACTGGTTGAGCCGGGGATGGAGTTCGCTCCCCCCGAGTTTCGCCAAGCGGTGGAGCAGGAAGTGAAGGAAGTTTTGGACCACATCTACGCGACGCACGGCAAAGGCCAGTGGAAGAAGAAGATCATGATCAACGATCGCATTGCTGATTCGATCTTCCAGCAAGTTGTCACGCGAGCGGACGAGTATTCGGTGCTGGCCACTCCGAACCTGAACGGCGATTATATTTCCGATGCGTGCGCGGCGCAGGTAGGCGGACTGGGCATCGCGCCGGGCGCGAATATCGGCGATGGCTACGCGATTTTTGAGGCGACGCACGGTACGGCTCCGAAGTACGCCGATAAAGATGTGATCAATCCCGGTTCGGTGATGCTCTCGGGTGTGATGATGTTTCGCTTTCTAGGATGGAACGAGGCCGCGGATCTGATCGAGCACGGCATGGAGAACACGATCCTGCAAAAAAAAGTGACCTATGATTTTGAGCGCCTGATGGAAGGCGCGACCAAGGTGAAGACGAGCCAGTTCGCTGATTGCATCATTGAGAATATGGGCGTTGCGCTGCTGGTGTAGGCCAGCAATTTGCACTGGGAGTAAGTGCCCAACTGTTTGTCATTCCGAGCAAAGCGAGGAATCTGCTGCAGAGCTAATTGCCAACTGCTAGCTGCTAATCGCTTAATTTCGAAAGGACTCATTCATGCGCAAGAAAGTAACGATCGTAGGTTCAGGAAATGTGGGCGCGACGGCGGCTCACTGGATTGCCTCGGAGGAACTGGCCGATGTGGTGCTGATCGACATCATCGAAGGCGTGCCGCAAGGCAAGGGGCTGGATTTACTGGAGGCGATGCCCATCGAGAAGCGCGACTCCTACATCACCGGTACCAACGATTACAAGGACACGGCGAATTCCGACATCGTGGTCATCACCGCCGGCATTCCACGCAAACCCGGCATGAGTCGCGATGATTTGCTCAATACCAATTACGGCATCATGAAGGTTGTAGTTGGCGAGGTGGTGAAGTATTCGCCCAACTGCATTCTGATTATTGTTTCGAACCCGCTAGATGCCATGGCGCAGGCGGCTTACAAGCTCAGTGGATTTCCCCGCGAGCGGGTTGTCGGCATGGCGGGTGTACTGGATTCGGCGCGCTTTCGCGCATTCATCGCCGACGAATTGAAAGTCAGTGTGGAGAACGTGACTGCGTTCGTTCTAGGCGGCCACGGCGACACCATGGTTCCGTTGCCGCGCTATTCCACGGTTGCGGGGATTCCGATTACGGAGTTAATTGAGGAATCGAGGCTCGAAGCTTTGGTGCAGCGTACTCGCGACGGTGGCGCCGAGATCGTTAAATATCTGAAAACCGGCTCGGCCTACTACGCGCCTTCAGCTGCGGCGACGGAAATGGTCGAGGCGATCCTTAAAGACAAGAAAAAGATTCTGCCTTGCGCCGCATATTTGCAGGGCGAGTACGGGATCGATGGGCTCTATGTGGGCGTGCCGGTGAAGCTGGGCGCGAAGGGGATTGAGCAGATAATCGAGATCAAACTGACGCCGGAAGAGAAAGCCGGGCTCGATAAGAGCGCGGCTGCGGTGAAAGAGTTGGTGGGAGTGATCGGGGTCTAGCTACGCCCAGAGGCTAAAGCCGGCGAGACTACGGCCGTTTGATCGGCACGACTGAGGTCGTGCCCTACCCGAACCCCGCCCGAGTCGGAAGACCTATTGACCCTGTGTTCTTTTCGCCATGAAATCATCTCTGCACTTCTTCGCGGCGGAAAGCAGTTCGGCAAACTCCTGCGTGCCTCGCAGCTTGGCCCACATGGGATCGTTCTGCAAACCTGTGTAGGCGCAAAAGTGACCGCCGACCGAACTCTTGAGCATCCGCAGAGCGAGATCTTTCTGCGCGCAGAACAGGACATCCTCCGCAACCACGTAGCGGACCTCGGGGTCCGGGTCGGCCAATACCGCGGCCGCCGTTTCGCGGACGAGGCCTGCTGTGTTCGAGGGCGACGGGTCGGTCAGACACGCTTGCATCGTGCGGTTATTCAATTTCTGCGCCATCTCCTTCGCTTGCGCCAATTTCCCATCGCGAATTTGATGCCGCATGAGGTTGTCGAGCGACCACTCTGATCCGGCATCGAGCTGGAGAAATTCCACGGCGCGCGCGTAGTTGCCGAGTTGGTCAAAGGTGAAAGCGCACGAACGGAACTCATAACTTCCCGGGTCCATCGACAAGGCGGCAGCGCATTCGTGCGCGGATTCCTCGATGGCTCCGCCATAGCGAAGAACGTAGGAAAGGGCGAAATGGACGTTAGCATTCTCCGGATGGCGAGCCAGCAAAGCCCTCCCGCTTTGATAGGCTTTGACCGTTTCCCCGCGTTCCACTTGCATGAGTATGAGTTCACCCGCAGGGTTGATGTAGTTGGGATCGAGGGTCAAGGCTCTGGAAAACCCTGCTAGGGCACGCTGAAATGCCGCGTCGCCACCGTCGGAATAGGCGGAATCGTAATGGTAGCGAACCCCCAGAGCGTCCCAGGCGGGGGCGTAGGTGGAGTCGAGTCCCACGGCATGCTCCAACATTGCGATGGCATCCTTGTTGGGAAGCGGATCATGCGGCAGAGAAAGGCTGCGAAGATAAAGATCGTAGGCTTCTTCATTCCTGGGGCGGGTAGCGCCCTCGGAAGAATCGGCTCCGGCACCAAGCGCCGGTACGAGCCCCTGGCGAACCTTCGCCGTAATCTGCCCGCGCATGGCGATCATGTCCGGCGCGGCAACGGTCATGGTGTCGCGCCAAAGGGTGCGATTGTTCTCGACATCAATCGCTTCGAGCGTGATCTGGAGCTGAGAGCCTTCTTTCAGAAAGTGCCCGGTGACTACGTCGGTCACGTGCATGGCTCGACCGGCCTCCTGCAGGTCGAGCGCGGGGGAGTCGTATTTGCTGGTGGTCGCAAAAGGGCGGATCGTGAGCGAGCGGACGTAACTGAGCGAAGTGGCAATTTCGTCGGCCAGGGCAAGGCGTAGAAAATCGAGGTCTTTGTCGGCTCCAATGTTTTGCAGTGGGAGGACAGCAAGGGTCCTTGGACCGCTGGAGCTCGCCACCGGTGCGGTCTGGCGGCGCGTTTGCCAGAAAAGAACGCCCAACACGAGGACGGCAACAGCGACAACGGCGGTCGCGATCTTTCCGTAGGGACGCTTCGGCGCTGCGACGGCCGCAGGAATCTGGCCCTGTGCGCTGCGCTGGCCGGAACTCGATGGTGGTGACGCGGCGCTGGCTGAGTTGCCCACCGCTGAATCTCGAACCGAGGATATGGGTAACGGCATCCGCCCCGAGTCGCTGTCGCGCTTAAGGCGCTGGAGATCGCCGCGCATCTCCGAGGCATGCTGGTAGCGCAGGCTGACGTCCTTCTCCAGAGCCTTGTTGATGATGTCCTCCAACCGCGCCGGAACTGAGTGATTCAGACGTATCACCGGCACTGGCGCCCGATTCATGATGGCCTCGCAGATGACCGCCGAGCTCTCTCCGTGGAAGGGAACGTCGCCGGTTGCCATTTCGTACAGGACGGTGCCGAACGAGAACAAGTCGCTGCGAGCATCCAGGTCGCGGCCGCGCACTTGTTCCGGGGACATGTAGGCCACCGTGCCCAACATCGTGCCGGGGCTAGTGAGGTGGGCCTTGTCCAAGGTTTGCGCGTTGTCGCCTAACGTCTTTTGTGCGCCTCGGCCGGCTCCCACTTTGGCCAGGCCGAAGTCCAGAATCTTGCCGTGGCCACGCTTCGTAATGAAGATATTCGCCGGCTTGATGTCGCGGTGGACGATGCCCTCCGCGTGCGCAGCATCGAGCGCGTCGGCGATTTCGATCGCCAGATTCACCAGCGTGTCGTTCTCCATCGGGCGGGAGCCGATGGCGTGCTTGAGCGTGAGGCCGTCCAGGAATTCCATGGCGATGAAAGCCTGGCCTTCGTGCTCGCCGATCTCGTAGATGGTGCAGATATTCGGATGGTTCAGGGCCGAGGCGGCCTGGGCCTCGCGCTCGAAACGGGCCAGCGCCTGCGGGTCTCTGGACACTTCATCCGGCAGGAATTTCAGGGCCACGAAGCGGCGCAGCTTGAGGTCCTCAGCCTTATACACAACCCCCATGCCGCCACCGCCCAGCCTCTCAACCGTTCGGTAGTGCGAGATAGTTTGCCCGATCACTGGAGGAGAATCGTACGTGGGTGAATTGGGCAAGTCAACGAAACGGCGCGGGTTGGCGCGATCATACCTTCTCGATCGTCACCTTCTTGAGCACCACATCTTTTGCCGGCCGATCCTGCCGGTTGCGCGGGACCTCGGAGATCTTCGTAACCACGTCTTGTCCTTCCACGACCTCACCGAAAATTGTGTGCTTGCCGGTCAGCCACGTCGTGGGCGCGACGGTGATGAAGAACTGCGAACCGTTGGTGTTGGGACCGGCATTCGCCATGGCCAACAAGCCGGGCTTGTCGAGCTTGTGCGGCGAGCCTTTGGTTTCGTCTTCAAACTGGTAGCCGGGGCCTCCCATGCCGGTGCCTTGCGGATCGCCACCCTGGATCATGAAGTCGGGAATGACGCGATGAAAGATCGTCCCATCATAGAGACGGTCCTTGGACTTCTTGCGCGTCGATGGATGGGTCCACTCGCGCGTGCCGTCCGCGAGTTCCACGAAGTTGGCTACGGTTTTGGGTGCGTCGTTTTCGAAGAGACGGCACACGATGTTGCCTTCGCTGGTTTCAAATGTGGCGTAGAGCCCGGGTTGGCAAGTCATGGAGTCCTTTCAATTCTGAATCGTTCGTAAGTCCATCAGCAAATGCCTGGCTTCGCCAGGCCGGACAGCCGACGACAGCTGTCCCCAAAGAACGAGTATTAGTTCGTAGTAACCGGCGTCTTGGCTGTGCTGGCTGCCGGCTTCTTTGCCGCGGCTGGCGCCGCTTCGCCCCGAACAATCTTGATATGGACGATCTTCACCGGACGGAAGGGACGATCGTTTTGCGGGTCCGTGGCCATGTGCGAAATCTCTTTAACCAAAGCCACGGTGGCAGCGTCACACTGGCCGAAGATGGTGTAGTTCCCGTTGAGATGTGGCGTGGCCACCTCGGTAATAAAAAACTGGGAGCTGTTGGTGTTAGGGCCTGCATTGGCGTAGGCCAGACGGCCCGGCCGGTCAAAGAGCAAATCGGAGGAAACTTCGTTTTTGAACTTGTCGACGGGGTCGGGGCCCGATCCTGTGCCGGCGGGATCGCCGCCCTGGATCATGAAGCCGGCGATCACGCGATGAAAAATGGTGCCATCGTAGAGTGGCACGCCATGCTTCGTGGCTCCTCGCACTGTCTTCCAGTCTTTGGTACCGCTGGCGAGGCCGATGAAATTTTGCACACCGATGGGCGCTTTATCGGGAAACAGCGTGCACGTCATGTTTCCCACACTGGTTTCAATAATCGCCGTAGGCTGACCGGCCGCTCCCTGGTGCACAGGCGGTTTCGCCGTAGTGCCGGATTTCTCACCCGGAGAACTCGACTGCGCCCAGGTGAGCGCGGCCGCAATAAACAAAACGGGAATTATAAAAGCGTTACGCATGATTACTCCTACATGGCTCATCGTGAAAAACGCTTTGAGGTAACGTTGCATTGTACGACACGGAAGCTAGGCAATGCAGCCGTCAGTGGGACTCGGATTGCATCTCATGGCTCACGGCTTCGACCTGGCGGAGGACGCGAAGCAAATTGCGGCCGAGAATTTTCTTGATGTCGTCGGCGCTGTATCCCCGATCGAGCAAGGCTTGTGTGATCTTGGGCACGTCGGCGGCAGAATCCATGCCTTGAGGTGTGGCGCCGCTGACTCCATCGAAATCGGAGCCCAGGCCAACGTGATCCACGCCGGCCACTTTGGCGATGTGGTCGATATGGTCGATCAGCGACTTGAATGGTGGGCGCGGAAGTTTCGCGATCCACTCGCGCTCGAGGCGGTCAACTTCAATGTAGCTGACTGGTTTACCCTGCGCTTTCAGCGAGTCGATATGTTTCTGAATCGCGGCGGTCTGGTCTTTCTCCTGAGCTAGCATCGCTTTGCGATAATCTTCGTCCACGAAGCCGGAGAAAAAGTTCACCTGCACGACGCCGCCGTTCTTGGCGACCGCGCGCAGCATGTCGTCCGTCATGTTGCGGGGCGCATCGACCAGCGCACGTGCAGAGGAGTGCGAAGCAATCAACGGAGCCTTCGTGGTTGCGATCGCATCCCAGAAAGTTTTGTCGGCGACGTGAGAAATATCGACCATCATGCCCAGGCGGTTCATCTCCAGAACAACCTGCTTGCCGAAATCAGTGAGGCCATTGTGGTGCTGCATCTTAGGATCGTTGATGTCGCCAGAGGAGTCGGCCCACTCGTTGGTGTTCGACCAGGACAGCGTCATGTAGCGTACGCCTAGGCGGTAGTAATCGCGCAGCAGGTGCATGTCGTTTTCGATGGAGTGTCCGCCCTCGATGCCCATGAGAGCGGCCAGTTTGTGTTCACGGTGGGCGCGCTCGATGTCGGAGACGGCGAAAGCCATCATCATGCGGTCGGGATGATGCGCCGCCTGCTCGTAAACCGAGTCGATCAGATCGAAAGTGTGCTGCGCAAAATGGCCTTGATTGGTCACGGGGTCGACCCAGATGGAGAAAAACTCCGCCCCGAGATTGCCGCGACGAGCCTTGTCGAGGCTGAGGTGACCCACATCGTTGGGATCGGTCGAGCCGATATCGAAGCCTTCGTCGAGAAATCGCTGCGGCGTGTCGGCATGAGTGTCTACGACGATGGCGGCCGCGTGAATCGCGCGGGCGCGAGCACTGACAGTCGGGCCAGATGGATTGGAGGTCTGAGCAGCGCCTGAGGCAGTCGCAACAAGCAAGATCGAAAGCAAGAGAACCCGTAAGCGAGGCATAGTGTTTAGTGCTTGGATAGAACCCATAGAAGCGAGCACGATTGTATAGGGGCGAGGGCAACGGAAGGAAGTGATTCAGCGGAGAATCACCAAGGCCTGCTTCACGCAGGTCTCCAGCGGTTCGCTGGTGTCGATCACAGTCTTGGGAAGGGGGATGGCTTCGAATCGTGATTTTACTTCCAGATAGAGCTGGAAATCGCGATTACCAGCAGGATGCGCGCCTGTGGCAGATTGATCTTCCAGACGCTTTCTGCAGATCCCTCCCGGGCAGACGCACTCGAGAATACACCAGCTTTGATTCAAGGAAGCAGCAGCATTGACTGCGTTGTCGATCTGGTAGCGCCGCGAGAACGGGCGGCCGTCGAGAAAAAGGACGAGAGAGGGATTACGGTGCAGAAGGTAGCCAGCGGTTTCCAGCATGACTTGCAGGCAGAAATCATCCTGCCGGGAGGAGTATTCGATTTCGTCCGGCATAAAAAGCGCGTAGCGAACCTCGTCCTTGCTGAGCACCCGCCCGCCCGTGCGGGAGGCCAGTTCGCGGGCGAGAGTAGTTTTGCCGGTGCCCGGAAGGCCCGCCATCAAGACAATCATCACTTCATTAAAACACTACCCGCGTATGAATCGCACTGAGTAATAGATTCATCCATCTATGAGACGGGTGGCGATACTGAGTTTAGAGGAGGCGGGAATGCCGCTGGTTCGAATTTCATTACGCGAAGGCAAATCCGAGGAATATAAGAAAGCCGTGGCGGAGGGTGTGCATCGGGCAATGGTGGAAGGCGCAGACGTGCCGTTACAGGATCGGTTCCAAATTATTACCGAGCACCCGGCCGGCGGCCTGATTTATGACCCAACCTACCTCGGGGTGCAACGCTCGGACGACAT
>Ga0187890_10002779_pt1 | contig 12157 bp, 10 predicted proteins | sample June2016WEW_21_1_FD_133005 | JGI IMG/M metagenome (GOLD analysis project Ga0187890, IMG submission 133005) | Peatland microbial communities from SPRUCE experiment site at the Marcell Experimental Forest, Minnesota, USA - June2016WEW_21_10 | ecosystem: Environmental > Terrestrial > Soil >... | reverse complement strand
AACAGCACGCCGGAGCCGGTGGTGGCGGAACTCGAAAAAATCATGGACTCCGGCGAAAGCGGGCTCGGTCACAATCTGGTGAAATTTCAGGCGATCGCGCGGCAGAATGCGATCATGGTCGTCGCAGCGAAACCCGAGTGGTTGTCGTCGGCGGCTATGTGGATTTCAAGGCTTGACGCCTCGGCGACGGCCAGCACGGGGGTCAAGGTCTATCGCGTCAAATATGGCGACGCGCGCCAGATCGCGGCGCTGCTCGCCAATATTTTCGAGGGCGGGCCCTCTAACGGCGGGCTGGAATCGCCGGCGAACCAGATCGCCCCCAGCTCCGGGGCGACGACCCTTTCCGCGGTGGACCGGTTGACCGGCGGCCCCCAGAAACAGGAGGCGCCGATCGTTCCTGCGCGTGCGGCGCTCGATCAGGGCCAGGGGCCTGACAGCGGGGGCGCGGGGGCGGCGAACGCCGGCGCGCTCGCTGGCCGACCGGCAGTTGGCGCCGGCGCTCTTCCGGGCGTACGCATCACGCCCGACGTCGCCAACAACGCCATTCTCATTTACGCGGATCAGGAGAGCTATCGCATCATCGAGCGCGCCCTGATTCAGCTGGACCGGCCGAAACTGCAAGTCGCGATCGATGTCACGATCGCCGAGGTTACGCTCAACGATGATCTGAGTTACGGCGTGCAGTTCTTTCTTAGCAATAAACTCGGCTCGCTGATCAATTCGACGGGGACGTCGACGAGTTCGACTGCGACGTCAACACCCGCGGCGGTGACGTCGACGACGTCGACGACAACGACGACCGGGACGACGACAACGTCAACGACGTCGACGCCGGCGACGTCGGCGATACCTCCGTTGGTCCCGAACTTGCCCGGATTCAACCTGGTGGTGGGCAATTCGGCGACGCCGCAAGTGATTCTCAGCGCGTTGCACCAATATACCGACGTCAAGATTCTCTCCAATCCATCGCTCGTCGTCGTCGACAACCAACCCGCGACGCTGGAAGTCGGCGACCAGGTGCCGGTGTCCACCGGCACCGCGACCGTGCTGAGCGCCAACAACGCCGTGGTGAGCACGGTGGATTACAAGAACACAGGCATCATCTTGCACGTTCAGCCGCGCGTGAACTCGAACGGCAACGTGCTGCTCGACATCGAACAGGAAATCAGCAGCGTGCCGAACAGCAGCAGCAGTCTGTCGACCGGGGTCAACCTGACGCCGACGATTTCTGAACGCAAAGTGAAGAGCGAACTCTCCGTCGCGAGCGGCCAGACCGTTCTCTTGGCAGGCCTGATCAGCGAATCTCAGAGCATCACGAACTCCGGCATTCCCGTCCTTGATCAAATACCATTGATCGGCAACGCGTTTTCGTCGAAGGACAAGTCGATCGCCCGCACGGAGCTCATCCTTTTCATAAGGCCTCAGGTCATCCGCGACGGCGCGGACGCTTCCGTAGTCGCGGAAGAGTTACGCTCGAAAATGCGCGGAGGATCGGTGGGGTCGCTCGGATTGCCCGATCTTTTTGCACCCGACGCGAAGCGGACGCTGCAATGACGGATCTTGCTCAAGACGCCGCCTCGCCGGAGCCTGGCCCGCCAACGACTAATCTTCCGCTTGAGCCTCGCGATGTCGAGCGGACAGGTTCGCAAACGTGGAAGGGACGGATCTGGTGGTGCGCCCTTGGATTGTGCGCGCTGTCGGCGAGCGCCGCCGCGTCGCCGGGCGTTCAAGGGGGGCTCGGCGGCGCCCTCGGGCTCGTCATGCTGCGCATCGCCTTCACGGATTCCCGGCGTTTCGTCATTCCCGATGCATTGAGCGGCGCGGCATTCGCGCTCGGCGTCGTCCATGCAATTGTCGCGAGCCCGGAAGCCGGTCTCGATGGCGCGTTGGCCGCGCTCCTGCGCGGCGCCTTCGCAGCCGGATTGCTTCTCATCGTTCGCATCGGCTATCGACTTGTGCGCAGACGCGAGGGAATTGGTCTGGGTGACGTTAAGTTGGCCGGCGCCGCGGGAGCCTGGTTGAGCCTGCCGATGCTGGCTGTCGCCATCGATATCGCCGCAGTGGCGGCGTTGGGCGCCTATTTCTGGCGGCAGAGGAAGCGTGCGCGGACCTTGCGCGCGACGGCCAGGCTTCCATTCGGCGCTTTTTTCGCGCCAGCGATATGGGCGGGCTGGGTATTCGACACGACGCTCGGCTCCTTGAATTAGGCGCGTCGCCTCGGGCGCGGTGAGGATCGTGCATGTTGGGTGACCCGCGCGAACGCCCGTATTCGGGATTGACAGGGGGCCAATTCGCCTTGTTCCGCGCGATCGCTCGAATCCGGATAGGCCATCTGCTGAAACGCGCGGCCATTCGCGCGCTGTCCCTACAACTCGGCTCAAGTCTCCTGTTCTTCGGGGCGCCGACCCCTGCCGCGCATGCCGACGGTTTCTCGGAAGCGACGCGCGCCTTCGCGCGTCAGGACTATTCGCACTCGGCCAGCCTCCTTCTCCCGCGGGCGCAACAAGGCGATTCGAACGCCCAAACCTATATCGGCGTGATGTATCTGCGCGGCGAAGGCGTGCCGCAGGATTTCAACGCCGCGGCCCACTGGCTTCATCTTGCAGCCAAGAGCGGCGTCCCGACGGCGCAGTATTTTCTCGGCCTGATGTACGACAAAGGACAGGGGGTACAACAAGATTTCGTGCTCGCGCAGGCTTGGCTGAACCTCGCCGTGGCGCACGCCGAAGCGGGTCGCCGAGATCGTTGGACGCTTATTCGCGACGCGATAGCCGCCAAGATGAGCCTGGCTCAACTCGTCGAGGCCCGCCGGCTGGCGTTCGAGTGGCGCGCAACCTCACCGCGATGAGTCTTCCGACGTCGACCGTCAGCGTTTGGCCTACAGTTCAGCGCATCTTTTCAGGCGGGGTGAGAGGTCGCCTCGGTTCCCCCTCCCTTCGTAGCGTCTGAATCGGAGCCTTGTTCAAAAGTCGCCGCTGTCGTTGGCGGAATTCCGTCTCCTGATGATTCCCGAAGTTCGAGGGGCGCGAACGCCCTTTGCGCTTGGCTCGGGCAGATCGAGCGTCACGGTTCGCCCGCTTCCCTCCAGCACCGTCGAACGGGGATCGACGTAGCGCAATATCCACCCGGATTCACTCTGGCCCTCCTGAACCCAGGTCGTGGCCTTCGTGGCGTCGTTGAGGAAAATCGCAATTCTGTGGTTGTCGCCAATGATGGTTCCGACCAATGTGAACGGGGGCGCTTCCGGCGCAACGGGCTTGACGGGCTCGGTCGCCAGCGGCGCCGGCGCGGCGGCGACGACCGGAGTCGCCGGCCGGCGCGACGCCGAGAACAGCGGCCGATCGCGCGTCGCGGAAAGCTTCTCCATGGGAATGGCCCACAGCGGATTGCCGGCGCCAGGCGGTTCGCCCGTCGGCGCTTGAGGGCCGTCGTCGACAGGCGCTTGGGCCGTTGCTCCCGACTCCGGGATTTCGACCTCGATCGAGGCGACGCTGGGTTGGGTGGATCGAGGGCGCGCCGGGCTTTCGCTTTCGAGAGCCAATAGGACCGTAGCGTTGATGGCGAGCAAAAGGCGCAATCCGTTCATTGGTTTTCTCGCCACTGACCAGAAACGGCAATCAGCACGCGCATGCTGGCGCCTTCCGCTTCGCCAAAGACTTGCGGCGCCTGAACGGCAAGGCTGTCAACGAAAAGAAACGGCATGCCAGCTTCGAGATCGTAGAGCATCGGTTGCAGAGAAGCTTGGTCGATTTCCAGACTTTCGGTGACGCCGACGAAGCCCTCCGCGGCGCGCGGACCCTGCAATTCGATCTGGGAGGACAGAACCTTGCCGCCCACCTTCTTGACGGCGGCGCCGACGCGTTCTTGCAAGGCGGCGCCCGCGACGGTGACTGTCTTTCCTTCGAGGAACGGCGGGCCGTTCACTGCGGGGTCGACCGACCTTTCGACCAGCGCGGCGCGCCTTACCTGACCGTCGAGATGGGCCAGCGTTTCCCGACCGGCGTTTAGCGCTTCGAACGAATCCAGCAGATTGGAGATCATGAAGCCGGCGAACGTCGTAAGACCGACCACGAATATCAAATACGCCGCCAAGGCGAGCAGCGCGCGGCGAATCGGTTTTTGCGCTGTCGCCAGAACCGCACTCATTGGACTGTCGGAAAAAAAGACTCGATCTGAGCCTCGATGTGGAACTGCTCGCCGCTGTCCGACGGCGCCCGCGTCGTTGGTGCGAAGAATGTCGCATGTTTGAATTGATCGGTCTGCTCAATGATCCCGATCAATGAAGCGGCTTCATGCGTGACGCCGGTGATCTGCAGCTTGCCGTCCGCCACCCGCAGCTCGGTCAAATAGGTATCGTCCGGCAAAGCTTGCGACAGGGACTCGAGAATTATGACGTTCGCCGCCGTCTCACGTTTCTTTCGCTTGAGCGCCGCTGTAGCCTCCTCGGCGAAACCGCCGCGTCCGCTCAATAGTGCGACGCGGCGTTCGGCCACTTGCTTGGCGATCCTGAGCCGCGATTCCTGTAGATCAGAGCCGATGAAAACCCAAGTCGCGATCGCCGCGATGAGAGAGACGCCGGCCAGCGCCGGCGCCGTGGCGAGAATCTGCCGTAGACGTCGCATCTGATTTTCGCGCATCGGCTGTTGTTTGAGGACCTCAATTCGAGCGCGTGGATGCGGGCTCGTGGCGTCGGGCGCTGCGGAAACAATGATCGAGTGAGGTCTGAACGACTCGACCGCGCTCACGAACGGCATCACCAACGAGCGCGCCGTCGCCGCGACGATTACATTGATGCGATCGCCTGAAATTTCCTTGGGCGGGCTGCAACCAAAAGCCACCTGGCTCGGGCTCCATGGCGTCAGCCTGTCAATCTGCGCACGAATTATCCCATCGAGAAAACCGGACGCCTGGCGCGGGAGCTCCAACGATCGGAATACGAACCGTCGCCCCGCCAGCACAATCTCGACTTGACCACGCGCGATCCGCGACTGATCCCGCAAGCTCACGCCTTCAATGAATCGCCCGTCCACAAAACGTCGAGGGGCGCCGAGCGCGCGAGGCGCCGATCGTCCTTTCACGATCTGCAGGAGAAAAGTGAGATCCTCCTGCTCGACCATCAGGATTTTCGTGGTCGGCCGGAGCGCTTGGTCGATCAAAAGCACCGCCCAAGACACCTCGTCGATCCAACGCGACAGCCATAACGCCAAATGACGCAGGAAGTTCATGTTGTAATATGTGTCCAATGACATAACGGCCCGGCGACATTGGGCGAAGTTCGCCGGCGCAGAGATGGCGACGTTGGCGGCGGGCGCCACGCAGGCGCGCGCCTGCTTTCCCCGGCGCCGCGGTAAGTTTGGCCCTTTTAAATGACAAGAATGTGCACGTTGCGCCGCGTCGACGATCGATATCTTCCGAGGCCCCATTGGGGTGGACGGCGCGCTCCTGATTTTCGGGGGCATCGTCGGCGATAGCGCAGGCGGGCGTGACAATGCCTTAATCGGCGATATAGTAATGCCCTTGTCGCTTTAAGATCAAAAATACGGGGGAGGATGGGCGTGAACGCTCCGCAACCAAAATTCATGATCGAGTCGGCTTGGCGCGGGCGGGTGTTCGGCGCAGAGTGGCGCAGCGCCGCGGGCGGAACGCTGGATATACTCGAACCGGCGACCGGGGCTACGATTACGCGCGTCGGCAATGCCGTGGCCGAAGACGTCCGACGAGCCGCGGCCGAGGCGTGCGCGGCGCAGCCCGGTTGGGCCGCGACGCCTTATGAAAAGCGCGCCGCCGTGCTGCGCAAAGCTGCCCGCATGCTCGAAGACCATCAGGAAGAGCTGATCCCCTGGATCGCGCGGGAGACCGGCGGCATTCCGGCTAAGGCCGGCTTTGAAATCCACATGGTGACGGAAATCCTGTATCGTTCCGCTGCGATGTGCACTGAGCCGCAAGGCTTGGTGCTGCCATCTGATCCCGGCCGCATTAGCCTTGCGCGGCGGCTGCCGCGTGGCGTCATCGGCATCATATCGCCATTTAACTTTCCGCTGATCCTGTCGAGCCGCGCGGTAGCGCCCGCGCTCGCGACCGGCAACGCCGTCGTGCTCAAACCCGATCCGCGCACCCCCCTCACCGGGGGCTTCATCATAGCCCGCATTTTCGAGGAAGCGGGCCTGCCCAAGGGCGTGCTGCAAGTCCTGCCCGGCGGCGCTGAGGCCGGCGAGGCGATCTGCACGGACCCAGACATCGCGATGGTGGCTTTCACCGGCTCAAGTGCTGTCGGCCGCCGCATCGGCGAACTGGCCGGCAAACATCTCAAGAAGGTGCAGCTCGAACTCGGCGGCAAGAACGCCGTAGTCGTATTCGAGGACGCCAATCTCGATGCGGCGGCATCAGCAATTGCGTTCGGCGCCTGGTTTCATCAAGGCCAGATATGCATGACCACCGGCCTGGTGCTGGCGCGGGACCAGATTGCCGCGCCGCTGACCGAAAAGCTGGTGGAGAAGGCGAAGCACCTGCCGGTTGGCGATCCACTGGGCCAGGTGGCCCTCGGACCGATCATAAGTCGCGCGCAGGTCGAACGGATCCACGGCATCGTGAAGGACTCAGTGGCGGCGGGCGCGACGCTTGCGGCCGGCGGCACGTTCGACGGCCCATTCTACCGGCCGACTGTTCTGACTGGCGTCAAGCCGGGAATGCGAGCCTTCGAGGAGGAAGTGTTCGGGCCTGTAGTCTCGATCGCGTCCTTTTCGACCGAGGACGAGGCGGTGGCGCTGGCCAACCGGAGCGAATACGGGCTGTCGGCCGGGGTCTTCTCCGCCGACGTCGGGCGCGCGATCGCGGTCGGCAATCGCCTTAACATCGGGCTTCTGCATATCAACGACCAGACCGTGGCCGATGAGCCCCACGTTCCGTTCGGCGGCGTCGGCGCTTCGGGCAACGGCACTCGCATCGGCGGTCCCGCGAACTGGGAGGAATTCACGCAGTGGCAGTGGATCACGATCAAGGACAAGCCGAACCCCTACCCGTTTTGAACGATCGGCCGGCAGCGGCGATCACGTCCGGCGGCTTTCCATCAGGATCAGCAGTGTCCCGAGGGCATCGAGACGATGTTCAGAGACCGTGAAATCCCATCACAGCCCGAGATAGGCCTTCTGGATCATCTTGTCCTGGCGCATTTCCGCCGGGGTTCCGGCGCTGGCGATCCGGCCGTTTTCAAGGACATAGATGTGATCGGCGAGCTTGAGGCTCTGGTGGGCGTTCTGCTCGACAAGGACGATCGATTGCCCGCCCTCGGTCAGGCGGCGAAGAACTGAAAACAGATCGCTGACCAGACGCGGGCTGAGGCCAAGCGAGGGCTCGTCGAGGAGGAGGATTTTCGGCTCGGACATCAGCGCGCGGGCGATCGCCAGCATCTGCTGCTCGCCGCCGCTCATCGTCTTGGCGAGCTGTTGGCGGCGTTCGGCCAAGCGCGGAAAGAGCGTCAATTGCCGCTCCAGCCGTTCGGATTCGCCGGCACGGGCGCGCTCGGGATAGGCGCCGATGCGAAGATTGTCCATCACCGACATCTCGCCGAAAAGACGCCGACCCTCCGGCACCAGAGCGATGCCGGCTGCGACGATGCGGTGGGGCGCCTCCTGTTCGATCGGCCGGTCGTGGAACAGAATCCTGCCGCCTGGCAGCGGCCGGACGAGACCGGCGACCGTCTTCAGCAGCGTGCTCTTGCCGGCGCCGTTGGCGCCGAGAATCGCCGTGGTGCGGCTTGGCGCGATATCGATCGTGACGTCGTGCAGCGCCTCGTGTTTGCCGTAGGCGACGCTGATGTGCTCAAGCCGCAGCATCGTCTTCTCCGAGATAGACCTGCGTCACTTTCGGGTCGGACAGAACTTCGGCCGCCGTTCCCTCCGCGATCTTCATGCCGGCATTCATGACGACGACATGGCCGCAAAGCGCGCGGATCGCCTCCATCACATGCTCGACCATCAGCACGGTGACGCCTTCGCGCTGGATCCGGCGAATGAGGTCGATGCCGATCTTGAGTTCTGTCGGGTTGAGTCCCGCGAGCCATTCGTCCAGCAAGAGGAGTTGCGGACGGGTCGCCAGCGCGCGGGCGAGTTCGACGCGCTTCTGGTCGATATAGGTGAGCTGCGAACCCATAAGTTGGGCCCGGTCTGCGAGACCGACCCGGTCGAGGAGGGCGTCGGCCTCGCTCAGCGCCGCGGCAGGGCCCGTCGGATCGCTGCCGAACAGCCGGCCGAGCATGACGTTCTCGCGCGTCGTCGCGCCGGGAAGGACGCGCACGAGCTGGAATGTCCGGGCGATGCGGGCGCGGCATATCTCGAAGGACCGGACGCCGATGATCTCATCGCCCTGCAGGACGATCGACCCGGCGTCTGGCGGCAGTTCGCCCGTGATGAGGTTGAGGACGGTAGTCTTGCCCGATCCGTTCGGACCGATGAGGCCAGTGATCCCGCCGGCGGGAATATCGAAGGATAGGTCGCGGACGGCGATGAGACCGCCGAAAGCTTTCCTGAGCCCATGGACGCTGAGCATGGCGCCCGCCGGCGGGCCGGCGCCGTCGCGGACCACGAGCTTCGGGCCCGACCGGGTGAGGCGGCGCATCAGGGGGTGAAGGGCGGAACGCCGGCGGGGGATGACTGCGCGGATTTCCGCTCCCGTCTCGTCGTCCGCCGTAGCTGCGTCCGTCGGGGGCCCCTGCGGCGACGAGGCGCCCGACGCGCTCCCAGCGGCGCGGCGCGCGCGGGCAAGCATGCCGTAGAGTTGCTCGAGCCGCGGCGCGATTCCGCCCGGGATGAAATAGACGATGACGACGAAACAGACGCCGAGCGCGATGGTGAAATATCTGGAGAAGGCGCCGACAAGAAAGTCGGACAGAAGCACCAGCAGGATGGCGCCGATCGCGGGGCCCCAGGGCCTGCCAGGACCGCCGAGCAAGGCGGCGATCAGCACCTGGAATGACCACGCGTTGCCGAACCCGACCGTCGGATCGATGCTGGGGTAGCGCAGCGCATAGACGCCGCCGACCAAGGACATCATCGAAGCCGCGATCGCAAAGACCAGAACTTTGATCCAGGTGGCGTTGATGCCGGTATGCCGGGCGACCGTCTCGTCCTCGCCGATCGCGCGGAGCGCGTGACCGAGCCGGGTCGTGCTGACATACCAGCTGCCGACGACGGCTGCCAGCGCCAGGACGAGCAGCATTTCGTAGATGACTATCGAATCGATGCTGATCGTAATGAAGCGATTCAGTTTGTTGGTGATGTTGATTTCGTACCAGCTCGACACTTGGCGCATGAGTTCGGTAAGGCCAAACGTGAAGATGACGAAGTAAACGCCGCGAAGCCGGAGCGTCGAAAGCCCGACGACGAGCGCAAAGAAGAAACCGATGATCGCGGCAAGGGCCAGACAGACCGCGAGGTTCAGGCTGACATGCGCGAAGGCCACTGTGTACATTCCGACGCCGACGAAGGTGGCGGTGGCCAGCGAAATGTAACGGGTCGGGCCCGAAAAGAGCGCCCAGGCCGTCGCCAGGGCGATATTGGCGAAGTACACGATGCCCGTCGACACGCCGTAGGCCGAAAGGCCCAGCGGCAGGGCGGCCAGAATGGCGGCGCCGATAATCGCCGCCGAGAACGCCAGCCACTTCGATCTGTCAGCCACGGGCGAACAATCCCGTGGGCTTGATCAGGAGAACCAGAATGAGGATCGCATAGTTGATGGCCAGCGTGAGGCCCGGATCGACAAGATATCCACCTACCTGTTCAGCGACGCCCAACAGCAGACCGGCGGCGATGGCGCCAGCCATGCGGCCGGGGCCGCCGACGATAATGACGATCAGCGCCTTCAGCGTGTAGACAATGCCGGAAGAAGCGCTGCTGGCGATGAATGTGCTGACCAGCGCGCCGGAAATGGCGACCATCGCGCCCCCAAGGGCGAAGGCCAGCGCCGACAGGTTGAGAACGTTGACGCCCGACAGGCCGGCGGCGATCGGGTCGATGGCGATGGCGCGGAGCGCTGTGCCGAAGCGGCTCTTGCGCATGACGAGGATCAGGACGCCGCCTAGAACCATTGCGGCGGCGAACGCCAGCAGCCGGTTCGCCGGCAGGCTGGCGCCGAAAAAATGGACCGGGAACGACAGGAAGTAATAGCCGCGCACATTGCCGCCCCAGTACACTTGCTCGAAACCCTGGAAAACGAACAGCAGGCCGAAGGTGCACAGAACGACGTCGCCGTCGAGGGCGTCCTGGTTGGGGGCGCGCCGGATGAGCGGCAGCAGGAGAAAGCGATAGATCACCCAGTTGGCGGCGAAGGACGCCGGGACGCTCACGGCCAGTCCGAGCAGCGGATTGAGGTGGTAAAGGGTGATGGCAAAAAAGGAAGCGAAGGCGCCGGCCGTGAAGAACTCTCCATAGGAGAGGTTCAGCATCCGGGCGATGCCATATTGCAAATTCAGCCCGAGAGCGATGAGGCCGTACATCCCCCCAAGGATGAGGCCGTTCAGCACGACTTCGAACATTGTCAGCAATACCCCGACGCCGGCCGGGCGGATATGATCCGCCCGGCCTGTCCTTCAGCTGGCTACGAGGCCCATTTCGGCTTCGGGAAAAGCGGCGGTTTCGCGTTCTGCTTCTCGGCCGGGAAGACGCCGACCATCTTGCCGCCTTGCCACTGGCCGACCGACCAGGGATTGGCGTTCAACTGGTTCTTCCAGGTTATGTCGCCCCAAAGCGTGCCTTTGCCGCCCTTGGCGATCTCGTCGCGGATTTTCTTGCGGTCGATCTCACCGACCTTCTCGATCGCCTGCTGCACGATCTGAAGGCAGGCGTAGACCTGGACCGCGCCCGCTTCCGGCTCCTGGTTGTACACGGCTTTCATCGCTTTGGCGTAGTCTTCGTAGCCGGGCGCGGAGGGGTCCTGTCCGCCATAGGCGAATATGCCTTCGACCTTGTCGGCGCCGAATTGATCCCGATAGCCCGGGAAGACACCCCCGATGCAGACATAGAATACGTCCGGGCTGAAACCGAGCTGTTGCGCTTGCGCGGTCACCATGAAAGTGTCCGGCGGGTAGCTGAAGGAGAAGAAAGCATCCGGCTTGGTCGCCATGACTTCCCGCAGCAGCGGCTGCAAATCCGTAACGTCGGGGGGATAGCTCTTGGCGAAAACGAGATCTAGACCGGCTTTCGGGGCCAGCTTCGCGAAGGCGTTGGCCATTTCGACGCCCAGCTCGATGCCGATATTGATAGCCGCGACGCGCCCCTTGATCTTCCCATCCTTTTTCATCTGGACGAGCCAGTCGATTAGAGGCTGGACCGATTCGTTCGGCTGAGAAAGCGACCAGAAAGCATAAGGCCAGTCATTGGCCTTGGTGTAGAGAATCGAGTCGCCGGCCGTCGTGTAGATCACCGGATATTCATACTTGTTGGTGATTGGCGCCGAAGCGATATTCCATGCCGTGCCCCATGGCGCCAGCATCATGTCGACTTTGTCGTCGAGAATGAGTTTCTCGGTGAGCTTGGTCGTCTCGTTGATGTCGAAACGGCCGTCGTAATAGACGATCTCGACCGGCACCTTCTTGTTGTATTTCGACAGCATCAGGCCGCCGGCGTCATTGGTCCTCTTCGCCCAGAGGTCATACTGGGAGATGGTTGTCGATTTCGAGCCGTCGACGAAAAGGCCAGACATGCCGACCGCGGTTCCGAAGCGGATTTTCGTCGGCGCCTCGGCCGCGGCGTACAGCTTTCGAGGCAGGCTGACCGCGCCGACAGCGACGGCGCTTGCCTTGATAAACGTGCGTCTATCCATTGTTTGAGTCCTCCCTTTTTTGTTCATTCACGTCGTCGGAAAGCGCCTGCCTGGCGTTTTCCGCGCCGTCGACCCGCACCGACTACGCCGCGGCTTGCCGCCATAGGCGCTTCGTGGCGAGTTCCGCGCCCTGCGCGAGAGCTTCAAGCTTCGCCCAGGCAATTTGCGGGTGCACACGACCACCAAGCCCGCAATCGGTCGAGGCGACGACGTTGTCGCGGCCGACCGCCTCGGCGAAATTGACGATCCGGTCGGCGACGAGTTCGGGGTGCTCGATTAGGTTGGTCGAGTGGCTGACGATGCCGGGCATGATCACCTTGCCCGCGGGCAGCTTGATGTCTTT
>Ga0187890_10002778_pt1 | contig 12159 bp, 12 predicted proteins | sample June2016WEW_21_1_FD_133005 | JGI IMG/M metagenome (GOLD analysis project Ga0187890, IMG submission 133005) | Peatland microbial communities from SPRUCE experiment site at the Marcell Experimental Forest, Minnesota, USA - June2016WEW_21_10 | ecosystem: Environmental > Terrestrial > Soil >... | reverse complement strand
CAGTGTGGGCGCATTCTCCGGCCTGCAAAAAGCCGCCGACAAGGTTGACGAGAAGCAGATCAACCGGGACGAGGCCATCATCAATTCCATGACCGGGTACGAGCGCAACCATCACGAAGCCATCAACGGCAGCCGCCGCAAACGCATCGCCCGCGGCTCCGGCACCAGCGTGCAGGAAGTCAATAATCTGCTTCGGCAGTATGCGCAGATGAAAAAAATGTTCAAGCAGATGGGGAAACCTAGTTTTGCGCGGCGCATGGCGGGGATGAAGTTTCCCGGCATGTAGGACCAGTTCTCGGTTCTCGGTAAAACCCTTACCTGGTCGGACGCCAGGGGGTCGTTTTGCAAACTTGAGATGTGTTCCACGTGGAACGTTATACTGGTATTTGTGTTAGTATAATTGTGTACTTACAACAGGACTCAAATGAAACAACGCAAACGAGTTACGAAGCGGGCACGGGCGTCGCGGAAAGTGACCAAAATTGAGGCGTCGGCAGGGTCGAAACGGCGTCCTCAGTACCTTCCTGAGGAGTGGGCTGGCATGTACCGGCCGGTGAAGAAGCCGGTCACGCTGCGGCTGGATGCCGACGTGCTGGCGTGGTTCCAACGGGCCGGGCGGGGCTACCAGACGCGGATCAACTCGGCTCTGCGGAAGGTGATGGTGCAGGAGAGAAGGAAGACGCGGAAATGACGCTGTAAGTCATTGATAATGCTCAGGGTCGGATGTGGTTAAATAGCCACACGCGAGCACTTCTTACGCTGTAATTATTACAACACCCATTATTTTGGCGGGCGGGACACCCGGCTTTCGCTTCGGGGAGGCACCCGGCAATCTCTCCGTTCACCGGTACTTTGGGTCGAAGAACGGCGGCGTTGTTCCTCGCCTTGCTGTCATTACCAACTCCGCTTCGAAGATCCCGCCGGTGTTCACTCCGAACAGGCGGTGCTTGATCTCGCTTTCCTTCAGGAAGATGCTGCGCAGCAGGGCCCCTCCTCTTTGCTTGAGGGTGGGCTGGAAGGTTGTCGTCGGGTGAAAGCGGATATCATCGAAGCCGCAAATATCGAGCAGCGACTCCAGGTTTGAGCCGCAGAATCCGTACTCGTGGGCCAGCGTGACGAAGAGGCTGGAGTTCGCGCACGGGCCTTCCATGTTGGGGGTGCGCAGCATCAACACGCCACCCGGCTTCAGCGCGCGGTAGAGCGCGTCCACCACCCACAGCAACGAGTACTTCGGTATGTGCTCGATGACATGCGAGAGGTGGATGAAGTCGTACTGCCCGGCTCGATCCGACAGGAAGTTTCCAATATTGTCTTCGATCTCGTAAAGCTGAATGGGTCGCTCGCTCCATGTCCGGATGTAGTCTTTGTGCGCAATTCCGAAGTCGGCGCCGGAGAGTTCCCGGTACCCCAGCTTCAGGCAGGCCGCCAGAAACCAACCTTGTCCGAAGCCGATGTCGAGGATGGCGGCGTTCTTGTTTTGCGGCAGCAGGTCGCGCAGTTCGTGTACCGCCTGCAGCACCTGGGACTGCTTCTCCATCTCGGGCCACGAGATCGGCGGCTGGGAAGCGGCGTGCCGCAAACTCATTCGCCGATACACTTCCTTCACAAACGCGTGCGGTTCCATGGACGGATATTCTATCCTTCGCGAGATGCTCGGGACTGACCCCTTGGAATCAAAACAACTCGATTGGCGCGGTGAGGCCGGATACAGAGGCGAGGCGGGCATCGCGCGTCAGCAATCGAGCGCCGAGGTTTTCGGCGAGAGCGACGTAGGCCGCAGCATACGCGGACAAATTGTGACGGAGCTGCCAAATCCGGGGCAGCAGAAGGAAGTGGGGATAGCGAGCGATTCGCAAGTCGAGCAAGTCCTCGATTGCCTGATCCGCGCGGTGTGCCGAGACAGCGCCTTCCCGCACCAGGCGTCGCAGCACCTGGCCGACTTCAAGATCGAGCAGGTGAGGAGCATGCAGGGATTCGTGATGCGAGTAAATCCGCCGCTCAATGCGCTGTCCGGCGGCGGTCTGAAGTAGCCAGTCAAGGGCGGCGGAAGCATCGAGGACGATCACCCTGCGTTACGTTCTTCCTGCACGTTCTTGCTGTACAAGTCGGGCGGTATCGAGCTGGACGGCGACAGGCTCGCGCTTATGGAGACGGGCGCGGAACTCGGTCAAAGTTGGCCGCTCTCCGATCTCTTTAATCTCGGCGAGCAGATAGTCTGACAATGACATGCCCGCCGTCGCGGCCCGCGCTTTTAGAGCGCGATGCAGGGCGTCCGGCACATTGCGAAGCTGGATCATCTTCGACATGTGCTAAACATACTTTCATGCGGAACACATGTCAAGGCCTTGGCAGTGTTACTCGAACGGAATTTCCACTTCGGAATAACTGCCCGGCGTGGCTGCATTCACGGCGGCTACGACCCTTTCAACGTGGTGGCGCAAAGTGGGCCATTGCTGATTGCTGATCACCACAAACGCGATTTTGCGACCGGTCAGGTCCTGCTGGTGACGCATGTTTTTGTCGGTCGTCAGCAAAAGCTCGAAACCTTCCGCCTCAGCTGCCGCTATGAGCTCGCCGTTAGTAAGTCGGTCCCATCCGCGTTCTATCGCTTCAACAACGATGTGGCCTTGGAGGGCGTCTCGAAGCGAAGCGGGGGTGCCGTTATCGAAGAGTATGGGCATCGGCCACTGGGGCGGGCGGGACGGGAGGCGCGTCCAGACTCCGCGCCGCGAATTCGATCACCGCTACAACCTGTTCATGCGACAAATGAAACCACTCCATAATCTCGCTGATCGAGGCTCCCACTTCGAGATTGTCAAAGACGACGGAAACCGGAGTCCGCGTGTTGCGGAATACCCACGCGCCACTGCGCTTGCCGGGAATGCTCTCCACGGCGGGACATTGCGACCAGTCTAGAGTTGGCATGTTCTCACCCTCATTTTATCGTAGCTTGTCGGGCAGCTTTTTGCCACGATCCCGGCTGAGGCACGCGCTCGTGGCGGCGGCATTTGGGCTTTTGCAGGGGCCCGTCCAAGCGGAGCTTGGGCGGGGCACCCTCGAGAGTAAGTTCGGAAGCGGTAGGTCGGGCCACCCGGCCGGTATATCATTCCGACGACTATGGACACTCTCGATCCTGCGGGAGAATTTCTGCGCATCTCCGAGCGCTATCGACAAATGAGTGACGGCGAACTCCTCGTCCTCATCCCGCAAAGCTCCGAATTAACACCTATTGCCCAACAAGCGCTTGCGAACGAAATGCGGTCACGCGGGCTGAAGGCTGAGGTAGAGAGCGAGAAGGCGTCTGCTCCGTCGCAGTTTAAGCCGCCGCCAGCTTTCTTCGAGCACGAATCTCCGAAACTTCGCGATTCGACCGGCTACGATCCTTCCGGCCCCGATTCTTCGCAGGAAGACCAGTACGACGAAGACCGCAAAGTGGTTGAGCTCTGCACCGTATGGAGCGTGCGCGACGCTCTCAAGGTGCAGACGATTCTTGATGGGCTGGGAATTCCATTTCTCATGGGACCAGAGAAGGCTACGGGCGTGGACGGGGTGACGTCGAATTTCGCCAATGGAGTGGGCGTTCAGATCATGCGAATAGGTTTGGCTTGGGCGGGGCCGGCAATGGCACACTATGAGCCGGAGGACGATCCGACTCCTAGAGAGAGTAAAGAGCTGGATGAGCTGGTGGTCCGCTGCCCCAGATGCCATTCCGCGGAAGTCGTGTTTGAGGGTGGGACTTCTACGATGGTAGTTGCAACGGATGACTCTTCCCAAAAATACAAATGGACCTGCGATTCCTGCGGCCTCCAATGGGAGGACGACGGCGTCGCGAAAGAGGAATGAGCACCCTCCGCCCAAGTTAGCGCCCAAAGGACGGGCGCGAGCCTGGGGCACCGTGCGGTATATCTCCTCTAATTTGATATCGTAGAATTAGAGTCGAAAGAAAGAAGAACTCTGAAGGGCGCGACGCAAATCGCGCCCTTTTTCTGTTTGTCGGTGGAAATCTGTAACCGAGGCTCTTAGCACCCAACCTTTGTCACCGTCACCGGGCTTTTTCAGCCACTTGGTGATGGCTCCTTCGAAAATTCATTCGCCCATCTGGGGCATGACCACGTCAGTCGGCACAGTTCCCTTTCCATGAAGTCCGGAAAAGAAAGAAATTGGGTATTAAACAACAGTTGACGGCGGTACGCGCCTTCGGAATTGAGGAATTGTGCAGAAAAACGGAAAAATGACGGCTGTAGCAAATTGGGTCCAAAACGTAGTGCATGCGGGTCTCCTTGTTCACTTGTTGGGTAGGCTCACCTCTACGCATGGGAAAATACGGGGGGTGGACTTGGTCTCCGAGGTGTTGATCATCGCCGTCCACCTCTGCGTGCGGCAACGCACCGAGTGAATCCATCCACATCCCCCCGCATCTAAAACTTGACAGTGATTCGCTCAGGTTATAGGATGATCAAGGGCATAATCGTCATTTTATTGATTGTAAAGCACTTATCTATTTGGAGGATGCGTTATGAGCAAGACTATTGGAATTGACTTGGGTACCACCAACTCCTGCGTGGCGGTTATGGAGGGTGGGGAGCCGAAGGTTATACCGAACGAAGAGGGTGGCCGGACTACTCCTTCGGTCGTTGGATTCACTAAGACTGGCGAACGGCTGGTGGGGCAGGTCGCTAAGCGGCAGGCTATTACCAATCCTGAGAACACGGTTTACTCGATCAAGCGTTTTATGGGGCGGCGCTATGACGAGGTCAGCGAAGAATTGAAGATGGTCCCTTACAAGGTCGAGCGGGATGGGGACAACGTGGTGATCGTGGCGCAGGGGAAGAAGTATACCCCGCCTGAGATTTCCGCGATGATTTTGCAGAAGCTGAAGAAGGCAGCGGAAGACTATCTGGGTGAGAAGGTCACTGAGGCGGTCATTACTGTGCCGGCTTATTTCAATGATGCGCAGCGGCAGGCTACTAAAGATGCGGGGCGGATCGCGGGGCTGGACGTTAAGCGCATCATCAACGAGCCTACGGCGGCTGCGCTGGCTTACGGGCTTGACAAGGGTAAGGACGAGACGATCGCGGTGTACGACTTCGGCGGTGGGACTTTTGACATCTCGGTGCTGGAAGTGGGCGAAGGCGTAATCGAGGTGAAAGCTACTAACGGCGACACGCATTTGGGCGGCGACAACATCGATCAGCGGCTGGTGGATTGGCTGATTGACGAATTCAAGAAGGATGAAGGTCTCGACCTGCGCGGCAAGGGCAACGAGATGGCTTTGCAGCGTCTGCGGGACGCGGCGGAGCGCGCGAAGATCGAGCTTTCTACCACCATGGAGACCGAGATCAATCTGCCGTTTATTACGGCGGATGCTTCCGGGCCGAAGCACCTGGTGAAGAAGCTGACCCGGGCAAAGCTCGAAACCATGATCGAAGATATTTTGCAGCGGTCGGTGGGGCCGTCGAAGCAGTGCATGAAAGACGCGGGTATCGACAACAGCAAGATCAACGAAGTGGTGCTGGTCGGCGGACAGACTCGCATGCCTCGCATTCAGCAGATCGTCAAGGAACTGTTTGGGCGCGAAGGGCATAAGGGCGTTAACCCCGATGAAGTGGTGGCGATTGGCGCTGGGATTCAGGGCGGCGTGCTTAAGGGCGAGGTCAAGGACCTGCTGCTTCTGGACGTTACTCCTTTGACTTTGTCGATCGAAACTTTGGGCGGCGTGGCTACGCCTATGATTCCTCGGAACACTACGATTCCCACTAAGAAGACGGAGACGTTTTCTACGGCGGCCGATAGTCAGACTTCGGTTGAGGTGCATGTGCTGCAGGGGGAGCGTCCTTTGGCGGCGCAGAACCGGACTTTGGGCAAATTCCATTTGACGGGATTGCCTCCGGCGCCTCGGGGCATTCCGCAGATCGAAGTTACGTTTGACATTGACGCTAACGGCATCCTGAACGTTACGGCGAAAGATAACGCGACGGGCAAGGATCAGAAGATCACGATTACTTCGTCTTCGGGATTGTCTAAGGAAGAAGTGGAGCGCATGGCTAAGGAAGCCGACGCGCACTCGTCCGAAGACAAGACGCGGCGCGACGAGATCGAGGCCAAGAATCAGCTGGACTCGATGGTCTACAACATCGAGAAGATGCTGAAGGAGCATGGCGACAAGATCTCGGGATCGGAGCGCGGGGACGTGGAGAATGCTTTGGCGGACGCCAAGAAAGCGATTGAAGGCGGCGACAAGGCGGCGATGGACTCGGCACGCGAGAAGCTGACGGCGGCGTCGCACAAACTGGCGGAGCAGATGTACAAGGCAACGCAGGCTGCTCCTGGGGCGGCACCGGGTGCGGGGCCGACGGATGGACAGGGCGCGGCTCCGGGTAGCGACGGCGCGGGCAAGAAGAAAGACGAAGGCGTGATCGACGCCGAGTATGTCGACGTTGAAGACAAGAAGTAACGCTGTCAGCTTTCAGCCATCGGCGTGGCACTTCGGTGGGGGCGCGTATGTGCCCCCAATTTGCATCACAGTTTCAGAGTTTTATTTACGGGACGGAAATGAGGAAAACGAATTGAGATTTGAAGTCAATGGACAGATGTTTTTTGTGAATTTCATCCCCGAGGAGGGACGCTGGTATTGCTTCGCGCCGACGGCGACGGGAGTGCAGCGGATCCCCGTGTCGATCGACGCCACGCCATTTGAGGCGTTCACCGTGGCGGTGGATGAACAGGCGAAGGAAGTGGTGAACTAAGTTGCAGCTTCTGCAAAACTGTCACCCTTGCTGGCGTAGGGGTCCTTCGACTCCACTTTGTCAACGGCTTCGCCGCTGACAAAGTTCCGCTCAGGATGACAAAATCGTTGGTTGCGCCGATGATACGAGCTGACAGCTAAACGATGGCTACCCAAACCAAAGATAAAGATTACTACGGCGTACTGGGCGTGAAGAAGTCGGCCTCTACCGACGACATTCGCAAGGCGTTCCGCAAACTTGCGCGCAAGTATCATCCTGACGTCAATCCTGGCGACAAAGCGGCGGAAGAAAAGTTCAAGACCCTCTCCGAAGCCAACGACATCCTCAGCGACCCTAAGAAGCGGAAGATTTACGACCAGCTTGGGTTCTACTCCGACAATATCGATCCGGCAACGGCGGAGGCGTACGCTCGCGGCGGCGGACAGCCTGGGACCGGGCCCGGCGACTTTGGCGGCGGATTTCCGGGAGGGCGCCATCCTGGTGGACAAGGAAACGTCGATTTTGGCGGCTTTGATTTTTCGGATCTGTTCGAGGGCGCGCGCGCTGGCGGGCGCAAGACGTCGAGCAGCGGGAGCGGCGGATTCCGCGATGTCTTCTCCAGCCTTTTCACTGGCGGCGGGCGCGGCGAGGCGGCCGAGGAGGGTCCGGCGCCGGGCAGCGACCTTGAGTATCAGGTCAACGTGCCGTTCTGGACGGCGATCCGCGGCGGGGTGATGAAACTCAATATCGCGCGGCGCGATGTCTGCGGAAACTGCCGCGGCAATGGCTTCACCGAAGCTCCGGGGCAATGTCCGCAGTGTCATGGCAAGGGAACGATCGAACAGACGGGCGGGCGGATGAAGTTCAACGTCACCTGCCCGCGCTGCCATGGGACGGGCAAAAATATTTCGACGTGCCCGGTCTGCCATGGCGACGGCAGCGTCGAGCGCACCGATCCGCTGGAGATCCGCATCAAGGCGGGAACCCGCGACGGGCAACGCATTCGGATCGCGGGCAAAGGCAATGCCGGGCTGCGCGGGGGCGGGGTGGGCGACCTCTATGTGATCATCCGCATCGGCGAGCACCCGCTTTTCACCCGCGACGGCGACGACATCCACATCACGGTGCCGGTGACTGCGGTGGAAGCGGCTTTGGGATCGAAGATTGAAGTACCCACCATTGATGGGCGGAGCATGCTGAAGATTCCTCCTGGGACGCAGTCTGGGCAGAAGCTGCGGCTGCGGGAAAAGGGCGTGCCTTCGGCTACTCAAGACGGTGTGCGCGGGGATGAGATCGTCGAAGTGAAAATTACCGTGCCTATGCCTCGCGACGAAAAGACTAAAGAACTGCTGCGGGAACTAGCCAAGCTCAATCCCGAAGACCCGCGGGAAGAGCTTTGGAATAAGGTCTAACCCCAAAATCTTTACCACAGGGAGCACAGAGGAACACAGGGGAGTTCACGCGGTCCGGAGGATGAATGGCGTCGGCGCCCGTCGTTTCGATTCCGTCTTCGTTGTTGTTGCCCTTGCGGGTTGAGGGACTGGTCAAACGCTTTGGCGCGTTGACCGCGGTCGATGGCATTACGCTTGAACTGAAGAGCGGGGAATGCCTGGGATTGCTTGGGCCCAATGGCGCCGGCAAGAGCACGCTGATTCGCAGCATCGTGGGGCGCGTCATTCCGGATGCGGGTACGGTGACGGTCTTCGGCGACCGGGCCGACTCGGCTGGGGCGCGCATGGCTCTGGGATGGGTTCCGCAAGATCTGGCGCTTTACCCCAAGCTCACCTGCCGGGAAAACCTGGAAGCATTTGGGCAATATCACGGGCTTCGGCGCGCCGACCTGAAAACGGCGGTGGCATGGTGCCTCGATTGGGCAGCGCTCACCGACCGCGCGCACGAACCGGTTAAGAATCTTTCGGGAGGAATGAAGCGGCGGCTGAACATGGCCGCGGGACTGATCCACCGTCCCAAAGTGATGTTGATGGACGAACCCACGGTTGGAGTCGATCCGCAAGCCCGCAACCGCATCTTTGAAATGATCGAGAAGCTGCGGGACGAGGGGATCTCCATGATTTACACCACCCACTACATGGAGGAAGCGGAGCGGCTCTGCGATCGGATCGCCATTATCGATCATGGGCGCATCATTGCGCTCGGAACCAAGGATGAATTGGTGCAGAATGCTTTCGCTTCGCGCAGCGAGGTGCTGGCGCGATTCGCTAAGGCCGACGACAGCGTAGCGGCCTGGGTGAAAGAGCGCGGAGGAATCCTCGAAAACGGGATCGCGCGGTTCACCATCGATCATGCGACGGAAATTGCCGGATTGCTCGAGGCGGCGGCCAAAGCGGGACATGAACTGGCAGACATCTCGCTGCGAAAACCCAACCTCGAATCCGTATTCCTGCACTTGACCGGAAGGGAGTTACGCGATTGATTCTGCCCATTGTGCGCACCGGACTGATCGCCCTGCGCCGCGACCGGGGCGCTTTGGCGCTGAGCTTCATCCTGCCGATCGCGTTCTTTACCATCTTTGCGGTGATCTTCGGCGGGCGGCATGACACCACGCCCAAAGTAAGCGTCCTGGTGGCCGATGAAGACCACAGCGCAGCCTCGCAGAGACTGATGCAGGGGCTGGAGCGCGAAGGATCGCTGTCGGTAAAGAAAAGGCCGGCGTCGAAGCAAGGTGCGGAGCAGCCGGACTACACGGCCGCGACGGCAGAAGCCGCGGTGAAAGATGGAACTGCGCCGGTGGCGCTCATCATCCCTCATGGCTTCGGAGAGAATCCAATTTCATTCGGCGCGCCGGATCAGAACCGGCCGACGATCCAATTGCTTAAAGACAGCAGCGACATGGTCGCGCCACAGGTGATCGCGGGGCTGCTCCAAAAAGTTGCGATGACCTCGATGCCGGACATCATGGCGGAGCAGGGATCGAAGTACATGGACAAGTACGCCGGCGGGTTTACTCCGGAGCAAAAGAAGAAAATCGACGCGGGGCTTGAAGAACTGCGTAAACGGACAAGCGGGGAGAGCGGCGGCCAAGATGCAGCGCCTGCCGATTCCAACCGCGGCATGCCGATTCCTGTTTCCACTCGCGACGTCGTCGGCGAGAACAAAAACAATCCGATGATGTCTTTCTATGCCGCGGCGATAGGGGTGATGTTTCTGCTCTTCACGGCCAGCGGTGCGGGCGGGTCGCTCCTGGACGAGGCCGAAAGTGGAACGCTGGACCGGGTGCTGAGTTCGCGCGTAACCATGGGAACGCTGCTGGGCGGTAAGCTCTGTTACTGCGTGTTGCTGGCGTTCTCCCAACTGGTCCTCATGTTTACCTGGGCTTGGCTGGTTTTCAAAGTCGATTTCATGTCGCATATTCCCGGCTTTGTGGTCATGGGGCTCTCTACTGCCTTTGCGGTGGCAGCCTTCGGCATGTTGCTGGCCAGCATATGCAGCACGCGCGCGCAATTGGGTCCGCTCTCGACGCTGGTGATCCTGATCATGTCCTCGGTGGGGGGGAGCATGTTCCCGCGCTTTCTGATGCCCGAAGCTATGCAGAAAGCTGGCTTGCTGACGATCAACGCCTGGGCAATCGACGGGTTCACGAAGGTCTTCTGGCGGGATGAGCCGGTGTCACACCTCTGGCCGCAGGTGCTGGTGCTGCTTTCGGTCGGCGTCGTGCTCTTTGCCATCGCTCGCAGGCTGGCACGACGGTGGGAATATTCGTGACCGGCTCTCCGCTTACTTCTTACTTGGATCGTCCGCCGGATTCACATAGTTAATTTGCAGCGGCGACATCCCATGGACCTGCACGACCACCTCTCCCGAAGCCATCGCATAGTGGTGCATGTCGGGATCGAGATACGCGAAGCTGCCCGCGGGGAAGGTCATCATCTTGGTCTCATCCCACTGGTCGCCCATCCCGACCTTGAGGTCCCCTGAGACTACCGTCACATTTTCGCGATTGGGATGCCAGTGCGGCGCAATCTTATAGCCGTTGGGCATCTTGAGCCGGACGGTGTAATCGCCGGTACTCGCGGTTGGGTCGCCCTCCAGCACGGCTAGCTGCGCGCCGGGAGTAACAAACGACGGTGGCGGCCCGTATTTGATTTGGTCCGGGGTGAACGCATTCTGGTGCGCCCCCGATTGAGCAAGCAGTAAACCGGCGCAAACACACAGAACGGCGATCGCGACTGTCCTCATAGCTGGTGCCTCCTGGGAGTATTCAAGCTGAAAAGCCCCTGAGCGTTATACATCAAGTCGCGCTGCGCATTCCAGTCTTTTGTGGTCGGTCGCTTGTTTGTGGAGAGCCGGGCGTCCCCGCCCGGCTTGGACGGGCGAGGCGCCCGTCGCTCCACCGTCGCGGGTGACCTCGGCTCTTCGGCGGTCAAGTTTGTTTTTCCGCGTTACCTCCGTACTGGCCCTCCGGGCAAAATTTTTCGATTTTTCTCAGAAAATTCTTGCATCTGTGGAAATTTGCCGTAACCTCACTCTTGCGAACTAACTTCGCCGAAAATGCCCGGGAATCGCTGTTCACCCTGGGAGCCGCGAACAGAACGTCAAGGGAGACGCGGTGGTGAGAGTGAGTCGCCTGAGGAGGAAGCCATAGAAATTGGCAACAGCTACCGCACCAGCTAACATCCCGCAGCCTGGCTTTATTCCTGGCGTCGCTCCGCACGTCGCTCCCAAGAACGACAAGAAGACGAAAAAGTCTATTCGCCTCACGCTTTGGCCCTTGGTCGCCGCGACCTTCTTTATGGTCTCGGGCGGAACCTATGGCACCGAAGACATCGTGCACGGCGCCGGCTATGGCAAGGCGATTCTCATCCTGCTTCTCACCCCGCTGCTCTGGAGCCTGCCCACCGCGTTTATGATCGGCGAGCTTTCGAGCGCGCTGCCCTTTGAAGGCGGCTACTACGCCTGGGTGCGCCGCGCCATGGGAAATTTCTGGGGATTTCAGGAAGCCTGGCTGTCGCTGGTTGCGTCCATTTTCGATATGGCGATTTACCCCACGCTGTTTGTCGCTTACCTCACGCGCATGTTTCCCTGGTTTCAGGAGAACCATCGCGGCGTGGCCGTGGCGCTGGGCGTGGTGATTGTCTGCGCTGTCCTTAATATTATGGGCGTGAAGGTCGTCTCCACTACTTCGCTGTGGTTGTTCTTCGCGCTGTCGGCTCCGTTCGCGGCTATTTTTGTGCTGGCGCCGTTCAAGATTCATGCGCTGGCTAATGCTGTTACCAAGCCGACCACCTCGAATGTTGACATTCTCGGAGGGCTACTCATCTGCATGTGGAACTACATGGGATGGGACAACGCCTCCACCATCGCCACCGAAGTGGAGCGGCCGCAGCGGACTTATCCTCGCGCCATGCTGGTTGCTGTGGGCATCGTCTGCATTACTTACGTGCTTCCGTTTGCCGCCATGTGGATCACCGGGCTT
>Ga0187890_10002777_pt1 | contig 12160 bp, 7 predicted proteins | sample June2016WEW_21_1_FD_133005 | JGI IMG/M metagenome (GOLD analysis project Ga0187890, IMG submission 133005) | Peatland microbial communities from SPRUCE experiment site at the Marcell Experimental Forest, Minnesota, USA - June2016WEW_21_10 | ecosystem: Environmental > Terrestrial > Soil >... | reverse complement strand
TTCGGGAAGCAGGTTTCTTGCCAGCAGGTGGCTGTCGCCGACCACCAGCATGTCGGCGACGCGATTCTCCGGAACCCGCACTACGAGGTCGGCGCCTATCGGAGTCTGACAGGCCTCGACGTACCGGCCTCCCACGTCGACAAGACACTGGTTGCACGTTCCTTGGCCGCCGCAGGGCAGTTCAATGTCGTGAATGCCCGCCTGGATCGCCGCCTCATGGATCAGCGTTCCGGTTGGCACCTCGACAACGACATCGGCGGGCAGGAAGCGGACAGCGTGCATACTATCGGCCTGCTTGCTTCTTGAGATATGGAGCAAGATCAATAACTTCGCCCGGCCCTACCAGAACTTCCCATCCCGGCAGGCCTTCTTCGATTTCGCCGCTGATTTGCGCAACGCAACCTGGAATGATCAACTTGCGGTTCTTGATCCGGTTTTCCAGTCCGCTGGCCTTCACGGCAGCCGCAATCTTTGCACCGGTAAATTTACCGGCGGCCCAGCCGGTGAGCACACTCATGCCTTCAGTCTCAACTATGACCAGATGCGCGGGAACGCCGGAATTCTCAATCTCACCCGAAACCAGGAAGTAGGTTAGAGAGAAATTCGTCGTGGTCAAAACCGGCGAGTCTGCTCCCGGGTCGCCAATGGGGTAGACCTTCGGCTCGACCTGGACTGGCTTTTGAGGATCGGTATAGATATTCTGCCGCAGCATCATCAGCGGCAGCAAAAGCGAAACGTCCATACGATTCAGCACCAGAATCGAAGCATATTTGCAAATCAAGGTGCTGGCGTCGGCTACTAGCGATGACAGGTCGTCGCCAGACAGAAAATTGATGACCGGATAGCCCAACGGCTCAAAGCTGCTCTTCAGAGCCATCTTGCGAATCAGAGTGTTGTATTGTAAGGTGGCCGCCGGGTTGTCAGAAGGCAAATCGAGCACCAGGTCTTTGACGCCCAGGCTGGCGAGTCTTGTGGTGAGCGCCACCAGTTCATCGAGCGTTGAGGCACGCGCTACCAGCGGCGCGTTGTACTGCAATGCAAGCGCAGCCAGTTGTTCGGCGTTTTCCGGAGTAGCGGCGTGGATCAGCGGACGCTGTCCTTCCAACACGCGCAAGCCCGCCTCCAACGCCTCCGGGTTGACACTCCTGAGGATGAGTCCCTTGCCGGTGGAACCGGCGGCCGTCTTCACCAGTTCGACGAAGGGTTCCACTTCTTCGCTCTGGTTGTCGACCAGCAGTAAGTTAAGCTCAAGTCTCTCGCCCACGCGTTCGAGGCAGTAATCCCTTACTTTGGCGATCTCATGGCAGGACTCAATGATGGGTTCGGCATCGGAGAATGCGACCGCGAAGGCTGTGGGGTGAACGAAGGTCTTCTCGTGGCGGAAAAGCACTGTCTCGTTCCCGACCAATACTTCGTGGTCAGGCGGACCGATCTTTACCAACCTGATCGGAGGCTTGCTGGCTGCGCCTATTGTCTTCTTTGCTTCATCCGACGCGTAGGGGCAGGCGGCGAGTTCCGCACTCTTGGCTGCCAGCTTCATGGCAAAGGCCATGCAGGTTGGAATACCGCACTCGCCGCAGTTTGTCTTGGGCAGGAGCTTGAAAATCTGTAACCCTGTCAGCGCCATTTTGCGGTTCCCCTTAGCAGGCCGTCATTTCTTCGATCTTCCGTTTCATGGTACGAGCCGCCACTGGGTGATACATGACCAGCAGGTCGGCTCCCGCATTCAGCAGACTCGTCGCAGTGGCAATTTCGATCAACGCGCCGCGTTCGCCTTCCGGTCCCCACAGCGGGAACGCACTCACAGGCGCCTTGCTTTCCTTGGTGCGCGCCACTTCATATCCTGGCGCAGTCATCATAGGCATGGCAAGCATGGCGTCTCCGGCGAAAGCCGAAGTGCGTATGCGCTCCATCACCGAATATGTATACTCCAGCCCATACCCCAGTGCGCCAGTGTACGGATCGATGACGATCTTCTCCGCCGCGACGCCCATGTTGGTGAGCAGAATGTTCAACTGCTTCGACATGTTCACGTCGATAGGGGCTTGCGCAACAATGCAATGGTTATAGCCCATGGCCGCGGCGGCGATCGTTTTGTAGTTATCCGTCTCCGCCCAGTTGAGCAGCAGATTCTCACCCGCGAAGGTTGCTGCGATATGCTTCATCACCGCATTGTTCTTCTCGAAGTGATTGGTGCCGGTAACGATCAGCGGAACTCCCACGGCCTTGAGCACGTCCTTTATCAGGTCTGCGGAGGCCTCGGGCGACCTATCGCCATTTTCCGGGTGAGTGCCTATAAGCCGCACGCTAATGACATCGGCGCCCAGCTGTTCGACACAGTACTTTGCCATTGCCGCCGGGTCGTTCAAGAGCGCCCCGTAAGCTTCGTGCAGCGATTGCGGATAACCTTTGAATTCCTGGTCGAATACCTCCATGGCAATCGCCGCGCGGCTCCCAGTCTTGCCTTCGAAGTGCCGGAACGGCAGGACTTCCGCACCGCCGATTGTGACTGCGGAAGTTCGTGTGCCGCTGCCTCCCAAGGTCACCAGGTGAATGGCTTGACCGGCCCCTTCCTCGGGCACCTTGAAGCTGGAAGGGAGAACGATCCGCGCCGAACTGAATGGCTTCAGCTTCTGGGCCGCTATCGCAGGTTTAGCTGTTTCGACAGGGGCTTCGTCTTTTCTTGCTGGCTGTGACTCTGCAACAGGAGCGGCAGCGGAAGAGGCCGGCGATGCCGTTGGCGCTGGGCCGAGCAGGCCGCTGTACATGAGCAGCATGTTCGCCCCGGCATGGAGCAGATGCAATGCGGTGGAGGACTGCAGCGCAGCCATCTGCTGTTCCGCGCTCATCTCGGGTTGCAGCTGCGTCCGCAGCGGAACCCCGCGCAGACGCTCAAGGACCGTAAGAATCTCTTCAACACCATCCGCGGACGCCGGTATTGCACTATGCGTTGCCGCCGCAATCGAAGAAGCTTGAGCCGCAACCGGAGCTGCCGGAACAACCTCCACGGGCTTCGCAACTGCCACTGCTGCCGACTCCGGAGCACTCGCAACCGGCTTGGCGACGGCCCCGGCCGTCGCCGCTACGATTTCTGAAGGCGAGACACCGGAAGTTGCAGATGGGGTTTTTGCGCCATTGTTCTTTCCCGCCCGGGCCGCATCGGCCGCCGCGGCTTCGGGCGACGGAGAGGTGATCTCCCACATCGACAGAGCAGGGTGATTCACTTTCTTCAAATGCTCTTGCAGTCCGCCCAAGTCCGTGGTCAGGGTTTCGTCGGCAATCATATCGAGGAAGTTCTCGATCCCCAGGCTCTTGCCAATCTCTTCGAAATCTTCTCTCAGTCTCTCTTTCAAACTGCTGGGCATCCAAACGATTCGGCGATGGCCGCCCTCGGCGGCGATGAACTTGCGGCTGGTGACGTAGGCCTTTCCGATGCCGAGGAACCCCGGCGTCTGCTGCCCGCCACCGGCCATGGATGCCAACGTGGAGAACTTCATGCCCGCCGGCGTCTGCCCCAGATACTCGCGGTTGACCAGCATCACGCCGTTGCATTCCGGCAGCAGCGCGACGATTGCCTCAAAGCAGCCGCAACTGGTCATCGGGCTCTCGAGCATGGAGTAGGCGTTGAAGCTCTCAATGGTCTGTTTGGAGTTTGCGTAAACGTACTTGTTGATGTTCTCCCACTGGCCGCGCACCGGGTCGATGCACTCGCCCTTCTGCAGAGGCTGGTTCGGTCCGGTGGGATCGATTTCGTAGGCCGCCTTGCCGTCGAGCCAGTTGTAGGCGCCGCATAGACCCAGCCGTTCGGGCGTGATTACGCAGACGTGACTGGGAGCGAAACTCTGGCAGAGCAGGCAGGAGTAAAAAGTATCGACCGTCTCATCGGTCAGCGACTCCATGCGCTGGTTACGGGCGCGATAGACCTGGCGAACATCCTTCACCCGCCGGTCGATCTCGTCCTTTTCAGTGAACAATGTAATCTGGACCTTGTCCACGATGGCCGGATAGTCGTTCACCAACCGCACATGAATCATGTCTCCCAGATGCCGAATCGTGAAACCCTTTTGCTGCGCGGCTTTGCTGATGCGTATCCAGTTGATGTCGCGCTGGCCCATATGCCAGATGCCTTCGCCGCCGTTTACGATGTGGTGGATCTGACGTTCGAGAATTGGCTCGAAGTCGGCCTGCATCTTGCGTCCGGCAACCTCGACCCAGATTCCGAGCGGCAGCGCGGAGCCGGGAACAACCTGATCGATATCCGGGCCAACCACGTCGATTTTTCCGTTCTCAATCTCGGCCAGCTCCCGCGTCGTCACGTACTCAAATGCCTGCGAGCGGCTGCCGCCAAACTCAAGGTATGTTTGTTCCTTGCGAATGCGTTCACCTTCGAAGGCTGCGCCGTAGGCCACCGGGATCGGCATCTTCGTCACTTTGACCTTGCAACCGCGCACCTCAAGGCACTTTTCAACGATGCGATCTATCGGGACCGAAGAAACAACATGTTCGTACGTGCAAATTCCGGTGGGAAGAATCTCCGGGATATCGGTATCCGCGATGGTCGGGAAGCCGTAAGAGATGGCGCCCGCGGCCGCTGCGTACTTCTCGTCCGTCACTTCGCCGAGCGCCATGACAAAAGCAAAGATACGGTCCTTGTTATAGTGCAAATTACGTTCGTAGTCGCCCGGCTGGATGTTGCCAAAGCTCAGCGCGGCGCGGTTGGCAAATCCCAGAGCGTAGATGGCCGCCGAGATGTCTTTGCCGAACGGCACCAGGCGGGTCTCCCAGCCGGTCTGCACGCCCGCCTCTTCAAGTTGCTCGGCAAAGGAGACCCCGTTGGTGTTGCCGGCAATGAAGGTATAAAGGTTCTTTTCCTGCAATTCGCGGGCGATGCGGACCGCGTCTTCCCTGGTTGGAGCGGCGCCTACAATGGCGGCAAAGCCGGGCGCCGAACCGTCGACGAACTCGATACCGCGTTCGCGAATGATGACATCGGAGGCAGCTCCGAGCCAAATTCCGTTGACCGGGTTCGGGCCGATCAGATACTTGCAGGCTTCGACGATCTCGAACGCAAACAGTGTCGCCATGCCCGCATCCAACGCGTTACCCAAATAGGGCAGCCAGACGCGATCAAACGGAGGGGCAGCCAGCAACAGCCGGCACTCGTCGAGAATCGCTCCCATATCGGCCAGCTTGTCCACCCTCCGGCCGAGCATCGAATAGATCACGGGCAGTGAATAGAATGTATCCGGAAAACCAACGGCCGAGTCGATACCCTTGGCGGCGATGGCGCGCGCCACGTAATTCTCGGCCTGTTCCACGGCCTGATGAGCTCCGTGTATGGCGGAAGCGGCGATGAGCTTTGTGTTCGTACTCATTGCAGTTCTCGTCTCGCTTTCATGTCGACCATGACTCTTTCCTTTTTGACATTGATGCGCAGTGCGTCTCGCTTTCGTTCGATGTGTTCCAGAATCTTGTCGGCAGCCAGCACCGGATCCGCCTCCCACGCGAACTTGCCGCCGGTAATGCTCTCCATCTCCTCGCACAGCAGCCGCTCGACATTCTTGCTGCCTGCCACGTAAAGTGGATGACCCAGCACGACGAAGAGTCCACTCGCCACGAAATAATTGCCGATGGCCACTGCTTTTTCGCTCATCCACTCGGGAGCGGCGCCGGCCACCGGCAGGTCCGACAGATCTTCGCCAAGTCCGCCTTCCAGCAGCACGTTGGTCGCGGCGATCAGGATGCGGCTGTTATCCACGCAGGAGCCCATATGCAGCACGGGAGGAATACCGACCACATCGCAAACCTCGCGCAGGCTTGCTCCGGCCTTCTGCAGCGCCGCCTCCGGCGTCAACAGTCCTGCTTTAGCGCAGGCGATAGCGGCGCAGCCAGTCTCAAGCACCAGTACGTTGCGCTTTATCAGTTCCTCGGTCAACCGGACATGCGCGCTGTCGGTTACGATCTTGGGGTTGTTGCACCCGACAACACCCACCACGCCGCGAATGCGGCCGTCGATGATGGCGTCGTTAAGCGGGCGGAAAGTCTTGCGGAAGCGTCCGCCGAGCATATGGAAGATGGTCTCGTTGGAGAAGCCGGCCACCAGTTCCATCGACTCTTTCGGAATGTGGACGCGCTGCCGGTCGCGGCGTTCGAAGTTGTCGATCGCTTTGCGAATCAACCGGCTTGCATGCTCATACCCGGCTTTTGCGTCGAAGGTAATCTGTTCGGCGCCCATGCTTTGCGCAATCTCAGAGGTGCTGACCAGCTCGGTGTGGAAACACTTGCTCAGTTGCGCCAATGAAGGCATCACGCACTGCACGTCGACAACCATGACCTCAACCGCTCCGGTCATAATCGCCAGTTCCTGTTGCAGGAAGTTACCGACTATCGGCAGCCCGTGGCGCATCAGAACCTCGTTGGCAGTGCAGCAGATACCGGCGACGTTGATGCCGGCCGCACCCTTCGAGCGCGCGTAGGCCAGTAATTCTTCATCCTTCGAAGCCACCGCCAGCATCTCGGAAAGCGTCGGCTCGTGCCCATGCACAATGATGTTGACTTGATCCTCGGCGAGCACGCCCAGATTGACTCGGCTGCGAATCGGCTTGGGCGTGCCGAACAAGATATCGGAAACGGTGGTTGCGATGGCCGATCCCACCCAGCCGTCGGCCAGGCTGCACTTGAGTCCGGCCATGATCAGATGGCGATAGTTATGGTCGACGCCCATGTTGGTGCGGTGCATCAGTTCGACTACCGAGGAGTCGATCCCGCACGGCTCGATCTCGAGCTTCTTCCACAGCGCCTGCCGCTTTTCCGGCGCCTGCCGGAGTGTGGCGTTTGGCTCCTCCGACCAGGCAAACTGGGTCATGAAGAAGTCCGCCAAGTCATTGGCAATCTCCAGGTCCGTGCGGCCCGCCGTTTCGATTTCAAAGTCCTGCGCCGCGTTCCGCAGGCGCTCGGGATCGCCGATCTTGTAATCGTTGCCCTTGCCCTGCGCCACCATTTTAAGAGTGCGCACCAACATGCGCCCGTGGTCCGAGTGCGCCGCTGTGCCGGCGGCAATCTCGCGCAGAAGATTCCGTGCTGCGATGGTATCGGCGTCGGCGCCGCAGATTCCCAGCTTGGCTTTGGGAGTAATGCGGCATGGACCCATGTGACAGATTTTGCAACAAACACCGTCCGTGCCGAACTTGCATTGAGGTTTCTGCGTGGCATAGCGGTCCCACACCGTGGGAATCTGAGAGTTGTTGGCGATCACTACCATCTCATTGGTCGCTGAATCGCGTGAAATCTCTCTGCCTGGAGCTTCGGGCGAACTGGTTGGCATTAGCGCATCCCCTTTCGAGAGACAAACATTTGCTTCAGCATGGCTTCTACCGCCATTCTTGCCGGAGAATCCTGCGGGATCGCGGCAATCGCACTCCCCAGGGCATCCAGTGCCACGATATTCGAGTCGAGTGGAACCGTCGCCAACAGACGCAAGCCGGTACCTTCCACTTCACGGCCAACTACAGAAGGCATTTCTCCGTCAGGGACACGGTTTACGATCAGTCCCCGTTCTTTCACCTCCAACTGAACTTCATCGGCAAGAGCGGAGATACGGCCGGCCGTGTGAACGCCACGAACCGAACAGTCGGAGACCATAATCAACTGGTCGACCGAGAGCAGCGTGCGACGCGAAATGTGTTCGAGACCGGCCTCGCTGTCGATAACGACGTGGCGATAGTTTTGCGCCAGGCGGTCCAGAACGTCGCGCAACACGTTATTGGCAAAGCAATAACAGCCGCGGCCTTCAGGGCGGCCCATGACGATCAAGTCGTATCCTTCTTGCTCAACCAGAGCCTCCTGTACGCGCAGCTCCAGAAACTCCTGTTTGGAGACTCCCTTCAGGCTTTGCGCCTGCACACGGGCGTCTTCGCGGATGCCGCCCACCGTGGCTGTTAGACCGACTCCCAGCGCCTCGTAAAGATTGGCGTTCGAGTCGGCATCCACGGCCAGAATGGGCGTCTTCCCTTGGCGCACCAGCCAGTCGATTATCAAGGCGGAAAGGATGGTCTTGCCGACTCCACCCTTTCCGGTCAAGGCAACAATCATAACTACCTCGCCGCAAGAAGCCCTATTCTCAGGCTTTCGCTCGTCTGACGCAGCAGCGAAAAGACTTTTTCCGCATCCGCCACCGGAAGAGAGCCGGTGCCGCACGACGGGGTGATGAAGGCCTGCCGGGCGATCAACTCCGGGCTCAGCCCGGTGGCCTTGGCCAGGTTCTCGACCCCCTGCCAGAACTTGGCGGTAAGCGTTTCGGCGGTCTGCGATTGAATCTTGGCGCTGTTGGTCGGCACCACGCCCCATGCCAGGGCTTTACCTGCTTCAAGATGGCGCTTGATCGATTCAGAATAGAGCGCGATAGTGTCGCCGTAATCGAATGCATCGAAGTTGACGATATCGACCCCCGCATCGACCAGAATGGACCACTCGGTATTGCCGCAGCAGTGAATGCCCGCCAAAGCGCCTTCCGCGTGGACCGCCTCTACGACCTCATTCAACTTGGCGACCACGTCTTCGCGGTTGACGCTAACATAAGTTGAAGACCCGAATGCCGACAAGATCGGCTCATCGATAAAGCAAATCACATTCTCGCCAAACTTGCGGAACTTACGGACTTGCCAGCGGCATTTCATCGCCAGCACCTTTACCACAACGTCCATGAACTCCTCGTTGTAGTAAATGGCACGCTTGTTCTCGTCAACGACGGTGAGACCGAAACTGATTGGCCCTGTGGTCTGTACCTTCACAAACGGACGTGTTCCGCCGGCCGCTTCCAGCGCCGCTTCCATGGCGTAGATTCCCTTGGAAAACGCCGGTGTGATCTGGAACTTATCCAAATTCTCGGCCAGATAGTCTTCGTAAAAGGCCGCCAGGTCGCTCGAATAGTCGCCCGTGGTATCGATGTACAGGCGCTCCTTTTCGCGGTCGATTATCAGGCGAGGAATGCCCTCGCTGTACTGTGCCTCCATCTGTTCGTTCAGGCCGCGGGCGGGCAACTGAGGCCAGATCGGCGCATCGGGAATAGCGTTGAGAACAACCATAACGGCCGCTTGCGGATCGGCATGGGGCAAGCTGCCGATCGCGGTGGCTATGCATCGGGGTTCCAGACTCATTGCGTTTTCTCCTTCATAACTCATTGCGTTTTCTCTTTCGTGCGCGAGATAAGTACATCTGCCAAGGTTCGGAATGGGGAAAGAATATCTTCGTGGCCGAGTTCCATCAGGGATTGGCCGAGCCGGTCGGCGAGCCCGATTCGATTGTCGAAAGGAATGACTCCGAGCAGAGTCTCGGCGCCAAACTCATCGGAAATCCACCGGCATTCCGAGTCGCTCGTTATGGATTTATTGAGCACTACGCCGAACCGGCCAATTCCGATCGCGGACGCCATTTCTCTTACGCGGTGTGCCGTTTCCACACTTCGTTTGCCGGGTTCCACCACGACCAGCATCAAGTTCACACCCATGGCCGTGCCGCGGCCAAGATGCTCAATGCCGGCCTCCATATCCAGAATGACAATTTCGTCGCGCTTGAGAACCAGATGCTGAACCAGATTCTTCAGCAGAACGCTCTCCGGACACGCGCACCCGCCTGCTGCGCGTTGCACGGCTCCTAGCGTCAGCAGGTCCACGCCCGCGTGGCGCGTGGCATATCTTGCGGCAATATCCGCGACCTCCGGATTGATCTTGAAGATTTGTCCATATCCCTGAACCTTGGCGCCGGTACGTTCTTCAATCAGATGGCGCTCAGTGGAAATCGTCCGGATCTTCGCCTGCAACTCAGGCGGCATTCCAATCGCGGACGCCAGATTCGCATCGGGATCGGCATCGACCGCCAGCACTTGACGCCCCTGGGCGGCATAGAGGCGAGCCAAGGTGCCCGCCACCGTCGATTTGCCCACTCCGCCCTTGCCCGATACTGCAAGCTTCATGTGAAGCTCCCGCTCTGGTAACCGTTCATCATGGGCGCGAACGGTAACGCGTCAGGCCGCCGGCACTTCTCAGTTACCTTCGATAATTCTACTGGCAATTATAGTAAATTACGGCATTGGAGATGTGATGGCGCGCACATCTTGGCATTGGCGTGAACAAAGCCTGGATTGAAGAACTGGCAGACGACGCATCAATTAACTTTGAATCCTGTGCCGGCTGTTTCATCTCCGAGAACCCGGGAAGGAGACACATCTAAGAGGGAAAGCTGCCAATCTCCAAGGAAGCAAAGGAGGCGGCTGATAGGTGGAGGTGGTCATCATCCTATTCGACAAGCTGACTTGAGCTGGGGCTGTTCATCAAGAGATCCAGTGCCCGTGTTACTCCGGCGCAAGAAAGGTTCAAGTCACTTCAGAAGATTCAACTGCTGAAATAGGATGCGCTAATCAAACAGCGGCGGCGCCGGAGAAGTGTAAGTATAACCGCGGGGAGGATTGGCGCTCATGATGCCAGCGGCCGGTCCCTCATATGCGGGATAGAAGATTCCGCATCCTGTTCTAAGGACAGTAAGGTCAACTTGGCGCGACCAGCCTGAAGATAGAGGGTCTGCCTGGTCCCACGAGGCTGCGTGTGAATAATATTCGCGACCAGACGGGATTCGCCCCCAAGCATTACTCTGCCGGATCTTCATGCAGCGCGGCGGTCCACACCCGGCCATTTCCGCGCCTCAGCAATTGCGGGGCAATCGGATCCACACGGGTACAAAGCAATGCTTCTACTTGTCGAGTTGCTTTGTGCCCGCTACCCGGAAGTTGGCGGTTAGCACCTGCGCGGAGTCCTCTGGCTGCGCGCTCCCGATACTGATGCTGTACTCGCCGGGAACGATCATGCGGTTCCCCTTGGCGTCAACCTGACCTAGCGAGCGCGGATCGACCGTGAGGGTCACGTGGGTCGTCGCATGGGCCGCAAGATGCACGCGGGTGAACCCGGCAAGCACGTGGCGCGGCGTTTCGAACGCCTTCGGCTGCGTCACGTAAAGTTCGACTACTTCATCCCCAGCCAGCGCTCCGGTGTTTTCGACATCGGCCTCAACCCGCAGGGAATCTCCGGCAGCAAGGCTTGAAGAGGCGAGCTTCAGGTTGCGGTAAGCGAACGTGGTATAGCTCAAGCCGTAACCGAAGCTATAGAGCGGCTTGCCTGAAAAGTAGCGATACGTGCGGCCATGCATGGCATAGTCGTCAAACGCCGGAACCTGATCCAGCGAGCGATAGAACGTAAGGGGCAGACGGCCGGCCGGATTGTTGTCGCCGGCAAGCGTCTCGGCAATCGCAGTCCCGCCCTCCTCGCCGGGATACCACGCCTCGAGCACTGCGTCGGCATGCTCGTTTGCCCAGTTCACCGCCAGGGCGCTGCCGTTCTGCAGCACGACGATCAACGGCCTGCCAGTGTCCGCCAGCGCCTTCAGCAGCTCTTCCTGATCGGCCGGCAGATCGATCACGGTGCGGTCGCCCCCGCTGAAACCGTCCAGCTTCACAGGCATATCTTCCCCTTCAAGCGAAGGCGAAAGGCCGAACATGGCAATGGCGACGTCGGCATTCTTCGCGGCATTAACCGCCTCATCGCGCAACACCGCGGCCGGAGCCTGCCACGTAAGATCGATGCCGGCGCTCCCCGTCCCGTGCAGGTACTCGAGCCGAATGGCGTGGGGCCTAGCATCGGCAAAGTGCACGGGTGCTTCGATCACCGCGCCGCGTTCCCCGGTGGACTTGTGTTCACTGGCCACGAGGAGCTTGTCATCGAGAAACAGCCGGAATCCTTCCGCGTTCTCGCACGCATAGCAGTAATTCATCCGGACGCCGAGCTTGTAGTCGCCCGGCGCGGGTGGGGTGAAGTTGCCGCTCCAGCGCACCGAGAAGTTGCTGCGGCCGAGGCCGGAAACCGGCGAAACCTTGTCCCAATTGAAGTTGATGTTGGCGTCGGTCCGCGTAAGCGCGGGCTGTCCGCTGAGGTCTGCTGAGTTGAAGTACTCGGCCGAAAGTCCATGGCCAGCGCCGGTCGCCGGGCTGAGAGCGGTGTGTTCGATCGGCATTGCCAGGCCCGCGACCAGCGTCTATCCCTGCGCATAGCTCACAGTGGCCGCTGCGAAGCGCTTCTCGATCCCGGTTAACGGGTAGACCGGCTCCGGCGGCGGC
>Ga0187890_10002773_pt1 | contig 12166 bp, 14 predicted proteins | sample June2016WEW_21_1_FD_133005 | JGI IMG/M metagenome (GOLD analysis project Ga0187890, IMG submission 133005) | Peatland microbial communities from SPRUCE experiment site at the Marcell Experimental Forest, Minnesota, USA - June2016WEW_21_10 | ecosystem: Environmental > Terrestrial > Soil >... | reverse complement strand
CGCCCTCGTGGATCGGGGCGTCGGCTACGAGACCTCCGACGGGGTCTACCTCTCGGTGGACGAGATCGACGGCTACGGGCTCCTGGCGCGCCAGAGCCTCGACTCGCTGCGCGCGGGGGCGCGGGTGGAGCCCGGCGAGGAAAAGCGCTCACCCCTCGATTTCGTGCTGTGGAAAAAGGCCCGGCCCGGCGAGCCCACCTGGGAGTCCCCGTGGGGCCCCGGTCGACCGGGCTGGCACACCGAGTGCGTGGTGATGTCGCTCGACCTGCTCGGCGAGGGGTTCGATCTCCACGGCGGGGGCCTTGACCTCGCCTTCCCCCACCACGAGAACGAGCGCGCCCAGGCCGTCGGCCTGGGCCGCGCCTTCGCCCGCCACTGGGTCCACAACGGGTGGGTGATGGTCGGGGGCGAGAAGATGTCGAAGTCTCTCGGCAACTTCACCTCTCTTCTCGATCTCCTCGAGCGCGCCGACCCCCGCGCCTACCGGCTATTGGTGCTGCGGGCCCACTACCGCTCGCCCATCGAGGTCACCCCGTCCACAGTCGACCAGGCCGAGAAGGCTCTGGCCCGTCTCGACGACCTGGCGCGGCGCTTCGACGTGTCGGCCGCGCCCGCCGGGGTCTCGTTGGAGCAAGCGGCCGCGGGCGGTGCCGACGCCGACGCCCTGGCCGGGTTCGTCGAGCACATGGACGATGACCTCGACACCCCCGGAGCCCTGGCGGCTGTATTCGACCTCGTCCGCAGAGCCAACTCGGCGGCCGACGATGGAGACGAGGACGAGGGACGACGTCTCGCCGCCACGGTGGTGGTGTTGTGTGGGGCGCTGGGGCTCGCCCTCGGGGGGTCCGCATCGACGCTGGACCCCGAGACCGCGGCGTTGGTGGCCGATCGGGACCGCGCCCGGGCTGCGGGCGACTACGACCAGGCGGATGCGGACCGGCGCGAGCTCGAGGCCCGGGGTTGGGTGGTCGAGGACAGTCCCCAGGGCACGCGCCTGCACCGCCGGTCCGGCTCCTGAGGGGATCGGTCCGGTCGGTCGAAGCCCTCATGCGCAAGACGCCGCTGCTACCTTTTGGCGCGTGGGGGGACTGAGCAGGACAGAGGGGAGAACGAAGTGCCGTCAGGAACGGTCAAGTGGTTCAACTCGGAGAAGGGGTACGGCTTCATCGCGCAATCCGAAGGAGAAGACGTCTTCGTCCACCACTCCGCCATCCAGATGAACGGCTATCGGAGCCTCGAGGAGGGGCAGCCGGTGGAATTCGAGTTGAAGGAAGGCCCCAAAGGCCTCCAGGCCGTGGAAGTACGACCCGCCACGGCCTGACCGCACCCCTCGGCCTGTCGGCGGTGCGCCGGGGTGGCCCCGACTTGACCTGTGTCGAGCGCTGCCCTCTGCTGTGAGACATGTCGGACGCCCGATCGTCACGGCGCGCTCGGGTGCCCGGATCGCACCCCGGGGGTCGCGGGCTTCCTCCCGGGTTCGGCGTGCTGTGGACCACGGTGGCGATCGACCTCCTCGGTTTCGGCATCGTCGTCCCCCTCCTGCCGCTCTACGCGCGCCACCTGGGCGCCGGCCCGGCGTCGGTGGGGCTGCTGCTGGCGGCATACTCGGCGGCCCAATTCGTCAGCGCGCCGCTTCTCGGGAGGCTGTCTGACCGGGTGGGGCGCAAGCCCCTGCTCATCGTGTCGTTGGCCGGGACCGCCGCCGCCAGCCTCCTGACCGGCTTCGCCGGCTCGTTGGGGCTCCTCTTGGTGGCTCGGGTGCTCGACGGCGCGTCGGGGGGGAGCGTGGCCGTGGCCCAGGCGTCGGCGACCGACCTCGTCGGCCCCGAGGACCGCATGCGGGTGTTCGGCCTGTTGGGGGCGGCCTACGGGGTCGGGTTCGTGATCGGTCCCGCCATCGGCGGGCTGGCCGCGCTCGGAGGGACGCGGGTTCCGTTCTTCGTGGCGGCGGGCATCGCCGGTGTCAACGCCATCGTGGCGGTTCGACGGCTTCCCGAGACGCGGCCCCGTGCCGGCCTCGACGACGTCGGGGGACGCCAGGGCCAGGCCCCCGATCCCCTGATGACGGCGGTCCGTGCCATCGCCGTCCCCGCCGTGGTCACCGTGCTCGTGGTGGCGTCGTTCGGCGCCTTCGAAGCGACGTTCGCCTTGTTCGGGCAGCATCGTCTGGGCTTCGGCCTGGGGGCCATCGGCGCCGTCTTCGCCATGGTCGGGGTGGTGGCGGCCGTGGTGCAGGGGGGAGTGGCCCGTCCCCTGGCGGCTCGGATCGGGAACGCCGGATGCCTACGCATCGGGCTGGGTGTCGAGGCTCTGGGGCTCGTGCTGCTCCCCGCCGTCCACGACCGGGTGGACCTGGTCGTACCCCTCCTCCTCGTCACCGCCGGCCAGAGCCTGAGCACCCCGGCGCTCAACGCCCTGGTGGTGGCCAAGGTGGGGGTGGGCGGGCGCGGGTCCGCCCTCGGTGCCCAGCAGGGCCTCTCGGCCCTGGCCCGCATCCTCGGACCGGCCGCCGGGGGCCTCGCCTATGCCCTGCTCGGGGTGGGAGCGGCCTTCGTCGGTGGCGGGGTGGCCGTCACCGCCGCCCTGCTGTTCTCCCTGGTCATGCGCACGAATCTGACAACTTCGGCGCGAATGGTTGGCGAACCGGCTGCCCATAGGTTACCGTTGAGTAACAACGGATAGGTCGAGGTTGCCCCGGTCCGAGCCGGGCCCGGCAGCCTGGGCCCGTGCCTTGACCAAGGGGAAGAGATGTCCGAATTCTCTCTCGAGCTCAGCGAGGACCAGCTGCAGATCCAGAAATGGGTCCACGACTTCGCCGAGCATGTGATTCGACCGGCTGCCCACGAGTGGGACGAGCGGGAGGAGACCCCGTGGCCGATCATCGAGGAGGCGGCTCGCATCGGGCTGTACTCCTTCGACTTCATGACCCAGTGCTTCTTCGACCCGGGCGGCTTGATGATGCCCATCGCCAACGAGGAGTTGGCGTGGGGTGACGCCGGAATCGGGCTGGCCATCTTCGGCAGCGCCCTCGGGCTCGCCGGCATCGTCGCCAACGGGACGCCCGAGCAGCTCGGGGAGTGGGGCCCCCAGTGTTTCGGCACGCCCGAGAAGATCCAGCTCGCCGCGTTCGCCGTGTCGGAGCCCGACGCCGGCTCCGACGTGAGTTCGTTGCGCACCCGCGCCGTCTATGACCAGGCGAAAGACGAATGGGTCCTCAACGGGACCAAGACCTGGATCACCAACGGTGGTATCGCCGATCTGCACGTGGTGGTGGCGGCCGTCGATCCCGAGCTCGGCTCGCGGGGCCAGGCCAGCTTCATCGTCCCCCCCAACACGCCGGGACTGACCGCCGGGCAGAAGTTCAAGAAGATGGGGATCCGGGCTTCGCACACCGGCGAGGTCATTCTCAACGACGTGCGGGTCCCGGGGCACTGCCTGCTCGGGGGCAAGGAGAAGCTCGACGCCAAGATGGCCCGGGCCCGCGAGGGCAAGAGGTCCAACTCGCAAGCGGCCATGGCGACCTTCGAAGCGACGCGCCCGTCTGTGGGTGCCCAGGCCCTCGGCATCTCGCGCGCCGCCTATGAGTACGCCTTGGACTACGCCAAGGAGCGCAAGGCGTTCGGTCGCCTCATCATCGAGAACCAGGGCATCGCTTTCAAGCTGGCCGACATGAAGATGCGCATCGACGCGTCCCGGCTCCTGGTGTGGCGCGCCGCCTGGATGGGACGGACGGGCAAGCAGTTCGTGGCGGGCGAAGGGTCGATGTCGAAGCTCTACGCGGGTGAGACGGCGGTGTGGGTGACCGAGCAGGCCATCCAGATCATGGGCGGCTACGGGTACATCCGCGAGCACCCCGTCGAGCGCTGGCACCGCGACTCCAAGATCTACACCATCTTCGAGGGCACCTCCGAGATCCAGCGGCTGATCATCGCCCGGGCCGTCTCCGGGGTGCACATCAATTAGCTGAACTATCGCACGGGCGTGGCCACCAGAAACCTCTGCCTGTCAGCGATGAATCCGTGCCGATCGTCACGAGGCGCGTGTGACGGAGCGCCCTTCTCTGCGAAGGGACGCCTCCAGACGCGGCGACTGAGCCGACAGGTACACCTCGGCATCGAGGTAGACGGCAGCGGCCAGCACCTCCATTCCCAAGATGTTGAGATCGTGGTTATGCCTGAGTTGGCCGATGACGGGTCCAAGTTCGCGCAGACTGACGAGCCCGATGTCGTTGGGAAGTTCGAGCAGTGCACGAACGGACTGGTTGCGCAGTGCCTCGGGCAGCGCCGCGAACGGGCCTGAGAGCACGCCGTCAGTGGTACCGGAGGACAGCACTGCCTGGCAGAGTCGGACGTAGAAGTAGCCGGTCGTGAAGACCGGTGCCTCATGGCCCGGCGGCATTGCACCTCGCAGTACCTGGCCGAGCAGCTGGTCATCGATGAGCTGGTTCATTCGTTCGCTAGATCGGGGTCGCCGTGACCACGCTGCGCCGCTTCCCAGTCCCCATCCTCCAGCGCCTCGATCAATTGCGCCCTCAGACTGTCAACTCCGCCGGGGATCAACACGATGGCATCACCGAGGTCGAGGAAGCCGACCTCACCGCCGCCCTCCAACCCCCACCGGTGCCTCGCCGCGGCAGGGAGGCTCATCTGGCCTCGCTGTGAAACTCGGACGTCACCTGTGCTCTTCATAGACACTATGTTACAAGGCAGTAGTGACAAATGCTTTGTACCAGGCGCGGTCGGTCACCGTCTTCGACCTTGAGCGCGTCCGGTACTCCGAAGATCAACTCGAAGATCAGTCCCACTTTCTGTCCTACAACTGCCCGGTACGGGTCGGTGTGCCTGTGGACGGTGCAATGTTGTCGAGTCTCGGGAAAAGTTAAGTGGACACCACAACCTTGGTTTGTTTGTGGTGTTAGGATTAATTTCCGTTGAACACGACAAATCACGGCGGGGACGCCCACCTCGCCAGCTCGTCTACCAACGGCTAGACGACGCCATCGCTGATCTACGAGAGCGGATGGGGGGCCTGCCGACGCCGACTGAGGCCGAGGGCATCTGGACCTCCATCTGGTGCCAGGAAGCCCATCACTCGACCGCCCTCGAGGGCAACACCCTCGTCATCGCCCAGGTCGAGGCGCTCCTGGCCGAGGGGCGGGCCGTCGGGAACAAAGAACTCAGGGAGTACCTGGAGGTGACCGGCTACGCCGACGCAGCGAAGTGGGTCTACAGCCAAGCCCTCGAGCCCGGCGATTGGACCTCACGGTCACCGCTCATGATGACCGAGGTCCGCCATGTCCACGACCTGGCCCTCAGGCCGGGGTGGGGTGTCTCCCCCCACCCCAACGCAGCTCCCGAGGAGAAGCCGGGGAGCTTCCGGCGACACGACATCGCGCCCTTCCCGGGCGGGATGGTCCCGCCGTCGTGGGTCGAGGTGCCTGCGGCCATGGTCGACTGGGTCAACTCGCTCGCCGCCATTACAACCTCTGATACTCCGGTCGAGGCGATTGCCGTCGCCCACGCCGACTTCGAAAGGACCCACCCATTTCTGGACGGCAACGGGCGCACCGGCCGACTCCTTCTGAACCTGATTCTCGTCCGCCTCGGCTATCCCCCCGCCGTGATCTACACCCGCGACCGCCATCGATATCTTCGAGCGTTGCGGCGCGCCGACGGCGGTGATCCTGGACCCCTCGGGGAGCTCATTGCCCGTGCTGTCACCGACAACCTCTACCGCTTCGTGGTCCCCGCGATCGCCGGACCCCACCGGTTGGTTCCCATCGTCTCACTGGCCACGAAGACCCAGAACGTGCTCACACTTCGCGCTGCCATCGAGCGGGGCCGGCTCAAGGCGCAGAAGGGATCGGATGGTCAGTGGCGGAGCACGCGGGCCTGGGTCGACGAATACGTCGCCAGCAAATATCGGCGGGGGTCGTGAGCGAGAGGTGCGAGTACGCTGCCGACGATCCCTCCGTGCCCGTGATGGATCAGGCTCACACGACGCGCCACGTGCACTGGTCGGGCCCCCGAGACGACGGATTGTTGTCCCCCGTGTTCGGTGACCGACGTCCGGCTCTTCGAAGATCGGCTCGAATATGTGTCCTGCTTTGTGTCCTACAACACACGGCACAGGCCGGAATGGCCGACACGACCTGGCACGACGGAGTGGACAGGCAGGCATGCGATGGCACTTCGACTACCTTGTTGCACCGATGAAGCAGAACTACACGGTCTTCGAGGGCACGTCGGAGATCCAGAGGTCGATCATCGCCCGGGCCGTCTCGGGCATCCACGTCTCCTGATCTCGACGGAATTCCCATCGCGGTCCCGTCGCTTCCGGGCCGTGGCGCGACCCCGTCGCCCGGCCTGCGACGATGGTGCGCCATGACCGCACACGTCCTCTTCGTCTGCACCGGCAACGCGGCCCGCTCGGTCATGGCGGGCGCCATGCTCGAGGCGAGTGGTCTTCCCGTCACGGTCACGACGGCGGGAACCCATGTCATCGAGCACCAGCCCGTCAGCATCCGCACCCGCTACGCCCTCAACGAGGTCGGCCTGCACGCATCGGTGCACCGGAGCCGTCAGCTGACCGATGCCGATGTGGGCGCTGCCGATGTGATCGTCGCCATGGCCAGCGAGCACGTGGCCTACGTCCGTCGTCGCCATCCGGTGGGCGCCGACCGCACCGCCACGCTGCGGTTTCTGGCGCAGCACCTCCCCGCCGGAGCGACCCCACTGTCCCAGCGCATCGCCGCGCTCGACCTGGCCCGCCTCGATCCCTTGGCCCAGGGCGATGTCGTCGATCCCGCCGGCGGCGACGAGGAGGACTACGTCGACTGCGCGCGCCAGCTGTCGGTGCTCGTCGGCGAGCTCGTGACCCGTCTGGCCTGAGAGCGACGGGGGCGGCGCCGCTTCAGATGCCGGCGGGCTCGCGCCGCAACTGCGGGAGGCGCAGGGCGACATCGGCGCAGGCCGCGCAGACGGTGTCGGGAACGAGCCCGACGCGCATGAGCAAGGCGAAGACCTTGCAGCCGAGACAGAGGCCGAAGGCCGACTCGAGCAGTGCGCCCACCGCCAGCAGACCGAGCACGATCCAGGTCGCGCCCTGCGCCCCGACGCCGAACCACAGCACGACGGCGGTACTCGAGAACACCAGCCCGATGGCCTGAGCGAACCGTTTCGGTGGCCCCGCCACCGGGCGCGGCGCCACGGGGAGCCGAGGCGCGATCACCCGTGTGGCCAGTTGGCCCAGCGGGCTGAGGGAGGGCCCGGTGAGCACCCGGGCCCAGAATCCGTAGGCGAGGGGTACGAGCAGCCACGGCTGGCGCAAGACGATGGCGAGGACACACATGAGGAGGACCCCGCCCGCCACCACGCGGGCGGCAACCTCGTTCACCGGGTTGGGAAAGCTGAAGAGGGCCCCGGTCCTTGCGCTCATGACCGAAAGCCTATCTGCCAGGTCAGCTTTTGTGCCCGGGCCGACGTCCTGGCTCAGTCGGGGTGGACCGAGCGCAACCCGGCCCACGCCAGGTCGGCGAGTCGGCGGGCCAGCCGGGTCGCCTCGGTCTCGTGGGGGTCGCCCTCGTGCGGGTCGCGGGCGGCGAGAAAGTGGCGACTGGCGCCTTCGGCCATGCCCACCACGGCGAAGGCGAGCAGGCGGCGGTGGTCCTCGTCGAGCCCGGCGTCGATGAGGACGTCGATGGACTCGGCGATGCTGTCCTCGACCTTGCGCACCGCTCTGGACAGCTCGGGGTCGTTGGGGACCTCGCTGCCGAAGAGCAGGTGAAAAGCATCGGCGTGGCTGACGACCAGATGGAAGTAGGCGGCGAAGCCGCCTTCGACCTGCTGGCGCGGCCCGCCGGCGGCGGCAATCGCCTTGCCGATGGCCTCGAGCATGGTGTGGGACACCGAGTCGAGCAGCTCCAGGTACAAGGCGCGCTTGGACGCGAAGTGCTGATAGAGCAGGGGCTTGGTGACGCCCGCCGATTCGGCGATGTCGTCCATGGTGGTGGCGTTGTAGCCGCGCTGGGCGAAGAGCTTTAGAGAGACGTCGAGGAGTTGCTCCCGACGCCGGTCGGCGGGCAGGCGCTTGGTGGTGGTCGCGGGGCCAGGAGCACGGCGGGGCGCCATGCCTGAAGCGTATCGGCACCTGGCTCTTTGCCCACACCTCGGTCCGCCCCACCCCACCCGAACGGTTCCGCCGTGGCCGTCCCTCGCGGTCGGGATCTACCGGAACACCCAGCCGGCCGCCTCGAAGACGCGCCCGATCCGACCGGGCAGGTCGCGCAACGCGAAGTGCTCACGGGCGACGCGGTGGTTGTGCTCGAGGAGCGCCGTGTCCGGCTCGTCGAGGAAGGAGGAAACCGCCGCCGGGTCGTCGTGGGCGAACCAGCGGAAGCCGAACGAGGCCAGCTCGGCGGCGACGGGGTAGGGCCCGATGGCGAGCGGCCGACGGTACACGGCGGACTCGATGGCGGGGTTCCCGAATCCCTCCCACGTGGATCCGAGCACCACGACGTCGGACGCCGCGTAGGCGTCGACGACGCGCCCCGCGCCGCCCAGAGCGCCCGCCCCCAGCACGCACGGGCACCGGGCCCGGGCCACGAGGCGGTCCAGTTCGGGACCGAAGCCGTCCTCGGCCGGGCCCAGGAGCCAGAACACCGCACCCAGGGCCTCGGCCAGTGCGATGGCACCGGGGATGTTCTTCCTCGGGATGGCTCGGGTGGGCTGGAGGACGAGGCGTGTCCCGGCGTCCACTCCGAGCGCGGCGCGAGGAGCGTGACGATCACCTCCGGGCGCGTCGACGTCGAAGGCGTTGCGCACCACCGTGGCGGCGATCCCGACCGCGGCGAGCTCGCGTCGCGACAGGTCGTTCACCGTCACATGGACCCAGGCGGGGTCGTCGGGGGGCGGGGGATACCCGGCGTAGGCCTCACGCTGCCAGGGCAGGTCGTGGTGGTGCAGCACCGCCCGTCGGTTCCCGAGGACCTCGGCCACCACCGTCGAGGCGCGCGGATTGAGCGGCAACGAGCAGAGGTTCTCCACCACCACCAGGTCGGCGTCCTCGAGGGCCTCTTGCACCGCGGCCGGCGGGGGAGGCTCGGCGGCGTCGATGGCCAGACCCGGGACCAGCCGGTCGACGGGCCCCTCGCCGGCCACGGTGCGGACGTCGAACCCCAGCACTCCGAGGGCGCCGGCCCACTTGGTCGCCTCCACGGCCACCCCGTCAGACCCCCCCAGGCGGAACGACAGCAAGGCGGCGACGGGTCTGGCCACGGAGCGGTCACGCTACCGCGGCCCGGTGGCGCACCGATCGGGCTGGGCTTGGACCGGGGCCGGGCACTACCGTCGCTCGCGTGCCCGACCACGTCACCGACCCGGCCGCCCACGAGCCCGGGGTCTCGGGCACGCCGACGGTGTTGTACCAGGTCGAGGAGGGCGTGGCCCGCATCACGATCAACCGCGCCGAGCGTCGCAACGCCATGTCGTGGGAGGTCATGCGGGGCCTGCGACGGGTGTTGGCAGATGCCGCTGAGGACCACGCGGTCCGGGTGGTGGTCCTGGCCGGCGCCGGCGACGAGGCGTTCTGTGCGGGGGCCGACCTCGGGAAGATGACCGGGGCCGACGAGCCCGAGGCCGGGGTGCTGGCGGTGCACGAGGCCCGTGGGGTGTTGGCCGAGGTGTTCGGCGCCCTGTGGGGACTGGGCAAGCCCACCGTGGCGCGGGTCCAGGGTTATGCGCTGGCGGGGGGGTTCGGGCTGGCGCTCGCCTGCGATCTGGTGGTGGCGTCGGAACGGGCCCTCTTCGGGGCTCCCGAGGTCAACGTGGGCCTGTGGCCCTACATGATCACCGTCCCCCTCATCCGGTCGATGCCTCCCAAGCAGGCGCTCGAGCTGATGTTGACGGGTCGCCGGGTCGACGCGGCCGAGGGCCAACGCCTGGGCTTTGTGACCAAGGTCGTCCCCCATGGGGAGCTCGACGGGGCCGTCTCGGAGCTGGCGCAGACGCTGGCTTCCAAATCACCGGCGGTGATGAAGCTCGGTCGCGACGCGTTCTACGCTGTGTGGGACATGGCGGCTCCCGAAGCCCTCGCCCATCTCCACGCCATGCTCTCGCTCACTGCCCAAACCGAGGACGCGGCCGAGGGCATCGCAGCGTTCCTGGAGAAACGAGCACCCCAGTGGCGGGGGCGCTGACGACCGTGCCCGACCAACGAAGCGAGTGAACGATGCGTAAGAGGGCTCTGATCACCGGCATCACCGGGCAGGACGGGTCGTACCTGGCCGAGCTCCTCCTGGAAGAGGGCTACGAGGTGATCGGCATGGTGCGGCGGTCCTCGACGCTCAACTTCGAGAGAATCGCCCACATCCAGGACCAGGTGTCACTGGTGGCGGGAGACCTCCTCGACGAGATCTCGCTCATCGGGATCCTGCGCGAGCACCGCCCCGCCGAGGTGTACAACCTGGCCGCCCAGTCATTTGTCCAGACCTCGTGGACACAGCCGGTCCTGACCGGCGAGACGACGGCGCTCGGTGTGACACGTGTGCTCGACGCCATTCGGATCGTCGATCCCGAGATCCGGTTCTACCAGGCCTCGTCGTCGGAGATGTTCGGCAAGGTGCAGGAGGTCCCCCAAAGCGAGACCACGCCCTTCTACCCCCGGAGCCCCTACGGCGTGGCCAAGGTGTACGGCCATTGGATCACGGTCAACTATCGGGAGAGCTACGGCCTGCATGCCTCGTCGGGCATGTTGTTCAACCATGAGAGCCCGCGCCGCGGACTCGAGTTCGTGACCCGCAAGGTCAGCCACGGCGTGGCCCGGATCGCGGCTGGGATGGACGACAAGCTGTTCCTGGGGAATCTCGATGCCCAGCGCGACTGGGGGTTTGCCGGGGACTACGTGCGCGCCATGTGGTTGATGCTGCAGCGAGACGAGCCCGACGACTTCGTGGTGTCCACCGGCGAGACGCATTCGGTGCGGGAGTTGTGCGAGATCGCCTTCGCCCGCGTCGGCCTCGACTGGCACGAGCATGTCGTCGTCGACGACAAGTTCCTCCGCCCCGCCGAGGTGGACCTGCTCGTCGGGGACGCCACCAAGGCGAAGACCGAGCTCAAATGGGAAAAGACGGTCACCTTCGCCGATCTCGTGGCCATGATGGTGGACGCCGATGTGGAGCTCCTGCGTGTCCAGAACCGCTGACACCGGGGAAGGCGCGGCGGCGTGATGACGACGTCGGCGGCCGTCACGGCCTACGCCACGATCTCGGCCGACCCCTTGGGCGTGCTCGTGGCCTTCGGTGCCGGGATGCTGTCGTTCCTCTCGCCGTGTGTGTTGCCCCTCGTCCCCGGGTATGTGTCCATGGTCTCGGGATTGTCGGCGGCCGAGATCGAAGACGGCGCGGCACGGGACCTGGCCCCTCTGCTGCGGGGGGTGCTCGGGTTCGTGGCCGGTTTCACGGTCGTGTTCACCGCCCTGGGGGCCGCCGCCTCGAGCCTCGGGCATCTGCTCCTCGGGCATCAACGTGGGCTTGACATCGCCGCCGGTGCGCTCGTCGTGGTCTTCGGGGTGTGGATGACGGGATTCGCCACCCCCGGCCGGTTCCTGCGCGAGCACCGCTTCCACCCCCGCCCGTCCCGGCTCGGCGTGTGGGCGCCGCCGGTGCTCGGCATGGCGTTCGCCTTCGGGTGGACGCCGTGTGTCGGGCCCGTGCTCGGCGGCGTCCTCGGACTCGCCGCCACCCGCTCCACATTGGCGTCGGGCGTCACGCTGCTCGTCGCCTATTCGCTCGGTCTGGGCGTGCCCTTCCTCGCCACCGGGCTGGCCTTCGGCAGGCTCACCTCGCTGTTCGCCCGGTTCAGGCGGCGACTGTTCCTCGTCAACATGGTGTCGGGAGTTGCTCTCGTCGCCTTCGGGGTGTTACTGCTCACCGACAACCTCCACTGGTTGTCCTCGGTCAGCGCCGAGGTGCTCAGGGGCCTCGGTCTGAGCCGGTTGACCGTGAGCTGAACGCCCCGGCACCAGGTCTGCTGTCGTCGGCCTGGGACTCGGACCCTCGGTTCCGGGCACAGGGGGGACCCGCTTGGAATCGGAGAGGGGGTCCCCCGTAGCATGGGCGCCAGGCCATGGTCCCCGCAGTCCTCCTCCGTACCGCCGTCTGTGTGACGGG